>Ga0179591_1132018_pt1 | contig 12424 bp, 12 predicted proteins | sample CZOMad2_1_08_16f_FD_182891 | JGI IMG/M metagenome (GOLD analysis project Ga0179591, IMG submission 182891) | Vadose zone soil fungal communities from Angelo Coast Range Reserve, California, USA - CZOMad2_1_08_16fungal (PacBio error correction) | ecosystem: Environmental > Terrestrial > Soil >... | reverse complement strand
CCAGAGATGATTCCGCAGAGCACCCTCAGCTCTCGTAGGAAGAGGCCTTGACCCCCCCCCCCTATTCCATCGCTATTGACCAGCGCGAGGGGCTATTCTCTTTCCTCTTCTTCCGTTTTCCTACTGACAAAGCGAGGTTGTAGAGAAGTACAAGTCGAGAGTCCCCCCAGCTAGTCTCCCCTTGTTGAGCACGCGACTTAAGCAGGTTTGCTCTTGAAATGGATTGAACCCGCCCTTTTGTACGCTCTCTCTGGTTGCCTGTTTCGGAGTATTGACAATATTTCCTCCCTCCGTTAGAAGCCTCTTTCGACGGCAGCCCTTCTCTGTTCCCTTTCAAAAGGGCCTCTTTTGTCCTTTCTGAGATTGCCGCTCTTCGAAGAGAAGACTTTCTTCTTCCTCCTCCCATCCTGAGAAGAACACGCCCGACCGACGGGCCCCCAACGGCTTTTTTTTCAAGAGCGATCCCCGCTGGACCGCTGAAATTTTGTTTTATATGACAAGGCAGTGGGGGAGCTTTGACCACACCTTTCTGCCACCTTCTTCTGCTGATCGTCGGCACTGGGCGTTTATCCCCGCTTACCTCCACTTTTCCTTTATCCCTGGGGAATCTCGACAGCATGACCGATTTTCTCTCTTCGTGTAGACCTCCTTTGTGGCGCGCTCATACAGAAGGCCGTGCCCTGAGCGCAGTCTCAAGTTCACGTACTCCTCCCTGTTCATTTAGAGTTCCCCCCCCCTTTCCCTCTGCTATGGCGGAATCTTCTTTTCCTGTGGTAACACGTTTTTTTAAGGGTTTTGCTGTCAACTCTCTCTTTGACTGAACGTTCTGAGCATTGATTAGAACTCTTTTTTCTCTTCGCGCCGCTGGACCGACCCACGCTTTCTGTTCCTCCCGCAGTATAGGAGAGCTCATATACCTCTCGCCTTCGCGCTTTTGAGCTTTTAAGGTTGGTTGGTCGATTTTCTGAGTACTTCCCGGGCGCCTAGCTCTGCCAAAATAGTCGTTTTGCCACTACCCTTTCTCACCCTTTCCTGAACACCCGTCTATTTGGACTCTTTTTTTCGGTCAAAATCCTCCCCCCTTTTTCTCTTATTCATGCCCAGTCGGTCTCGTGAATGTCAGTAGTCCTGAGAGTAGGAGCCAGTCCCCTCACGTTCGCATGTCCCCCTGATCACTTTTTCGCCGTTCGTTCGATATCGGGTACAACCCCTCATTATCTCTTCTTTCGCTGTCCTCTTCATCCCGCAAACCCTTTCTCTTTGAGAGACACTGAGAAGATTTCGGAAGTAGTCTTTGGCAGAACCCCGAGCTCCCCCCTAAACAAACCGTGCTTCGATCTGCTTGGGTCGCGAAGCCGCGCGCTCCCCTTCCCCTCATCGCCAGACGCCGGTCCCCCAAAGAATAGCTGGTTCCTGACCTAACAGACGTTTGCAGGCTTATCGTAGAAAAGTTAGCCTTGTCTTTTTTTTGACTATAGCCTCCTCTCTTCTTTCCTTCCACGTTATCGCGTTGGTAAGCCTTTTTTTAAGATGTCAGGGCGGATTCCCTTTTTCAAGCCTCCTTCGATCGTAGATCCCGTCGACCCTCCTCCAGACGGCTTGAAAGTGCATCATAGAAAGTTCCACTTTACTAAGAGTTGCTTCTTTTTTCCGAGCATGGGTGGTTCCCGGTTGCGACCCCGTTCTGCACATCCGACATCTTTTCCTACAGGAATGCTGCTGAGAATAGAGTAGTCCCTCTTTCGTTTCCAGCGCCGTTTTTTAGTTGATGGATAAGAAGTAGAGTCTTCTCAAGGACGGTTCAATACATCCTCTTACTCTTTTGAATTTTTTCTTTCCTCATACCCTCGCAACTCTAGCCTTACTCCCCTTTGGTCCTGGTCTCCACCTTGAGATAGTCTTTCCCTTTTCTCTTTGCTGGACGGCCACTTTCTTCTCTGCTCGGCCCCCTGACAGGATTGGTCATTCCCTCCTTTTAGTTCACACGGCTCGGTCCCCATAGTTTGCGTTTCGACGCCTTTTTTGATTTCCCCCCCATTTTTGCGCGCTGCACTTCAATTACTTTGTCTCCGTCTTTCTTCGTTCTCCCCTCCCGCTTTTTCCAGCTTAGATCCTCCTCCTTAGCCTACTTTTGAACCACAAGAGGGAGAGAGTAGTGGAGGATATGTAGTTCCTCAGATCTACTGCTAGGTGGGCACTCGTTCGTAGACGGTCGGCGGTTTCCTCCCTTTCTTCCTTCTTTACGACGTTTGAACGTAGGTTTAATATATAAGAAGTAGTAATTGATGTGAGAAAGGGGTGAAGGCCTTATGGATTTCTTTTTTCCCTCCAGGATGACAAGTCTATTTTCTGGATGTATTCGACCCCCCCCCTCGCTTTGTAGCTAGAGAGGCGGTCTCAGAAGGACCCCCGCTCTGGCTTTTCTTTTTTTTTAATTCCCCGACGGGTCCCCCCCATTAGTTGGTCTTCACGTCATTTTTTTCAGCGTGGCCACCCCTTTTTCTCTCCTTCCAAAGTTGATAGGGCAGTTATAAGGCGCTCGGTCCTTCTTTTTAGTTCGGTTGCAGCTTGCCCAGTAGTCTTCTTTTGGTCGTTCGCCATCAGGCATTTTGGCTCTTCCCCGACGTCCACCCCTCTGAGCGTAATATGAAAGGGACGGAACGTGAATCTCCGATCGGGACTTCCCCCTACTTTTCTCTAGGGATACTTCCTCTTGCAGAGACAGCTTATCAGATCCATTACTGCATCCCATTGAGGTATGCGGATCCTATATTTTAATACGTTTTTTCTCTAGATCTTCGAAGTACCCTCAATTTGCAGGTTCCTCTTCCGGGTTCCCTTTCCCCTCCCCGCCCCCGCTCCCCTCTCTCATCCGACCGGTCAGTAATCCTTTCCCTAGCTCCAGAGGTTAAAGTCCCCATTACTCCTGGAGGACCTTTTTTCCCTTTGTTTCGATAAACTGACTTCCACAAACCCCCCCCCCACGACGGCCACGTCGAATTACTTTCCTACTGCGCCGATGCATCAGTTCCGACGAAAGCCTCTGGTGTTCTTTGCGCCCCCTTGGTGCCACGCTTCGCAACCAACGATTAACCCCTCCTTGGTCCTCGTTCACAATCTACCTTTTGTTCGGTTGGTCTGAATTCCCCAACCAGATCACATAGGATCTGTCTTCCCATCCGCGCAGATGAAGAAGCCCCAGAGCTGCCCCAAACCTGATGATATTTTCATCTTTCACCAAATCAATCCCTCCTTCCCCCCATCCCCCCCCACCAGTAAGATGACCCCTCCCCTGTTCCCTTAGCCCCCATCCACTGCTCCTTACCTCGCCCAACCCTAACTTTCTAAGAAGATGACGCTCGCATTACCCTCTTCAGGAGTCTCCCCGGTCCCACCCGATCACGTTTCTCCCTCCCCAACTGTACGGCGCAGCATAACCATACTTTTCTTGACACCGATACGCTAAGTAGGAAGTGAATATGAACCCGCGTTCCGAGCACTGACTCGACCCCGCCTCCACTTCTTCAGGCTTTTTCCTCCAACAACTGAGATAAGCCACCTATATAGCTGAGAAGAAAGATTTCCAGACGCGGGGACTCCTCTTACCAAGCCCCTCGAACTTCGCGGCAGAAAGAGAAGCCCCCACCCCACTTTCGTCAGCAGTCACTTCTTGTCCGTTTAGAGGTGGAGCTTTCCTCTTCCCCCCTCCGATTCTCTTGACCCATACCCAACCGGGTGAGCTTAAGAAATTAGCAGCTCTCTCGGGGCGTTCCCGGGCGATCCTCTCTAGTCGAAGCGCCCTCTTGCCAACGAACCGTCTGGGAGACTATAGAGTTAATTGAGAGGGAATCGCCTGCCTCAAGCTTAGGTGTTCCAAACCCTAGAAGTCCCTGTGGTGTTAGGAAAACATGCCAACAAAAAAAAATTTTATAGTATGCTAAGATTAGCCCATTAGTTTACCCCCGAAGTTCACCCTTCCTCGGGAAAGATAGTGCTGCCGATTTTTCTACCCTCTACGTCTAATTTTCACCGTCAACCAGAGAAGGATAATTGCAACGGTCCTAAATATCCACGGAGTTCTTCTCCTTCCAGCGAGCCTGAAAGTGCGCTCTCGGAAGTGCATCGTAGCAGGTCTACCCTATATGCGTTACGGCGGTGTAGGTTTGTTTCCTTTTTCGTACTCCTCCCCGATTTGGACCTTCCCCCTGATGGATAGACTGAACGGGTGTTAGAGGAGGGGGTATCTGTCTTCTGATACTCTTCTCCTGTTTCGCGTCTTCGTGAGATCCAACCCAGACGTGGATTTGAGTCAGAGAGACGACGATAGATCTTTGATCTCCCTTCCCCAGTATGATCACGGACGCCGCGCCCCGCTGCCCACCGACATCCTAAGCCTCTCTACTTCGTACTAGAAAGGAACGACGACCCTACGCCCACGGTTGTCCTCCTCAAGCGTCCTCTCCTTCTGTTATCGGTCAACGGCCAAAATCGAACCGTTTGTCTTTATCTTACGAGCCGCCGCGCCCCCTGAAGTCGGCTCCCCCTGCAAGCTGCTAGTCGCCGAAGTGGTCTACATCCGACATGTTCTCACCACCACCCCTCCATCAATATAAATAGGATTTTGTCAAGCTGGAGATGCCGCTCGAATACTTCCCGTCGCAGTAACCTTCGGGTTTCTATTTCCTCCTCCTCATCGACGTATCTGTTTAGGTTACAAGAGTTTCCTTCTCTCGGAGTTACCATAAAGGATCGGGGAGCAAAAACCCCACTGGTCCGGGTTCGAGTACCCCGACTTTGACGACAATCTCACAACCGAAACTCGGATCGCTTTACCAAGGGCTCTTACTGCGTACCGGACTGCTCGCTGCATAGGGATGCTGGAAGCTTTATTGTTCGTCCCCGATCTCGACAGACGGCTTTGACCTGTTTCTCTCAGCGGGGATCCGCAATATTGCCGACCTTCCCAAAGGGAGGGTGACCGATTGGTAGCGCAAATTTTACTGTTTCATCTCAACTTTGGAGCGTGTCAAGCTTTCGCCGTACGGCGTTTCTCCCCCGGTGTGCGCGATCTCTTCTCTCGGACGTGGATTTTATGAGTGATGTCACGCACATGAGATTGAACCATAACCCCGTCTGATGAGCGAAGAGTCTTGACGTAACTCTTTAGGAACCCGACCCCTATGGCCGGACTCCGAAAATGAAGTCCAGAAAAGCGAAAGAAGCTCTCATCAGTTCTCTTTACCCATGCTTCATCGTCCCGTAGCGCCGAGAAGCTAGCTCCCTGCGCTCCGTGCAGCTCTGCGCCGCGCTTTTTGTATTCTTACTTGCTTGATCAGTTTAAAAATAGAGGTAGTAGCTTCTTCTTCGGGTTATCTACTTTCAGAGTTTCAGTTTTCTCTCTCCTGCTCGATTCGCGAGAGGACTCACTTTCTCGATAGTCGTTTTGAACAGGATGCCGCATTTCGCTGACTTCAAGTTTTCACCTTCCGTAGCGCGACTCCCCATTTCGGCGTCCCCGAATCGTCAGCAGCCTCTTCGCTGAGTAAGAGCAGCCAGACCAGAAAGAGGACATAACTTTTCCTCCTCACCGATCTCCCTTTCCTCCTGTTGTGTTTCCGGTTTTCGGCAGGGATTGCGCTTTCTTTTCCCCTTCGCGTCGTCGTGCTGATCGGAATCGCTCCTAGGTGCCTGCCCCTGAAACTGCTCCTGAAGACCGGATATCTGGGTCGGAAGAGAAGGACAAGGTACGCGTTCATAAGTCCCGCATGGCCGGCGTCAAGCTTCTTTTCCGGCCTCCTCCTCATTCACGTGCGTTGGGCTGCTCTGACTTAAGCGGCTGGGTCCCTACCCCCCACGATTTTTCTGACCGCGCAGGCCTGATGGACTAGCCGTTCCCGACTGCAAAGCCTGGTCGCGGGACGCTGCCCAGTCATAGTTTGTAAAGAATTTGGCCCGCATTTGTTTCGACGTTGGACTCTGCTCGACCCTAAACTCGTGCAGAGTAGAGTAGCGCTGAGGACTCGGCGATGGCCCTCCCTCCCCCGTCTCCTGCAAGACGGTCCCTTCGGATCCGCCGGGCATGCTTGTGGCAATCGCTGCGCTTGACTCTCCGAGCGCCCTTTTTTGACGCGATCCCACACCCGCCTCGGGCTTGGACCCACGGACATCCTTCCAAGATTAAAGGAGCGTTTCCACTTGCGGGCGACCCAACCCCCCCCCCGCAGTGCCGTTTCGCTACAAGCTTAGCCAATACTTGGGCTCTCGTGCATCTGGCGGACCCAGCTTAACTGCCCCTAGTGCCCGGACCTGAGCCGACCCATCCTGAAGCGTCGCGATCGTTAGCCACCCCTGCCGGCTCTCTGATGCAATTGCTTTTCCGATTCCGCCTCCCGGCTTAACCCCGCAGCTGCTTCTTAAGCGCTCGGGGCGGTAAATAGTTGTGGGGTCTTCGACACGTCGGCCAGTTTGATGGACCAGCGTCGTTTTAACGACCCTCTCTCAGGACGTTTTTCGAAATCGCCATTCGCGGTTCACGACCACTCGGTGTTTGTCCAGCATTAGTTATCGCGGACTCTCAGTAGACCTTTCTCTCTGCGTGACGTTGGTCGCGGGAGCTTTCAATGCTCGGAGTACGAGCTGCGAGACAGCGTGAGAGCGTCGTAGAACATCACCAAACCCTTAGATGTTGACCGTTTGTCCTCCTCCCTATCACCTCGTGGTATGCACGTACGGTTAGCGTGCTGCCGTCTCGTGGCCGCGGTGTATTCGGCCCGGTCTGTCGTTCCCTCTCGTCCCGCTTCGTATTACACTTTACCGACCGGTCTGTAGATAAACCCAATGATCTCGCGCTGATCGCTGAACACCGGGGGGTTTCTCTGTGTCCCACGGACAAGATATCCCAGAGCATCCTCGAAACCCCCAACCCGCTGGCGTCTACTCTTCGTCCGGGGTTCGAGCACAGCCCGCGCTGCCTCTCCACCTCCCTCCAGAGCAGTCCCAATAGAGTTACCTTGAACAGCCGTGCAGGCCGGAGCCGTTCGGTCTACGCGACCCCCGATTGCATCTGACTACGGTGTCCGATGAAGAACGATGCTCTGCGCGCCCCTTTAAAGTATCCTTCAGATACTAAGCCGTCTTCCCATAAGAAAGATCATTCTCCCACCCGCCAGCGACAAGCTCTGCAAGATCCTCTTCAGTTGTGCTCTGGAGAAGAATCAACCCGCCTCTTCTAGTGAGAACAGCCCCGCGTGCGACCGGCCTTAGCGGCTCGAAATCGTGATTCAGCTTTTTCCAAGCTCCCTCGTGCGCGCGATAGAAGCCCCGTCTCCGGCGGCACGCCCAGAGCGCTTCCTCCTTTCCACAAGACTCTTGTGCTGTCGAAGAATCGGAGGTGGCCCCGGCTCGTCAGTAGTTATCCAATAATCCGTTCTCAGTGGTCTGAGTCCCCACAGTTTTTCCGGTTCCGAAGTGTTTTTTATAGGGTTTGGTGAAAGTCGATGTCCCGGTTCTTGACATCGTTCGGCGCCTATCTTCGCTAAGTTGGTTAGTTTACTTTGCTGCACTGTCACTTGACCATTTTCGGTTTAGTCCGTATATACGCTCATTCTTATGACCACTGAGAGCTCTGTATGCAGTCACTTCGGTTCGATTCTTTCGTAGTGTGGAGGATCGGATCGTGCCGCCTAGCCTTCCGGAGGCGGGCAAACCCAAGTATATACTTCGGCTGTGAAGCCCTTTAGTTTTCTAATGCGACTGAAGACTTTGACCTTCGGTTTAGTCCCTTAGACCCTTCGTAAATGTGTAGGCGTTCCAGTTCTGTCTTTATTTAAAGGATGATCCCCACCTTCCTGCTTCTTACGGCCTCCCAGCGCTTGGTTAGCTCTTTTATGTTATGGCTTTCCTTCATTTCCTTTTCTATTCTGGTTTTTTTTTTGACCAAGGGTCAAAATTAGCCTGTACGGCTTCCAGGTGAATAAGGTGACTACGGCGCAAACATGTTTTCGAGCTGCCCAGGTAACCTTGGATAGGCATCCCCCCGGAATGATCGTTTCGGCTTCTTCCAGTTAAGAGACTGTCATCGTTTTTCCTTCGTTGTTTGTTTTTATGAGCATGCTGCATTTGGCTTCACCAGCCGCCACTGCGCGGTCTTAAGGGAGGTCGCCTCCTGGTCGACTCCTCGATTATATCTGCCTTTCATGGTGATTAGCGCTGTTGAGTTCCCGTAGATGCGATCCGCGGATGCTGCACCTACTGACCAGAGCTTAATTTTCTGTAATGACTTATCTATCTCTTTTCCCCCTCTCTGTGGTTTCCTCATAGATCCGCCTACCTTCACGGTTCTTTTCGGTTTTTCGTTGTCTGCAACGTATTTTCCTTCTCAAGCCGCGCATCCGAATTTAAGTCATTTAAGGAGCCCCCCGCGAGCCTGCTGCTTACCTAATGAGACACGGCATGAAGATACATTGTAAGGGGGGCCGCGCCCCTGCCTTGTTCCCCCCACCCCTCGACATCGACCGGCACATTAGAAATATAAGCGCCGCCTTTTCTGAATGACTCCCGCCGATCATTGAATTTCACCTCCTCAACTGTGGCCGATCTATGAAACACTTTTTCATGCCACCTTTTCCTCGGTACCGTAGATCTCTTTTCAAACTGTCTGCGTACTACCCCCACAAGACGGATCCTGATATCCCGCCAGCTGCTAGTTGAGACCCCTCCCCGTCTGCACGTTACCTTTTAAAGAAGAAAGTGTGATTTTCGTCCCTTTTGCCCGTCCAACCCTCAATTCCGGGGCCACTGTCGAACTCCCCCCCGACTCAGTTTTTCTATCTTAAAAGCCGTCCCCCGTCGTCCTTCCCCCTTGTCCCCCCTGAGCCCTGGATAGGAAACGCCCTACCTTATTACGATGACGCCTGTGCCGACCTAGGTTCCTTTAGCAACCTCTTTTTCACGGCATCCTCCCTCCTCAGCAGCATCCCTTCCCAGTTACCTTCGATCTTCCTTTTAGTCTTGAATATGAAGCGGCTCCTCTGTGAATAGAAAAGCGAATGCAGAAAGGTTGCACAGAATCTACCCCCCAACTTATTTCCGACCCCGCCTCTCTCTCCCAGTACCGATGGTCCCCCCCTCATTCTTTGCCCTCATGTGCAACTCCCCTGACTTACAGTGGCTTGAGAAGACACCTTTCCGTTATCCAGCCCTCTCCTTGTACCGCTAGGCTTTGTGAGCTCGACTTTTAAACCCCCCTATGCTCTGTCACAGACCCCAGTTAGAGTTTCTTCTTGGACGACAATTAGACATCCCTCTGATCTAGGGTTACTTTAAACTAAGGACCACCCTCGAGCGATCCTCCTCTCTCTCTTCTCACGTTGCTGTTGCCAACCCTAAACAATCTTTGAGATCTCGCTTTCTTCGCGCCTCTGACGGTACCCTTTCTAACCGATGAGTATCTTTTTCCCCTCTCACCCTTTCCTTGTGGTATGCTTGTCAGGTAGCTTTCCCCCAACCACCCACCAAAGGATTCATCCCCAGGATTAGAATTAAAGTGGAGAGTCCTTGCCCTTTTTATCTACCTGAGGGTCTTATTGGAGTCCCTTGCGGAAGTATCGAAGTCCTAATTTTCCCCTCCACATTCAGAGACGCTAATGATTAGGTATTTAGAGAGACCTGGGGCTAGAACGCCTCCCCCCCTCTGCGCTCGTCATCCCTCTGAACGGGCGTCCCCCCGGCATTCTCTGAACGTAGTTTGAGAAGGTCTACTTATGATTTTTTCCGTTCTGCTGGTTCGCGATTTTAGGTGGTAGGATGAGCGCTCTGTTCGGCTTCTAACCTCTTTTCCCCGCGCGCCCCTCGATCCTCCTGAATGGTGTTTTTCTATCCGGTAGATATCGGTATATGAGCCTGCATCAACCCTTTTCTGGAGTATGAATTTTTTTTGCGAAGCCCCCCTCCCCGTTTGTCTTCCTCCCCTCTATCTGCTCATCCGATTCTAGGAGTATTATACAATCAGCAGCCGACCCTTCTATTTGGCGTCGGCTCCAGCGCTTCACCTGACCCAATCCCTCCTGATCCTATGGCGCACGACTGACACGCTGCAGTCCCGCTTCCCACGATGAAGAAGAGAGAGTTTTTTCTTTCCGTCTTCTTTGTTACGCACAGCCCTGCAACACGACTTTGGTCTTTCAGTTCTAAGAGACGAGAGAGAGAGCCTCTGCCTCCCTCTGCTAAGTCGAGAGAATTCATATGAAGATACACCTTTTCTCCCCCCCAAACGGGTAGAAGGCTCACCATAGGAGAGATTAAGCGGTTCCATGGACTTCCTCCTCTACTCTTCTCCCCGTACCTCCCTCGTGTTTTAGGTAAGAGGTCTAGATTAGATGGCTTGACGAGTTCTGCGGGGGACACCCCCTGTTTCCTAGTTTTGAAGGTCGGGGAGAGTTGTCTCCTAAATCCTTCGCTTCAAGTTCCCCCCACCAAATGAAAGTACTGTTAGGAAGACCAACGACGAGTGTCCGCCACCGAGCGCTCATGCCTTGACGCGAGGCTTGTTGTTGCAAAATTGCGCCTTCTTTCCCTCCGGTTGATTCCTTTTTCTCACGCCCTCTTTATGCGTCTCCGCCCGCTGGATGTGCCCACCCTCTATACCCTAGTGCGCTGTCGCTCCCTTAACGCCTGTCCTGGCGCCGGGCCCTCTTGGGATACAGACGATACCTTCTATCCCCACTTCTTTCTTTCCCTGCCGTGTGGCTGGTCGGCGCACAGCAATTATGTCAGGCAACTTTCCCGTGCATCCGTTCCAGAGGGTAGCCGGATTTCGCCTTTGGTCACACATTCTTTGAGTCCCGGAGGGCGCGCCTACCCTCGAGCCGGGCTTTCTTTCTTTCGAATAGTCGTACAAGAGCCCCTTCTTGCAACAGCGGACCCGCAGTATGCGCTAAGAGATGATCGAAAAAGCTACCCGAGTTTTCCTCCCTCTTTTTCCCGGTCAGCCGACGAACCGGCCGCCGCTACCCCTGCTTCTTCATAGACGCGCCCGCGTTTTCATGTCGAGCAGAGTCACGCGAACCCCTGTTTAAGAGAGAGCCCCTAACGACCGTTTCGCGCGTCGATCTTTTCCCTCCCTCGTGCCGCGCTGTAACGTTCGGACGTCTGCTTGAGGCGCCAGCGTGAAAATTCTGAGACTGGTTAGTCTCGAGGAGATCGAGGGGTTTCCGGCCGCCAGAGAACCGTCTGCGCGAGCGGTGCAATCCTTTTCCGCGCTCGCCCTTTTCTAGTCGGCTTTAAACGCAATTACTGACGGCATTGGCCTGCGATTGAAGTGCACGCTCTTTCCCCCCTTGCCGTAGCGTCCTTTTCCCCAGAGATGAGGATAAGGTCGGAGGCTTCTTTGTAGAACCTTTACGAGTCAGTGCAACTACGACCGCTCGAAAGGCACCCATTTGCCGCACTCTCCCCCCCAGATATTATCTTTCTGTCTCCTTTGAGAGAGGCTCTTTTTTTGGGGCGGGCGCGGTCGCTTTTTTTGCGATAGGAAGGTAGTAGTGTGATTGAATACGCAGCGATGTTCTCCTTTTTCATTTTTTCGATACCATAATCCTGGTCTTCAGCACGGCAAGGTGGACGAGCGTTTCCTCAGAGCATTTCCCTTCCCTTCCCAGCTTATGTGAAAGGGAGTAGTGAAATCGTAGTGCTCTCGCTCCTCGCTTGATGCCCCGCTCCTCCCCCCCCCCGAACGCGCTTTTTTGTTTAGTTGACACCCCCAGACGACAGCCGCGCAGCGAGGGGAATTGCTTGATGCTCAGCGACTTCCCCCCTGATTACCAATCTCTTTTTCGCTGACACGCTTGCGTTTCCTAGATAGAAGATTGATGGAGATTTTTTGTTCAGTGAGTGACGCGCTTAGAACCTCCCACTTCCGGCTTTTGAGTTACGGAGTCCTGTAGTGCCTTCGGCCCATTCTTTCCCCTGACCCTGCAGTCGCGAACCGTCTCCGGAAAGCTTCCTAGCTTTTCACTAGTTGTGAACGCGCTTGCGTTGAGCATCTTTCTTCCAGCTTCCCCTCCCTGCCCTGCGACTAGATATGCCGCACACGCGCTTACGGGCCCACTGAGACATTGCAAACGTCCGAGCGCCCTTAGCTTAACCAGGCAGTTCGTGCTCTGACCCCCCCACCTTAATTGGGGATGATGTAGTTTGAGGATCCCCCCTGATGCCGCCCCCTCCCTTTCCTCTGAATTGTCCCCCATCATCCTTTGTTTTTCTCTATGAATTCAATGCTGCCCCTCCGTCATTAACTTCGCACGTTCTCGTTGCCCCAGCTCGAAAGGAGTCGTTTGGGCCAACCCCTCTTTGTGTTCCGTCCCTCCATCCTCTCGGTTTCTGCCCTCGTCTTTAGGAGCACACTGTTTCAGGTTGGTGGTCGCCC
>Ga0179591_1366287_pt1 | contig 12425 bp, 17 predicted proteins | sample CZOMad2_1_08_16f_FD_182891 | JGI IMG/M metagenome (GOLD analysis project Ga0179591, IMG submission 182891) | Vadose zone soil fungal communities from Angelo Coast Range Reserve, California, USA - CZOMad2_1_08_16fungal (PacBio error correction) | ecosystem: Environmental > Terrestrial > Soil >... | reverse complement strand
GCTTTTTGTCCTTACTTTTTCAGATCAACCCCGTAACTAAGAAGGTTTTTTTCTCGGCGTTATAGCGGGTTTTAGGTGTCTCTTCTTTGCCGGCTACCTCTCAGATTTTATTTAACAACACCCTTTTTTTTATAGCCTTTGATATTTCGGAATTTCGAGCTACCTGGACGGTTCTTTTTTTCCCCGCTCAGTGACCTCCCTGGAAGTATTCCCTAAGTGAACTGATGATACACCCGCATTTTTTTCAATAGGTTCTCCCTTCAAACGTTTGTTTTTTTTCAGAACCCAGTAGGGCGTCCCGCTTCCCCTTAATATCCAATCTTCCCTTCTTAGGCCCCCCCCCGATTCCTTTAGCCGCTTACAAAGATGATTTAGATCCTTGTTTCATGAGACATTTTACAGTTCGTTTGCGGTTGCAGTCCCAGACCCCCCCTCAACCAAACTTATTCCCTTCCCCCCCCCAAATAGACGAAATTTCCGATAGACCGACTTTGCCTGACCCCCTCCACTTCCTGGCATCATTCTTTTCCCCATGACGCCCCCCCCAAGAGCTATTCCCCGATATTTATCATGGTTGCTTTTTTTCGATATTAATTTCCTAATTCGACATTTACCCCTGATGACCGTGTTACTCCACAAAGAATTTCGCGAGAAAGTTTTACTTCCCCCGGGCTCTCTCACCTTCTCCTTCTCTACTTTCCTAGATGTTCTGGAAAATCAATCTTTTCCCCTCACGTTCCTTCTACCTAGGTGAAGATTATGTTCTTTTGATACATCCCTACTTCTTCCAGGTTATTGTCTACAAACGCTGTTCCTATAGATTAACCCCACTCCCCACCCTCCCCTCACAGTGAAAGAAAGCACCCCCTTTTGTTAGCTTGTTATCCATGATCAATCCATCCCCTCTAGACGATTCCGACCTGAGTCCTGTACTCTCCCCTGCAAAATCCACTGAGAGATGATTCCCCTATGCTGTCTTCTTCTCCTTTCTCTTTATATGAATTAAGTTCCCCTCCAAAGTCCTTCTTTTACTACTGCTTCTTGAGGATCCTTCCCAGTTGAAATTTCACGAAAAGGCACCCCCCCCCTTTCCACCACTGCTTCAATGACACCGCCCCCTCCAAGAAACATCCAGTTAATTCCCCTTAAACGTCCCAGTGACAAGATCGTCGTCCACCCTCTTCCCCCGCCCCCTTCCTAATATGGTCGTGCGTTGTCCTTGCTCTCTTTCGACTGAGAGAATCCCCTTACGCTCGGACGCTATCGAATTTTTCTCAGTCGATCGCCCACACTTTAGCGATCCTCTTCCCAGTAGCCATCTTATAAGAGGCACTGATTTTCTACCCCGCCAGCTTTTATCTTCTTTCTCGATCCGTGCGATCGAAGCCCTTCTCTTTCCAGTCCCGAGAGTTTAAGCTAGCTCCAGCCACCTGAGGACCGCCCTCCGCCTCGACCTCGTCAAGAGTCTTCCCCTTCTGGGCTTTTGGGTTACAATGCGAATAGGCTTTTCCCCCTCGTGAATGCTTTCGTATCTCTTCTGCGTATTCTTATCCTCTTTGTCACAATGAGAGGTTGGACCTTCATTTCGTTTTTCGCCTGCATTTTTCCTCGTCTGTCGCATCGCACGATGGAAACGCTTTTCCCGTTTTCAAATTGATTCCTTGACCCCTCGTCTTTTCTCTTTATGACCCCCCCCTCCCTCGCAGCACTGTTTCTTCTCTTCCCGGAAGAACTTGCTCGCCTCGACCCGGCGGAATTCAGGTCGTCCTTTTCGGAGTTTATCCATCTCTCCTTCCACTTGTTTTTTTTGAGATTAGATGGCATACCTCCCTATGAAATCAGTCGACAGAGACCTTCGTCCTTTTTCCTTCGCAAGTGCTCCTTTCCCCCCTCTAAGGCACCCCAAACGCTGTCTAGAGTGGATCCGTAGAAAACCCGTTTTAACATCTGATAGTTTTCCTTTCCGGAACTTCCCCCTCTTCTCCAAGCTTTTCTGGACACTGCCACTTAAAAACTCCCCCTCCTTGGAAACCTACAGAAGACGCCCACTGAGCGGCACCGGACTTCTCTTTGTTTGCAACTGTCAGTGGATAGCCTTTATAACCCATCACCTCTTCCTCATTTTCTTCCGTTAATTTTAGAGGCCCTGAGTTTGAATATTTATCTTCTTTTTCCCCCTCTCACCGTTCCTAGAGTAATGAACGCGAGGTATCGCCCTGAGACTTCCTGATGAGAAACTCTACCTAAATAGTCTTTTTTCTACTCTTACTTCTAAGATTTCGATACTCTTTTCACGAGTGAGATGTCTCACTTCTTCATTGGAGATCCGGAGGAACAAAGATCTAGAGCAGTCGATATTTTCCAACTCATGAGAAACATCAATAATCTCCCTACTCAAACCACTCCCCCACCCAAATCCCCCCCTCTTCCTAAGACTCACTCACCCACCCCAACCTGCACCGCTCTGCCCGCCCGCCGATTCCCCCTTTTCTACTATCCCCCCACTTACCCCCCTCCTTTCCCCCAACCTTTCTCCCCCACCGTCATAGCCCCTTCTCCCCCACACCATCTCTACTCTCCTACCGCTTCCCCATTGTCCCTCCCCATTCACCCACTATTGCCCAGTACTTCCCTGTCCCCCCGCAAACCCACCCAACCCAACTTCCCACCCCCTTCTTATAATCCTTTCTCCTACATATCCAACCCCCTACCCACAACCCCCTACCACCCACCAAACCTCCCCGCCCCCCCCTACCACACCCCCCTATCCCCCAATCCATCATTCCAACCCCTTCCCCCCCCCCCTTAACCCCCCCTCCGTCGCATCCACTCCCAACCGTGCACTACCGATCTCCCCTGCTCCCTTACCCCACCCCCCCCCTCTCCGTCTTCCTCGTTATACCCCACCCCCCCACACCTTCTATCACCCCCCTCCTACCTTACAACCCACCCTTTCTCTCTCCGCACCCGTCCACCCCGCCTTCCCTCGCCACCCCCCCCACTTCCTCCCCTACCTTCCCCCCCACTTGACCCCCACAAAACCCCACCCACCTCCTCCTTCCTCTCATATCTCCGACCCCCTACCCGCCCCCACCTCCCCAAACCCTCCCTACCGCTCCCCCCCTTCCCTTCTACCCCCACCCCCCAGCCCCCCACCACCAACCCCACCCCACCCCGTTTCACAACGTCTCAACCGCATCCGACAGCACGCCGAGCCCTCCTCTCACACCCCCACCACCCGTTTTCTCCTCACCTTCAACCTTCCTTCTACACTAGCTCCTCTTGCCTCACTCCCCACCCTATCCAACCTCTTCCCACCACCTCCCTCTCTCCCTAACACCCTCCATCATTATCCAAACACCCCCCCCCGTCATTTATCTCTACTACTTACTCATTACTACTCCGCCCCCTCTCATATCCCCACACCACCATCGCCCTCCCTCCTCATACCATTCCCCCCTCCCTGCACATCCCACCCACCCTTCCCCCTCCCCCCCAACCCCCCCTTCAGTCCCTCTTACCCTTCGTCAACCCCTCCCCCACACTCTTTCTCACTACACAGACCCCCTTACCCCCCCCTCTCCTCCTATCCCTAACCCCCACCCCCCCAACCCCTTCCTCTCCTCCCCAGCCCCCCCTCCCCCCCCCCTCACCGATATCCCCCACCACTTCCCCGTCCCCCCTTCCACCCACAAACCCCCTCCCCTACCCTCGGCGCCCGACGACCCCACCTCCGTATTCTCCCCCACCCCATTAACTCCCTCATTATATCCCCTTTTACCACCACCACCCTCCTACTCCCACCTCTCCCCCCCCCCCTCCACACCTAAACCCTCGTAACCCCTAAGTCTCTAACACCCCCCCTCACCACTTCTCCCCATTCGCTTATCTGTTCCATTCCTCCTTATCTCACTCCCCACCATCGCTCACCAGACATCTATCTCCACTCCCCCCATTCCATTCCCCTAACTTCCCCCCCTCCTCTCTTACCTTACCGACCACCCGCACCCCGCCCATTAGGACGTTTCATAGCGTGTTCCTCCCCCCTATATTTTACCCCTCCCGTCATTCCCATTTCCGTTTTGCCAGGCTTCTTCATACAGAATTCGTGGTTCCCTTGAAAGTATTTAAGGAACACCAGAACCTTCCATATGGCTATTCTTAATTCTTTCCAACTCAGCGCCCTTTCCCGTTCCCGATCTTTCTCCCCGATTTTTTACGCATGGGATCCTTTGCTTTCTCAGCCTCTGAGAGGTCCTCCCCCTTTTTCTTTTTTTCGACTTTTTGCCTTCCCCCAGCCCCAAAGCAGACCCCCTGGTCGGTTCGGTCGCGGAATTTTCGCTTCAAGGATTTTTCGAGCTCCAGCGTGCTTGTCATCCTGGTCGAGTACGCCCCCCCCCCTAAACATTGACCACGCCCATCTGAGTCTCTAGCCTTTTTGGTAACTGATAGCTCAAAGTCTCACCGTAGTTACGTAGCGTCATCGTCAGTACATTTTTATTTTCAGCCACGGTTCTTCGACATTCCCTTTCTTTTGTTACCCTCCGACTTGCCGGACCCCCAATGTTCGCTCGGTTCCTATTGAACAACTCCCCTTACAGCCTTTTCTCTCGCGTGAGATCGAGAAACCCATGCCCTTCTTCTTTGGAGTGATTGATGTGTCTTTTTCCCTTTCCGTTCAATCGGCTGTCTTTGGGTCCCGCATGTTTTTTTTTTCTTTTTTGGACTCCCCCCCTTCTTTCAAAACCTTTTTCCGGCTCACACCGCAATCAGCGTGTTTTCTCGCCCGGCTAACAAAATCTTTTCCTCTGATGTCCCCTCTGTGAAGGTGTGAAGGGGTATTTACTGACCCCTCTGCCCTTACCCAACACTTTTCTTGCCCTCCCCACCTCTCAATACGATCTCCTCCCGAATGTCACCTTTTTTCGATACTTCCCTGTCGGCACGCCAGTTATCAGCCCCTTCCCTTTTTCTTCCGTTTAACATTTACCAGTAGCCAATAGCTGCCCGCGTGTGGGGCTATTTCGTACTTTTCGCGGTTTCTATCTAACCCCTCGCATTCCCCCCTATTTCATGAAAAACCGATCACCAAAGCTTCCCCTTGACGTTTTGTTTCACTGTGGCCCCCCTAACCTCTCTCTTTCCATCTCCTCCGTTTTTTTGTCTTCTCGTTAGTGTGGCCTTTTATCTCTTAGCCAACAGTAAAAGAGCAGGTTTTGTGTATCTGTCTTAGTAATCGGTCTTCTCTCTTCTGGTCCTTTCCCCAAGTAACCGTAATACCCCTCCCCCCACACACTTCATAGGAGGACATTCTTACATGCAGCGAGTGTGTCCTCGAATCCAGACCGTACTTCTGCCCTACGTTTCCCCATTCTTCTCATCCCGATGACTCTTTCTCCTTTCCCTCCACCCTTTTTTTTGGGTGCCCATTAGTAGCCTTTTTTTTTTTCCCATTTAAATACCCCTTCTTTATTTAATCTTACATATATGAAAACCTTCCCTGAATTTTGCCGCGCTTCCCAAACCCTCTTTATTATGTTTTTCCTGTTGATTTTTCCTGCCACTTTTTGTCTTGGTCCTACCCCCTTAACCAGTTCTTTTTGATCTACCAAACGACAGCCGATTCCTCTCTCATCCCCTCAAGGCAAATCACCTCCCCTCCGTCTGCCGGGTGCATCAAAATAAGACCTCCCATCTCTTAGGCCGATATTTTTTTCCCCCTGGTGCGTTTTTCCTATTATCCCCGTTTGAATAGCACTTTTTTTACGGCAAGTCGGCTCCCAAAAGAAGTTCATCTTCCTACAATGTTGTTTACTCGTCCCCGCTATTTCCGTACTACCGGTCTTTTTTTTTCGAACTACTTTTTTTTATATAAGTCTGACCCGGCTCAGAAATTTCTCCCGCTTGGGCAGCTTGTTGGTTTGATGTTCCACTCAAAGGTATTCAAATCCCCCCCGGTTTTTCTCTAGAAACATCCGAGACCCGCGCACATCTGAAAAAATGTGGGTTGAGGAGATTACGTTTTAACCTCTCCTGACGAAACCCTTTCGATCTGTTTTTTTTTCGATAGATATGGAAGTCCCCATTCTAGATCTCCCATTTCCATTTTCCATAGTCTATCGATCTAGTGAGCGTTAGCCTCAGTATCCCTCTAGAAGAAGTTCTAGGTTCTTTATCTCTTTCATTAACCTATCCGTCCCCGAGCAACCAGTTGCATGCGCTCATCCGCCCCCTTCCCCAGAATGTCATTTTCCTTAAAAGTAAGTGATAGTAGTAGCCTAACCTCCTCCCTACTTCCCCCCTAATATGTGGTGTTTTGTTTTCCCGTGATCTACCTTATATTGTCCGCAGCTTGGTTCTCACTAATCCTGTCATTAGGCGGATATCTACTTTGCTCAATCCGTCGACAAGGTCGGTTCCATTCTAGAAATCGCAAGGATTCGCATATGTTTCTCGTTCCTAGTTTCCATCTCTCCGTGAGGTCGCTGCCTTCTCGCCTTTTCCACTCCCCGCTTACTTCTCCCGCCGATTTATGCTTCGTTTCCTCTTTCCCCCCCCCATTACTCAACTTAGGCCGTGACCGTCGCCTCGAAAAAGCCGACTTTTTTAATTTGGATGTTATACTCCCTTCAATAGGACGCACGTTGCCGAGAAGTAGCTTTTTCCTTAGCTTCGTCCCCTCCTTTTTCCTTGATCCCCATGTATCGGCTTCTTTGGGGTCTCCCCTTTCCAGAAACTCGTCCTTTTCTCCTTCGTGGCACGATGCCCGCGTTTTAACGGCCTCCCCCCCTATGGTAAGCCGTTCTTTTTCCTTCCTTCCCGACCTACTATTTCCGGCCGTGGCCGTCTGCTTTAATTTCCTAATGATCGCAGCTCCCCTTCTTCCCCCCTGGTCGGCTTTCGAGGAGTTACATCTCTTTTCTTTTTCATCCCCCCTTTGTGTTGAGTTTCGCTCTTGATTAACCTCCAGAACTCGTGAAGACATTGAGCCGAAGCTGCAGCTTGCGGCATTTCCTGCCTCCCCGACGGAACCCCCTCCTTTCCCCTTCCTCGTCTGTCAGCGCCCAAATCCCTCTTTGCTACCCCCTCTGGATTCCCCCCTTTTAGTGGCATTGACAAAAAGCTTCGTAAAACATCGTCTTAAAAATTTTCAGGCCGTTTACCAGCCCTTCCCTCGCTCATTGTGATTACTACTAGGAAGACGACTAATTCCGCTCCTTCCCCTTTTTAGGCCTTTTTTTTTTTTTTTTCCTCTTTATCAGATTTTCCATGAGAACACATCCAAGAGGACTTGCTGTAATTTCTACCTTTCTCTTTTTGAGTATTTCTGTATTCCTCGTGGCCCAAGAAAGGAAGACGTGAATTGAACCGTCGGTTCTCGCTTATCCCTTCCTCCGAGAAAGTCAGGGACCGATGCCTTACCCCGACGCCCCCTATTTAGCAGACTTGAAGTCGTGTTCTCAAGTTCTGAAATGTGGCTTGATCGGCCTTTTATCTGCGAGGCCCATCCCCCCCGGTAGCTTCTTATTATACTGCTGCTCCCCCCCTAGTGCAAGAGAGACAAAGAACCCCGCCCTTTTATTTAGGATTCAGACCCCTGCGGCGTTAGATGCTTTAGACTTTTCATGCAATCAGTTTTCAGGTCTTCTTTCCTCGCAAAGGATGATGTGTTGAAGTTTACCCCTTTCGGTATTTGGAGTTCCCGCCCCACGAACACATTCGATCTACTCGTTTTTCTTCCCTTGATATCTCGAAATCGAACTGAAGCTCCTCTCTTTTCTCCACAGAGGGACATAGCGATCTTTTTTCCGACAGCCTCCCCCTAAGAGGCTTTTCTGTCTCCTCTAGCGTCTTGTTTCTGATCCGCTGCCCTCAACCGCTTAACCCCGTGTCCTTTCTTGAATTTCGCTTTCGAGCACTCTTGATCAGAGTGTCCGTTGAAATTTAATTTCTTTGATCCCCCCCGTCACAGCAACCTCAGATGTTTCCCGCTTTCGGTACCCCCCTATCTCCCTTTACCCTTTCTTTTGCTTCCCAGATCTTCGGTCATGTAGGAGCGACTTTTTCAGTCCTTCCTCCCTTTTCGAGACGAATTTGCCGTTCGCCCCTTTCACTGCTGGTGATAAAACCCCCCCTTTTTCCGTTCCCGCAGTGAACCCATTTTCGTTCCGGTTCAATCAAAAACCGCACCTGATAATCAGCTGCGGCCGATAGCGTCTTCGAGACTTCCCAACCCTTTCCTTCCTGGTATGGTGATGATTCACCCCCCTGGCCCCCAACAGGTCTTTTTCTGTCCGTCGTTTAAATCTTTTCTTTACATTTTTTTAGTATCCGCGGGAGGGTTCTGGACGGCCCCCATCCTTCCCCCTCAGCTTCATGACTCGACTTCAGTCCTTTTGATCGCGTCTCCCCCAATTCTTCGAATCTTTCCCTCATTTCCTTTAACTCTTTTCAAGGGATTTCATTCTCCGACTTATGGCTTCCACCCCCCCTTGTTTTTTTTTTCCCGAGAACCGATGACATCGATTGAGCGACTTCACAAGTATTTGCTCTATTCCGCGGAATAGGCCCCTTTTTTCCTATAAATTTTCGAACTTCCAGACGATGACGCGTTGGTTTTTTCTCTTTCCTTTACGCTGATCTTATGAGGATATCCCCCAAGCTGTAAGAAACTCCCCCACGATACACTTGCTTCCCCTTCCAGGTTGTTTCGACCAGCTACTTACTCCCCCCCTTTAAAGCTCGGGGAAGCCCTCCTCAGTTTGTTTTTTAGACGAGTCGTGTGTCAGGACTTTCCCGAGTGCCACCCCCCTTCACCGGTTGCCAGCAGGTGGTGATCTGGCTTCTTACAAAGCGGTGTTTGGTGATCGCTGGTAGTAGCCGGCCTCCATATTTTCCCAAGTTACCCTCTCTTCCTCCCAAACGAGCATCGCTTTGGTCCTGAGGAATCTTTGGAATTACTTCCCCTCGCTCTTTTTTCCCCCCCTTCGGGAATGGACCTGGAAAGTATCTCCTTTTTGGTTTGTACATTACTCTGCTTCCTTTCTCTTTTTTCAATAGCTTTTATAATTACCCAACCTCCCATTTTGGGTGTGGGAACCCCCATCCTCTTTCCCCCTTTCAACTCCCCCTAATCAATTCACCATTTAGTTTTTTCCACCCTTCTTCCCCAGAAGCTGGGCTCCCTCCCTTTCACACGCTTTAGATAGTTGCTAATGATCCCTTCAGGACCTTGGTTGAAGTACATAAACACCTCCCCCACGGCGGATTCGCCCACCTAGCCTTCCCCTGATTACCGTCCTTCGCCCATCCCTCTTGTTCCCAGCAAAAGAACTAAGGGCTTTTGTGATATCCATAGTCACTGACTTTTCTTTCTGTTCGATATTATTGGTGCGTTGGTCAGACCCCTTCCCCTCTCAGGCCTTTCCCCCCAGGGAGAGTTACCAGACTTTAAAGTTGTTTTCTCGCCCCGTCTCCTCCGACCCCGGGCATCTTCTCCCTCTATTTATCCCTTTTACTTTTTGGGGAGTGAGATTCTTTTTGACCTTTCCCGTTTGCCGTCCATTTACTCGACTCGAACGCGCCGCTTCTGTTTCTGTTGTTTTTGAATCCATTGAAAAGGTCTTTTTTTTTTCCCCCTCAACACCGCTGGACTCTCTCTTCCCATTCAACACTCAACCACCTGCCAACCCTTTCTTCTGTTGTCGAGACTTCCGGTCAAATACAGAGCCCTCGATCCTGCAACCTTTTCCCCCCGTGTTAGAGCTCTGTCCTCCTACTTTCAAAGCCAATTCTCGCGATGGTAACCCTGTGAATATTGAGTTTTCTTTTCCCTTTTTCTCCGTAAGACGACCCGATCGGCAGATCTTTTTTCTCACGTTTCTTTTCTTTAGTCTCCTTCCACTTCAAGCGACTTCCCCCCGTTTCAACCCCGATAGCAAATGGATCCAATGCCGAATAGAACCATCCGGTTAATTGAAAAGGAAGTTGAACCTGTTGTCTTCCCCTTTCCCTCTCTCAAGCGTCATAATCTGTTTTTTATCTTAGTTTCTTCTCGTTCAGATTGATATTTCCGGAGCATACCTACCCGAAGATATTAGGCGAATGGCTAAAGCAGATCTCTTTTTCCTTGTTCAGCGCCTTCTCTTTACGAGGTGTTTCCTCGCGACCTCCTTCGAAGAGTTACTTGATTTGTACAGCTCATGCTGAGCTGCCTTTCTCTTCCAGCCGATCGCACATTAGACCTCTTCTTACCGCTGCGGCCGTCATATTGTTCTCGTCCGAAATCTGTCCTCCCTACAGAGCGACTTTCCCTCCATTTTGACGCGGGCTGGGTGAAATGGGAAATCGGACTCCTTTTGAACAGATGGAAGTCGCGTTTCCTTCTTTCTGGTTTATTATCTGGAGGCCCACTCTTCCTTTTTTCCTTTTTAAGTTTCGTGCCAATTTCTGCCCTCGTCTTTCTTTTCCCCTTTAAAAGCTGTCTCTGGCCCCCCCTTTTTTTAAATACGAGGTCAACCTGAGTTTTGAGACAGGATCTGACCCCTTTCCAGGGTCCCCAGTTTTTTTTTCAGTAGTGGTCCCAGGAAGCCGCAAGCTGCAACTGGTCACGTAGGTAACCCTTTCTCTTCGGTTCACCCTTTTCCTTCTCGTGTTGTCTTCTCGACTGGCTCCCCCACGGAAAGCTTTGGCCTTGAAGTGACCTTCTCTTTGCATCTGGAGGGAGCAAGCTGGTTGGGCCAGCACGGCAACCCCCTTTCCTCGTTTTCTCCCCTCCTCCAAAATCAATAGGTTGATCCGGTTCCGTTTTTCCCCTTGGTCTTCTTTGGAAAAATCGGTTTTACCCCCCGCTCTTTCCCTGCCTCCGGAAAGACAACTCAAAGGCCAGGCCGACTTCTTCCTTCTATAGTCCTCGACCTCATCCTGCCAGGAACGAAGACTTTCCAACGTGCATTTAGCCATTTCCATTTTTACCCCCAAGCCCAGCGTCCACTACTTGCTGAGTCGCTGTTTGTTTTTCCTCGACTTCCCTGAGATGTCCCCCAGAGAAAGGGTCGGTCCTTTTTCATCACAGCTGCCTTGTTCGCGTCATTTTTCTCTAAATTGAGCGAGAAAGCGCGCATCTCTTGTTTTAAGATTACGTGTGTGTCCCTTTCGGACTCAACTTCCTTTGGGTGATAGGAGAAATATGTCATTTTTCCCTTCCCCTTCTTGAGCCATGCACGTCTGCGCCGATATTTTGGATTACCCCGTCTTCTCCAAGAGCTGAGAGCCCACACTCCGACGATTCGTTCCCCTGCGGACCCCCCCCTTGTTTTTCCGTCGATTTTAAGGCTGTTATCATGCAATTCCGTTTTTCATCCCGGATGAGCCTCCTTCATCGCCGTGGTTGACGTGACCACTGAGGGCTTTGTTTTAATGATGACCTCCTACCAAAACGCGATCGATCCTCGTAGTGCCGTCTGTTTTTCCCAAAGAGTCCCCTTAAGTAATCAGATCTGAGTTTTTCCCAGGGACGAATCGCTCCTTGGATTTGGAATTTCGATAAGAATACTGCCACTTGGTACGTGAGTATCAGCGTCTAGTTTCTTTGCCCTTGTCAGCGCACTTCAACCGCCGTACACCCTTTGTTTTTGTTAGAGAGGTGTATGGCCCGACGTAGCTCTAACGACGTTTTTTTTATTTTCCCCAGTCACCTGTTCCTGACGTAAAAGCATCCACCATGCCTTTGCTGCCTCTTCTCGTACGATCGCCCGTTTCTTGCCCCCCAATATATGCCCAAGCGCCCGTTCCGTATTGGCGAAATTTGTCGGAGATCGTGTGAGAGTACGCACGGCCTTTATTTTTTCCGTGTTCCCCACTCCGGGCTTGAGCGTTTCCACCCTTTTACGATTCGTCTACGACCAACCTTTTCACAATGCCCCCCCCTCTTCCCTTCTCCCCCGACGGATTAGAGATAGAGACTTGCTGGCCGGATGTGCGTGTCCGATGTTTTTCTGGGATTCCCTTCTTACATCTGCTGTCTTTGGGCGTATGGCGGGTTTATGGTACTTTACCAAAAGTTTAGTCCCCACCCCCCGAAATGATCAAAACGATCGTCACAGCGTGTTGAGCCTATTCTTCTTGACTTTCATACTCTTCCTAATGTATTGAATATGGCTTTACCTTTAGCACTATTTAGGGATTCCACCCTTTTTAATGAGAACAGATCCCTTCGATTTTCGCCCTTACAAAGGAGAACACTTAGCCCGACCCCTTTCTACGACTGATTGATCCCTTCCTGAGAAAAACGCCCTCTTGACCTTTTTGGGCGTATAGGACTTTTCGCTGATGTCCGGCTATCTACCCCCCCATAGACCAGATTGTGCCTCATCTCACACTAATGAAAGGTTGAGGTTTTAGAATAGCTCGTCATACCCAAGACC
>Ga0179591_1308814_pt1 | contig 12425 bp, 13 predicted proteins | sample CZOMad2_1_08_16f_FD_182891 | JGI IMG/M metagenome (GOLD analysis project Ga0179591, IMG submission 182891) | Vadose zone soil fungal communities from Angelo Coast Range Reserve, California, USA - CZOMad2_1_08_16fungal (PacBio error correction) | ecosystem: Environmental > Terrestrial > Soil >... | reverse complement strand
TTTTAAACACCCTGACGTTTCGGATTAAGTGAAGGTTTCTTCGCATTTTTCCCCCTCCCCCTCTCCATCTGTGACCCAACGCTTCCCTTTTGGTATTTTTTTTGACGAATTCAAGGAGGGTCTCATTTTCGTCCCCCCTCCCGCGCCTGTTTTGTTCCTCGCCTCCCTTTGAGACCTCTTTGAATTCAAGACTCCCTATGTGCCAAAAGCTCTTTCTCCCCACATTTCCACCCTTCCCGCCGGGTGTTTTTCTCGACGCTTTAGCGGAAATCTTCCCCCACGGACTTGCCACGTGCACACCCTCATTGAAATCCCTCTCTTCCCCCCCCCGTACTTTTCCGTTTGCAACCACGGAAAATCCTCATCGCATCACTTGGATGGGTTTTTTTTTCCTCTTGCCGGAGGCCCCTCCCCCCCCCTCAAAAGGTTTCTTTTTTTGTTTTGAAGCTTACGCAGCCTACGCCCGTCTCCCTTTCGAGGACTGCTCCCGTGCCCCAACCCCCCCCTCCCGTTTTGCATTCCCATCCCCGTAGGCCCCAAAAAACCCCATCTTTTCTCAATTCGTCGATTTCGTTTTTTATGTTCCTTTCTTCTTTATATTCGCACGGATCCGACACATTTTTTCATGACGTCTTTTGCCTTAGCCTCTTTTCGCTTTTTTATACTTTCCTTTCTGGAGTTTTTTTTCCAGGGATATCTCCCGGACAACATATTAGAAGTTTGTTATTAACCTTGTCCTCATCCCTTGCCCATACGTTCCTTTCTTGTTTTGATGTCGAAATCACCCCCCACCCCCCCACCCCCCCCCTCTTCACGATGTGTTACTTGATAGAGTTGCAAAGGCTCCTCCTACCCCGCCTATCTGTTGAACGTTTGTACGCCGACTACTATTCTCCTCTTTCGCCCCCCCCTTTCTTAGTGTTTTTCCGCTGCATAAACCCAGCGGAAACGAGAGATAAGGGATCCTTACCACTTTTTCTCTAGTCTTACCCCCCCCCCTTTTTTTTTTGGTTGCTCGCTTTATTTGTCGGGTTCAGTTTCCCCCGACGACCCTGTTCTTTTCGCCTAGCATTGTGGAAATGGCGATTCCATATTTCTCTGAAATTCCCCCTGCTTTTTTTCCCCGTGTTTCCCTCTTTTTCAGCGACCCCCAATCATTTCTTGCCTTCTCCCCCCCCCCACGCCCTTTTTATATTCCACTGGATGGGGCTGCCCCTTACCCTGCTTCGTTTTCGTTTTTTTGAAGTTCGCGATATTCGAAAATTGACGCGATCCGCAGACTCCTTCGCCCACGCTTTTCCACCCGGCCTCTTTTTTGGGTTTCTGGTCCTAGTTATTTCTTTCTTTTGCAAAAGGGTTTTGTTCTCTATTCCCTCCGCTTCTGTGTTTTTCTTCTGATTCCCGATATCTCTTTATCGCTTCCATTCTCCCAGAGCGTTGCCCCCCTTCTTTTTCCTTTTTTTTCTTTTCGTTTTTTTTTTCCTCATTGGGGGCGTTTTTTGTTGCAGTTTTTTTCCGAGTTGTAGAGAAGATTAAATGATTCTCCCTTTTTTCCGAGAGTTGATCATATTCTTTCCGTTGTTTTTTTCTTGAGATTTCTTTCATTGCTCCCTCCCCTTTTTCGTCGAACTGCGAAACTCAGCGACAACCCCCCTCTGAAATCCCCCCCCCCTACGATTTCTCTTTAACTTCTCTCGACCCCCAAAAAACCTTCCCACCCCCTTCCCCTTCAAATTTCTATTACGGATTGGGACGCTGTAGTTTTAGCTTTTTTCCCTTCTCAGTTTATGAACCCCCCCCCCCCGGTCAGCTTGGCCGTAGAATGATGCGCCGAACCCCCCCCGTTTTTTCTCTCACTTCCGTCGGAGGTCCCGACCTCCCCTCCGATTTTCTTTTTTATCCCTAGGGTTCTCCGTAGTCGCTGCAGAGTCAGTTATCTTCTGCTCCTAATCTTTGGCGTTTGATTTCAGAAACGACTCTTTTTAATAAGGTGACCTGCAAGACCCCAGCGTCGCAAATGCGTTGGGTCTACGGACCACTTTTTTTCTTTTTCAACTGCTTTTGAACTTTTTCCAATGCCCTTTTTCAGAAATCCCGAGACTGGGATCTTCCCTTCAGCATGACTTTTTGCATAACCTTCCACATTTGGTTTCCGGCCATTCTCCCCGGACCCCCCTTCTTTGTCCCCGTTCTTTCTCAACAAGGGTTCAGATGATTCCTCTTGCCCGAGATTTGTTTTTTTTTCCCCTTTTTGAATCCTTGACTCCCGATACGCTTTTTTCCAGAGCCGACCCAGCAAGTTTTCTTTATCGTTTTCCTGAACGGTGCCCGTTACAGTTTTTCCCGGCTTAGTCCCTCTCAGAGACAAACAAATTAAGACTCCGGCTTTTCTTCCCCTCTCCCGCCCCCCGGATCTCTTCCCTCGATTTTTTCTTCCCTGTTTTTCATATTTTTTTCCCCCCCCACCACTAACTTCCTTTTTACGTTCCAGAGCTTCTTTGCCGCCGGAAAAATTAGTTTATTTTATCTTCCGGTGTCGTGCCCATCCTTTCCTCTACCAGACCCATTGCCTTTTCTTGATTTCTCAGCATCTCTCAAGAGATAGAAGACCGCCTTCTAGACTACCCTCCTCTTTGATTTTTTTTATGGAAATAAGTTTCCCCTTTTTTCTTTGAGCTCCCACGCGAGAGTAAGGGTTCTGAAAGAGTCCTGGTTTTTCCTTTTCAAGTGTCTTTCTCTTTTTTTTTTCCGAGAGCTCTCCCTAGAATCGGGGAAGTGCTTTGCTGTGGACATAATTTCACTCATGAAAACCTCCCCCCAACTCCCCCTTCCCCACTGAGCTCACCCTGCTTTCTATCAACGCTCTTTGACTGTCACCGCCTGTGGAGGAGTTCCCACGTGCTTTGCTTGGATGGGAAGGCTTGAACTTTTCCCTTCCGGATTTTATGGTCTCCCCCCGGATTCCCGCTGGATCCGTTTGGGCCTGCTAATCCTTTAAATTCTTCCCAGCCCCCCTTCCTCCTTTTTTTCTCGCGTTTTGGACCTTCGCTTTCCCTCCCCCCCCTCAAATTTTTTCCCCTTCCCCCATATGCGTCCAACCCCAAACCTTCTTCTGAATCCCCCCAGCTCTCCCCTCTTTTCGGGACGTCTTATGATTCTTCTCCCCAAGATTTCCTTTTCTTTTCCAAGCGGCAAATAAGAATCTCGCACGCATTTTCCCCTTCAGGGTCTTCTCCTCCCCCCCCCGGTCTTTTTTGAGACCTTTCGCTAAAGGCCCTTGAAGATGTTCTCCCGGTATTGTGACCAATTTCTCAGGCTTTCGGCCTTTCAAAGAAGGGCCCCCTCCGCCCTTTTATGCCGTTGCATTTAACCCATTCCGCCTCAATTCCTTTCACAGTCGGGTTTTTATCCCCAGGCGTTTTCTTCCAAGAAACTGCCGCAGTTTAGAGACAACCCCCACTCCTTTTACGCCCCTTGCTTTTTTCTCTTTTTGAATGTTTCCTTCCGATTTTAACCGTTTTTTTCCTGCATATTGGAAGCCAAAACACCCCTATGTCCCGACTTCTCTTTCCCCTCAGTTCTTGCAACCCCTTTTTTCCTCCGGTCTGATTCTCGTCCTGGAGACCGAGGAGTCTTTCGTAGGTTCCTCTTTTGGTTCCTCTTTATTTTTTGAGTTCTTTCCTCCCTCGGATCCGTATTTCCCCCTTCGGACCCTTTCCTCTGGACTCTTTTTTTTCCTTAAACCACCAGAATGATGTTACTCTTCTGTTCTCCCCCCTTACCTCCCTTCCTTTTTTACGAGTCCGATTTGGGATTCTTTTTCCTTATATTTTTCCCTTTGTTTTATATCATCTAGGGTTTTAAAATATTATGCGAAACTCTCTTTCCAGCTTGTTATGCCCTTCTTACCTTTTTTGAGCGTCCTCCCTAGAATTTCTTTTTTTCCACTTCTGGATTTTTTCCCCAGTACCATCTTCCTAGATTCCCCGCGCAAACCAGAAACTACATCCCTCCCCCCCGGAACCGCCTGCCGCGTTTTTTTTCTCCTAAACCGTTTTTTCCCCTGATTTCCTTGAATGGCCTTGGAATAGGAGTCTTGTCCCCGTTGTTATCATTTTTCTTCAACTTTCGAACTCTCTTAGGACCTATTCAAAAACAGGGACCACATAACCGCCTTCGTCCCTTCCCCTGTTTCCCCACATGTGTTTTTCTTTCTGCGGAATTTTACACCCCCTCCAGTCCTTTCTTTCCAGAGGATCCTCGCCTCACAGGATGGAAGGTCACCTGAAATGTAGGAGTATTGCTTTTATGCATTGGTTCCCCCCCTATTCTGACTACTTAACCCCCCTTGGAGAAGTTTCCGTTGTAAAGAGCACTTGTGCGACTCTATCACCTTTGTTTGAGAAGTCCCCCCTTCCCCCTTTGCTCCATAAGCGATATTGAAATGTCTTCCGGTTAAGATTTTCTCTTTCTCCTAGGAGTGATACATGCGGACGGTTTTTCCTGAACTCTTTTCCTTCTCCCTGGACTTTTCAGATTTTTCCCCCTTTTAAGGAGTTCGGTGACTTAAATTCGAACGGTCCCTTCTTCCCTCGATTCACTTTTTCCCTTCCCACCCTTTTCTACAGTCATGATACTATGACTTGAGCTGCACACCCTAAAAAAAGTAACTCCTTTTTTTCCCGGTTTTCCGATCTTTTTTCAGAGTATTTCAATGACTCACGTGACGGCCCCCGTCACGGCCATCGAGTCCCCCTTCCCCCTGGTTCCCCCCAGTTCTCTTTGATTCCTTCCATACCATTATAATTGGAACACTTGGTTTTTCGTGGTCTGTCCTTGACCTTCTCCTATTTACGGGACTTTTCTCGTCCTGCGCCATCCTTCTCTCATAATCTCAGGGCCTACTTTCTCTAGGACTGCGATTCCGTCCACCTCCTTTTTTTTTTCACTTTTCCCCTTTGACCCCCAAGAGTCCCCGTTTCCGAGATACCTCGCCGTTCTCTGGTTGCGGCCTTAGTATATAGATTTTCATCCCTTTCCGACATCCTTCTTATGATTTTTTTCTCCTTGGGTCTCCGAGGCCCCCTTTCTCCTATTTTTTTGGGGAGAGACGCGGCTACTCGTCTTTCTCCCGGTAAAACACTTGGAGTTTTCCCCCCGTTTTTGTTCTTTTTTTTGGGACGGTTTTACTGTTTTTCCCCTGAAGCCCCAAAGCTTTCTTCGATGTTTTTCGATCTTTTCTTCTTTCTGAACCCCTTTGCTTGACTCTTCCCCGACGATTTCTTCGGAATTCTCGTGTGGCGCGTTATCTTTTTCTCATGACATACCCCCGCGACCCCCCTCTCGTGTCCCGACAACGGGGGGATACCTCTTTTCCACGGTTTTTTCAATTCCTTTCTTGGCCTTTATGAACCCTCAATATGTTCCATTCCGAATGCGGAAAGGGCTATATCAATGGTCTAGACAATATCGACCATCCCCCTTCGTTGTGCCCTTTTTTCTTCCTTGGGCCCTTTCTTCTCCAACGTTTTTCTACCCACAGTTTTCTGGAACGGAAAATATACGTGCCATGCGGTTTTGCAGCTTCCCGACCAGAATCTTCTCGCATTTCTTTATTTCCCTTTTGTCTTTTCCTGCAGACTCTTTGGAAAGCTTCTTTCCACCCAGACGTAGAGGGAGTGGGTGCCCTATGTTGCCAGATCTTCTTCCCCCTCCCTTAGGTCGGATTTTTCTTATACCTTTCCTTTGGGGGTTCTTTTACAAAGCCTCTAGAGCAAAATCATGGACTCTCTGCGTCCGCGTTTTCCGTTTTTTCTGACAACTTTTCTCTTTCCCTTTCTCCTTTCATTAGTGATGTTTTCCCTAATTTTCTTTAGAGTTTGTTATCAGATAGTCCCGAGTTCTCTCGCTTACCTGAGGAGAATTTTCCTTGAGATCCCTCTTCTCCTTTGAGAGATTTCTCCCAGGATTCTTTGCGCCATCGAGGTAGAAGTCAACACATCTCTCACCCCCCAATGTCCTCCACTCCCACCCCCCCCAGATCACGTTTTTTTCTTCCAAACGTTCGGACAAACGATTGGCAACCCCGCTCCGTGCCGCCCTTTCCCTCTGGGAAAAGGTCTCTTTCTTTTAGTTTCCGACCCCCCCCACACATTTCCTCGGATGCATTAGAGAACCGTACACACAAATACCCGTGCCGCCGGCGACCTTGGCCCTCGTGCGCCCTTCTCCAAAGTCCCTTCCTTTTAAAAGTTCAGCTGGAAGGAAGTGGCTAAATGCATGACACTGAGTCGACCCTTCCTTCTCGAATTTTATCTTAAGAGGTTCGCATCGGCATCTGCATACGTTTTACCTTGCACGACAGCCGGGTTTTGATTGCATAGTTTGTTTTCTATAGACATGCGTGTCTATTCCCCGCAAATGGCACCCATGCCTCTCGGTTCGCCTCGACCCCTCTTTCTCTTCCCTGGCACTCTTCTCTTTGCGAACTCCTAGGTGGTTTCCTCCCCAGATCCATGAAAACTGGAATAATCGCGCCCCCCCCTCAAACGCGTGGTAATTCGATTCTCCCCCCCTTTTTTCGATCTTATGTTGAGCGCTCCCGCTTTTTGCTTGGAAAGTGCCCCTCGCTACGTCCCCACTCTTACCGCCCCCCTTTTGGTGCTTTTTTTTGAATCTTTTTTGCCTTCTTGAAATGCCCGCGGTTCCCCCCGTGTTCTCCTTCCTCAGTTAGCTTTTCCCCCCCTCTGAGCTTGTCAAAACAACCCTGCATTTTTCCCCCAAACTCCCCTTTTCCCCCTCCCGGACTTCCCCCGAACTTTTTCTGAACTAACTTTCCGAAAAACTCCTTCGTTTCCGGGCCGACTAGCACGTTTTCCCATAAACCCGGCTTTACGATTCCTCCTGGCGAAGCCATTGAGATCGTCTCCAAGTGCTCCCCCCCCCCAGGATGTTTTTTTTCTGGACTTTCTTTTCTCTGATATGACGCCCCTTAGCCCCTCCCCCCAGTTGAACCGATCCGAGGTATCGAAGCCTCGTGAGTTTGGTCCCCTCCCTTGTTGCGGGGCCCCTTTTTCTTTAACCTCTCTTAGTGAATGGGTTTCGCAACGCCGATTAGAGCAGGTCCTTCGTTGCCCCCGTCTTTTCTTTTCTCTCCCTGATTCTCTTTCTTCCAATATTTCCCGTTCTTCTAAGTGGCCAATAAGGGAACCTACAAAAACCATCCCACATCCCTCCCCCTTTTTTTTCCCCTGTCTCCTATGACCTATCCACTCTGTTTCCTTTTTCGCTCCCCCTTTGTAAGTTTTTAGGACCCTTAAGAAGTTCTATGGAAGGCTGGTACGTCCGTGAGTGTGAGCCGGATGTAAATCCGGAAAAGCTTTTCCGTGGGCCCTTGGATTCACCATAGTTTGGCACCCTTACTTCTTTCCACTGGATATCCCTTTCCCCCTTTTGTCCACGCGGAAAGGGGCAGGTTGGAATTTCGAAAGTCCCCCTCGCTCCCCCCCATTACTGCGTCAACACCTCTATCCCATCCTTCCAGGAGACTGCACCACCTCAGATCTTCTGGCCTGCGTCCCATCTTCCCCCGCACCTTTTTCTAATTTTTGAGGCTGCAATCATCCATTTATGCTTCCTTAAGTGCCGTCACCCCCTGACATTTCTTCCTCGTGTCCCCGCTTTTCGTTTCAAAGTCTGTTCTTCTCCCCCTCCCTTCGTGAACTTACGCAGGTTACACATCCCTCAGATTTCTCCTTCTACCCCCTCCATCTCTCCCTGTAGTCTGAACTTATCGGTTGGAGCGGTTCTCAGTCTCACCCCCCCCTGCGTACCTTCTCTTTCCTTGATTAAAACCTTTAGAAGAACAGATAGTTGAGCCCAGAGCTTTTTTGACCGTGTTGTTGTTTTTCTTTTTACTCCCACGATTCTCTTACCCGCTAGGTTGGTCTCAAGGTCCCTACAGCGTTTCTCTGCTTCTCCTTCTAGGCCTTTATGAATCAAACCCAGACTTTTTCATTTCTTTATCCCTTGAGACCCTTCCGGTTCCGAGAATGTTTTTGATTTTAGGTTTCCTATTTTTTCTCGGCCCTTGATTAACTTATTATGCCACTTCCCCCCAATCCAGATTCTTTAATGGTGTCCTCGCCCCCATCTCCTTTGCCTCTCGGTCGCTTTGATCCACCCGTTAGAACTTTTCTTTTCAGCACATTCCCCCGGTACCCTTTTCTTGCCGAATAAGAAGGGGTGTTTTGAGAGAGCTCTGTTTTACTCCCCCTACTCCTTTCACCAGCTCGTGCGACAGGGTTCTGAATTTTCTTTGCGCGACTCCCCTTTTATTATGCCCTTCTTCACTCTTGGATGTTGCCGCGTCTACGGGAAGCGGCCGTCTTGCGCCCAAGTCTGACCCCTGCATTTTTTGACCCCAATTTTCATTCCTAAGGGTACTCAAAAAGTAAAGAATCCCGCATCCGTTGCGTTTAAGTGGCTCACGGAAGGCGCTGTGCCTGAGCTTGCATCTTTTCCCCCCCCGTTCCTTCAGTTTTCCCCCTTCGTAGTTCCGTCATCGTCTTGATACCTCTTTCCCTCACCCCCCCTCAACCCCCCCATACCCGCGTGATTTTAAGCAACTTTGGTTTTTCCCTCTACTTCGGGCCGCCGTCCATCCAATTTTTTTACGCTGTCCTGACCCCTCTGCCTCCCCTTATGGCTTCCCTAATGCCTCTTTTTCTTCTGATGCCGAGCGACATATATTTATGTGCCTCGTAAGTTACCGTCGCTGGTTCATTTCCTTCTTGGTCCCCCTTTCCCCCTGGGGCATCCATTTGGAAATGGATATGTACTAGCAGACGTTCCCCCATTTGAGTTGATTGCATCTCACCCCCGAATCTAGAGTTGTGTCCTTTTTTCGACTGCGATAGTGCTGAGTATCGATCACTCGGGAAGTTTTTGCATACCCCTCTTTTAATTTTTTTTTTTTTGTTCCTCCTTTTCTCTACATGTGACGTGCCGTAAGATGGTTCTTCTCGCATTTCTGAAATTCTCACCTCCCGTAGTTTTTTAGCTCCCCTCAAAGTGTGGCATATCCGCTTTTCAACTTAGGAAACTGGCTTTCCCCCCCCGATTAAATTCTTTTCAACTTCTCCCCACTAACTTTTCATTGAGGGTTTTTTTGTCCCAGGTATCCAATACGAGGCCATTTCTCTAAGGACAATGCTCCGGACCTCCCTTTAAGTCCCGCGCGTCCGGTTAATGATTTCCCCTGTCTCGGCACAAAGAAAGGATTTACGGCACACAGTGGTAACCTTTGTTCTTTGTTCCTTATGTTTCGGTTGCCGGGTCCCGTACCTTTCCTTTTTTTCAGAGTTTTTTTCAGCCGATTAACCCCGGAAAGGGCGTAGAACTTCCCCCGTAGCTCTTCGCCAATTCTCTGCGTCCTATCAAGTCCCCCCTTCTGAGTTTTTTCACCCCCAAAGGCTTTCACAGGGTCCCGAGATTTGCAAGTGTTTTGCGCCCTGTTCTATCCCTCTTCTCTATCTCCTTTTTTGCGGACAATGATTTCGACTAGGGGCTTCCGAACGAGAGCTAGATCCCCATCTACTCTTTGAAGGGGCGGATCCGGCTCTCTTCGTCCCTTCCCCCCATCATTTTTTTAAGGAACGTTTCTTCCTCCCCTCAGGTACGCCCCAATTCCGGGATTCCGTGCGGAACGTTGGATGTCTCATACGGTTTTTTATGCACGGAATCCCAAGAGCTTCTTTTTTAGGATCTTGACGCCGCGAACTGCTCCTATATGGCTTGAAGTCAAAGGTCCTTCCTAAGACTCTTCGGCTTGCAAACAACCCTTCTCTTGTTTTCGCCCGATACCCTTTCCCAAGAGGCCCCCCCCCTCGAATATGAATATCCGCAGTTTTATCCTTCCTATGTGATCCTTTATTTTTTTTTTTTTTCCCCCAAGTCTTTTTCCTTTCTTTGCATTAGGCCCGATATTGCTTGGCATGGGCGAGCTCGCCTTGAGTCGAACATCTCTCGCCATGGAGTTCCCTTTTTCCCTCTAATCTCCCCTCTGGCCTTTTTCCCAACCTCTCCCAACCGGATGGGGTTACTCGTCAACTTATTCGATGACTCTAGTCGTGATCTTACATCTCTTTGCCTCCTGTTTCGATCCGTTCCCCATACTGAGCGACGAATTATGGACGGCCAGTTTATGTTCAAAAATTCCCTTTTTGTTTCTTTTCTCTATTTCCGACTGATCCCGGTATTTTTTCTTTTGTATCTCATTCTTTCGCGCTGACCCTTTTTTGGGGTCTGGATTCTCTTTTCTCTAGCTCCCCGTTCGTCACGCTTTGTTGACTCGTTTTTGATGAATATAAGCGTGATCGGCTTGTTGTTTTTCCTTGGTTTTTTTTTTATGTCACTAGTACACCTCAGTGTAATCTTTCCTACAATGAGGCCCTTGCACGTCGAATTTCTTCTCTTTTTTTCCATCCTTTTTTTTTATAGTCTTGATCGAGAACGGAGTTTCCTCCCCCGCGCGATACAGAGTCCCTCGGCTAATTCTCCATACTCCCAATGTTTTTTTTTCCCTACAATTTCACGAGCCGTTATCTCCCCTTTACGCAACCCCTTGGGCCACGCGCTGGCGTACGCTCCCAAGTCCTCTCTTCCTCTGTATTTGGGTCTCCGGATCCAGACCCCCAACACTTGTAAGCGCTCCCCGTGCTCTAGTAGATCTTCCCCCCTCGTAGATCTTTTAAATCCGTTTAGCAGAATAAAGCATTCCGAAGATATACCAACCTCCCTAGACTCAGTTGAAAAGCAGGGACTCCAGACCTTCCGTGCATCATAGACACCTTAGAGAAATTGACTCTTCGCTACTCGGTTCTTCCGCGCACGACGCGTTATTTTCCCGAACCTCACCCTTGGGCTTGAGTGGGGTCTCCTGCCAGACCCTGCGTGTGGCTCAAACTGTCGCAATGGCAAACCGTTCCATGGTCTCTTTCTCCTCTTTGAAGAAGCTCGCCCCATGCCACCAATGCGAGAAGGCGAACCTGACATAGGTGCTCCGGTCCTACTCCCTTCGGTCCCAAATCAACTTGTCTCAAGAGATACACACTTTAGAGATGATATGACTCTTTATTTTATCCTTTGTGTTCGATAAGTTATCTTGAGCACCTCTTTCTAACAGTAGGTTTGAGCAGCAACGGAGTCTCTGTCCTTTCTGGAACGGTTCCCAGCCCGTCGGTTTCCCGGTTTTCCTTCTTCTCTGCGTCCTTCCTTTACTAGAAGAGAATCTCTTTTCGTGTCCCTCACCAAAACAGTCCTTTTTCGCATCCCTTAAACCCCCCCCGGATCGTCTGGATGAACTCGGTATTCAAAATCACTCTAGGATTTAGCTTCCCCCCCCCGGCGTACTTCCAAGTGACCCATAGGTCCTATTGGGTTGTATACTTTTGCATCCATAGGTCTCCTTTCCCAAGCAAGAGTGCTCCATCAGGAGTTCTCCTTTTTCTATCTCTCAACTATGATAGACGTACCTCGGAAGAAAGAAGCCCCGATCCGAATTCTTACTGCTCCCCCCTCAGCCCCTTTTGGTTCGGTTGACTACCGTCTTTCGAAAATAGTTTAAGAATTTTTCGGCTGTGAGCAAACGGCGTCAGCAGGTCCTCTCTTACGCTTCGTCTTCTCAGGATGCTGCGTACGTCCGGAAACCTCCAGTGTTGAATTGCTCCTTTTTCATTTAAATCCCCGAAAACTCTCCACCCCCCCCAATGATTTATGCGTAAATAAAGCTTTTTTCTTGTTCGATAGAAACTCTCATACGAAGGACCCCTTTTTAAGAGATTTTAGTACGGCTTTGCAGCTCTTGATTTTTTCAATTGCTCTCCAAGTATTTGGCATCGCTGAGTCTTTTCGATCCCGGAAGAAACCCTATGTAAAATTTTCCCCCCAGTGGTTTCCCTTCCCCTCATCTTTTCAGTGAATTATTTTCCCCCCCAATTCTCATTTGACCCCTTTTTTTTGCTGTCTCAAGATCTCCGTGCGCTGGCTCACTTTAGACGACACCACACCTCTTCCCCCCCCACCCCCTCCTTTTCAACAAAACTTCTCTGATCATTTTACCAAAGTTCACACAGAAAGTAAGCGTTTTCCAAAAAGTCCCTAATCCGGAGAGCCTCCCTGCGTAACCCCCCGAAAAAATGCACGTCCCTTCACGAAGGTTCCTAAGGGGGTGGGTAGTCTTGCCATAAATTCCTCATGTCGTTTTCTTTTGTCTTTCCCGTATTTAACCCTGATTAGGATTTGCTTTAAACGGTGTCTTTGTTTGACCAATCTTACCTGACTTTCTTTCCCTCGTCCCCCTTTAAAGGTAACTATGGCACATACCGCCCATCTAGCCGCTCTTGCACCAAAAGGAATATCCTTAG
>Ga0179591_1302756_pt1 | contig 12425 bp, 10 predicted proteins | sample CZOMad2_1_08_16f_FD_182891 | JGI IMG/M metagenome (GOLD analysis project Ga0179591, IMG submission 182891) | Vadose zone soil fungal communities from Angelo Coast Range Reserve, California, USA - CZOMad2_1_08_16fungal (PacBio error correction) | ecosystem: Environmental > Terrestrial > Soil >... | reverse complement strand
CCAATAAAGAGAGCGACAGATTCCTCTCCCGTATCTTGCGAACCGTTTCCTCGTTTTCTTGATGAAGATGGATGGTCCCACTCCTGGTACCTTTCATCCTCCGCCATCTCTCCCTTTCGGGCTCCTCCTTCCTGTCCCGTCAGGAAACAATCCGAGCAGACTTCCCTCACAACCTTAGTTTCGATCCGCTATGCCGGGGTAATTTTTGACCTGACTCCCGCATGCTGCCGTTCCCCGTTGTATCCTCTTTCCCGCTTTTTCGTCCCGATCGAGGACAGAAGAGCTGCTCGTCTGTGATTGGATACGTTATTGAATATGCCTGCCTGGTATTATAGAGCTTACTACCTTTAGGCTCTCCTGCCCTTTTTCCTCACATGACTCTGACTTGCAGGTTGACGTTCTTAGTGCGCCGCGCCCATGGAGCATAACGCTCCGAAGCTTTTGCTAGCCCCCCGGCTCTGCCCCTTTTCCCTCTTTCGGACTTTCTTTTTCACCCCACGCGACTCCCGTTGATCAGTCGGCGCTCATGATGATGTCCCTAATCACCCCCCCCCCCCCCCTTGCCATTAGAAGAACAAGACTCTCGCAGGTCTTTTTTTTTTTGAACCATTTGAGTTAACTCGTTCCCCCGACTCCTTCCGTTCCTCTCTTTCCTCTCCGCGAGCTGTCCCGTCCTAGCAGCAGACATCAGTACCCTCAACTTAAAGAAATTGCCGCTCTCCCCCCCATCTTTCTTTCTTCCGGGTGTTCCCGAATTGTGACGCAGAAGGTTTGGACGTCCAGTACGGCAATCCAAGCGGCAGCGGCAGCCCTTCTTCGTGCACGAATGTTGGTTCGCTCCTCCTAGTTTCGTCCCTTTCAGGGTTTTTCCTTTTACCCTTTTTCTTCCGGTACCTGCACAGAGGGGATAAGACTATTGCGAAACCATATATCCTCCTACGTACTTCCGGATTTCCTTTGTGAGAATCCGCCCAGTTCCGTCGGAGCTCGCCCTGTTTTTTTCCTCACCAGTTTGAGAGCCGAATTTTAAAACGATGAACTTCTTTTCTCTCCACAAAGGTACTATTTGCTTTCCCCTTGGCACTCTCTCTTCTCCCCCCTCGCGTTATGTTCCCATAATTACACAGTTCTTCGCCATTGAGGCTGGCGCGTACGAGATCCCCGCCCCCCCCCTTTTTTCTCCTGGCGAACTTGAACATCGTTTTTGCTTAAGAAATTATCATCTCATACTTTCCCCTCCTTCTCTCGTTTCTTTAAACTTCACCCCTGCCAGTAAGGACCTCCAACGTCCTCCTCGTCACCCTTGCCGTTACCGAGAGTCCGAAAGTGGCGAGTCTCACCCTCCCCGATGAACTTCTTGCCGGTCGCCGGATGGTCTCCCTAGTTGCCGGGGCGGTTACCCCCCCTCCTGTGGTTTTTTTGCGCCGATTGGTCGGTTTCGTTTAAATCGGAAGAGCTTCGGTCACATTCCCAACTCGCCCCTCGAAGAGTTTCAGCACGTGTCTGGCTCGTCCCCCCCCCGACGATCGCCTCGGTCTCGTGCTGCGTCGTTCTGCAGCCTTTTCAAAGAATGGTGAACAGTGAAGGAGACCCTAGAGCACGGTGCCGACCTTCCTCAGCCTTCTTTACCTTATGCTCTCACCTTCCCTTACTTCCTCAGAACCCCTTTGTGGCAGATTCATGCTCCTGGATGTTCGTACTCGCGCGACCCTAGGACACCCCGTCATACGAAGTATTCCCTTCTCTTCCCCTTTCTCGGATTTAGGAAATCTTCTGACACGGTCTGGTTTTCCAAGAATACAACCCCGAGCTACCATGTTTGTTTTCTCCGGGAGTATGTTTTTCTTATCTCCCCCCCTTTCTATTCTTGCTTCCGTCACTTCTCCCCTGGCAGAGGGCTAATTGCGAAACATCCCATTGGAGCTTTTTTGCGTCCAGTTTATTGGTCGCGCTCTCCGTCGCTTCTTTCCCTCCATTTCCAGTGTCCCCCTCCCCTCCTTTCGTGACGAGACTTTTCTTTAAGCTCCGGCAAATAGGTATTCCTTGCCTTCCTTGTGCGTGTCTCTTTGCAACGGTGGAAACCGTTGTTGATCCCCGGTTGGAAAAATTTTTTTCTCTGTTGCATGAGACATCCCGTTTTCTTTTCCCCCCTGCCGAGGAGACTAACCTAACGTTTCCCCCCACTCTCGTCTTTTCCACGAAGGTCCTGTCCCGCTGTCTTCCCCCCTACGTATCCCGTTCCCTACTCGGTTTGACTGAATTGGTTTAAAATTCGCCAGAATCACGTGTTTCCCCCAAGCTGTGTTTTTTTTTTTTATAAAACTCTGCCTGTATCGGCCTACTCGGAAGTTTTCCCGTAATCACGTGTGTCTCCCTTTTTGTCCGTACGCATGAAATCTGCTTTATGGTTTCCTATCAACCGTGCTTAAGGTAGTCAGTCCGTTTTCAATTTCTTCTATTTTCTTTCGCTCTTTGGCGATTTTTCACTTCTAGGTTTCCACCCAGGTCCTAAACACACACTACACCTCGCTTTTCAATTTGTGCTTTTTAGGAAGTCGTGCCTTGTGCCCGTTTCAAAGTTTGCGATAGTTCTTGACTCTCAGAGGCAACGGCGCCTGCCCGAAAGTTCTTTTTTTTTAAACTTTTTTTTTTTTTTCCCCTTTCTTCTTATGTCTCTTTTTCTGCGGTCTTAGATTTCCCCCCCCCCGATCTGACAAATGCTCCTCCAATGTCAGTGTTCCTTGCTTAGATTCTAGTCCCTCTTGAGTCTTACCCCCCGTACATACCAGACCCCCTTCGTTAAACAGAGGACTACTGCCCATTCTATTTCTTCTATGCTAGATGGCCCTGTTAGTCTCCTTTTTCAATACCCCAATATTCCACCCGATGACGGACATACGCCGTTTAGACTGTCCTGGACTTTTCCCCAACCCACTATTTTCTGTACCTCCTGCTGCAGCTCCTCCCTTTGGTAACTCCCTCCCTCTTTTTCTTCCCCTGTCCCTTCAAACTCCGTCAAATGGGCCCTTATGTGACTAACTCGCCGAACCCCTTCCCTCTCCATGGAGGCAAACTTGGCCTCTCGAGGTCGCCCCCTCCAATTTTCGGATTTGCATTTTCGAGGACTCCTTAGTACTCTTTCCCTCCCCCTGCTCGTCGATAAGCTGTTCCAGGACGTTAAGCGTTCTTGCAGTACCGTCCCTCGCCGTGATACAGAGTTCCCCGTCTGCTTTCCCTCTTGCGGTTGTTGCTTTGTTTTGTTGGGTTTAGATTCAAAGTCTCCCTTTCTCTATATCCGTTGTGGTTTGTTTCGCTGAGATCTGCGAATTTTCCTTCCCGCCCCACCCGCGCGCCACTTCAAGCCTCAGTTTTTCTGCCCCCTGCGGGCGGTTCATTGACTCGGGGCAATTTCTGGACCTCTTCTTGTTCTTTCTGCTTCGATAGGGGTGCCTGAACGTTGATCGTATCTCAAGGGCCAATCTTTGTCTACCTGTTCCTGATATTTTTTTTTCAAGCAAGTTGTAAAGGAGTTCTGCTCCCGGTTCTCTATCTTCCACTCTCGTTTGCACCTATTTGCTTGATTTGCGTCAGGGAACTTAGAAACCGGCTGGCTCGTTCCGTGCGGGCTCTTCAGAGTAACCTTCCCTTTGATGTGCGTTCCTGTTTCATTCCCCGTCGTCACCCGGCAGCGTTGATTATTGGGTTTGACATTTTTTTCTCAGGTAATGTGCGCTTACAGCAGTTACCCCTTATCGTCATCGATTTCCTTTCCCTCCTCTTGGTTTTATTCAGTGTCTTTTTTTATTTTCTCTTCTTTCCTTACGGTTGAATACGCCCCCTTTCCCTCCTCTCGATTTTTAGACCCGCTTCCCGCTGGTGTAGCTTTTACTTTTGTTCCCAAAGAATTGATGTTTTTTTATGAGAAAGATCGACTCTTTTATCCTCCTTTTACTTGGGCAAGCTCCCCTCCGTCCCCCCCCCCAAGTTCCGGCGGTGCATTTTGCGAGGTCATCGTGGGGTTTTTCCGCCCCGGTTACACGTCCGTTCCCTCCTCCTCTCCTTTCCATTTGACAGTTAGGTGATTCTTGTGAAGAGGAGCATTGGCGTGTTCCTCCTTGCCCCCGCGAACCGGTCGCTCCATTCCTCCCTCCGCTTCTTGCCACCGTGCTGGCGACCCAGGCGCTGCTCTGCTTTGTTGATTCACATCACATGTTTCTTGTAAGGCCCATCTCTTTTTTTTGCCCTATTACCCTGTAAGGCTTCGACTCTCAGGCCTTATTGGTTTGAACATTCCTCATAGGTGACAAGGACGTCTAGGGCTGCGTCCCCTCAAATGAATCAACGAGTATGCTCGGTGATACGTAACTGTGTTAATCCATTATTGGCCGGGCGGTTCCGTAGTCCGATCGTCGGACTGCGTTTGTGAGGCGTGCGACACGGCACGCGATAAAAACACCTACGCTTTTTTCCTTCTCCGATACGTTGTGATCCCCACACGTGGTCTTTTTAATTCAAATGATGACAGCCCCTTCTTGCATTTCGCGTCTTGCTCTCTCTTCCGGCTGGTAAAGAACCTATTGATTTAACTTTTTGGGACCCTCCTTCCTCCCGCTTTCCGATCGACTAAATTATTCTCTGGGCAAAAGACTTCAATGGATGGCGTGAAGGTTTGCTGCCAGTGCTTTTGCCCCCTGCCTCCCCTCTCGTCTGAGGAAATCTCACAACTACTTCTTCCTCATTCTTCGCCATTCAGGCTATCTCGGTGGGGCGGAAGGTCCGCATTAATGAGGTAGTTAGCACAGTTTTACGCACATCACACTGCTCCCTTTTTTCCCCTTGCGTAAGTTTGCCGGTGATGAGTTCAGCCGTCTGCCCCCGAAGTTTTCCACAGCGCCATCTGAATCACATTCCCCCCTTTTGCTTACTGAATGGCTGGTGATTGTCAGCTTTCCTTCAGCTCGAGCCTTGATCCTTTCCCTGTCCCTTGATATAGGGGGCCGAATTTCCCGTTTAACCCAAGTGTCGGTAGTTCTGAAGCTAGCGTGACCGTCGTCCAGCGAGGTTTGACGCCGTCGGTTACCCTTCTCTCTGTTCACGAATTTTTTAGTGCTCTCGACTACAGGCGCTTGCCTCCGCCATGTGTTCTATCGCCACACCTCTTCCTTATAGACCAATTTTCCTTCGTTTTTCTCAATACCAGCGAGTTCTTTTTTTCCACGTCCGGGCAACCCTGATTCAGGTCCCTAAGGTACCGCGAGTTCTAGTTATGGTGTTCGTCTCCCTCTAGGTCCTTCGTGTCTTTAACCGGCAGTGGTGCCGAGTAGTAGAGTTTTGCGGTACTGAATTCCCATTTTTCCCCCCTTTTTTCTTGCCATAGCTTCTGTGGCAGGTACGTTTATCGAGATATTGTCGTCCCTTAAGCTGTCCATTGAACTGTTCTCCCCCTTGTGTTTCTGCGGAACTATGTAAGTCAGCCGTCGTTTACGGGAAGTTGACTGTTTTGCTCTGTTTCTAAGGCTCTGAGTTCGACAGCGTCTCCTTTTTTTCCTTTGCCTTCGAAGCCAACTTGGGTTGCGCCGGCATTATTTGTTACCCCTTCGGGACCTTGAAGGCATGGTTCTCACCCCTCCCCTTTTTTCCGTTTGTTGGCCCCTAGGCGGACCTCTCCAGGGTGCATTTTTCCGAGTCATTCCTTTGCCCTATAGATGGTTCTCCCCATTCTTCCTTCCTGGACGTAGAACCTTTCCGTGTTTAAAGCCTCAACCGCTTCCCCAACTTCGTCGGGCGTTATACCACGAAGTGTAGTCTTGAATGCTAGTCTTTACCTCGTTCTTGCTCTTTGATTGAGGAAAGGTACTGTGTTTCCACGAACATTCCCGGCGTCCCCATGAGTCCTCCTGACCAACGGGACTGGTAATCCCTCCTTTTCCCCTGCTCGTTGCCGGTGATTTTGGTGGGGAAGCTGATGTCGATTGAGCGTCGGTTCTGCTCTTGTCCGTTCCCGTCTGCGCAGAGTCTTTTTCTCCTGGTCCTGCTTCCAGACCCAATTCTGACTAATGATGTGCGGTCTTTTGATCTTCTTAGGACATCATCTGATCGCCGTCTCCAGATCCGGCAGCTGTTGGTTTCCCTCGCTCTTTTCCTCTGGTGATTCGTTCCCAGAGTTGTAGCAAGGTGCTTTCTTTCTTGGTTTTTCGAGGTTGACACCAGGACCCGTCCAACGCTGAGTCCTTATTTCCAAGTCTTCTTTTTTTTCGGCTGATGCTTCTAGTTAATATCTGATAAGGTCTTTAGCACTCTTCCACTGAACGTTGTAGCCCCTTCCCACAGTAGCAGTCTGATCCTCTCTTCGATTTTTTCCCTTATAATGGATGTTGAAATTTTTTTTATAAGACGCGTCTGAAGGACTGAGCCCGCTCATAGCGGGTTCTTCTCAATATGTATGTCATCTCCCTCCTCTTTGGGGTTTGTCCATGACTTACCAGTCCGTCCTGTCCCTTTTCTTTTTCTCTCTGCATGTTTTACCGATTCCCGGATCGCGGATTTCTTTTTTCGGTTCTCGTCGGGATCGACTCGATTGGTTTAGGGAATGATTCTTTTTCTCCTCAGTTGTTGTTGTTGAGATCTCTGCTGCTTCTCCCACCCCCCTCCCCCCCTTTCACTGATTGACTCCGATCGAGCAGTTCTTTGTCGTTGGATGCCTCGTCGGGTTTCCACGCATCTTTGGTAAACCGCATCGCCCAGATCCGCCTCCTGAAGTTTCTTGGACTTGGAAAGTCAAGGAACCCTCTCTTCCCCTTCTCGGCACCGCTCTCCAGCTTTTTTGAAGTTGCGCACGACTCCCCCTTGGGGTCGTTTTTTTTGTTTCTTTTTGGTGGCCCCTTCACCCCTTTGTAGCCGCTGTACGAACTTTTTCCCGAACCCCCCCGTCGAGTCTAAGTTCGTGATCGATTTTGACGGTTTTGCTACGTTTGCGCTTATGCGTTCGGTACGGTTGCGCGCTACTCCCTTATCCTTACCGACTCCTTCCTGATTTCTGTCCAGGAAAAGGCTCTTCTTCTTTTCCTTTGCCGTACCCACTCAAGTTCCGAAGATTGCGGCCAACTCTGCCTTGACGCGACTTCCTCCCTAGACAGTTCGCTGTTCACCCCCGAGATCCCGTCTTTTTCCTCACAGTCGGCGATTGCACGATGTATGGCTCTCTATCTTTGATTCGACAACAAGCACTGTCCCGGGCTTGTATGGACCCTTTCTGAACCGCTTACGTTCCTCGGCATGCTTTCTCCTCCTAGATTGATACATTGCTGCTGCTCCCTCATTTCTGACATACTTCCTTACGATGCCGTTGTTTTTCTCGTTTCCAGCTTTTTCCGTTTGCGGAGGTTTCGATTGACGCGAAGGTGCGTGACGTTCCCTAAGTACCTTCTGGACACTCCAAGAGGACGAACGGCCTCATCCCCCCTCCCCCCTTAGCTGAACACGACTTGACTTAGGTGCGGCAGCGGTTTTTACTTGACCGGTTCGACTTCCTTTTAGCCCTAATGTCAAGGCTCATTATGTTTTAGTACCCATATACTAGTCCCTACAGTTTTCCTTCTCGTTGACCCTGGATGGGATACTTTGCCAATGTCTAATCTACCAAGGGCTGTCTATTCTCAATGCCTCCCGCATATCCTACTTGTGAACCAGTATTCTTCCGTTTTTTCATCTTTCACAATGGGCATTTAGTAAGGTGAACCAATTGGCCAACTTCGCCCCCGCTCTTCTCTAATACCTGTGCTATAAAACTCCCCAAAGTCTCCAAGTAGATCACTTCTTCTTGCCATGTCTGGATCTCGAACAAATGGTTTTCTATTTAACTTGCCACGGGCGTTCCCCTCCAACGTTCCTCTTCAACATAGAAGAGGTGTGTACCACCCCCCTGGCACTTCTAAGGCCCCACAAATTTCTTCGTCCCCAATTCGCTTGATTGTCCCCTGCGTAACCCTACCGTGTCCTCGAGTTACGTCCACACTTCGCTGCGTCGGCGGCCTTATTCTTGATCGCGTTCCGGTCGTTTAACCCAAAAGACTCGTTTTTCTGGCCCTTCTAACTTATTTGTCTGGGCTTTAACCCGGTCTCTGCCCAGTCACCGCGGAACAAGGGCGACTTTACCCGTTCCCCCTACCCCGCTCACAGCTCTCGCATCGTTCGATTTTTCCAAGAGCTGTGCCTCCCGAACTACTGTTTTTTTCACTTTTAACCTGCGTTCGCCACTTCCGCGCCCCGCTTTGAAAAACCACCACCCCCCCGGCTTTTCCGCCATCCGTACGCACAGACGGGGCAGGGTTGCATTCCTTCAAGGATGTTCGGACCTTCTCTTCGCCTACTTCCCCCCCTTTCCAGTCCTACGAAGTAGGCCCAGGTTCGGCAGGGCCTGTGGTAGTGCGGGCATTTGTTGTGAACTCTACGGTGTTTTCCCCCACCTCCCCCCCACCCCCCTCTTATACTGGTGATTGACTCCTTTTGTTCTGTGGCAGCGAACGTTTGCCGAGACTCGTGTGATGGTCATCCTCTCATGGACGGGGCCCTTCCTGCCCCCTCCCCCCTTCAAATTGGCCGCGCTGGGGGCCGTCCTCATCGTTTCATCTTTCAGAAGTGCTTGGTCACGACATGTGTCGTTCCCTCGAACGAATTTGTGAATCTTTTTCCCAAGAGCATTCTATCGATTACATGCTGGAAGTTTGGTTCGTTCAGCTGCCTTACACCTTGAACACTTGTTGACACGGTTCAAAGATCTTGGCATTCTACATTATCTGTTTAGCTATTGTTCTCCCTAATTCTCGAAACCTTGCCTCGTTCCTCCGCAGACTTTAGTAATGGCGCCCACCCAGTCGGCTAACCGATTGATCGGTTTCTTCCTTTGTGGAAACTTACGCCCTTTTGACGCTGGTCCCCACTCGTTTTAGATTTCCCCCGTGAGCTTGATGTTAGCCTCCGTGGGTCGCTGCATCTTTCTTTGTCGTCACAAGGTGGTGGAAAGACGTATCTGAGTGTCGCTCCCCCCAGGTTTTTACGGAGGGAGCCATCGGGGCGCCATTGGTTCAGAGATTTCTTCCTGAGAGAACACCAAACCCGCACCCACAACCCCACACAACAAACAACCACCCCCCCCCAAAACCCCCCAACCAACAAAACCCTCCCCCAACCAAAACCCAAGAAAACCCACCCACCCCCAAACCAACCCCCCTTCTTCTTTTTTCACCACCATCCCCACAAACCCTCAAAATCGTCACCACTCTCCAACAAACAAAAAAAAAACACCCCAACTCCCCCACTCCACACCCCACCCCCCCCCCCCCCCCCCAACCCCCCCCCCACCCACCAACCAAAAAACCCCCCCCCTGTCCGGGTGCCCGTGCTACGGGCAGACCAGGTCCGGACTTCGGCCAATCACCCGACCCCTAGAGGTCCAAATGTTTTGGCGGGGTTTTTCCTCGTTAAAGCCTTGGCACTGGTTTTCATCTCCTCCCCCCCGCTGACGCGCCTATGCCGTCGCTGCCCTACCTGGTCGCAGGCGATGGCCCCCAATCCTTTTTGTTCCCTCATATTTCCAGTCTGAGATTGCGCCCCCTTCTCCTTTTCTACTGCCGAGCAAGCAGGACAGCTTGGTCTTTTCTCGTCGGTAGACGGTCGATTGCTTCTAAATCTCCCCCTTCCCAGTGCAATAACCCGTAGGCTCCTCCCTTAATCGTCGTGCCCGACTCGCTGCAGAGGACCGGTCTCAGCGCAGTCGCAGTCTCTGTTGTCAGTAGTAACTCCGTTTTCTCTTCTGCCTGGCCCACGGGAAATACCCCCTCCCTTTGTGTACTCGCTGCCGCGCCCTCCACTGGAACTCATTTTCCGCGTTTTTTTAAGTACAATTACCGGCACGCCGGCCTCTGTTCCCCCCAGTGGGCTACGAGTGTAGACCCGCCCGAAAACTTCGGCGAGCCACTGTAGGCAAGGCCCTTGCTTTCGATGCCTTTACCACTTTTTTCCCTGTTTTTTCCCCTTTCAGAAGTTCGACGCGTTCTGCACCCCGTATCGCGATCGTGGCCCGTTACGTGTTCAAGGCAGTATTCCGGTTGCAGCGTTTCCGTCCGCCTGTCCCCGGATTCCTGATGGTTCGTTGCCTGGTGCTCGGCGGCACAAGTCGTTTTGATTTTTTGTCCCGCTTCATCCGTTGTTGTTTTTTCTCGAGATCCTTTTGTTTTCAGCGACCCCCCTCCAACTCAGCCCCCTCGCCCCAAGCACTTACTCGTCGACCGGCTGCGCAGTCCCGAATTCAGGACCTCGGGGGAAGGGTAACAGTTCTCGGTCGATCTTCTAAGGGGACTTTGACAACGAGTCGAAGCTAAGAGAACGGACTAGGTTTGATGCACGGCTTTTCGCCTCTCCGCAACAGTTCTTTTCTGCTAGAGCTGCTTTGGCCGTCTTTCGTCCCGTGAAGTAGCAAGTGGTTACAATGATTTGGATCAACCTTCCTCCACTGCTGATATTTTCCCGTGAGTTTCTTCTGCATATCCTCCGTGCCGCGGTGAGTGAGCTTCCCCCCCCTTTACACGTTGTTCTTTACTCAGCGTGTGGTTTACATGGGCCTTTACTCGAGGAGGCCCCTTATTACGAGGGGCCGACTTCGGCTTATTCTTTGTTGCGAATGTCATTGATTTCAGGTTTCCTCCCTCAATAGGAGAGTTTTCGACGACGACCTAAAGCTCCGCTGGTTTTTAGCTTCAGGTCCGGTGCCTAGGTAAATGTCTTTTATTTCTGATCTCGGCCAACCTTATAAGGATTCGTCTCTGGGGCCATTTTCGGCCTCCCGTGATCAGCGCTTGAAGTTTTCTCCAGTTAGATTTTTTGTTTCAGATTCTCCCCCCCCGTTTGCCCCTTGTGTTAAAGCTCCATCTAATCCGACCTTTTCCCGGATTGTTTCGGGTGGAGTTTTATCTTTCTTTGTCCTGCCTTGTTTTTACTTGGCACTCTCCAGGATGCTCGAACCCCCAATGCCTTGAAAGATTTTTCCCCGTTCCTCTGCCTCTTCTTTTTTTGCCGCTCCCTCGCTATTCCCGTTTGACAGTAGGGAGCTCCCACCGATATTTGACCCCCAGTAAGGCGGACCAAATTCCCTCGGTGTACTTAGAACCCGTTTGTAGGAGTCTCTCGTGTGACGTGACCCCCCCCCTGACCTCCACCGATTCGATGGGTGATCCCTTCACTTGTTTTTTTGGTAAGCCCCACATCGGCTTTCCTTGAGTCGTAGTCCGCTTTTTTCCCTGTTCCCCGTCTTTCCTTTCTCCCCCCCCGGAACCTCCGGCGTTTACCAGACCTTGTGTCGCCTTCCCTTACTCTTTTCACCTTTACAACACCGTGGCCGGTGCGCTGAAAAAGCTTTACCCGCCCCGTCCCTTGCCCTTTCTCTTTTATACTGCGTTTCTACATGGCTCGTTCACCTCCCTTCTTCTTTTCCCACATTTGCTTGTTCCAGCTCCTCCCCTTACGTGAGATAAAGGAATTATAGGCGCGCCCACAGCTCGCCACATTTTTTTCGTGTTCATCCCCTCCCTTGGTAGGTTTTTCGTGACGAATCCTGCAGGAGAGTTTCCATGCTCGACACATCCTTGACCACTTTCTCCTCCGCCAACCTTTTAGAGATCGTTGGGGGGGTGATGGTACCCTAAGGAGATGGGAAAGGTTGAATGCCATCCAAGCTTCCCTAGCTTCGCTACGTCGTCTTCTTTTTGTAACTTGGTGCTTGTCTTCAGTTGTCCGACCCACCCGCCGTAAGAATCCGCCATCTGGTCTGGTCCGTGAAGTATTGCTGCGCTCTCGCATTTTGTACACTGTATGCATGACGCAAAGGCTCTAGTTTGCTAGGAGAAACACGTTTCCCATTTTGTGGAGTCTGATTAACCTCTCTACCGCTGTCGGATCCGCAGGTTCTTAGGGTCGGTCTCGGTTCTTTATCCTTGGCCCTCGAATTTCCCCCTCCGACCCCTCAATTTTCCGCACAGACAAGTTAGGAGGTAGTAAACTTTCCAAATTACTTTTGCCTTTTTGGTTGTTCAACGCCTTACCCGATTCGGTTCCATAAGGCCCTTCCAGCCCTCAGTTTATGCGTTGTTGAGGGTTTTTTGCGTAGTTACTATTGTCCCGGTCGGGACGCTATTGTCAAGCGATTGGTTCCCGTGTACGACGTTGTTCCTGGATTGCTGACTGCCTGTTGAAAGGGTTTTTTCTCCCCCCGCACTCTTACTGCTGGCCCCTTTTACTGGATTACCCCTCTCGTTTATTCTCCAGTTTCTGTCGATTGTTTCCCCTGTTGGATCGTTTGTCCGCGTCCAGGCCTTTACGTTCTCTTTTGCCCCCCTTCTTTTCTTGATGTATCGCACCGGCGGCGTAGTTAC
>Ga0179591_1276564_pt1 | contig 12426 bp, 12 predicted proteins | sample CZOMad2_1_08_16f_FD_182891 | JGI IMG/M metagenome (GOLD analysis project Ga0179591, IMG submission 182891) | Vadose zone soil fungal communities from Angelo Coast Range Reserve, California, USA - CZOMad2_1_08_16fungal (PacBio error correction) | ecosystem: Environmental > Terrestrial > Soil >... | reverse complement strand
TTCTTTTCCATGGACTTTTTCTTTTTGTTTCTTCCTATTTAGCTAGCCGCATTGTTTCTTGCCTTTCTCGCCAACGGGCCGACTCCTTTTGCCTTTCTCACTTGTGTTTCTCTTCGGAGCTCGGGTAGCTTTATCCTTCCTATCCCTCTTTCCTTCTCCTCTCCCTCCTTTGAAAAATCGCACTTCTTTTTCCGGTCTTGTTCGGTGTCCATCGCTTCAATTTTTTTTCCCTCTTGGCATCTTCGGGGATCCGTTTTTCGAGAGGAGAACTTTCCGGTTTCCCTGTGTGGAGCCCTTCCTTTTCCTCCGATGACGGCCCCGCCTCCCCCTTCTGCGTCTTTGAGGGGCCAATATTTTCCAGTTTTCAATGTCCCACGGCCGTGCAACCATTGCAGAAATTTTCGTTTTTCCCACATTGGCTACCCGTTGCTTCCCCCTTTCTCAGTCGAAAGCAAGCGCCCCCTACACTTGCCGTCAAATTCTGTCACGGTTAATTGACGCCCGCTTCTGTTTCGTTTTTGCGTCAGAAGATTTCATCCCTCCTTTTCTTTCTATTTATTAGTGACCCCCCCTACAATGCGTGACATTCCTTTTCCTGATTAGACTCCCCCTGATCGTCGTAGATCAGCCACCATTTGTCTTCGCCGTTTTGCCGACTTATTTAACTCCCCTTCTACGCTGTTTAATCGCCGGCCGGTGTTTGAGGAACGGAAGGCGACCGAACGGCGTTCCTCAGACGACCCCCAATACCACTCGCCTGATTTTATAAGTCGTATTGCTCTTGGAGGCTTTTTAGTAGGTCTCCAGCTGTGGCTTGAACCCTGTGGACTTCTTACTGTGGATGTAAATCCTGCTCGTTTATTTCTGAAGGCAAGACAATTTAGTCCTTTCTTTGCCGGGATGTGTAGGGACAGCAGCGCTACTTGCCTCCCTTTGTTTCTTCTTACCCTCGTCGCGAGATTTTTTTTCTGAAGAGTTCCAAGAGAAGAATTGTATCGGTTTATTTAGTCGGACTTCGAAGGGAAAGTTATTGTTCTCCTGGGAGACTTGCAAGCGTCTTGTCTGTTTCTTTCTGCTCTTCCAATCTCCCGAATGCCGGTCCTTTTGTCCCCATGTAATTTCGTAGAACCAAGTTCCCAATTTCGATTTTGTCGTGATTGGCACCTCTGCATTCTTCTTGTATGACATAGTTGAGTATGGCTCATTTTTTTCAGGTTCCCTTTCCTCTATGTCGTGCATTCTGGAGATTAACCCTCTGTGATCCGCCTTGGGGGTTTTTTTTTTGTTTTTTTTTTTTTTTTGGGGGTTTTCTGGTTCGCTCCCTTCCCCCCCCCCCCTTTTTACTTCCCCCCCCCCACTCCCCACCCCCATCCCCATTTCCCAAACTTTTCTCCGCTGGGTTTGGTCGTACCGTTTTCCGGATTGTTCCGGTGACTCCTCCTCCAGGTCCGTTGTGGTTTTTTTTTCTTTTTCCGCCCTGATCTTCTTCGAGGCGCTTTCCGCCCCCCCCTTCCCGGATCTTTCCACAGGTCCTGGGAAAGCTTTCAAAGTAGATCAATCCAACGCACTTAAACGGCCCCCTCGCTCCAAGAGTAAGATTTGCGCTTAAACTCTTCCTTCTACCACGACGCCTAGGATCATACATATTGTTTCGGCTTGGCCCTCTTCGACCCCATTGTCTTCTCCCCCCTAGTCGCAGTAGCTACACTCCTTCCCCCCCCATTTTTTCCGCCACACTTTAAAAGACAAAATCTCCTCCTTTCCACGCGCGATAAGGTGAGTTTCCCATGACCGGACTCCGTGAAAGAAGTCTTCCCCCCCCCATCGATTTTAGTAGTACCTAGTATTCGAACTAGGGGACAAGTGATGATCTCCTGTCCCACTTCGAGAGGAAGGCTGTTCTCTTCCGTGGCAGCAGAAACCTTGAATTTCGTTGTAACTAGGACCTTCAAATGTTCATATCCCATCCCCATCCTTTCCTGATATTCTGTGGCACCTCTGCTTGGGCTTGCAAAGATTCGGCTTCTGCCCTATTTCTCATGTGTTTCCTTATCCTTGAATCTCTTTGTTTTTTGCAGTTCTGACTTCTCTTTCCTCCTTCCTTGTTGTTTTTTCTTCCATCCACAAACCCGTGATTCCTGATGTAAGCCTTGGAGTCTTCCGACGAAGAGGTCCTCCGACTTCCGAGTTTTGAACAGTCTCACAGCGAGCACGCGATGTGACCTTCTCACCAGTTCGCCGCTGACCCCCCCTGGAGAAAATTCCGCTGGTGCGTTGCTGTCTAAATCAGCCGCCGCGTCCCTGTCGTGGGACATCTGTAGCACGGGTCATCGTCGCCTTCCGACCCGGAAGAAGCTGGATCCGAATCCCATGGCCGGCATCATTGAAGTACTCCTTTTTGCTCTTTACGGCGTTTTTGTTTTTGCTTCCCTTTGTGGGTCCAAGAAATTGGGCCAGCCCTCTTGTGGTCCACTCGCCTTTTCTCAAGCTTTTTTCCGAAGACAATGTCGCCCGCCTCCTTGGCTGTCGCTGAGCTTATTTTTGCTCGCCTCTTGTGTGATTCGCACACGCGCCAAAGCTTCCTCGATTTTTCCTTCGTGTCGGTTGTCTTTTTATCTGACTTGGAAGTCTCCTCCGACCCTTTGCGGCCACTTGTCCGGCGTTGCGGACCAGTTTACGTCTTCCCTTCTCGTTACCGTCCGACCCCCTACCGACCCCTTTAAATTCCTTCAGTGGATGAACAGTCTTTTTAATTCCCAAGCCTTAAGGAACTTACTCCTTCTAACAGCCATTCGAAAACGTTTTTTTTCACGCCTTACACTTCTCAACCCAGTCGTTGCGTCCCTTGGCGGTGAACTATAATGACATCACTGTTTGTCCCTCCCCCGAGCGAAATACCTCCCTGACTTCGTCTGAAACCCTTTGTCGTTTCTCGGGAATCCCGACCGATCCCAACCTCAGAGTCAAGGAACCTGAGGCAAAACTCCCTTCTCCCCTCTCCCTTTCCTGACTTCGCAGTAAGAGGGCCAAGACTGCTGGATTCGTCGTCGACAAGACGGCCAGTTCTCCGACGTCCGCGTCAACGATTTGCCAACCTCTTTCTTTTCGCGTCAGCTCGAGATCGGACGAGATTTAAGTCTAGGGGTGCCCGGGGCGTTCCGACGGCCGGCTGTCCGACATCCGGCCTTTGTCCAGTCGTTCTGGTCGTTTGCATTCTTACAACTCTTTGCCTTAAGTTGAAAGCCAACGGTCTACTCCAGTAACGATGGTCATCCCCCCCAATCACAGATCGTTTGCCGACTAACAAAGCCCCCGCGCGCGCTACGCTCTCCAGATCTTTTTGGGTTCTTTGTGTTCGTCTCCCGAACGACAAGATGTCCTTTTTCCGTCCCCTGTATTGCTACCGTCAAGACCGCCTGGCTTAACAGATTGAGTCCTCCTTTTTTTTCTTCCCCCCTTCTGAGGCGTTTTTCCCACGAGCTCATCCCAAAATTGTGCAGATCTACCGAAGGCTTTTTTTTTTGTATCCGATGAAAAAGGTCCACCCTTGCCTTGATTGAGGTCCTGAAGGCGATCCTGCCTGTGTGAAAAATCGGACGAATTTCCGCCACAGCCCTCCCCCCCCCCTATGTCCCCGTTACCCTACCCGTCAACTCATGCTGGGCGCTTTCGGCTCTTTATGCGGAGGGAATGGTTTGGCTCTTTTTGCGCGTGGGTATGCCAGTCCTACACATACTTCTTTATGGGCACGGCAGCGTACCTCTCCTTTTCTTTTTGCCGAAAAGATCTCCGTTCCTTCGAGCTTGTTATGATCTACCAATCCTGAACTGTCCTTTCGAACCCCCTGTCCTGCCTGATAATGCAGTGCAGTTGAAAAACAGATTCGCCCTTACCCTTCTCCTTATGGTATTTTCTGGCTTTTATTGACATCCGCCCTCCTCTTTCCCCCCTACCCAAAATGCTACCCGACCTTGCCCTGCTTTCAACGAGTTCGCATACATTTCCATCGAGAGCATCGTTGCTTCTTCAAGAACTCTTTAAAACTCCGTCCTGTTTATCAAACATTCGTTCCTTCTTGCCCGTTTGGATAGCAAGAGGCTATAAAGACTTGACCCCCCCCATTCTCCTCCCTCAGGGTTAGTGGAAAGAACTCTTTTTCCCTCCTAGCCATGCCCGCCATCTCTTCTTTCCTACTCAATTGCTTTTTTTTTAGGCGTACTGACCAGTCTTAAAACCTGATTTTATCCTCCCTGTCCCTCCTATAGCCTTAGATACCAACTTTTCCTCAAATTTTCTCGTTTCCCTTCGGTCCCTCGTGTCCGAGTTTGCCCTCTCTTCTTTCCTCACCTTGTTGGGTGGTGGGTGGTTTGGGGGGTGTGGGTTTTTGTTTGGTCATCGATGTGCCATTGGCATTTTTTTTCAAATCCCATCCTTCAAAGGTAGGGGAGCGGTCTGGGCCTTTTCCTTCCCTCTTGGGCCTTTACAAATTCTCCCCCTAATCTTTTTTCTGTCTTTTCGGAGAGAACAGGAACCTGCATTCTTTTTATTGCTTTCCCCTCCCTTTCATTATTTCGCGAGCATAGCCCCTGCCCCTCCCCGTATGGCAGAAAGATTGTTTCGAGTGCACCGAGGGCCCTCCCGCGGTGCCCCCACTCTGTGCTTTGCCCCGGACTGGGACATACCCCTGCGACTACTGATGCCTCTGGAACCAGCCTTCTCCCGCACTCGCATGCTGTTCCCCTGGGCTGTCCGGTGAACTTCGGTTCTTTTTGTCATGTCAGATTTAATCCTCCCCGGGGCGACCGTCGTGACACTTATACAGTTTTGCTTAACTTCCGAGTAGACCCAGCAACCCTCCGTTGCGGTTTAAAATTTGTTGATGCCTCCCTCCTTTCCGCCGGAGAAAAATTCTGACGCTGCTCCCTTCGGTCTCTACTCTTTACTCGCCGAACGTACCCCATGATTGGTCGTCGTAGATGACCCAATCCCCCCTTCGCCCTGTCTCAGTCCTTGAGGGCTTTTCGTGGGCGCACCGCATCCGTGCCTTTTGTGGACTGACCTTATCCTTTCCCCCTTGGGATTTCCCTTAATGATCGTTCTGGTTTTGGTTTTAAGCTTACTTCAGACCATTTCGATGATCGTCTTGACTTTTTCCGGAGCGTCCTCTTCGGACGGATTATAAGTGCCTCCTCTTCGTCTGCAGATATCGTTAGATCTCGAGCTGGCGAGGCTCCTTTCATGTGATTGCCTCCCTTTTACGACTTCTTTTTTCGTTTAGCAGAATGAACGTTTGTGATGGCTTTTATTGTCGTGTTATATGACCCCTCTTCTTTCCGACTGCGGAGTTGTACATTCCCCACTTGCCCCTGCCGTTTTGAATTGTTGGACCTCTTTTAGTCACGATTGCCCCTTGATCAGCAGCGTTTGGTTCTGCACGGGGCTCTCTAGCAGGGTAAGATCTTGGTAGGCTCGCTTTCCACCGCAAGAAGGTGAACTACTCGTGTGTTTTTCGTCCCCCTCCGAACACACCCGTTATGATGGGGTTTAGAGCGTTTTTCCGGCTGTTCGGCTCTCCAGCGAGGTTCTTTTTTGCCGGTGTTTATCGTTCCTCGATTCGAGATGATAGGTACGCTTTCGCCTTCTTCCATTCCCTTGATCCGCAACAGGGCCTTTTTGAATTTTTCCTTGCAACGTCAGAGCCCCCCAACCTTTGAATTTTTTTCACCTGCAGCTTTGAGTAAGCCCCACCATTCCGAGTCTAGGATTCCTTCCCTTTTCATTCTCCCTTAGCATGTCTTTTTTCCCCCCTTTACTGTCGGTAGCCCATTCTACGAGTTTCGAAACTTACCCTTTAGTTAGAGTCCCCGCGCAATTCGGAACTACTACGCTCCGGTGCTTCCTTCCCCTGCCCGGCTCTTTTAAAGTCAGTTCACATTTGCGGCTACTAGTATATGATAGACCCCTTCTTATCTCGATCCGTTGAAAAATCTCACTCGGTGGTATGTAGGTTTTCTGACAGTCCCCATCTTTCTGCGCGACCGCGGAAGGACCTTTTTACCACCCTCCCTTAATGCCTTGGTCGATGTGGACACGGATGTGGATTTCCCTATCATTTCGGAAACTATTTTCTCTTTTCTTATAATTATTCTGGTATAGGCCCCTCGATGATCTCCTATATCTTTAACTACTCCCTTTTTTGTTGGATCTCAATCTGTTGGGCCCCCCTCTCTCGAATGAAGAGAAGGACCACCCCCCCCCGATAAGGGCTTTCCCCCGCCTCCAGACTAGGTATCAGCCCTTTGCCCGCGAGAACTTCCTCTTGTAGTGCGTTTTTTATTAACAGTTTACTCAGGGTAAACTTACGCTGGTGAGTTCTCCCGCCACATAAAAGCCTCCTCTTTCTTCCAAGAGTGGGCCTTTTCTACGCTAGCCCGGGTAATCCGTTACGCCGTTTTTCCTTCGATCAGACTCTTGATACGCCCAAGGTCCCGCCTTCTTTTGAAACTGAGGGCAACGTCTTCGCCGTCAGCACGGAGTCTATTCGCGGCTTTTCGTGGAGGGTGATACGATGTGACCTGTGGTCCGGCTTTTTTTGCGACTATGTAGACTCTTTTCCCTCCTGAGGTTCGATGATTGAACCCGCCTTTTTAGTGTTTGCGATGGGTCTTAAGAGCAACATTCAGCCTTTTTTCTCCGAATTTTCCAGTTTTTTTTGCGTTGATGACTTTGATTGACTTCCCCCATTGCCGCCTGCCGTGGTGTGCGGAACCAATTGTTCGGACTTTAAGCGCCAGCGATCTATCTGCCTTCAACGTCCAACACCCCCCAACCTTTTGCGTCTTCTGACGCATTCCGGCCGTTTCCCAAGCAGGAAGGTCCCCCCTAGAAAATGACCCCCCGCACCCCCAATGTCGGACGCATGGTCCTCCCACCAAGTCCCGGCGTTAAAAAGATGCCCTTTTGCCCCCGACTTCCCCTCATCTGTCCAGTGAACGCTTCCCTCTTCGCCCAAGACGCCACGCGAACAATTCGCTGCTGACCGCGAACGAGCCGACGGATCCCACAATTCTAAGTTGATCCTTTCCGCGAATGGGACAATTTTTCAAACGCAAAAGCCGTGCTTGCTTCGACAGCGAATCGCATCCCTCCGACACGTCCGCCCTTCCCTACCTTCGACCCAGCGGTCCTTTTCCATCCCTTCCCCGTCCGTCAGTCTAACATCAATACGACGAGTCTCTTTAGAATTGCCCCCGTTGAACTCTTCGACTAGTGGGGGCCTCCTGTTCGCCGGATCAGTTTGCCTTTCTGAGTGCGACCTAAAGGGAATACCCCGCTTTTTCTTTTTTTAGTAGACGTGCCTTTCGGCAACCCCCACTCCGCACTTTTACCTTTTCAGACGGGAGGATAAGGTTTCATTCCATCTTTCAAACCAGCACTATTTTGCTTTCTCCATAATAACCAAATTAAGGCTTCTTCTTCATACGATGCTCAAGATCCTTTTTTTTTTGGGGTATGTTTGCATGACCTGCCAAGCATTCGGTCGGATTTACTTTGAACTCCAGAAAGACTTCCCGATGACCTTAGCTCAGTCTTTCTGGCGATTCGTTCTTTAACCGGCGAGCTCCCTCCAAAATTGTGCATCTTCCCTCTTGCCCAGCGATCTTTAGATTGGTGCCCCCTCTGAATTTCCAAAGTTCCAGGCAAGCCATGGTTGGTGTCCCTTTAGTTTTTAGTCTTCCCGGAACCTCGTTTTATGATTGCCTCTCCCACCTCCCCGTTCCTTCCCATTTCACCCCAAGCCAGGGGTGGTGTTTTTTTTGGTGCACTGGTCCGATCGGCGACGTTTGGGTATGGACTTTGTCTTCCTTCCGCGTTTCCGGTTTTTCTGGACAAGTCCGTCCACCCATGCATGGGGGCATTAAGGAGTAATGGTGCGCAGTCCCTTTCGTGGCCTCGTCCCAGATATCGTTCGCCTTTTTTTTGACCACCCTCCCCTGCGGACTCCGAAATCCTGATTTCGGGTACCGTTCAGTCCTTTAGCTCTCCTTCCCCAACGCTAATGCCAAACTATTCGGGTGATATTTCCCCTACTTTGAAAGATGGCAAAAGAACCCCAAAGATGCTCCCTCGTTTACGATTTCAACTTTTTTCCTCCACTATTACCGCAGGCACTCGAGAGTTTTTTCTCTCTCCCGTATCTGAGAATCGCCCCCCCTACGTCCGGTTTCCGCCCCTCAATCTCCCATCTGCTACAATGGGTCACAACCCTGAATCTTTTGTGAGACAAATCTGTCATTACGCCTGTGCCCTCTCTCCTCCCTCATTGTGTTGTCCTCTTGGTGGCGCCCTGGACAGCTTTGACCAACCTGATTATGTCCCCCTTCCATTTTTATAGCACCTTCGAATCAAAATTTCTCTCAACGTTTTGGTCGGACATTGGGTCTGAGTTATCGGCGTCTGGTGCTTGATGTCGCCTCCCTCTTTTTTGCCATCCTTTTCCCGGGCCGGGTTTTGGTTCGGTTCATAGATTTACAAGGAGCTCCAATTCCGTGCCTCTTGGAATTCTTCTTTGTTCCCTTCTCGTTCCTCCTTTCAGAACTGACATACTTCTGAGTTTGCGGCCTTCCCCGGTCAGTTCTTCGATAGCCCCCAGCATTAAATGTAGCTGGCCGCCCGTCTCTCGCCCTCCCGGCGCATGGACGCCGGGTGCCCCTTTGGTCTTTTTTGCTTTTGGCTAACCCTGTCTCCTTGAAGCCACCGTAATGTAGCACTTCGCCGAAAATAGCCCTATGGGATGTCCTTTTATCTTCTGTGGGCGTTACATCGAGTCGTGCCTTTTGTTATCCGCTCTCGTATGTTACTGGGATTTTCGATCCAACCCCTCAATTTGATGAATGTGACTTTTCCTCGAGTTCCCCTTCATCCGTCGTCGTATATAGGCACCCATTTTTTTTTTTCCTCCCGGGGACGAAAGATAGGCCCTTCCCCGGTTTTTTTTCCCTCCGGCTGTTTTTGCACTTCGCATCTGCCTTCGACAGCCTTTGTCTGACTTTGGCGTCGTGACGACCCCCCACCCCCCCTAGACCAGCTTTGTTCTTTCCCAGGAGGTGACCTTTTTTTTCTAGTGAGAACCGCATTGATTTTTTTTGCACGTGGACTTGCCCCCTTTGTGGGATTCCCTGTTTGCAGGTTTAGGGTTTTAGCCTAAAATACCTTTTTCGTTATCGCTTCGGCCTTTTGATTCTGGGTCCCGATCGTGGATGAATCCGTCCTTTTAACACGCCCCCCTCGTCGGCGATAATAGTCCGATCTTCCGATTCTTTAGAGATTCGTCGGATTGGCATCGTGCCGGAGTTAGTCTATTTCGAAGTTACCGTGTTCCGGTGGGCCCCTTTCGGAATGGATTTGCCCCCTAACATGACTTTTTCCTCTCCCATTAGTCTTCCAGAACGTCTCCGATTTTGTATAGTAGTAGTTCATCGTCGATCCGCTTCTTCCTCAGCCTCTGTTTCTTCCCCTTTGGCTATTGCGACCCTCCTTTTTCTTTCCCCCCTATGCTGATCTTTTAGGCTGGTGCTCCCCAATTCCGTTTTTTTTTGATCGGGGTGTCCACTTCTCCTCCCCTTTTTTCGTTTTCGGCGTAAGGCTTGTTAAATTTTCCCTTCCCTTTTCCGCCTGAGGTATTTTCGTTGTCTTTGTTCTCTTTCTCTGTCCTGCGGATTTACGAACCGCCGGACGTATCCGCCCCCTTTCTTGACTTGCCCTCCACCCTTTCGCAACGCAGGATCCCCCTCCACTGGCCAGATACAAAACGATAAATCTTTCAATTAAACTTAACCCCCTTGATTCTTATTATCATGCCGATTAGGCCTCCAAGGGGCCTCTTATCATTTGTAGTATCCCCACCTCCCTTCTTTTACGGCTATTACCCCTTTTCTTTCTCTTCCTAGTCTCCTTCAGACAGGCTCCTCCCTAGGAAAAGAGAGCTAGTCCCGTCCTTTTATCTTTGCCCAGTTTTCCCTCCATAGATGGCCCTGTACGTAGTAAACTTCTTTGAATCTGACGGCGTCTGATTGCTCTGACTTTCGCCGAAGCGGAGGCTTCGGACCTTTGTGCAGTATGGCCCTTCCTTTCAGAGACCTGTTAACATATCTGTGAACCTCCCATTACCCATCCTCCTTTCTCCTCGTTTGCCTGTATGGCAAACTGCTTCGCTTCCCCGGAGCATCTTCGTCGTAAGGGTGGTTTTTCCCAAATTCTTCGGAATATTCCTGTTTTTGCCGCTCTGCTGATATCCTTTTCGGTGGTGTTTCGATCATCTCCCTCTGGACGTTCCCCCCGCCGATCGTACCTTAAGGTAAGGAACACCCCCCTCCTCCCGCAATCGTAGAGGGTCTCCCCTACGCCGAAGCGGGCAACTCCCGTCCTTACACAGCGTATCCTTGCTTCTGATTGGCCGTCCAAAGGTCCTGCCTCCATTCCCCCTTGCTTTTCTCCCTTCCCTGGTTGCTTTCAGCTCCGACATCCCCCCTTCTCGTTTTGTCCGGATCGATTCCTAATATTTCCCATCGACTTGTAATTAAGAATCGTGTCCCCCACATGCCGAGCTGGAGGCGACAACTTCAGTTGATCGGACGTCGCATCCAGTCAAGAGCGGATGGTTCTGGTCCTGCTCTTTTTCTTGGTTTTCTTCCGATGGTGCGGCGTCCCCCGACTTTTGATTTGGTACGCGAAACTCGTTTCATCCGTTTTGGTGGACGGACAATGTCGTCAAGTAGCCTGTCTCTTTCTCTAGAGGCCGATTTCCTACCTGTGATTTTTCCGCAGATGGTCATCTCCAACCCACAAAGCTGCACTTTTTATGAGAGTGGCCAGGTTTTGCCCTTTCAGTCGTTTCTCTTGACTTTTTACCGAAGCATGCCCTGTTGGATCCCTTTCTCCCTGTCCTGATGCGGAACTAAGTCCACTTTCGTGCTCATCTCTTCTTCCCTCAACCCCAAAACACACTCCCGACAAGGACCCTGGCATGGATGACCTCCCATCTCTGCTTCCGGCCGTGTTCCATCCGTTTTTCTGATTACCCCAGCCCGCCAACGCCGACGCCCACACTTCTCCACCCCTCTTTGGAGGGGGTAGAAAGCGCCCTCACCCTTTCTCTCCCAGCTCCGAACGAGCCTTCTTCCCTTCCCCGATGCTAGCGGTCCGACCCCTCGCTGCTGCCGGCCGCCGGTTCCGACGCGATCCCAACAATTCGCGACTCTTTTCGATTTCATTTGGACAATCCCCCCCCCCTTTAGAATTCGACGAATCGCTTTCTCGAAAACGGTTCAGCCTGCTGAACTTCTCCGTCCCTTTCCAGTTCGAAGAACGACGAGTTCCGCTGGCAATCAGACCGCTTTTCAGACCCGCATTCGGAGACTTTTTACGATGATATTATGAGTGGTGGATGGGCCGGGCTTCCCGCCTTTCGCTTGCTGTCCGACCCAACGTCCCGCGATCCAGATGAAGTACGAAGGTTGTCCTTTCCTACTTACCCACCCTCCCCGGCTTAGCGAAGTGGGACAGCCATTGCGGAGCACCTGGGTCACCACTACCCTCCCCTCGAACAAAGCCCTGCCTTACTACTAGCTGCTCCTAGCCGGTTTGGGGTTGGGGTATTCTACCGACGCCAAGCAGATGTCTCGTCCCTCGTCACTTCAAGGCAAGACCCCCCTCTTCCTTTCTTTCCCCCCCCCCTCGCGAGAAGTTTCTTGGCCGTCTTTTAGCCGTCTCTTCGTCCCAATCCAACAGTGTGCCGATTACTTTCGGACAAGCGGCTGCGGTCCCCTTATGAAAAACCCCCCAGGTTTCTCAATGAAGGTTGTCACGGAAAGTCGATCCCCGATCCCCTCAGGCTTGAAACCCATGGACGCGATGGCCTTCTTCTCAGCGCCGTGTTCCCCCGTGTTCCCATTAAGCCCGAAAACTTTTCTTTTATGAGGGTCATGTATTTTTGTGCTGGCTCTGACCTTTCTTGTATTGCCCAGTTCTTTCACCTGCCACGAACCCTGATGGGTTTCCCCCCTTGTACCTTTCCGCCCCTCCCTCTGGGCCCTGAAAAAGATTCTTTTCCCCAGTCTGTTTTTCCTATGCACGAAATCTGACCTTCGGGAGATCACAGGACAATACGATGCAGTTTTCTGTTCGCCAAACGACTTTAGCCCTCACCTAAAAGTCCTGGTGAGTGATGGGATGTCCAATCCCCACAGATGATCCCTCCTGTTGCTTTCTTAGTTTTCGCAGAACATGAGTTCCGTGCCTCGTCGCACGATACGGACCGACGAACCCCTTTCTTGGTATTCGAGCTTTATCCCCTCCCCTGGACACCCCCCCCCCTTGAGAGAGCTCACATTTTGCATGCCCTCTGGTCCAGTAGTGATTCCTTTA
>Ga0179591_1284039_pt1 | contig 12428 bp, 16 predicted proteins | sample CZOMad2_1_08_16f_FD_182891 | JGI IMG/M metagenome (GOLD analysis project Ga0179591, IMG submission 182891) | Vadose zone soil fungal communities from Angelo Coast Range Reserve, California, USA - CZOMad2_1_08_16fungal (PacBio error correction) | ecosystem: Environmental > Terrestrial > Soil >... | reverse complement strand
GTTCTCTAACTTGAATCCCCGCATTTTCCCTTCCCCCCAACTAATTTTCCCCACGATAGATTTTTTCACCAAAATTAGATGCTGCTCGAGATATAGCTGCGAGCTCTACTGTGATCACCCCCTTCCCACGTCAATTCCTACCCCATCCCGCAATCTTTCCCTTTCGACCAATCATGCTGAAGTTTTTAAATTTGACCTTTGTAGCCCCTTTTTATCCCGTTGGGCTCTGAATTTATATTCTCATTTTTTTTTGGGGACCCCCCGTTTCTTTTGTGATGGTGGACCCAGCCGAATTACAAAGTTTCATAAGAAGAGTCCCTTTAAGACCATTCCCCCCGTTTTCCATCCCCTTTTCCTCCTTCTTTCCTTCGTAATGGGCGTCCAAGGAACGAGAACCTCTGACTGCAGAAGGCTTTTAGCCTTATCCCTCTCTGGTCCCCAACTCCAACATCTTGAGAGAACGGATGTAAGATAAACAGACACACTTTTCCTTGGGCATGTCATTTGCCTTTGCTCTCATTCCCTCTCCCTCCATGTTTTCTAGAATGGAACTTCATTCCCCCTCGCGAGCGACAGTTTTTTCCTACAAAACAGAAACCTTTTTTCCCTCAGCCCCTTGCGCTCTTTTTACATTTCCCCCCTCCCTTAACATCTCTTTCTCCCTTCCTTATCGGCCTTTCAACCGGGGTGTAGACTCCCCTTGAAAAATAAAGGGTATGTTTGTATGAGGGTGGTGATCTAAATTTTCCAAAGACCTTTTTTTCTTCACCCTCAGGACCTCTAACTCATTACGTTTGCCCCCCTTCCCCGGTGTAGACCCCCCCCCTCAATGTAAATGACCTTTCAAACATGACAAGGCTAATCTTCCCATCCCTCCGTTGTGTTTGTTTTTCTTCTTTGGTCATTTTTTTCTTCCTTTTTTTAACATGATTGTTTGTTTCCAAACGCTGAGTTACCCGCCAACCCCTAGGGAGATATACATCCTTCGTTAGCGCCCATGTCCCAAAACTCTCCCAAACTGCCCCTTTTTTTGGTTCTTTCCCACAAGGATATTCTTTGACGAAGATAATGTCTCCAGATCTGTACCAACACAAGGTCCTCTTTCCCCCGGTCTTTTGCGCATTTTGTGAGAGTATTCAAACTGTCTCATCTGGCAATTGATTCCCAAGCTGACATTTCTTAATGGCGCTTTCATCTTTCATTGTCAAATATATGCCTTCTTTTTCCTTCAACTTCTTATCCTTATTCTCTTAAGGGGTTCTCTATCCCGAAGGTGGAAACCCCCCCCTTCCCAAAGAGGTGTGTACTACGTAAAGGATCCTTGACATTACGAATCTTTAAGGAGTTGGATATATCACTGAACTATTGCCCACCCTTTTCCTCTATAATGTTTATTTTCTTTTCCCCCCCTTATGGCCTTGGTAAGTTATTTTTTCTTGTACCAACATACCCCCCCCCGATTCCCCTCTCCGTTCAGCACCAACCCGAAGGCAATTCCGGCCATTCTTTTTTTTTTTTTTTTTTTTAATGGTGGGCACCTTATTTCCTATGGTCCTCATTTCGTTTTATTTCGGTGGCCCAGTGCGTTCCCCCCCTGTATACATATTCAGCTATCTCCTCGGTCCAGCAGAGAAGCTCCCCCCCCCCCATAGATCGGTTCATTGATTATGCAAGTGACCTTAATATTTAGCACTTTTTTTCCCTGATCTTTTCTTTTCCCACCCCCTCGCTCCCGCCCTTTCGTCCTTACCCTTCCTGATGGAAAGGTACCCCCCTAGTGGGACGCTTCGTCTCATGGCAAATCCCTCTTCTATCTTTTGTAGACCCTTTAACTTCTCTTTGCTCTTTGTCTTCCCGACCCCTTTTTACTTGCCTTTTCCCGGCCTCCAGAGAGAAGATCGGCCGTCCCACGCTCTTTGCTACCACTCCAAAATGTTGAACCCCTTTCTTTCGGTTACTTTCCACTGCCTTTTCCAAGCTCTTCTTTCCTCGTGTGTCCTTATGCGTTTCCTCCTTTTCCCATCGGCCTCATAGTAGGCGAGTCCCTTTTCTGTTGGAGGTCTTTTTTCCCTTTATTTCGCACCTCCCCTTTGATTTTGCTTTCTATTTTACTTTTTTTTCAACCATCAGCACTCAGTCCCACCGTAAGAAGGTTAGTGAAGTCTTGACCCCAGCTCTCCTTTTACGATCTATTCTTTTCTGCCTCCCCCCCTTTTCTTTTTTTCCCCCGTTGAAAGGACGGACCCAACATTCACCATTGCCCCTCGCCTTCGACCATCCCGGAATCCGTTTTACCCTCTCCCCTTGACCCCTTACAGTACTTTTTTCTGGACCCTCGCGCCTAGTCGTGTTTTGCTCCGCGAGGTTTTTTTTTCCCTGATTTCTTTCCCGGACCCCCCCCCCTTCCCTTCCAACCTTCCGCTTCCCTTAAAAGCCGACATAGAAAAAGCAGACTTCCCGGTAATCTTTTCCGCACAATTCAATGTTTTTTTTTTTTGTCCCCCCCAGTCTCGAGAAACACATCTCTTCTTTCTCTCATCCTGTTTGAAGGAGAGCTTGCGTTTCTCCTCGCTAGCCCCTTCCTTTTTTTTTTTGTTGTTTGTTTTTTTTGTGGTGGAGGCCAAGATTTCTATAAAGTGTTTTTTTTCTGCAGGGCTGCCCCGGCTTTTCTAGGAAGTTGTGGTCCGTTTCTTCCCCTCACCCCTCTTGCGCGACTCCTCCGAGGGCTTCCGAAGACTAGGACCGCATAGGGGCCCATCCCCCTTTTCCCTTTTGAGCAGTTCTATCATTCTCCCTCCTACGTTCTATTGTCCTTGATGGCCCCAAGGAGATGAGCAATTTGATGGTGGTCTTGTAAACTTGATGTCAGAAACCTGGTTTCCGATTCCGTAAATCGCCCCAGGCTTCCTTCTGTCACCCCCTTCTGACTGTTTCGAGTGCTGATGTTGCCTCATTCCCTCCTCAAATACGAGGATCCGACAACCCTCGAACGGGACACTTTCCCTCTTTTTTGAGCCATTCGCTTCCTTCCTCGACTCGTTTCTTTGATCATGAAACCCCCCGAGGTTGGCGTTGACCCCCCCCATTGAAAGCCTTGATTTTAATAAGGGAGGTCCCCCTTTTTTCCCGACTCAGTTCCCTCTCGTATCCCCCCGGATTTTCGGGAGGCGCCTCCATTTCTCAGGAGCCATTTCAACCTTTCTCGGATTTTTCGACCACCGTCCAAGCGACCCACAGATGTGGGTAATACCCCTTTCTATTTACATTCCCCCGTCTCTCCCCCCTCGTTGTCTTGCCTCATTTCCCCCAACCCGGATGAGGTTCTCCGGAAATGTCCTCGGATTTCCTACCTTTTCTATTTCCCCCCCGGTAACTCCTATGACCTGGCCGCGGCTTACTTCTTCACTGGAAGAATTTCCCCCCCCCATACTCCTTTTTTTTTCCAAGTCGTCTCTACTTTTCTAATAGTGCTCCTCTTTCAAGCACACTGACGCAATTCACCGAAAAAATAATAAACGTCTTCCCCTGCTTTAGGCGCCTTTTCAGGAGCAATCAGGCCCCCCCGTTTTTCTTCCTTTCCTTCAGTAGCATGGCCTTTTTTCCGTTTGGTGCCAAAGGCTGCTCCTATAGGAGAATGAATCAGTGATGATGGGGAAAAGACACGTCCCCTTACCCAAGCCACGTACCTACTCATCCTGATAGACCTCCCGTGGGCACCTCCCTCGGCATTCCGTGTTCCCTGCGTTCAGTAATTTAAAAGGTTTCAGCCTGACTCTTGAGCCTTGGCTCCCCCGATCCTCGGTTCCACCCCCTCTTTGCAACATGCTGAGAGAACCCTGTAAGATAAAATATGCTCCCCTTGTGGAGTACAATCCTAGACCCCCTTGCACTTCCTCTCTCGGTAGAATGGGCCCCCAGAGCAGAGCCCGCCCCCCTTGAATTACGACAAAACAAAACGGTGAAAACTCCCCCCCCGGATCGTCCCCTCCCTTTTCCTCTCTGGCAGCCGCCCCCCTTCTAGGTAAATCCTTTTTTGGAGAAGGTGACCCCCCACAACGGTTATCCGTTTTGCGGGTGGTGATATCCTTCCAAATTGTCACCTTCTTGACGCAATTCCCTTCCCCCTAGCTCTCCTCCTTTTGGCGGTTACCCCCATCTTTCGACCCCAACCTCATGGTAAATGAAAGTGCCCCAATGCCAAGGCTACCTTTCCTTTTGTGAGTTTTCTATTGGCATGTTTTTTTCTTTTCAATTACATGATTTTTTTTACACGCTGAGGTAACTCCCCTGTAATTCGGGAGCTCCCTGCTTTTATAGCCCCCCCTCTTTTCTTTCGCTGTGTGTCCCCCCCCACCCGCCCCCCCCGGAAAACCGTTTTTTTCCTTCTCACCCCGGATATTGAAAGCCGGATTTTGCTGCTTTTGGGGTTTGCTGCCCTCTCTTAACCCTTTTTCATATTCTGAAATGGTTCTTGGTAGGCTTCCTTTCTTCCGGTTTAGTTGTTGGAGTAGGAAAATGGAGGCGCGTAGTTTCCTTCTACTTTGCGGCCCCCTGAGCACCGTTCATCCCCCATATTGTCCGTTCTTTTCAAGATCCTTCTTCTCTTACCCCTTCCCACCTATTTTTTCGGTGGACCCTTTCCAGAGGTAGTGTTACCATCCGTCCAAGCCTCGGCAGTCAGAATTTCTTCTCCGTTTACTTCAGCCCCGCCTTTTTTGCCACGGTGTCTTTTTTTATCATGGTTTTTTTCTTTTTCCTTACGATGCTTATGGCTGTAAGTTCCGTTTCTTTAACCCCCCCACCCATCGTTCACCCTTCTTCACCTTTTTTCCTTCCTTTTTTCAATTATAAACGTCCTTTCAATCATGATTGGTCTCCCCTCTTTGCAATTATTTGAAAGGTTCATTATTTTTCCCTTTACCTTGAGCTTACATTATCTATCCCTTTCAAACCTCTCGGAGCCGCCTAAGATATTTGCCACATCGATAGGGTTTCCTTTCTCTTACGCCTAAGGTCTCCCGCTCTAGACTTTTCCCTTGCTTTTTTTCAACTTCAATTTCACCCCTCTGAAGAAGTCAGTTTTTGAAACTCAGCCTTGTGTCTGCAAGCCCCCCCCTGGCTTTCTGGATTTTTCTCCCACTGTTTTCCCCCCTTAGTTTCTGCACCCACTCTCTTTTCTGTGAGATTGACTCGAAATAACGAGTCCTTTTCCTTTGAAATGAACGATCTCGGACTCGTACTCACCTCCCTCTAGTTCTCCTTCCCCTACACTTTACTCATCCCCCCCATTCGGGAAAAAGCTTGTTTCTTCAAGAAGATGTTCTCCAGGACAAACGGATGGTTTTTCCAGATTAAAATCTTCTATGCTCTATGTCTTTTGGGTTTTTTTTTATGCTGGTGAAGACGCCCAGGATCTCCCTCCCCATTGTTTGTCTTTCCTTTTACTTCTGATTTAGGAAATCAGCAATCGACACAAAGGAAGGTGTAGGCAGATCTCTTTCACTGCCCCCCTTCCCAGATCCACGGCCGTTTCTTCCTTCCTCGGGTGATTGACCTCTCAGGACGGACCCCCCCCCACCATTGAATCATCGCCGTTGTGACGTGTCTTTGCATCTTTTTGATTTTTTCCCCCTCGAGCTCGGGCAGCAAACACGGTGAAGAACTTTTTAATGAGGATCCATATGGCGCCATCTCGATTCACTTACTCCTCGATTTAGAGAGAGGTTTCGGATTACGGACCCCCCTTTTTTCCCTTTTCCAACCTTCCTTACCCCTGCGTAACCTTGCCTTCAGAAAATAGAACCAGTTTCCCAATTGAAAAGAGGTACACTCTTTTTTCCCCCCCAAAACCCGGTCCCACTTCAATTATCGAGTTTATCTCTCTTTTCCATACTCAGGTTGTTTGAGAGCCTCTGAGTTCTAGAGAATTCTGCAAGTGACCGTTTTTTTTTTTCTTCCAAGGGAATCTGACTTTCCCCCCCCCTGTTTTTCCTTTTAAACAGCTTTTCTCTTCCCGGTGGTTCTACGGGTCCGTTGTCGATCAACCTCGCGTCTCCCTCCGCGGCGATTTTCATAGTTTCCCCCCCTTTATTATTGGCTACAGTTCGCGTGTTTTTTTCATCTGGAACCAAATATGACGTAGTTGCCGCGTCATTGATGGTTCTTCCCAGGACCTGAATGGTTCTTTCCCTTCCATTTGATTCCCCTCCCCTTGGCTTGCCATGCTTTTCCCTTTTATCGTACCTTTTGTTCCTCCAAGAGAATTATGCCCCCTTAGGAAGTGTGTCGCTTGATGTTGAATAATAAGAAGCTATGATACGCCCCCCGGGGCCCCTTTCTCCTGACCTCCATACCCTCCTGCCCCCCCACTGCTCTCCCCTCTTTCTAGACGAGGGGAAGCTGTCCCAACCATACGCGTTTTTTGCTTTTCCTCCCCTCTTCTTTACCCCCGCTTTCTCTTTTTTTTTTTTTCCCGACTCTTACTCAAAATTGGGGCGAATTCTTCTTTAGAAAGAGTGGGTTCTTGATAGACGATTTCTTTCTGGCTCTCCCCTTCCTGGATGTCGACTCACACTTCCCCCCTTTTTTTAATAAAACTCCTTTAAAAGAGAGATTGAGATTGCAGATCCATTAACAAGAGTTGCCCCCCCCGGTTTCCAGCAGGTCAGTTGCTTTCTCGACCTGGACTTCCTTGCTGTTTTGGTAATTGAAGTTGCTTCAAGGGTAATCTCCCCCCCCCTTCTTTTGCTCCCCTTTGTAGGCTTTCGAATCAATTCCCTGGTGCACCGGCTTTCTCCCATCAGAGGAGCTTGCTTCTGAGAGAGATTTTCCCCCACGCACGTGGCCACCGAAACCCGCAATTGTACCCCGATTTTTCCCCTTGCCAGGCAAATGGATTTTCCTTTTTTCATTTTGACCGTTATTTGAGCCACTCTCCCATGGCTTCGTTCAGTTTTTTTTTCCCCCACAACCCTTTATCGGGCTTTTCCCCCAGTGATTGTTCTTTTTTTCAAAGAAACGGACCCAAAGGCCTAAGGCCTACCTGGAACAAGTCCCTTCACGATAGTCCCGTGTATTCACCTTCTTATCCTTCAGTCCCCGGAAGTCGTACAGTTTTCTCACATTCTGAGCGGCTTGAGCCGACCGACCTCCCCATGGTTCCACCTTCTAAATGATGTCTGCCCCCCCTTATGTAAGATAAATAGTCCTCCCACTGGGAAAGTGGACCATACTTGAAATTCCAAAAACAAAAACCCCAAAAAAAACACTTTCCCGAGCAGTCAGAGCACTTCTTGTAATGGAACTAATGGCCCGCGAGAGAAAGTTTCTTTCCCCCACGAACCTGGTGACCCCCCTTTAATGAACTACCCGGTCTCTCTTTTTTTAAAGATATGCCTTGTTGTTTCCCCCTTCTTGGCAGCCACGCACTTCATCCTAAGTTAATATCCGGGTTAGAAGGAAAAACACCCCTCTGTATCCGTAGAGTGGCCCCAGCGGACCCCCCCCCCCCATTCTAATCTTGACTCATCTTGAGTAGAGCTACCGCGTTGTCTTTTTCATAAGCGGTGGTAGACCCAAACCGTAAATGAAAGTGAAGACCCCACCTACCTATTCTTTTTTCCTTCTTTGCTCTTTTTTATGCACTTTCATTACATTTTTCCCTCGAGGTAACCACCCCCCTCTTCGGGAGCTCTCCCTCAAGGCCCCCTTGCAGTCAAGTATACTGCGACAAGGTGGAGATGGTGATCCCCCCCCCCTCATCACCCACTTTTTCATCCCCCTTGGACCCACTATACTGCGTGCTCCCCCCACAAGCATATCTGACCTTCTCCGTGGTCGGAGGTCCTTTTTTCTTTCGTTTTAAAGGTTTCGTGTTTTCATTAAAGAAACTGGCGGATCGTTTTTCTTTTCTTTTCAATTTTCCTTCCTTTTTTTATTTGCAAGACTTCTTACTTTCCCTATTTACCAGTGTTATGTCTCTTACATCAAGGGGTTATCTCAAGCTGTTCCGAAGTGGAACCATCGCTGAATTCTTTTCTACATCAGTAGGCTCCCTCCCTGTTGGAACCCTTGCCCGCAACGTAAGTCTGGAGATGCACCCTTCCGATTCTAGACATTTTTCTTTTTTAAAGGTACGATGATGGACTTGGTAAGTTCCTTTTCTTTCCCCCCATCACCCAAACCCAACTTTAGACCCCCTCTCTTGGTCACCCACCCAACGAAGGCCCTTTTCGGTCAAATTATCAACCTCTGCCCAATACTGATGGCTATTTGCACTTATGGAGCATGCCCTTGTTCCGAATCGTATTTTTTTTTTCCGTTCGTCATTTTCTACCCTTCTCTCTCTTGCAACGCCCTCTTTTTTTTTTTTTTCCAGAGAAGGATATTGCCACCCCATAGGGTTCCTTATCTTATGCAAGTGAGACAGGCCTCCCTCAAGGTCTTGTCAAACTTCCAACCGCTCTCCCTGAGGTCGTCAATTGCCACTTGTGTTACCTTCTCAGAAAAACGTCCCGTGGGCGCTTTTTCTTTTGCAATAAAATTTTCTCATTTTCCCTCCCGTTCTTTCCTCCTTGGGACGGTTGCGAAAGCAGTATCCCACTTAATTTGAAATGTCGATCGCAGATCTCTCTCAACTCTTTTCTACTCCCCCCCAATTTTTCACCCTCCCCGTCGGGATCAACCAATTGTCCCTTTTGAGGAAAAGCTGCGTTGTCAAGGAAGATGTTTTCCCGGCAACGCGTCTCCCTCGTCTCTTACTCCCTTTCTTAGGCGAGCGTTTTTTTTGGATTCTAAGCAACGGATTCGCCCGCCCGTGAGATTGTTCCCGTCTTTATGCAAACACAGTCCTACTTGTTTCCATTTAATGATGGTACCAATTCTGAAGAGGAGTCTCCACACGTTCCTTCCTTCTGACCTTCCCCCGGACCCCCCCCAATGGTCTCTCTCAAAATAAAGGGACGATTTTCTAAGTCATAGGCGCTCCATGATATAAATCGCTTCATTATATCCCCTCTGCCTAGTCTTTGCTTCTAGAGGAGCGCTCGGTGACGAATGAAGGAATGTAAACTAGTAGACCCCCCCTAGAAATCCTTTAAGACATCTAAACCCCGAACTTTAATATTCCCCCTATTGGACGTCCCCCCCCCCCCAAAAAGGTAATGGATCGCCCCCCCCCATGATAGAGGAACCCCTCTATATATAGTTTAATACTCCTCCTTATCGAGAGTTCCCTTCTCCCTCCGTGACCTTTTCACAAGAGGACCTCCTTTCGATGATTTTTTCGATTGGGCTGTGAACCATATAGGAAGGTTTTTTTTCTTTCCTGTCGTTCCCGACTCCCTTCCTGGTCATCGACTATTTCTCGGGGTTCCACCTTAATGAGAAGTTCTCCTTTTGAAGATATATATAAGGAGACCCCCCAAATATGAAGTAGATCCCCCATCTTCCTTGTCGGTCGAACTTCCTGGTTTCTTTCTCAGTCCTTTCCCTTTTCAGTTCCACCCCTGCGGCGGAAGAATTTTATAGTACAATGATGTCTCTGCTCTGAACCTACCCCCCCGTTTGTCGGTTTTTTGGTGAATAATCAAGAGTTAAAATACCCTCATCCGACACACTCTCTGGACCTTCTGCTTCTGACTAAAACCCATCCCTAATATGTATCATACTTTGGGGAAAGCTTGGATTCACCATACGAGTTTTCCACGACAAGATTCTTGTGACCTCTTTACGAATGGAGCCCCTCCAGTCCCGACGTCGTGTTCAACTTCCCCCTGAATAGTAGTATCCCCCCCCTTTTTGGTTATTGATTCTTTTCGAGGAATCTGACGATCTTCCCTAATAAAATTTTCTTGATTTTCACTTTCAGCCTCCAAGATGGTCATAAAATCTCGAACAGAGATTTCCATGGACCGTTCCTCCCCTCTTTTTCTCTGGGACACCAAAGGCGGAGGGTCTTACACTGGACGTCTCGCGGGGTATTTAGATTCTCCTTCCCTTTTCCCCCCCCACCGATGACCTGCTTTAAGAATGATTCATTCATCAAGAGGACAGTTCGATCGAGTTTGGCCTTCCTTTTGCGTTGCCCCTTGCCCTTTTATCCTGCCCTGCTCCGGTCACCGAAACCCCCCAATTCGACACTGCTTACTTCCATAAGTGCAAGAGAAAAGGTGACCAATCAGTTGATTGATAACTTTCTCCTTTGTATAAAGGTGTGTTCTGCGAACGCATTTACTGCTTGAATAAGTGATTTTGTGTCTTTTTTCCCAGACAAGGAAATTACCCCGCCATAAGCAGAGCGTAACCTGGCCTCAAAAGTCTCCGATTGGGCAATTCCTCCTTCTTTCCCTCTGCTTCTGGCCGTCGTACCCTCAGCGAGAAACATTCTGCTCCTTCTGGATTCACTCTTTTCCCTTCTTCCAATGCTTTATCTTCCCATGGATTGTCAGTCCGCATAACACTGGGACCTCTGTCTAAACTGCACGGAAATATATTGACCCTCCCAAGCGCCCTCCTTCCTTGAATGGTATCGATCCTCCATTTTCTCCAGCACGACTTTTTTTTTTTTTTGGAAAAATGCCGCAAGAAAGAGTCCGAAAGGAAGCCGACCACGATTTCAGATCTCCGTTGACCAGAAGTTTTTCTGTTCTCTTCAGAACACTAACGGTCTCCGTTGTTCTTTGGTGATATACCCCAGCTCCCCCCACATTGTAAAAGCTTTATATCTTACGCAGGACTTCCTTCTTTCTCTCTTTCAACGTCCTGTTTCGCTGACCACACACAAAGAAGGGTAAATGTACTTTTCCAAACATGCCAAAGGCTACTTTCTAGTCTTTCCTCTCAACGTTGTTTTTTTTTCATGTGGTTCCTTCGTTTTTGGGTCTACACGCTGATCCCCCCCCCCCACAAAAGTTTTTTTCTTAACTCAGGCCGTCCTGCCTTTTTCCCCCCTATAGAATTCTTGAACTTTCGGGTGGATAAAAAAAGCCATCACCACTTAACCCGTTTTTTTCTTTTTTTTTTTTTTTTTTGTGTTTTTTTTCCTTTTTCCTTATATTGAAAGACGATACTGTGGTGCCGATATGTAAAAAATGCCCTCTTTCTCGCTCTGTATGTTCCCCCCGTTTTCGTGTTGGCTCCCCCCCCTGGTCTCGCATAGTTCTGAGTCCATCTCTAATTTATCTGCTGATGTAATGGCAGCTTGTCAAATATATGACAGTTCTCTATTCCTTAAATACTTTTTTGTTTCCCTAATTTTTCCCCCTTACGCTGAAAGAGTTTTTTTCTACCATCCGTACGTCCGCTTTCTTCCTTCCTCTTATCGTTCCTTTATCTTCAGTACTGACCTATATAAAGGAATGCGCTTCCGATTGCAAAAGGTGTATTATATCATCGTAAGATTTCCTTTTCTGCTCCGTGTTTCTTTTCCCCATCCCCACACTGATCAATTCTCATTGTTCAGATTTGGAAACCCCCCCCCAAAGAAGCCATGATACATTTATACCCCCTTAATTACTTAAACTTTTCCTCCTGACTTTTCCCTTATGGCGCTTTGGGTACGTTCCCTCTTTTTTTTGACAAAGGGCTTTTTCATTTTTTACATATCCCTCCATAGAAACGCTCTAGGAGAAGCCTCCCTTTCCATAGTTTTCCTTTGATAGTCCTTTCCGCTCATACTCCCCCCGTCATCGTCATGAGGAAATATCAACTTCCCCCCCCCGCGGCGCAGTACAGTAAAGCGCCTTTTCAGAAATAAGCTTGATGGTCCACCTCGTTTGATTGGCAAATAGGTCACTAGTGTCGCCCTTATTTTGTGTTCCTTCTGTGCGCTTGGCCTTCGTCCTCCGCGCTTGAATTTTCCAATTCTCCGATAGCAGATCGGTCTCTCAAGAACCCACTCACTACTATTCGCCCATTGCCCTTCTAATCACACCCCTGTCTGAAAAGCGCGGCTTCCTAAGCGTGCGTCCGTCCCCCGGGATGGTTAAATCTCAAAGGCTTCCCCCAAAAGCTACGGCCGTTTTCTGGTTCTCAGCAAGCACTTTTTTTACGCACTTGCCTTCCTTGTCTAATAGTATTTTTTTCCTTTGATGAGGCACCCCCCAATCGACACCCGTTGTTTTCTGAGTCCACCTTTGCAGGCCCAAAACGAAAGTATTCCTCTACTTTTTCCAATTTGTTCCCCGTCCCCATCGGATCCCTCTTCGAAAATCCCTTTCCCGCTGATTGCATAAGTAATAGTGATGTCCCATGAATCGAACCCTGATCTTATCATTATTGGAAAATCCTTTTTTTTAATAGTCGCGCAAAGCCCTTAGAGAGGAGCCAGGTGTCCCTCGCCTGAACTCCTTCTTCCTTCGCTGCCGACCGCCTTCAAATAAAAAGCACTTGAAGAGGTCCCTCTTTTTTCCCCCCCACCTTCTCTCCCA
>Ga0179591_1192176_pt1 | contig 12430 bp, 14 predicted proteins | sample CZOMad2_1_08_16f_FD_182891 | JGI IMG/M metagenome (GOLD analysis project Ga0179591, IMG submission 182891) | Vadose zone soil fungal communities from Angelo Coast Range Reserve, California, USA - CZOMad2_1_08_16fungal (PacBio error correction) | ecosystem: Environmental > Terrestrial > Soil >... | reverse complement strand
CCAAACCTCTCTTTCTTTCCAGTTTGGGTGGCAGACCCTACCCCCTCCTTTCCATTACCGGCTGTCGATTAGTCTTGCTTAATTCGCCCCCCCCCCAAGTTCGTCCCCCCTTAATTTCCTGCTCGACTTTCCTCATGCATTGGATGTGGTGGTTGCTTTTTTTTTTTCGGGTAATCAACGTGAAATATCTTGAAGAGGCATGGACCTCTCCCTTTCCCCTCCTTTTTTTGCTTAGTCTTCTTTTCTTTTTTTTGCTTCCTGACGAATTTTCATAATACGTTCTGCTTTTTCCAGGGTTACCCCCCCTTTCATAAGGAGTAATATCCTACCATTCGAATTAAATTTCTTTTCCTTTAACTCTTCGGAGTCGAACCCGCTTTCTTTGATTGTTCCTTCATTTGTGAGACCCCTACAACACCGTCTACATTTGGTTCCCCTTCCCAGGAATAACGAGATACCAATGAGCGCTACTGTTTGTCTTCATTTTTCCCCGTGCCAGTATCCCGCCCCCCCCCCTTTGTATCCTTCTCGCTAAACTTTTGAACATTTTTCTGCTCTAGGATTTGGTACGCAAATCTTTGTCTTACACGAATGCGCTTCCCTTTGATATTATACCCCCACCTTCCCACCGTTTTTTCTTCTTTTTTAATTGGTTTTTCCTGGCCCCACCCCCCCTTTGAGTATTTCTGATTGTCCTGAAGCTCCTCGCCACGGCGATTAAGTCCTGATTCCTCATTCCACTCTTTTCCCCTTCCCCTGTTCATCCTCCCCCTTATTACCATCTTTACCCCTTCCAGGCTTTTACACATAGGGATGCCTTGACCGCTGCCTGTGAGTTGTAAACGAGATCCTAGTTTTTACTTTTCCACGCCGTTTTCTCGTTGAATTCCGGAACTTTCCCCTCCTATTGTGAATTTCTTTTGTCTTCCAGCTTTAACCCCCCCCCCCTATTTTGATCTCCATCCTCACCCCTTCGTTAGCCACTTTGAGGCATTGAACTTTCCTGTGTCCCTTCCATACTTTGCTTCATTCTTGCTTTTTCTAGTTTGAGCCTTCCTGCTGATCCCTTTATTTATTTTGCATGTTGGCATTTTTTTCCATTTTAGGAAAGCCGCTCTTTTTTTAGGTCTATTGAGATACCTGTTTGGGGTCGTTTGCTTCACCTCCCGGTTTCTTCCTCCGCAGAAAAAACGTGGATGCCTTTTCACCCCCTGCCCCTGCTCTTAATCTCCTTTGTTTGGCTTTACAGCCCACTTTCACAACTAATTAGTCATTCCGTTTCTCTCTATACTCCCCTTCCGGAACTTGGAGGGTTCTCCCCACTGTTAGTATAGTTTATCCTTACCACTTCCACCCATTACCTGTTTGTTCCGGTCTCCAGTGCCCCTTGCCGCCTGACAGGGTCATTGTTGTTGGAACCCCACCTGAGCATCCCCCCAAGTCAGATAGACCTAGTTTCCCTTTGGGAATGCTTTTTTTTTATTGATAAGCAAAATTCACGCAACCTATTTCTACCAAGACCAGTCCTCTCTGGGTATTTATTTTTCCCCATGGGAAGGGTTTTACGGCAGGATAGCCCATTAATGGCCCCATTTGGTTCATGACCCTTCCCGGAATTACAATCGGTCATTTGATTATCCTGAGCTTTTCTCCCCCCCAAGGGTTATTTTGGGTTTAGAATTTTGCTTTAATGATCGTTCCCTTTTTTTCAGGATCTCCAAGCCGCTTGCATTCTCTCACTTAGATCAACCAATCAAACCGACCGCACTCGTCCTGTGAATTACTGTACCCCCGAAATACTTCCCATGACATTTCTTCCTGACGTTCCACAAAAATTGCCCCCCCTTCACATACTTGCCTCCACCGGAACATATCGGCCATATATCGCTGTAGATCCCCTCCAGTAGAAGGGAGACCAGTGATGTGGTGACACCTTGCTATGGATCTGACCCACCCTCAAACCAACATCCCCCAAAACTCTTTTTTTCTTCCTTTTTTTTCATTGCAAGATCTCGTTCTCAGTTTCTTCAAAGATGCTGCTCTCCACCCCATGACTCAAAACCTTTTTGTATGAGCACGCGCTTGTTCCCTGTAACATTAAACTGGTCCCGGACGTCATAACAGTTTCGTTTCCCGTGGATGTTGCTATTTTTTGTCCCAACTCTTAACCCCCTTATGCCTAATTACAGTATTCGCCCAGTTATTCAAAACTTGTAAATACCCCTCTTGGTGATGCCCGCCCTTGTTTTACCCTTTCCCTTCAGACTCCCTCTCCCATCCTTGCCCCAGCCCCCTTTGACCAGTGCAGTTCCCATATGGACGGTGATACTAATCTCCCAACTGATCTTCCGGTATGTGCCCCCCCTATGGTTTACCTTTCTTCCCCCACTCTTTTCTAAGGGATTGTCCTATCGTTCTTTCCGACCTGATTTTCTTGAGCTTTTTTTCAAAAACTTCGGTTCAAGAACAGGAATCCCCCCCCCCCCTTTCCAACATCTCCCCAACCTTTTCCTTCTGATACCATTTTTTTCCCACGGTTAAAACTTCTTACTAATCAAAGTCACCCAGCCCCCCCCCCCCCCCCACTCCACCCCCCTTCAATCCTTTCCACAACCCTTTTTTTACATAGTTGATCGATTCCCTAGAAGTGTTATCAGTTTGATTCTGTTAGCCTTTTTCTCCCCGCATTCCAACCCCCCCACACCGGTCTCCCAAATTCTTTTGTTTTGATAACTTTCGGTTGAAAAGCTTCCGTCCCCCGAGGCGGCATTTCTGCCCTCCCTGCGCGTCATCCCCCTGAAAGGGATTTTAGGGACGTCTATAGCGCCTTCCCTCTTTTTTTGAACAAATCCCCTCCCCTTATATCTTTGTTTCAACGTCAACAATGATCAAGCACCTTTTTCCCTCAAACAACCAACCTTCCACGCCTGGCTACCTTTTCCCTTTCACAACCCATTCCTTTCCCTTCCAGTCCGCCCATCCATCATATTCCCAGGGAACATTCAGTAAGCCCACTCTCCAATCCCTGCATTTTGGCGTCTTTCAACATGACCTCTAGTACCCATTCAAATAAATTCCCATGACCTTTCTTGAAGACAAACTCCCTGCTTCCTTTGACAAAGGACATGATTAACCCCTCCATGTCATTTCCTCCTCTCCCTTTTCCCCTAATCTCAGTGTTGTCTTTTTCTAGTGAGACTCCCAACATTGCAAATGGACTGGTGAATTTCCCCTTCCGGTTAGAGCACCCTCCCCTTTTTGTACCCTACCATTTTTGATGCTTATGTGCTCTACTTTTTCCCCTCCCTCCCCAATCTCCGTGATTGCTACTGCATGTTCCATCCCCTATATGAGGAACCTGGACTATTTACCCCTGTTCCCTATTTCCCACCCCACTTTTCTCCCTGCTTTTTTTTATTGATGTTTGTGTGTGCGTTCAAAATTGCTTTCTGGTGACGTGGTTCACAAAACCTTTTCTCTCAGGCTGGGGGGTTATTCCCCTCTCCCTGACAATCCTTCGAGGCGATAGATTAACGCCGCTCCTCTTTCTTCCCCCGCAGTGATTGGCATTTCACTCGGTACGATTTCCGCCCCTGTGTTTTTTTGGCCCACCCTCTTGGATCCTCAACACCCAAGTTTTTGCCTTTTTTGGGTTATCGGTTTTTTATCTCATCACCTCTTCCCCCCCGACTCCCACTCTGAACCGATCAACTATGCCCCAAGACGCAGGAAATACTTTTTTGATCTCTACTCAGTTTTCCCGTTGAAATCTTTCCTCTGACACAGACTTTTTTCCTTTGTGGATATGGGATTTTCACTTCCAGTCAACTAAGTTTCACCCCCCCCAGAAAACTCCCCTTCCAACCCCCCTTTCGCTGACAACCCCTTTCAATTGACCCCTTTTGGACCTCAGGGGGGAATACTTCATAAGCAATTTTTTGTAGTCCCCCAACTGGCTATATTTGTTTTTTTAGAAATATATTTTCCCCGTCCATAGTTCTAATTCCGGGCCTCCTTCGATTCTCCCTAGTTTTATAGGCATCAGTCACTTTTTTCAGGGTCTATCACCCTTTGGCAGTGAATCCCCACTACGTTCCAATAACCCAGGTTTTTAATAATCTAACCTTCTCTGGCCAGGCGACTAGGATGGTTTTCTTTTGACCAAGATTCAACCTTTTTAAAGACTTCAGGTTCTAAATGTTTATTTCCTGTTGCCCCCCCTCCCCTTTGTATCCAACACCAAATTCTGCTTCCCGGAATCTTGTGGGAGCAGACCGGGCCCCCTCTTATACCCCTAGATACATCTTCCTCTTCCAAAAATCACCTCTTTTTGGATGGGGTAAATCTTTATTCCTGTGGTTACAGTTCCACTTCGCACTTGTTTGTTTGCCTTTGCTTCACCAGCTATTAATTTTTGAACGCCCAGATTCCGGTGCATTCTCAGGCCTCGTTATTTTTCCCTAGTAAATTTTTTTTTTTCCCTCCCATGAACCCATACCCACATTTCTATTCCTTTAAGTGTCCCGGACGTCCATTCATTTTACGTTGGTCTTTTTTTTTTTTTATCAATAGATCCTACCATTTTCCCACTTTTCGATCCGAATGACCCTGGCCTATCCTCAAACTCAGAAATTCAACCACCCCACCCCTCACATGTCCAGGCCTTGAAGCTTCATATTACGCCCGTATTGGAATATATGTTACTCGAAGGGAATCTGCCCCCCCCCGAACCGTTCAGTTAACTTGTAGGACCGCCCACCTGCTAACCTCCCTTAAAGAACCTGATGACCGGTTATATGGTGTTCCCTTGACCCCGTCGGTTTCCTTGATTCCTCCCCCAAATCATTAAAAAACATCCCCATTCTTTAAGATGCTTTTTTTCTTTCCCACATTGTGCCCCTCCCCCCATCGGTTTATTACCGCTTCATTGGCTTGTCCCCTTCCCCCGTTAAAAACCCTTCATGCTTTCTTGTGTCATCCGTCACTTCTCCCATTTGTGTCTACACTCCACTTTTCGATATCTTTCTACTCTTCCCTAATCTTTTAAGTCCCCTTTGCTGACCCCCCCCCCCCCCAACAAGGTCTCTCCCCGCTTTCTCTCCACTTTTATTATTCGTGGATGTAATCCCCTTTTTTTTTAAAGAATTTCCCCCCCCAACAAAACCTTCGGTTATTCGCAACGAACTGCGGTACGGGTCGAACAGACGTCTGCGGGACTTAAACTCCCCAAAGGCAAAAAGGCCCCTTGCCCCTCACATTCTTCACTTAAGATGTCACCCCCCCAAAATAATTTCCGTGTCAGACTTTTGCCCGTATGCTCTTAGTTCACATAACTTCCAAATGAACCCTCCAAGTGCTACCCACCTTTTTTATTGTCTGCATCTTTTGTTTCAACGCTGGCCCCCCCCAAGGCTGATTCCAAGTGCCTCTTGAGGACCTCTCAACGAGATTGACTTCTTCCAACTTACGCTCCCCCTTTAACAACCTCCTTCTGCCCAGTGTGCGCCAGTCATCACATTATGAACCCCCTCCCATAATTTTTGGAATTTTTAAGTATTTGGAATTTTCTGCGGAGTTCCTTCACATAGATGTAACCTTTTGCTCAGGCTCTTCCCCGCTTCCGGGTGCGGGTCTTAATCTGGCTCTCTCCTTTCCCCCTTACAGAAAATACGTTTCTTTTTGCATTTCCCCGTTCCCCATTAACATGTAAGAGATCCCCTCATTATGGACTTTGTTGACCAGCTTGCAATTTTTCCCCGACCCGGCAAGGACTGAAGTACCGTCCTTTTCCGAGAAAAAACATAAGTGGACAGCTTCAATTTTTTTATTCTTGACCCTGAGGCCTTGACATGTGGATCGTTATTCCCCTGTGCCCCCACATGGTGACCAACCCCCCCCCCCCCCACCAAAACAGACAAGTAGCGTACTTAATTCCTTTCCTAGGATGAGGTACCCGGCCCCCCTCCCAAACATTTACCTTTTTTTTTTCTTTCTCCCCCCCTTGCATCAATGGCCAAACTACAAACAACTTTCCTAAAAGAGCATATTTAACCCCCCCCCAGAAAATTTTCTTTCCTTTTCTTTCTCAATAAGGATGACCTTTTTGGCTACCGTCACCCCAGCCTTTTTCAGAGGCAACGTATATGATGTTAGGACTCATCAAAAAGGACCTTCCTACCCCTTCCCCAAGTTCTGAAGAGCCATGTCCTTCCCCTTTTTTCCCGATCTCTCACCGGTTTTAAAACCCATCCCCGACACATCAACCCACCAAGCCCTGCGGCGGAATTAAAAGTCTCCTTCTGCCCTTTTTTGATTACAGAACTTTTTGTGGAGCTACCTTCATCCTTTTTCTCCTATCTTCCGGTCTACATTCCATTCTTTTTATTAATCTCCCCCCTTTACCCCCTTTATTCCCATCTCGGATTTATCGATTTCATTCACCATCCGTGGGTTTTTTTTTAGTTCTCTCCAACTCAAGAAGATTGGCAGTATGTGGCGTAACCCCCCACTACCCCTTTACATTTTCTTGCTGAGATTCGTATTCGGTTTCCATGCTACAACCCCCCCCCCCCTTTTTTCCTTGTATCCCTGGACTTTCCCGATCTCCCTTCCCAGTGGCTGTGGTTTTGTCTGTGTGCGTCGTCTCTAGGTGATACCACGGTTGAATCTTTTCTTGATCGACATTGCCTCTCTCTTTGATTTTCATTTTCCTTTTTGCTTTCTTATCCCCCCGTTCCAATCCCCCCCCGTTTCTTTTCTGGTTCTTCCCCACAAATTTCATCCGGCGCATATCTAAATTACCCCCCCCTTATCCTTTGAAATTTTCGTGAAATTTCCCGATGACTCTTTCTGTCCGAACCGTGCGGGTATGGTGAACTTCGGATGTTTGTGTCCCATGGCCCCAACAACGGTTCATGTGGGCTTCCGTTTACTATTATTGCATCTCCTTTCAATAGATAATTCTCCCTCTTTCTTTGTTTTTTGTCTGCAGTTGTGTCAAATTTTGCATTATCCCGAGACACCACTTGTGGTGACTTAAGCCTTGGCCCAATTTTTCAAACTCACCTTGACTTTTTGGATTTGTTTTAAGGACCACTGAAGTTTGCTTCCTTTTCATGCTGGTTCTTTTTAAATGGAGTGCTCCCCCAAAAGTCCCTTATTTCTTCATGCCTTCTGAGGTACATGTTCCCCCCACTAAACGGGCGCTGTTTATTATTGCTCTTGCCAATATTCGCCCCGGCGTTTTGAGACGGATAACCCCCACCCCCAGCTGATGTCAACCATGCATACCCACATTCCCCCCCCCCCCATTCTTGCCACACATTCCTTACTTTTTCCCACAAAATAAGGATTGGTACACCACTGCTTTCCTGGAGTTTAAAATTTATCTTAGTTTGCCTCAGCGCGTGGTTAAGATTGACTTCCAAGTGTCCATGTTCTATTGTTAAGTCCTTTTGTCCGCGTTTCCCACCAGCTCTGACGACCTTCAAACCCATGGTAGCACTTGCGTCACCTTTGTTTGCTGTTACCCGACACATGCTTCCTCCTGCATGATTTGTTTTTCCCCCCGTATGCATTATCCCCCTTATTTTGCTTCTACCTTTTTCCTTTCTTCGAAAGAGAATTGGGTCCTCCCCGTATTGGATCTTTACTACCCAGGTTTGTTTGGTGAGGCACTTTTTTTTAAACAGCATTTTTCTTACCTTTCCCTTACCCCCTAATCACCGTGTAGCGACCCTCGATGGCTAAGTCCCTTTTTTATACTCCAACCCGGTTCTTTTTTTTCCCCAAAGAGATTCGTTTTCTTCTTTAGTCTAGGAGACTACTTCCCCGGTTTCAGTGGAGGTTCTCCCACCCCGCTCCCTGTTTAGAGAGGGCCTTCTGTTACAAGGTCCTTGGTGGAACGGGGGTATTTCCGACAAGGAAGCCCCTGAGAATTAATATTCTCCCTTGTGCAGGGTTCTTGAACTCCCCTCAAAATTAATGAAACAAGATCCCGACGGAGAGATGGGGTGGAAGGACTAATTTTTTCATTGAGGGTGAGGTTAGCTGATACAAATTACCATCACACTATCTTGCTCCCCCTACCGGCAATTGTTATTTTACTTTGGAAGGGGCAAGCCGTTCAGGAAACTGGCCATCCTTTGTTTCAGTGACCCCCTGTATGACCCCCCCCATATGCGCGGCGTCCGCTGATCGGTTGAGAGTCGACCCATGGGTGCCTGTGGGTGAGAACGTGAGTGGGTGAAGTCTCCGAAAGTAAGGGGGGTCCAGAAAAGCCGTTGTCTTATGAAGGCCTCTCGTAACAACCCGCATACTCCACGACAACAGGTGAATGCCTACGTCCCTTTTACTTAAAGAGATTTCCCAAGGAGGAGCCCCAGTCAGGTAAAACCAACTTAGGAAAGCTGATTTGGCTTGCTTCCCCCCCCAACCCACGCCTCGATATCTTCCCAATTCTCTCTAGCGGGTAGACAAGTCTAATTTTCAGAATGTTCATCCGTACCCTCCACCCAAAGTCTCCCTGGAGCGATACCACTAACTACCCTTTTGACAGTTTGCACTCTTATGTCTAAGTTATCAATCCTCTTCTCCTCTCGAAACCTCCCCCATCCAAAAAGACTGGCAGTTTGTGTCACATCGAAGTTGTCAACTGACCCCCATTAATAAACTTCTTTCAATTGGTTGTGTGGTTAATCCTTGGAAAGTAACAACATATTCTCCCCTCCGATGATCAGTATTCCCCCCCCCCCGTATGATAATGATTGTGCTGCCCCCCCTCCACACGTTGCTACCCTTCCCCGGCTTTCGCTCCCCAATTTCCCTTTCCTACTCTGCCCGAAGTTCACTATGGCCGGCCTGGTCCCGTAATTTTCCCACTGTTTTTTTTCTTGGTTTCCCCTCTTTTGCAAATGTCTCCCCCTTCCTTTCTTTTCAACGGTGACTGCTTTGCCGCATCAAGGATTTTTTCCTTTAGTTCTGTTGTGTCAAACCATTCTTTATTTCTGTTCAGACGGAATACCACCTCCCCCCTAACCAGCACACCTCTTCCTTTCCATGAAATAGTTTCAACTTGTTTCAAACTTCTTCTCTACACACTCTTAGCGTGATTTGTCCCTTTTATCTCTTTGCCGGAATTGTTATCAGTTTGAGTCTGGTTGATGAGTATAACCCCTCCAACACCCTCCTGGTCCAAGGCTTGTGTGTTTTTTCTCCCAGTTGAAAATCCGCATTTTTCCTGAGGCCCTCCCTAGTCATCCCCAGACCCTTTCGGACGGCGGTCCTATCTCCACCTTGATGGTCTTTTCCTTTCAACTTTTTCACCACGTTTGTGGAAACCTTCCCCACTCTCCACGCCAGGGTTTAAGCCCCACCAAACCACACACAAGCAGCCACCAGCCAACGTTTTAAGATCATACTCTAAATCCGTGCCAGAACTTCGGACGTTTTAACCCCATTCCCTCAGGCACCAATGGCCCCGTCCAACCCCCTACGGCCCTTGTTCTTTTCAAAAGAAGAGTAGCCCCAGACAAATAAGGCCCAATTTAAAGAGGGACTCACCCCTTTCACCGTGGTCCCCCCACTCACCTCTTTAACCTCACCCATTCCCCAGGTTTAAGAAGATCTCTTCCCCACTCCTAAGTTTGTGTTGTTGATTTGTATGAACTCCACTGACATGGAGAATGTTTCCTTTTTTTCACATCATTTCTTTCCCAATATAAGTTGACCCGTTTTTGACCCCCTTCTTTCACATTTCAACTATTTTAATGGGGATATAGGTCACTGTTCAATTCTCAGATGCTTTCTGGGATCCATGTTCCCTTTACCAGTTCCCTTATATGAGTTCTTTTCTATCATTTATTATTTTCCTTATTTCCTGTTTAGTATCTGAAGGGATGGGTTTGTGATTGCTCCTTTTTTGGGCTTGTGTTTTTGAGTTTTCACCCCGTTTTGGACTGTCAAACCAAATTTATTCGATCTTTTTTCAATTCTTGTGAGAACTTGCAATAACTTTCATGCGCTACTTACGCGGTCCCCCTGTTTATGCCCTTTATGTCTTCTTTGGAATAGTTTTCCTTCCGTCACTTTGACCCCTTTTTAGTGTCTAAGACCACACAAACTGTGCCGTTTTTTTATATGCGGATTTTCATTAACATGACCCCAGGCTCACAATCTGTCTCTATCACACTCTTTCCCCCCCTCTCCCTTCCATACCGTTTGTGAAGCATTTGCACTTGTTTCCCACCTCTCACGTGCAAAAGGCTCATTTTTTTGTTCTTTATGGGAGTCTTTTCTGTTCCCCCCAGCCGACTTTTTTCCCCCTCACACTTCCGTACCACAACTCCTTTCGGACGGCAACGCTCGCACAGTCCTTGTCCAAACCCCACACCGTGTGGGAGGGACTTCCCCTTTCCCTTTATCTGGCTCACATCCCTCATAAGCGTGTCCCGCCGTTCACATTTATCCTTCTCAAGGCCTTTCCATCCCCTGATTTTTTTAACTTCCGTTTTTAGTATTAATTAAATAGTTTTCTGAATCGTCCTGGGTTGCAGTTGGGTTACCACACACTTTTTTGCGTCATAACCATAAGTAAATTAAAGTTGTGGTTGCATCTTTTCATCCTATTCCTCTGCCTTCTGGTTTCCGGTGACCACTTCCCCCCACAAACATTTCACCTGAATTCGGTTCAATACATTTGATTTCTGCCTTATTCTTGCTCTTCCCACCCCGCTTTATGGACTAGTCCTGTTTCTCGAATAATGGGTGTGCTCTAACCTTACCATCCGATTTTTCTTTTCATTTAACACCCCTTCCCCCCCCCTGTGGTGACGGGCCCCCCTTACTCCAAGTTTTCCTTGATCCTCCATAGCCCAATTGATGGCTACAAGGATCATCTGTTTCCAGATCATCCTGTTTTCCGTTACCCAACCTCTGACACATGTTGTACCCATTGTGGAATATCCTTCCAACTTCTATGCGTGCGTTTTCAGTTTCTCTAACACGGAACCTGACCCTTTGTGCGTATTTTTTTTTTTGTGATTCTACGTAGCTCATTCCCACATGATTTCGATCCGTCCGATTTCTGGTCCCATGGCTGCTCCCCAATCAATTTTCCCTTTCACCCATCCTGTAGGCACCTCACCATGATCCGCTGGCTCTTCCTTCCGAGGTACATTCACACCCCCTTCCATGTTTAGGCCCCGCTACTCCTTTTCCCCCCCCGCCACCTACCCCTGCCAATTACCGATCTTGACCGTGTACTTTTTGTCCAAATTTAGTGAGGGTATTGTGATCCCTAACCTAACCATCCCATATCAAAACCCCCCTTTCCCCTGATCTTACCTATTGAGTTGGGTGTTTTTTTGCCCTTTTTGCCACCCCCCCCCTGACGAGTCATTTACCGGTTTTCCTGGATTGGCTCACCCTTAAACCCCTAAAACCAATGTGTGACTTTGTAGTAGACGTCAAAATCTCCCCCTTGGTGCTATCTCCCCCCTTTGTCGCGTATTCCTCTTTTCCGCTAGCTTTTTTAAGCACTTATAAAAACATTGATCTTCGACATAGCTTTTTGTTTCCCTCTCTCCCCTTATTCTTTGTACTGCTGTTGAATGTTTTGACCTCAGGTCGCTTCCCAAACCACCAGGGTCTCGTTAAACCTATATGATTTCCTGTCTCCCGCCTGCTCTGGACGTCAACCACAAAAGGCAAACTTGTCCCCCACCCATTCTCCAAGATCTCGTGGACACAACTAAAATCATGACTGTTCTCCGCACCTCTTTCTCTTTCACATCATATATTACTCTCTATCTACTCTCACGTCCCCATTTGTTATCCCCCTTTTCCTTAGTGTTTCTTCTTGAAGCCTCTTTTGTTTTCCCATCAAACGCTGTAGTGTCCGTCTCCTATGGCATTTTCGGCCCCGTCCTCGTGCTTTCCCTAACTTAATTTTCGTCTGTCCCTTATTTCATGGAGGTTCTCCCCCGCCCCCCTTGATACCTTACGATTCCCCCTTTTCCTTCCAAATTTCACAGCACTCGAAAGTGTGTTGTTTACACTCGCCCGCGCCTTTCTCGAATGTTTGTAATTCCCCCCTCCCCGCGCCGTGTTTTTTCGTGAAATGAACCTCTGCCGTGTGACCGCCACTGCACAAGGATTCGTTGTGTTTTTGTTTCCGCCTTTTTCTTGTCCTTGTGGCCCCCCCGGCCTTGTCTTTTTCATGGCCTTCACGTTTCTTTCTTTTGCCCCGATTGGCCCGCTATAAGTCCTAATTTGTCGTCCCTTCTCTCCTTTTACCGGTGCTTGGGCCCGTTTTATTTGTCGAGTGTGAGCATTAACTTGATCAGGCTTGAAAGTGGTCCGCGGTTTCTCCCGTCGAATGATGGAGGTCTGCATCCTAATAATGAAGCTTCGGCGGCCTGTTCCCTTCACC
>Ga0179591_1349358_pt1 | contig 12431 bp, 11 predicted proteins | sample CZOMad2_1_08_16f_FD_182891 | JGI IMG/M metagenome (GOLD analysis project Ga0179591, IMG submission 182891) | Vadose zone soil fungal communities from Angelo Coast Range Reserve, California, USA - CZOMad2_1_08_16fungal (PacBio error correction) | ecosystem: Environmental > Terrestrial > Soil >... | reverse complement strand
ATGGTTTTTTTCGATCCACTGGTGTATTCCTTCTTCCGTTACCGACTGCACCGTCCCCCCCTTTCCCAGTCCGAGACAGGTTTTCCACTATCTCTTCTTTTTCATGTAGTCCACCCCCCCTGGCCTTTTTCCGGCGGTTCTCGTGAGCCCTTCTCTTGACGTAGAGACCCTCTTTGGCGGAAGCCAGACCTATTTTCTCTTTTTTCCTCATAATAAGTTGTTCTATCTATCGTCTTTCTCTGCCCCCGCCGACCACTTATTCGAGTCTCTCAGTGCCGGAAGGACGTTTCCGCCTTTAAACTCTTACAGCGCTGCCATTCTTTCCAGTAGATAGTGACCCTTTTTCCTTGTCAGTCCCGGGTGGCTGGGTGGCTCTTCCCCTGCCCAACATTCTTTCCGACACTAATGCATCCCATCTTCCCCCCCAACTCAGAAAAGGTAGCTTGACCGCTACTTGAATCTGAAGCGTGAAGGGGGCAGTAGCCATTCTTAACGAAGAAGTTCGCGTTCCCTCTAGAAGAAATGAGTACTGCGCTTTTGTTCTGCTTTTTCTCTCAGCTCCTTAGGGGCCATCATGGTGGGTGCTTGTCTGCTTGTTCACACTGTCGTTCTTAAGTTCCAAGTTCTTTTTTCCCTCTTGACTTTACGTCTGCCCGTTACGGGAAGAATTTTCTCTTCGTATACCGGCTTCCCAACAATAGTTTAGTCGATATTCCTTGAGGAGGGTTGCCACATCTCCGCCCCCCATTGTCATACTTCTTGTGATTCCACCCGCCTTCTCCCTTTCGAATTGTCTTTCTAGAGGCTTATAAGGTGAAATCTTGGCGTTCCTGCTTGAAGTTGGCCTCTACCGAGTCTCGCAGAATTTTCCTGCTTCTTATTTCTTTCTTTTCCGCTTTTTGCTTCTCCCTCTTGAAGTACGTTTTCTACCGCCTGCTAATCGTCATCTCCTTTTTTTGAATGAAGGTTAGGTGGCCCCCCTCTGTCCTCCTTCCCTCCTGGACTTGCTCGACGCTTTCTTCTTTCTGTGTTCTTCCTCTCCTTCTCTTCCCCCTTCTTGAGAACACGCTGTCGCCCGTTTTTTTTCCCTCCTTCTTGATCTCTCCCTTAATGCGCTTTTTTTGGGGGGGTGAAACCCGGCTTGTAGGACTTTGTTTTATGGTTAGGTTTCCGACCTTTTCCGTCCCGGCTTGTTTCCCCCAAACGTCCTTTTCCCCGGCGGACTTTTACTCCCCCTGCTTTCTAAGAGTCAGCTTTCCTCTTCAATTGAGCTATCTGTTTCCCGTTCTAAATACCGGACTTTTTTCTCTCCCAAATGCTGGTCTCGTCGACAACAGGTCCCCCTATCCGCCGATCATCCGCGCTTGGCCCGTTTACGTCTGGGTACGTCGAAAACCTCACCATCAGTGATTCTCCTCTTCCCAGCTGAGCTACACCCACATTTTCCAGGCTTCTTTTTATTCATGGCTTCACCCAAACGATCAATTTCTTGTAGAGGGAGCCCTCTCCTGTAAAGAACGTTTGCGAGATGGCCCGCTTCTCGTTCCGGGGAGGCTTTCCCAGTCAAATTGCCCTTTCTTTTAAGCGAGCTCTTGCACGTTGTTTTTTTTTTTCTCAGCAGCCCTTTTTCTACCCCTCCTTTTTTTGGCCCAGTCTAAACGTCATTTCGCGCATCGTTCATTCCAGACGCTTAATGGTTTTTCGTCAGTCGTTCTTTCCCGGTCCCTTCCCTTTGTCGCGGTCGGTCGCTCTCGAGTTCAACCCCTCTGTCCTTTCCTTTGCCCCTTTCCGTTTTTTCCTTCCTCTCGTCGTCTCTTTACTCCTTCATGAGTCGGACCGTTCTGTGTTTCCGACGTTTCTTTTAGGTCAGTCCCCCCCCCTTTGCGGCGTGCCGTCACGTATCCTTTCCCCCTCTCCTTTCCCCAGCGGGTGTCCTTGTTCGTTAATTCCCGACTTTTTTCAAGCCCTTTTTGTCCCCCCTTGTTTCGGTCCCCCTGCAAACCGCGATTATCGATAACTTTTTTTTTTTGCTCCGTAACTGCCTTTCTGACGCATTTATCCCATACATTTAAGTACTCCCCTGCCCAGTGTATTTTCGTTCACTAGTAAGACTTCCGGAGTTCCCCATACTTCCCGACCGGAGGACCGATTTTCTTGTAAGATCCTTCTGGTTGATTGATTGACTATAGGAATAGTTTCCCAGATCTTCTCTTCTTCTCTTTTCCTCTCCTATGAGATTACTCTTATGAGCTACGTTTCCCCCCACCTCTCTTTCCCGTAGCCGTTAAGCCGTCACCTCATTTTCCTCGTCCCCCTAGCCATAGAGTAATGCGGTTTTTTTCATCCGCCTATGCTCTGCAAAGTAAGTAGTAACCGCCTGTCAGATGCCGATACCCTTCATTTCTTTCCTTTTCTTCCCTTTTTATCTCGCGATGACGTAATTTTTTCTAGCTCTACTCGCTTCTTTTCCCTCCTCCGACTTTTCCCCTCCTTTCGAAGGAATTTCCTTTTTCTGTTAATCCGACAGATCCTACCTCTTTTCTCTTTTCACCTTCATGAAACTCCCTGACTTGAATGACGAAATTGTCGTCCCCCCTGGAATCAGAATCTCGGCCTTGATCTAACCTTTCTTTTCCCCTCAAGAACCTCCCCCGATTCCGGGAAATCCTCCTTCTCTCAAAGCAGATTCATGGTCCCTTTCCTAAGCGTGGACGTCCTTTTCTTCCCTGATTTTTTTATCTTCTATTTGCCCTTCCAAAGCGCGACTTGGTACAAAAGAGGGTATACTGTTCCCCCCTCTTCGGGGATGCCCTTCCTCTAGCCGACCTAACCCTAGATCTTTTAAAGAGCTCGGCTTACTAACGCCTTCTTTTTCTCCGCTCTTTCCCTTAGACCCCCCCACCCCCCCCCCCACAAAAGCGATTGATCTGCTGCATCGCTCAAGCCGCTTCTTGTGACCCTTATTCTACTTCCTTTTCTGTGTTTTTGTTCGATGTTGCCAATCCCCGCCTTTTAGAGTTGGTTGTTTGTGCTGGTATAGTAGAGCGCCCGTGGTTTTTTTGCTTTCTCTCTGGTCCCAAGGCCTCAATAACAATACGGTAATTTGGATTTAATCACTTTTCGATACGCGCTTTTCGGTGCGAGGGTCTGGTTTTTCTACTGAAGAATTTGGCGCCCCTCTTCTCCCTCCGTCATTTTTTATCCCTCTTACACGATTCTACTTTGTAGGCGAATGACTCACTGGTGTTAAAGTAAAATTCTTTTTTTTGCTTTCTTTACAAATGATGCCTTTTCCGCTTCCCGCACTCCCCCTCCCCCCCTCATATAACCATCCCTGAGATTTTTCAATTAGTCAGATTCAATCGACCAGTTTGTATTTCGTCGGCATTACGGGCCTGTCCGTTTGGGGTTCTCCCGGCCGGTGCTTTTTCCGTTCTCCTGCCGATTCCCTCTCTACTTCCCTCTTTACAGTAAACTGAGGCAGCATTTTTGGATTTTTCCTACCCACCCTCCCTTCCTTCTAATCCTCTAAAGATGGCTATCAGGGCGGGTGCGCATTTTTTTTCTCTTTTGCCCCTCACTTCTCCTCTCTTGTAAGCCACCCCTCTGACGATTGCTCCGAGGACGTGCGAGCTGTAGGCCAACTCGTCCCTCCCAGCTCCCCCTCTTTCAACCAGGTTTCCCTCTGCGATCTTTTGACGCCCGTTCTTTGCAAGCCCTTGACGGCTTGTGTTCTTTAGCTAGTTCGTCACGGTGTCTCCTTTTTAGGGCAGGCCTCCTTATAGGACTCACCTTTCCTGATTTTTTGCCGTTCCTCCCCCTTCAGACAATGAATTTTCAGCCCGCTGATTTCAGCGAAGCCCTATCTGCGAGAAGACATTTTCTTCTTTCCAAACCCCTGCGTTCAGCCTTTCCCCTTTCCTCTCCTCGGCCCTTATTTTCATTCGATCCTCCCCCCACTTCACCCCCTTTTTATTAAGAGTTCGTAGGGTGGACTTAGTTTTATTTTGTGCCGATTCAAACCTTAAACTTCCCCCACCTTCTAGCAAGTTCGTCGCGAAGCTTTTCGTTGTTTTCTGGGTTTACCTAAGAGTCTTTTTGATCTCGAGGTTTATTCCTGTTTCCCCTTTTTTTAATTAGTTTTAACTCCCCACCTTGTAAGGCCCTCCTCCCATGGTAGGTCACGATCTACTTGGCGTTTGTTTTCTTTCTACCTGGCCTCTTTCTTCCAGTGTTTCGTGTTTTCTCAGAAAGGCGTTCCGTAGATCCGAATCTTTTCTTAGGGAGGAAGCCGATCTCTGTCTCCTAAATACTTGTTTTTTTTTCTTTTTGCTTCGATGAAGGTCGGCGCCGTCTCTTTTTTCTCCTTCCTTCACTTGTTCTCCTCCCCTTTTTTTTGCTGAGTAGGCAATTGTACTCTCTCCCCCCCTCCTGACCCTGAGTCTGAGAAGTTCTAGCGGTGCTGGGTACTTCCAAATTATCCTTTTATAAGACACCTCCTTTCAACCCTCCTTCTTCACCAACGTACATCCTTTTATTAATTCTCGACGGACCCCCCCTTTTCTTTCCCAGGGGGACTAGAAAGGGGATTTACCTTCCACGAATAGGTTCGACGCGTCTTACTGGCGGGGTTTTTCTAAGAAAGAGATACGACTGACATCCTTTTCCAGCTATTTTTCCTTTTTTTTTATGTACGGCATTGTTTTCAGCCCCAAACCCCCTTTCAGAGTCCACTTTCCTTTCCCCCCCTTTCTCTGAGAGATCGATGCCTTGCATAGATTTTTTTTTCTTTCTCTCCTTCCACACAGAGTTTCCTTTTATATTACGCTACTCCCTTGAAAGATCCCATCACTTTTCCACTCTACCACCTTCCGTCTTCAAGGTCCCTCTCTCCCCACAAGAAGCGATCTAATGAAATGGCTATTATTCTGAGTACTCATTCTTTACCTTCCCTTGTAATGGCTCTGTGCGTTGGACCTCTAATTCCGGAATTTCTCCTTAGTAAATTCGCGTGCCTTCTTTGTTCGACCCCCTACGTTCAGTCTTTAGAACCAGCTGCCATAGGTTTGCGTTTCCAGCGGCGGTTTCGTCTTGAGGTGGTTTCCTTCTCGGTCCGGCCCCCCCCCTATTTTACGGTCATTAAAATCTTTTTTGCTCGTCTTTCATCCTTTCATCCCCCCTCATCCTGTCTCCAAGATGTTCCTGCCGTTTGCATGACCCCCGACCCCTTAACATTACGAGGTCCCCCTCATGATTCATTCTTGATGATCGTCGTTGGTCCGTCCTTGGGGATGGTTCCCTGCCGACAATCCTTCCCCGCCGAAGCTTCTGTGTTTACAATTTGGGACGCCGGGGAAAGGAACCAACGAACCTCTGATTTTTCATCCTAGTTCTCCCAACGTGCTGCTTTTCTTATGACAACTTTCCCGGACGATTTCGATTTCCCCAACTGAGGCCTGATTTCGACCCAAAGGTTCCTCGCCTTTCTGCGCCCCCCTTCTGAACTCAGGGCTTCCTGAGGGCCAGAACTTTTCCCTTAGCGGGTTATTCGGGCGAAACTTTCCCCTAGAAGAGACCACACGCTGTCTTCCTACCCCTCGTAGCTCCCCACACACCACTGTCCCCATTCCTATAGAGTTAACCGTAACCCAGGATTCTTCCCTAGGTGAGCTGGAAGAAGAGACATTACCCTGAACGCTAGCTTCTTCGTGCCGAGGACTAGAAGTGTCCTTGTGCGCTTGAGGAGTTTAATCAGCCAGGGAATTTACTGTTTAAGCTAGCTTACAGAGCGCTGTTTCTTTTTTTTACTTGAGGTGTTCTAATAGCCCGTTCTTTCCTGGCATGTGTGACCCATGATGACCCCCGAGGGTCCGTCCCCAAGCCGGAGAGCTGTCTCCCGAGGCGCGGGACCCCTCCAGCTGATGTCCCGGGCTTATAGATGGTCCTTTCCCGGGCCCTTCACGAGGGGAGTGTAGCCCTCGTGCCAGTACCTGGGTCCGTTTTTTCCGATGTCTTGCCTGGACATTTTAGCGAAGACCAGTCGTTCAATTCCTTTACCCCCTTCCGAGGACTTTTTTTCTAGTGACGCTCCAAAGATCTGGTTCCTTCCAAGGCGGAGTGTCTCTTTCGACCCACCTTCTTTTGAAAATTGTCGTACTTCGTGATGAACATATTACCCCTTGCGGTTCTTTTGGTTTCTTTTGAACCCCTTCACCAAGAGTTTTATTTTTCCGAATTATGCGAGCCGGAGACAACTTTTAAGGTTTTTACATAGACCCCAGTCCCGCTACCCATCCTGTGAATCCTGTCAAGACTGCCTTGTATCGGAGCTCATATCGGACGACTTCTTGGTGAAGGAATTGCCCCCCCTATTTTTTTTGACTGCACAGACCGGAGCTCGGAGATTTTGAGATTATAGGATTGTGAGGCTTCTCTCCTGTTACGGAGGATGACAGCATTATATTCTATCTTCACTCCGTTTTTGTTTGAGATTCCCTTGGCTTAGCTTAGTGCCGACCGCTTCCTCCCCCCCTTTTTCCCCCCACCAAACGCCAGGATATGTTATAATTTCCCCCATAGGTCAGCCTTTTTTTGGAAGTCACCCCCGTCTGACTTCCCCCCCCTACGTCTCCCCTCATGTAGCCTGCCGATTACCCTGAAGTTTGTACGAGCTAGAATGCGATCTTTCGAAGGACTGTTGCGCCGACGGCTGTTCTATCTGATTCGCGTTTTGTAACCGACGCAACACCACCTATTGTATGTTTCTTCTTAATTAAAGCACAACATCGACATTTGGTCCCCTCCGATTTTACGTATTTCCGGTCCCCTTAAAGGCCCCGGCTTCACTCCGACTCGTTCCCTTTGTACAAGAGCCCCCTTTTTAGTCCTTAGCGGCCTTGTTTTCGCTATTCTGTCAATTAAGCGCCCCCCTTTGCGCGTAACCTCCCCCCGACATCCATTTTGCCGGGGAATCCCGCTTTTTTCCCCCCTCTCTTAGTACGTACGGTCGGATCCTCCCCGGTAAATGATTGATATTTCATCGGGTATAACTTCTCGAAACACCCCCCCCCCCCCCCCCCCCCCCCCCCCCGTGGTGATTCACCATTTAGAATCGCCTACATCCCACTAGAGTTGAGAGATAGCACTCCCTTCCCGGCTGTAATCCCTTGAGAAAGGTATTAAGATTTGTGTCCCCCCATGCGAAACGTTCCTTTTTTGAAGGATCTGGCGTCCCCACTCATGGAGTCGTTTTTAGTCCGTCCCCCAAATCTCGCATGAATTTGTTTGTTCTATCCTTTAGTTTGAGCGACGTTTTTTTTAGGATGTAGACTTTTTTTCATGCCCCCTTCACCCACTTCCCCGGTCATCTTTCCCTTTCTGATTCTATTCTTGCTTACTTCTTCTTGTTGTTGTTTTCCTCACCTATTTGGCGGGTCGATTCTTTGTGCACAGTTGATTCCTTTCAATCTTCACTTTGCATCGCAGTCTTCCTCAGCGGGTAGGTTTCTCTCTCTTTTTCAAGCCTTGGTGTTACCAAGCAGTCCTTGGTCGGTTCCAACCATCCCCTTCAGTACTTTTTCCCCAGATATAAGTCGTCTTCCCTTCTTTCACTCCTTCTCTCTTTCTTGGTCAGTTTCTTTTCTTAAGTATTTAATCTATTGCCCCTCGAGCAGAGCTTTCACCGTAGGAGGACGATCTTTGAGGAGCTTCTTCCACCGTCTTCCCCCTTCATTTCCCGAAGATCCTACAAATATGTCAGGCGGGGTCCTAACTCTTGCTACAACCTCTCTTTTTTTTTCTCGAAGGGCAGACATACAAAAACAGAGCTGTTCTTCTCTTTCTCCTTTTAGCGTTTTAACTGAGACACTCCCCTTCCGATGTCCTTCCCCTTTTTTACGCCGCTCGGCGTCGTTCTCTTTCGGGCTCTTCTACAGGCTTGAATCGGCGTTTCGTACTACCCTTGTACGGTGTCGATTTTCTGAGGCCGGCCGAAGCTATTCATCCGTCTTGACCCCCGCTTGTGAGCCTTGTCTCGACTACTTCCCTTCTTTGAAGAACGCTTTTCTGCGAGTCTTCGTCCCCCTTTCGAGTTGCGTTACGACAGTGTAGTCTTCAACCACTTTCTTTCCCCTTGGACCCAACACTTGAAGATATGGTCCCAATCTTTGTCAGTTCCTTTGCTCTTAATCCTTCAGGACAGTTCGTCGGTTTTTTGTTTTGTTTCGCGGTCCGCGTCACCGTCCACTTCCTCCTCACCGTAACCTTCCTTTCTCTCACATATGACCCCGTTCGTGGTCGTGGATCATCGCCTTTCTTTTCTCTTTAATGGTGCCGGTTATGTTTCAGAACCGCCCCCCTGCCAACCTCGGGCGGCCGTCCTAACTGGTTTCCTTGTGACTTCTGTTTTTTAGTCTGTGTTCCAATGTCCCGACGCTTTTTTATGTTTTGTGTGAGGCCCCGGCTTTCCGGTTCAGGACCGAAGCTTTTCTTTGTTTCTGACACTACCTCTTCCGTGGTGTTTGTTTTATCTCTTTTTTTGCCTCCTGCTCCTTTTTCGGGTTCTTTTACGCTCCCTGCCTAACAGCTTTTTTTCTCCCTTTCTTCCTTTTGCCAAGAAATCGATCCTGATGTGTTGAACAGGTGAGATTTTTTTCTGGTCCCTTTGGGGATGGTGAGAGGTACTTCTCCTTGATAAGAAATACGCGTCCCCCCCCTTTATTATCACCCCGATCACGGTCGAGTGATTTCCGAAGTTCTCCCTTTGTGTCAGGTGAAGGTGGGCAAGAGCAGGATTTGAAGGGTCTGGACCCCTCTCTTTCGTTTTTTTCACTCCTGCAGTACTGAGCGTCTCTGAATGAAGCTGATCTTCCTTGACCGCATTGGATGATCTTTTTCCAGTTTTTTCTCGGTCGCAGTTTGGGCAAGCACACCCCCACTTTGTACTCATGCCCTTGTAAGTGTACGATTTGAAGCTTAGTCTTTTCCCTCTAGGTTTTTTCCCGCTTTCACTCTTTGCCCAAAAGCGTTATTTTTATACGTCTTCCTTATTCTTCCAACTTAGGCAAGTACCCTTCAGAAGTAGGTTCCGGCCCCACCCTAGTCCGAATGCCGAAAGTCGTTTCTGAGGGCCTAGAAATGGTTGAAAGCATATTGGACTGGATGTTTTTGCTGCTCTCTTTCGATACCTCGCTTCTTAACATTCCTAGTACCTTCTTCCCTTCCTACGTCTCCTTGATCTCCCATAAGTAGCGTCCGTTCCTACCTTATTCTCTTTGGGCATAGGATGGTTCCCATTTTCGTTTTTTTACCCCTTATGAAGAGGAGCCGGCCATTCTTCCGAAGTGAAGGTACACCGAACTATTATTTCTCCTCCCGGGAACTGGAAATTCTCCACTCGTCCTCACTTCTGGTCGACCCCCTTGTCCAACTGTATGCCGGACGAGGCCACGGCGGTCTCATGAGCTAGATGAGTATTTTTTGTCTTCAGGGGATGGTTCGGAGAGGCGACCCTTTCGCAGCTTTTCTTCTTCCCCCAATGTTGGTACACCGGGGAATTGTTTCCCTCCAAGTCTGATACTCTTAAGCTGTTTCTGACCAGGTCTTTTACGTGGCAGTTACTATCTCATTCACAATTGCTGGCTTTCGACAACCTCACGAGACCCTCATAGTCAGATCGACCGTGAGGAGCCCCGCTTCTCTTCCTGGAGCAGGTCACTGGACCCCCTCTCCCCCCAGAACAAACGCGGCTCTATACCTTTTGCACCCCGTCCAGGAGTCTTGGTTAACTCTGATCGCAAAACGAGATTCTTTTAGCCTGCTCCTCCTCTTTAGCCCGGATTGACGATGTTAGACAAGTTTCTCTCTCATCTTGCAGATGGAGGGCGGGGACTACACTGTCTTTCTTTATTCACTCTGATATATCTTTCTGGCTTCTTCGGTGGGCCAGCCACTTCGACGTGTTCCAGTCTCACCCTGGGCAAAATTTCTTTAGTTAGTTCTTGACGAGGAGACGCCTCCTGAATGCAGGTGCTCCATAGACTTGCTGTCACGGGACAGTCCTCTTCCGTTACCGTCTCTATTTCTCCCCGAAAACCGCGGGGCCCGGTATTGCTTTTCTGGACATTTGAGAGACGTGTTCTTAGAAATTCATTTTGCAGGGGTCGTCGTGGCTCCCCCCAGAGTTACGGTAATCAGATGCTTTTGCATGCCACGGACGACGGGCCAACTCGGCCACTCTTTTTTCGAGTATGTGGAATGACGAGTCTTCCTCACCGGCTTGGAGTTTATTTCGTTTGACTAACCTGATCCTATTAAGAGAGTAGCGGATCTAGGACGGTATCTCGAACAGGATCAATCCTTTCCATCCCTTCACGATTCCCTGGTACTTCTCCCCTTCTTTATACTTCCTCCCGATAGATGACCTATTCTCGCGACTGATCCGATCACGTGTTTTTGTCCTTGACGTTCGTCAGCGCTCCCAGAGTTTCCTCAACTGATTACCTTTTTATGGTTGTGGAGAGATAATCGGCATAATCTAGTTTCAGTGCTTTTCTTTTAAGACGTCACAACTTCTCTATCGTCCTCCCCCTCCATCTGTCTCTTTTGCATCGCCGCATGAATTAAACATTACAGTTCCCTCATTCTATGACTTGGCTTCCTGTCTTCCTGGTATGGTATCTTACTTTAGATTCTCTGCTGTGATATGACGCCGCTTAAGCTTGATTCGGGTTTCGCCGGTCTGTTTTGTAATTTTAGAACTAAATCTTTCCGAAGGCCACTCTAAGTAACGACCCCCTAGACCTCCTTGATGGTGCGTCGACGTCAAGTCCTATTTTCTGCCCCGACTTTTTAGAGATTCCCCCTAACAGTCCCCTTGGCCGTATTTGATAGAAGGTAAGTGCTAGACTAGTCTAATGTAAAGTCCCTGACCGAGACATTGAGAGGTTCCTTCTTCCTGCCCCGACGAAGATTACTGGCCTTACCTTCCTAGATGTCCCTTTTCTCCCTGATACGTTAGTCGACGTCTTCGTTCCCCTTTCCTACTAGTCCTCTGCGTACCCGGTCTATGGCCCAATCGGAGAAGGTCGACCCAACCGCGCCCTCCTCCCATTCCCCAGTATATAGTGAAATCTTTTATTCCAGCACTTTGTTCGTTTCCTCCCTGAATACCTGAGAGGGCAATTTTCTTTCAATCATCGGAAGCACGTCACGATTCGGCCCTCACCGTATTCTTCGGTGGGTGATATCTTCTGCACTCCTCAGATCTGACTTTTCCTTTGGTGTAGCACCTGCCTCATGCAGAGCTTTTTTGGCGCTTCTGTAGGGTCTTCCGACCTCCCCCCAAGCCGGTCGGCGTCATCCGTTTCAGATCTTCTTCCATTTCTCGGGTAGGTTCTCTTCCCGACCCCTTTCAATTTGGCGGTCGATGCTGTTCAGGAACATTTGATCTTTTGCAAAGATCTTCAAATTTCTTCTCAGCTGAATCTTTGTTTTGTACTTAACCTTTTCAACCCCGAATGTACCAAGCTGGAAAATTTCTGGCCATTTCGTATGACCCCATCCCCTCATCTACACCTACTTGTCTCCCTCCTTTTCTATACTCGACCAGTCGCGCTTCAGATACGGTGGCAGAACAGAGTCCCTGACGGATTGGAAGGCGACGTCCCTCCGATTCCTCTAGCCGCCCCGATTTCTCGTGAATCTAGGATTTTTTTCTTCAGAAGTTTCCGATGGCCCTAAAAGTCAAGTAAAGTCCCATTTTTGCACAGATTTCTATCATGCGGGGCGAACCCCTGGCCCCTTCGATGTGCCAATGTCGGCGCGCGCGGACGCCCTCAAGGACGTCCTCTTACCAGTATTTATCTCGTGTTCTCGTCAAATATAAGAAGAACCCACGATCTTCACCTCCTGAAGGCGAGAAAGTCCCTCTTTTTTTTATCTTCGAGTGGGGGAATCGGCGGCCTGTAGTATACCTTGGGCTGTTTGAGACTGCGTTCAGGGGCGCGCCGTATTACTTTTTCATCAATGAAAGCTGGGCTTTATCGCATCCTCTCCCCCTTATTTGCATCCGCGTAGCCCCCTTCCTAGAGTGGAGACGGTTTTGCGGCACCACTTCTATCGAATCCCACCCTGCAGTTGGCCTTCCCTGGAATGTCCCAAGACCTACGGCCGTTGTTTCGAGGAATTGAAATTCTGTTCTTTCCTCCATGGATCTGCCCCCCTTCCGTCGCAACCTACCGTGCGGTCTTTTGTTAAAGATTTTTTTATCTTTGTTCTTCTTTAAATGGTTCCCTTCCTTTTTTTTCATTACTTTTCTCGCCCCCCCTAAGGAAGAGCCCCTCTCCTTAGACAGTGCTTGATGTGCCCATGCCGACTGGCTTCAAGCGTCTGCGTGCTCGTCCTTTCTGATTAGCTCAGAGCTGGAGCCGCCG
>Ga0179591_1284274_pt1 | contig 12431 bp, 9 predicted proteins | sample CZOMad2_1_08_16f_FD_182891 | JGI IMG/M metagenome (GOLD analysis project Ga0179591, IMG submission 182891) | Vadose zone soil fungal communities from Angelo Coast Range Reserve, California, USA - CZOMad2_1_08_16fungal (PacBio error correction) | ecosystem: Environmental > Terrestrial > Soil >... | reverse complement strand
TCAGTGATGTGTCACTCGATCTTAGGGTGCAACGGCCGTTCCCCCCCCCCCACGGTAAAAACGGGATTTGCGTTTAGGGGGAGTGAACGCAGGTTTTTCCAGTTAGCGCAATTTCGCGGGCAGACGGAACTGGAAGCCGCCCAGGGGACAGAGACTGTGAGGTGTTATGTGGGCTTGCAACCCCATTTGAACGGCCTGTTTTTGGGGCCGCAACGTGTGACCCGATCTTTTCGCGGCCATTCTTATTACCCTTAGAAGCAAATTCAGGGTTTGACAAGAAAAGGAGTTTTTTTTTTCTTTTCTCCCCCCCGGTGGGGCCGCCAGCAATTCCCCGGAGAGAAGGGTCCTCCCCTTTGCCAAGGGACTTATTTCTTGCTCTCACGCCTAGGAAAACTTAAAACTTTGCCCCTGGAAGCTGAGTTCCCAAGCACGACCAATCCAATCATTAATCCAGAACCAATCCACCCTTCCCCATATGTTTCATCCCAGTTCCTGGGAGGTCTGGAAGTAGCTTAAAAGGGATTGTCTCTTACCGGGAAACAAAGGCTGCCGGAAGGAGGCCGAGGCACCACCCATTGCAAAAAAGCCGTGGGGTTGGGGCTTCCCCCTGGGCCACCCCCCGTTGATCCAAAGGAAGGTTAGTCTCGATAAGTACCCCTTGTGAATCTCCCCTTTACCTTTATGATTAAGAAAGTTTTGGAATTTATCTCCATTCTGGAGGTGGGGGAAAAAATATTGGAAAACCTCATTATAAAATTTTTTTTGGTTGGGTTTTGGGGTTTTAAGGCTTGCCCGCCCACTCCCACAAACTCACGCCTCAAAGTAAGTCCTGAACAGGGAGGGTGGCCACTTACACTCCCCCTTTTTGCTATTTCGATCCTCTGATAGGGAAGGAGAAATTATCTCAGGGTTTTGCCCCTTTGCACCTCCCTGGTCCTTTACTTTTTTGGTTTGTCGCGTAGGGAACAACGTAGCTCCCCCTTTTGCGTTCTCCCAACTTTCCCCCCCCCCTTCGACCTAATATTCTGCATCAATTAAATTTGGACACGGCGGGCACATATTACCATGCCATTCCCAAGCTTCCGGTCCACACCCCAAAAAACCAACCCCCCCCCATCTCCAGGAAGAGGGGTAGAGTGGGTTGGCACTTAAAACGGGCGGAACGGGGGCCGAAGAATTGCTATTTTATTTCCCTAACTTAAAATGTCCCGATTTCTGCTCCACAAGCCCCCCGGATCCATTTGGGTTGTACAGCCCTTTCCCGCCGGTTCAATGGACCTGCTGTCTTTTGGTTAACAAACCGGTACCCAAAGGGACATTTTGAACCAATAATCCATGGGTGGTGGGGAAAAATCGAGTCTGTGTTTTTGGGATTGTAGGGTTAGGGCGGGGATTCTTTGGTATACGCGACCTCCACACACCCCCCGACTTAATTTGTGGATCCGACGGGGGCGAGGGGGGGACATTAGGAACAAATGTTTCTCCAAGGAGCCCAACTTCCGGAACCACGCTTCTGTGTTATAAACGCAATATATATATTTCCCCTTTCTTGGCCTCAACCCCCAGAGTTTGAGACTTGGAAGATTTTTCATTCCACGGACCTGATACGATGGGCTTTGTTTGTTTTACACCCTTCCCCCTTCTCGTGTTCAAAAAAGGTTTTTGGGGTAAAGGCCCCCCGGGGAAAGGGGGTCTTGGTTTTCCATTTCCCTTCCGCCGTCCTTTGTTTTTTGGATTTGAAGGCCTTCTTCATCCTTTGTTACGTACGCTTAACTTTTCCCTTACTTTGGCTTTTTTGGGTTGGGTTCAGATCTTTCGCCCATCTGCCCTTCCCTTTTTGTCGGTGGGAAAACAAACAAAAATCCCGTCTAATTCCGAGTTTCGCCCCTCGCTGTTGGTTTCTATTCCGTGGTTTTCACTTCCCAGGAGAAAACTGTTTTGCCCTCTTTTTCCTCGAAACATTGTTCTCGTGGGGGGGAGGGACCCTGCCCCCGCCCTCATTAACCTGAGTTGGCCTTCCCCCCGAACCTTTAAAGACTCGTTTTGCCTTTTCCGTGGTCCCTTGATATTACGGAATAGTGTCCCTCTCGTTTCCCCGAACTGAAACCGAAAAACTCCCCCAAGGCACTCTTTCCGTCCCCTCGTTTTTTTTTTTTTTTCTCTTGTTAGTTTCGAAATTACAAAGGCCCCCATTTCATTTGGACACTAAACCCCTTCAAGCAACCCTGGGTTCCCCCCCCAATCCAAAAAACTGGGGGAATGGTCACGATAGATTTCACCAGTAGGGGCCCGAGATTGGGGACTCTTGTCGGGATTTTTTCCCCACCCACCCCCTACGGGTTCCCCCCCCCCATTTTGAAAGCTATTTTCCGTTCCCCCCTATTCAAGAAGTGGGAGGTTTAGTCCTTAGTTTTTTCAAATGAGGTCCCCGTAAAAAGTTTCCCTCCCCAAAAATACCCCCGTCCCGGGAGTGCTTTTTCATCCCCCCCCCATTTGGGTTGACGTTTTTTTGGTTCAGATTATTATATTCCATTCAAGTCCAATGTGTTGTTTGGTGAGCTTTCTCCTTCTTTCACAAACAAGTTTTTTTCCCCCCTTTGTCTCACTTCAAGTCTCGGTTTTTTCAAAAACAGGGGGAGGGGATGTTCCCCCCCGTAACGAAGCTCCAAAGCTAGGACCTCCTTTTTTCCTTCCGATTCCTTTTCCCCCACGCGACCTTTTCGTTTTCTAAACCTGCCATAGGAAACTTTTCCCTGACTCGACTCTGGTAGTCCCCCTTCGCGGGACTTGTCCTTCCTTTTCTTGTGGGGCGGGTGTGAGTCGGATGTTCTGTCCCCCTTTTTCCTGGGTCCTCACTTTTTGCTTTTTGCCCTGAAATACGGTGCTTTAAGAGTGGCCTTGTGCAGTTAGGTCCAAACTGAGGACCTTTCCCGATGCTAATCAGCCCCTACGAGCTCCTGGAATTAGTTCATTCACCCCCTCCTTGACTGGAGCCCAGGGGGTATATATACGCAGCTTCTGAGCCCATCACCTTCCGTTTCTCGTCCCAAAGTTGATGCAAACATTTTGCGAGGCATATCCGGGGAACTCCGGTCTCCCCTGGGTTTCCCCCTTTTGGATCCTTTTTAGGTCCCCCCCCCCCGCCTTCGGGGGAAAAACCGCTGATCTTTGTACAGATTTTCCTCAGGGGGCACGGGCTTAGTGGACTTCCCTTTTTACCCCAATGTCCCGGAGAAGCCTCAAAGGCAACCAAAGGGGGATTCGCTGTTTTGCGCAAAAGGTTTCTTCTTCCCAAGCACGCATTGTTGTTTCCGGTTCACCCATACTTATCTCCCGCATTTTAAGTGGGAGAGTTTTCCATGCACCAAATCAGTAGCAACTTTTCAAAAATGGACCGGGGCAACATACTCTTGGGGGGATGGTCCCCCATTGCAGCTATACAGGTCCATTGTGTGTCTAACCCCGGAGGAAATGGTATGCTATTTACCCCCCTCTTTAGACACCATCCGTAAGGGCTTAGCTGTGGTGAACAGGATTTCCAGACCTCCCTCCCCCGCATTTGGGGAAGGAAGAAAACCCCAGTCAAGCAACCAACCCCCCCCCCCCTTGTGGCCCCCCGTGGTTACAAAAGCGGCATCCGGGGCCTTTTTGGATCGTTTTTTCCTCCCCGCGTTAACTTTTTCCCCCCGGCGGGGAAACCCTTGTGCCCTCGGATCTTTCCTTTTCTGCTTGCGGGGCGGACTTGGAGATCTTTTCCACTTTTCCCAGCATCTCCAAATTCTGGCGCGGCGTGCCGACCCGGGCAGGGGGATCAGATTCCCAAAACCCCTCCATTCCTCTGTTTTTTCAAGCGCGTTGGGAGTTAGTGGACCAAGGTTTTCCCAGGCGTCCAAGGTTCGAAATTTCTTTGGTTTGTGTTTTCGAACTGGTTGGCCAGTTCCGGGAAGCAAAACCAACGGGACCGTACCCTTCCCGTGACCCCACCCCAAACTCGGCCCCTTTTGCCAAACAGTTTGCCCTGCCCCCCACGTTCAGGAGAGGGGCTCCTGCCTTTCTCCTCAATTCCCCTTCGGCATTGCAAGGGCCCGAGAAAGAGTTCCATGAAAGGGTTCCTTTTTTTACCTGGGGGGGGTGCCTGGGTGGGTCCCACTTTTATCTTGTTTTACTGTTGATTTAGGGTAAGTTGCAAACCCAAACAGTGGGGCAACCCACCTCCCCCGACTGTTTTGTATTGTCCCCCTTAGAAGAGGAATCCGTTCCTTTTTTCTTTTACTGCCGGACCTCTTTCTCCCTTCCCTGGCAAGGGGACGTTGTACCGAGGAACAACAATGACTTCCTTTAATGGGCCCCACCTTTGATCCGAAAACAACTTGCGGACCGGTTGGTCGGTACTCTTTTTCCATTACCCCCCAGGAGGGTTAAGACCCCCCCCAAGGTTTTGGGGATTTTATTTGACCTGGATGTGTTTACAACGTTTCATTGATTATGATCCCCCCTCTTGATTCTGGCGGTTTCCTAAGCTTCGCTCATTGATGGGCATAAGATGTAGGTATGATTTACTCGGCCTACGTGATGAGGCTGGTTCTGGCCCCCTGCCCCTAAACACCGGCTTGACCCAACAAGTAGGGATTATCCCTCCTGTGGTTGCATTACCCCTTTACCTACTTTTCTAATCTTCAAGGGTACTTGGAGGAACCCTTCCCCAGGGAAAGATTTGCCGTCCCACCCTTTTCCCCTTGGACCTTACGGGGGATTGGCATTTTTGATATTATAGGTTCCCCTTTTCTTTTCGGGCGCCTTAAACTTCGAGGGGCCCCTTAATAAGACAGTGGGGGAAAGTTTCCCGGAGGTACAGGTAAGGAGTATTTGTGGTTGATTTTCTGAATTCTTCCTTAGTATTAACGTGGACTCCCCGTCACTTGGTTTTTCTGTTGAATAGAGGGATTCACCTTCCCCCCCCCCCCCATCAAAAGTCGACTGGACCATGTAAAGAAAACATGGATTTCCTGTTTTTGGTTTGGTGGTATGAACAAACTTTTTGCCCTCCCGACACAACGGGGGATATAAAGTTTCACTTTTAAGACCCCTCGGGCAAATTCCCTGCATTCAGTGCAAAGTTGGGGGAAAGGCGTCGAGTTGTTTGAACTTTTCTTTTACATGCGTGGAAATAATTGGGGAGGTCCCCATTCCCCCCAGAGGCTTTCGGTCCCTTCTGTCCCTCGAGGGCCTTAGGCCCCAGTTTTGCAAAGTCCCGTTCTTTTGGTGAGAAAAACCTGTTTTTTCCTCCAAATACTTAGCCGAAGGGGATGTCGTGTCCAGACCCCCCCCTCTGTTTTTCCCCCCCCGATTCCCTTACCTCCCCGTGGTGGGAAAGAGAAAAGGTCCTTCCTTACCGTCCCCCCCCCCGTAATCACAAGAGACATAGCATACTTTGCCCCCCGTTCCCCCAACAGATGGGGGGCATCTTACGGTGGATTTGTCTTCACCCCACGGGCCAGCATTGTACAGCTCAACCACCCGGTAACCTCCTTTTTGTATACAAATGGGCCTTTCGTCAATCACCCCGGACTCCTTACTCTTCCTTTTGAGTACGGTAATCTTCTTTGGGAACCAAAGGGCCCACCTTGGGGCTTTTATCTCATCCAATCACTTTGCGAGATTCTCGGTTTTCCCTTGCCACCTTATTTTTTGCCTTCAGGCTTGGTGTGCCTTTTGGGTTGGCCGCCGCAATACCCAATCCCCCCGCCCCTCTTTAGTTCCCTTCCCAGGAGGGTTTCATGGAAAAGACGCTTTCGTTGGCTATTTGGTCCGGCCTTGCCCCCCTCTCTTTTTGTTGGGAGAACCCAATTCCCAAGACTCTTCGACCGGGGCTCCCCTAAAAAGGGCGTTTGGCGGCCGATGAAGGTCTTTTTTTTGCTTTTTTCGTTTACGTCGCTAGTGGTTGGGATTTACCTTCAAGGTCGATCCCTTTAAAAACCCGAGTGGATTTCAAGGTGCAGAAAAAGGGGGGGGGAAAACGAGGGGGGTTGCCGCCGAAGGAAAACACGACGGAGTCCCCCTTTTGTAACACCCCCCCCCACCCCCACCAAACCACGGGTACCTGCTTTTGGAGTTGTTGATAGAGGGCTTTCAACACTGCGGGGCGAGCAAAGGCTTGTCCTCGATGCTTTTTTTCCCCTCTTTACCCTTTCGTATCGAATTTTACTTTTTGCTTTCGAGATTAAATCTTGGGTTTGTATGGGCCCCCCCTCCTGCTTCCATGGGATTTCCCCGTAGGGGGGATCCATAAAAAATTCTAATTAAGTCCCTTTCCCACCCTACCAACGGAAAACCATGCGGGGGTGGGTTGTGTCTTTGAATTGGGTTAGGGAATGGTCATTTCTCTCTGGTTTCCCCCCCCCCCTTTACCCCTGCGACCCCCCAAACTACCGAACCTTCCGGAGGGGATCCAGGCTTTTATTCCTCCCCGATACTTCTTTTTGGAGGCCCCAAAAAGGAAGGATAACGTCGGTGGACCACGAAGGGATCTATGCCGGATGGGGCTCCTTATACTTCTTTGGGTCCAACAGGTTCCCACAACCGCTCCCCTTACAAACCGATTGGAACGCCACCCCCTTTTTTTGGGGACACTCATATCTCTTGTTTTTTCCCCTTTTCCCTCTAAAGTTTTAGTGGGGCATCCATTGTCACGCCTCATTGTAAATTGTTCTGCCTTTCTCTTCTCCCCCGGCCCCGAGTAAAAACCAAAAAACACGTCTTTTGAACATACCAGGCCCCCACCGCCTTGCGAAGTATATTAGAAGGAGGGGGACTCCCGGGGAAGAAAACCAGGTGCCACCCTCTGTCTCCCAATTCTCGTTAGAGGGTTGCGGCCCCCTGATTCCCCCCCCATCTTTGTAAATACCGAGGACAACTGTATGGGCCTACCCGGATCGCGAAGCTTGAGGGTGGAACCCTGCTCCTTTTCCCAACAACGAGGGGTGACCCGCAAGCGGAGGTCCAGGCAAGATAGTGCCTTTGCCCCTTTCCTGCCCCTTGGCCAAAGAATAGGTGGTCTTGAACAATTTCCAAAATTTCCCACACACTTCCACTCGTCCCCCCGTTGCACGATTGTGGGGAATGTTTTTTTCAGAGTGCCTGTTCCAAAGTGGGTTTCCCCCCTTGCCACTGCTCTTTTTTTTCTCCAACCCCCCCCCCCTTCAAGAATTACACAAAAAAGAATTGTTCCCCTTCTACTACCTCCCCCCTGGACAGGGAATACTCTAAAGTTTGACCCTGTGCGGGATTAATTCCCCCAGCAAGGCTCTGTTTTCTCCCCCCCATTGGAAAATCTCATTTGAGTGCAACCCCCTTTTCACTTTTCCCATAATTTGAGATTCTTGTCCACTTTACCCCACAGCAAGCCTTTCCCAAGAAACCCCCCCCCCACACGCTATGCGACCCCCCCCCACTCTTTCTTGACCCCCTTTTCCCCCCTTGTACTTCCTCACCCCCATAAAGGTTGTTGTTTTTGAGGAGAAGGATGTTCAAACCCCGTCTGGACCCTCTTTTGTTTTCCCCTTTGCTTTTTTGGCTCCCCTGTGATGTTTTCCTTTCAAGAATTTCTAACAGCTTTAACAGGAAGGTTCCTTTTTAGGCTCCCACTTCTTTTCCCCTGAAGCCTTTTTTTCGGAAATTCAAAGAAAATGGCCCCCATGTCCCTAGATTTTTTTAGGCGGGAGGCTATGTGGCCCTTTATTGTCTTGGGGAACTCGGTGTGAGTGGAAACGGTTCGGTTCACACCTGTGTGAATGGTCTAACACCTTTTGGTTAACCCCTGACCGAGAACCACCAGGGCCAAAGGATTTCCACTCGTGGAACGCCATTTTCTTCCCCCCGATCCCTGGCCCCCCCCAGGAATAAGAACTTTACAAAAAACTTCCCATGAGTTAAATCTCAGTGTTCACTTCCGTCCCTTTTACCCCCCCCCGTCTTTTCCCGAGGATTGGTTTCTCCACATCAAGAGCTCCTCACCCCCAAAAAAGTTCGTTTTCTGTATCCATCCTCCTTTCACCTTGGGATTCAATAGTCGCAGGAAGAACACAAGACAGGACGTATTTTTCCCCCCTTTGGCCGTTTCTAGGAATCTTCCGAAGTTCCTTTTGTCCACTAGATTTCCCCCGTCCCTTTTGTCTTCCCTTCTTGGCAGCTCAGATTAATCCAAAATTCCCGCTGGAGACCCCCCCCCCCCCCCCCCGGGGGGCTCCCTTCTTTCTTGTGAACCCCAACGTTTAGATTTTGGGAGGCAAACCGTCTACTTTTATCCCCACGATTTGCCCAGAACAAACACATCCACGAGTTTTAGGAAAAGTGAGTTTGTTTTTCCCCCCTCCTTTCCATTCCCTTGATCCTTTTGAGGTGATTCCAAGACGCCCCTTTAGATACATTGGGCTTTTCGCAAAGGAGTTAATACTTCCTTTTTTTTTTTTTTTTCCTTTTACCAGGGCATCCTTAGGGTCCTATTTTTTTTACCGTTCGCCATTTAACCTACGGGTGCGGCGTTTTGGTTGTTCATCCCCTTCCCCCCTTTTCAGTTTATTCATGGGACCCAACCCGTCCAAGGGCACCACACCCAAGACTCTTTTTTCCAGGATATTTTTTCAGGACTGGTTCACATTTGTTCCCATGACCCAAGGGGCTTCTCGCAACACGGGCCTCCTCCCCCCCTCTGAGGCGTTGAGGCCTGAAATTTTGAGTATTAAATTAAATTTCTTTTCCCTTGGACATGAACCAGGAAAAAGCCTCTTTTCCCCCAGGCCGTTTTTGGATCCGAGACCAAGCCGGCAATGACCAGTCGCGTGGTGGTTCAACTCCCCTTCACCCTTTTCAGGCCGTCCCACATTTACCGATAAAGGTTCCGCTCTTCCCGTAATATTGTTTTAGACTTCCGACTCCCCCCCGCCTTGGTGACCCGCTAAAACAAGGGTCCTTCGGTTGACATCCCAGGTTCCCCCCCTTTTCTCCCCCCCACCCCCGTGGGAAAGAACTTGTAGTTGACTTACCAAAAGGCAGGTTTCGAATAAAGCCCCCCCTTTTTTGGCTTTTGATTGTTAAAATTCTTTGCCGGGAAGGGTACTTTAATTCATTTTCCCCTATTACGGTTTTGCTTTCTTTCGTTCACCCCCCCCCCCCCCGGGTCCAAACTTTTTCGATCCCCTGCCATATGTTTCTCGTAGTGAACATCCTCCGGGGTCCCCCCCCCCTCCGATTCCCCACAAGATGTTGGGACATTTAGATGTACCTGGGTCCGCCTTTGAGGGGCAATTGTTTTAAAAACCTGGGGGACTCCGGGGTTGTCCACCATCCACATTAACGTTTGGTTTCCAAACAAAACTTTCATCGTTGGTGTAACGGGGATCATGTAGTGCAAGCCGGGGAAAGGGTAGTAAATTAGGCTTCCAACCCTTTATTGTCTTTTGAACCTGTTTTTTCTTTGGGGTAGGGATTTATCCGGATTCCGTGCGCTTTCGTCCTTATGTCGGATCGGTGGGCAAAAACTTTTTTGTGGTCTGGGGATTTTATTCCGGCAATTGCTTGCTTTTTTTCTCCCTTTTTTGCGGGGCCAACCCTCAAAACGGTGGACCAATTGGCCCCCTGTTATTTACGACTTCCACTTTTTTATCTTCTCACGCCTCCTGAATTACGGGTTTCAGTGGTAACGCGGTTCCACCTTCCTAATAGGTGCAAGGTTAATACTTCACTCATTTTGCACCTGAAGCCCCTTTAGGTCTCGTTTTTCTGACGTTCAGTTAAGAATCTCTTTTAGGTTACTCCCTCACGCGACAAGTTGGCTTTGGGCCTTGTTTCAAGATCCCCTGCGTATCTCTGTTCCCTTCTTTTTCATCAATTCCATTAATTTGTTTGGGTCCTTTGGAGTAGGACCAAGATAGGAAGCATACGCTTCCAGGGGTGGATCCTGTGGAACGACCTTAAAAAACCTTCTCTTAGCGAGGGTCCCCTAAAAAACATTTCCCGCAAGATTTTAAGGAAATTGGGATGCAAGAACTAGGACCAGAAAAAGGCGAGCGCAAGGGTTTTAGCTTTTTTTCTTTAACACCCAAAACCAAAGGTCAGAGGGATCTTTCCAAGACCTGGGACAGTCAACTATTTATGCCAGCACGCTTTTTCGTTACCCCCTTCTTTCCCGTTCCTCAGGAGGTTACGGGCCGGTGGGGGGGGACAGTTAGTTATGGTTTTAAAACCTGCCTCTTATCAACATCCCCCTGAAGTGGAAAGGAAGGGGATTCAAGAATTACCACCTTCTTTTTCCCCACCCGGACCTCCTAACGCAGGATGGAACTTTATTACACCAGATAAAACTTTGCAGCCTTCACGGGCCTTGCCCCCAAGTTCCCCACAAAAAAACAGCCAGTTTAATTTGTCACGTTTCGTATTATCCAGGGACCCCTGGTAACCCTGGAGTCCACAAGGGAAACAAACCGAAACATTTTTTCCCTATTCCCTGGTTTTTTCCAAATCATCCAAAAGTACCAGTTTTTCTTCCTCGATCCCCCGTACTTTTTTCCTTTTTTGTTTCGTTGCATTCTTACTTTCCCCCCCAGGGCCTATTGGCTTCTATAATTTGACATTGGGGGTCCCTCCTTCAGCCAGGGTCAAGGGGGAAACAAAGTAGTTCAACCCAACGATTCTTGGTGGGTTTGGTTTTTTTTTTGTGACGGTGGAAGTCACAAGAGCTGACCTGCCAAACAACCAAACCCCTACCCCTTTTACTTTTTACAACTTTAGGACAGGCCCCCCCCAGGAGTGTTTTCATGTGGGGGGCCCTAGCTCCTTTGGCTTTAGCCTTGAGATTATTCCGGAAGTTCGGAAATCTTTCTTTTTTCCCTGTTCCCCCCCCCTGTTTTTTACACTTTTCGCTGCCCATGCTTTGTTTGCTCGGACACGGGTCCCGCTTTTCTTTGGATTTCCCCAGACTAATTGATTTACAAGTGCCATTGCTCCTTTTTGCGGGGCACCACCAGGTTATTGTCCAAAACAAAAACACCCCCAGGCCCATCGGGGCTTTTAGATTGTGCTAGTTTCGATCCGGTCGGGAGAGGCTGTCTTTACGCTTCCCATACCCTGGAAGTTTTCGACCTTAATTTTGATTTTTATCCCGTTACAAAATATTAGTATTTTTTTGGTTTTCTCCTGTTTTTTCTTGAGGGTGCTGGAACAAAAAAAAATATTGTTCATAAAGGTTTGGTTTTTTGGTTCCCCCATACTTTTTTTTGTTTTTTTTGTGAACACCTTCCCCCAAGACGTAAGGTTTTTTTTTGTACGGGCCTTAATTTGCCTCTCTTCCTGGTTGCCCCTTTTTCTTGGAAAAAACCAAAAACACCCGGGGGGCAAGGGAGTTTTTTGGTTTGGAATTATCCTTTTCATCCGTACCCTCGGAAGGAAAGAAAAAAAAACGGGCCGGATCACCGCCTCGTTTGGTTCATTCCCCCCCCCGCAGCATCCTTATCTTCGGGTCTTGGGATCCACCTTCCGATTTTTTGGCTTCCCGTTTTTTCAATTTTTCCCAAAGTGGGGGGGGCCGATACGATTTTATTTTTTAAACTGCCAACTGTTCCCCCAGTGGGAAAAAACGGTGCCTTCCCAATTCACCCGGGGTACTTGGGGGGGTTGGTCAGTAATCCCGTTTACGCTTCCTGGGACCTTTTGATGCATTTTTTCTTCGAAAGGAACCCCTTTTTCCCCTAGGAAACCTCTCAAAGGCCACTCCCCCCCCGAGGCTCTTATTAAAGCGCCTACGGCGGGTCCGCCCTACTTTTCCCCCCCTTCCCTCGGTCTCAGGTTTAAGGAAGCTTATTGATTTGCTAAAGGGATCCAGACAAGTTTTTCAATCAGGTCACCAGTCTGCGGGGGTTTTTACTCTGGCGCGAAGAGGATTTTAGGGGAACACGGGCCTCTTCCTCTCTCCCCCCGAAGTGGGACGGGGGGAGGGAAGTGTTTTATTGGCCTTCTTCTTTGTGTTGTCATTTTGGGCCTAGCAAGGTTCTGTGTAACGACCTTTTTGTGCCCCATTGCACCCTCCATCTTTTTTGGGGCCTGTTTTTTTTCTCCTGCCCCCGGCCCAACTGTAGGAACAGTAAAGCATCCCCAATCCCCGGCCCACCCCCTGCCACCTTCCCCCCTTTAACCAAAAAGGCCTTGTTCAGATCCATCTCCCCACCTTTTTTTCCCCCGGAATTTTCTTTCCACCTTATTGGAGGTCTTCCCCCAAACCCCCGTGGCCGATGGGGGGGCCCCCAACTGGTTGGGGGTACTACTTTTAATACGTAAGGGTTTCGGGGTCGTGATCTTAAAACCCACAGAACTACCAGGCCCCAACAGACCCCTCCCCCCTCTTTTTTTCAGAACCCAAGCTTTGCCAAGGGAACATTTTA
>Ga0179591_1258108_pt1 | contig 12431 bp, 12 predicted proteins | sample CZOMad2_1_08_16f_FD_182891 | JGI IMG/M metagenome (GOLD analysis project Ga0179591, IMG submission 182891) | Vadose zone soil fungal communities from Angelo Coast Range Reserve, California, USA - CZOMad2_1_08_16fungal (PacBio error correction) | ecosystem: Environmental > Terrestrial > Soil >... | reverse complement strand
TTCTCGCTTTTTCGGATTTTTCTGTTTGAAGTTCTTTGCCGAATTCTTCGGACTGTGTGTATGGTTTGTCGATGAGTGTGGGTTTGGATGGCTGTCACGTCGATATATTTGGGCGTGGAGCACGTGCGACCATTGTTATGTGTAGCTGGGTTGACACAGTCTTCCTTTCGCGGACTTACTTTCTGTCGGGTATACCTCTTAGCTCCAGCCGCGCTACTCCTCTCTCGGTCTTATTACCGGCCCCTCCTTAGGTGTCCGCCCCCGAGTCGCAGGGGATACACGTTAAGTTAGCGGACACCACAGGTGTGCAACAGTCACCTTCGTAGCGAGCCTCATTATTGTGGTATACGACGGCCGTACTGTTCTGCCTCCCCCTTTCAATGCAGCATTGCTGACACTGGCTACCAGAGTCGCTCCGCGATCGCGCGGACGACAATAGCGACGCTCATGGACGAGTGACTCGAGCCAGTCCTAGGGCTTCTGGTATGCAGGATGACGAAGACACTCCTCCGACCCGCGTCGCTCTCGCCGAATATAGTTCATGTAGGAGGGAGACGCGGTAGACTGGCTCCTCCCCCCCTCATTACAGTTCCTTCGACCATGCCCCGAGCGTTTTTTCTCCGAGACGTCATTTGGAGTTTTCAAACTTGTTCACAGGACGAGTGACATTGATCATACCCTATGTGTCCCATTTATCCAAGTTGTATTTTTGACTCGTTTCTCAGGGAGTACTGCGTTTTTTTGACCACCAGCATTCTCTGTTCCGGTTGTGACCCCCGTCAGATCTGTACACAGCGGTATGGCCTCCCCACCAGGACCGATCCTGCGACGCAGTACACGATGCGTCATCCTCGCACAGCTGACTCCGACTGTTAGAGTTTCAGTGCAACTTGGAACGGCTCTTTTATTTTCTTTTTACGTACCATCGTCGGGCGTCTAGCTTTCCTTTGCATTGAGGACCAGCCCTTTTTTCGACCTTCGTTCGCGTGGACCCGCCTATCGCGAAGAATCTTTTCACCTTCTCCTTGGTTTTCCCATCAAGACAAAATATCCCCCCCTTGTTTTTTTGGGGTTCTCCTCTCACCTGGCGGTAAAGGCCCTGTCTCCATCATATTTGGCCCCCCCCCACCCCTCCCCAACGGTTTTTGAACAAACCCTTTTCCTCTTTTTTTTCACTGTTTTTTTATTTACCCTCATCCTTCTGCAGGCTTTGGGCGCTCCCTATTCCCTCCTCTTATGGGCTAGTCCCTAATTCCTCTTATGGGTTACTCCTCTTTTTGTCCTTTCACTTGTCTTTCGCTTCTCCCCTGCCCGGTTGCCTTTTTTTCGTTTTCCCGTCGTTCGACCTTCTAAAGGGGGTGGGGGGTCCCCTTTCCTTGCAACCATTAGTTCCTTTTCACGATTACCATTTTGCCTTCCTCTCTGGCCCTCGCTCTTTTTTCTCCCCGGACTTGTATAAGGTAAACCCCTCTTATTTCCCGCTCTGTTTTTTCGCTCCTCTGGACCCCCCCCCCCCCCCTCCCTTTCCCTCTTAGTTCTACTAAGAACTCATGGCCCTCCCCCTATGGTTCAAGAAACGGGTTCCAAGTTCTTTCTCTGGCCACCCTTTTTTTTTTTTGGTCTCCTGGGTCTTTCGAAACCCCCTTTAACCCAGGAACCCTGAATAGTGTTTCCACACCACTTTCCTTTCCACTCCCCGATTTCCCCCCCCTAATGTGTCCCTTTTTTTCCGTGGCTGTTTCGTAGTTTTGGACTTCCCAACTCGGACCTTTTTCCCTCGGAGTTTTTTTCTTTTTTATGAGTCTTACCCGTTTATCCACGGCACCCGTCCCCCCTCCCATTTCAAGACTCGACGTCTTCTCCTTTTTTTATACACAAATAACCGGTACACAGTTCCCCCCACAACCAGTTGTTTCCGTTGAATTCCTCGGGGATTCAATTCTACGTACCCACAATTCTTTTACTCCTTTCCCCCTGAACATGCTCCAGTATCACGCCCCGGCAGGCGTCAACTTCGCCTCCCTTCCTCCGAACGAGTTTGTTTCGGCACCGTTTTCAAACCGCTTTCCTCGGCCCTGACCTCTTTCCCACCATCACCCCGATCTTGGGCAGGTCCCTCACCCCCTCTTCTTTTCTCCCCAACATCAGGGCAACAAACTTCCCCCCCGTTTCGTTCCCTCATGTCTTTCCACAACCCCAGCCTACTCCCTTATGTACCCCCCCCTTTCAACCAAGTTAAACCTCTCTCCTTTTCTCCGTTCGGCCGATTCCTCCGTGGAATATTGCTTCCTTTGCCCCTCTTTCCCTTCATGGTATCCCGGACCCCTTCCGAAGGCAACCCTCGGCTCCCCAACCACCCCTCAGTGGAGGGCCCCTCTTTATACCTCCCAACCCGGTCCCCCCCCCCCCCCAAGCCTCGACCTCCCCTGTTCCCTCGAGTTCTACCCTTTTTTTCGGATCCCCGATTTCTTACCGCCTCATGATGTACATCGATTTCTCCCCGATTCCTGTGTGCTGTAGCAATCCCTGGATAGACCTTTTTTTTTTTGTCCTTTTAAGCGTAGCCCTTGTTCCCCCCTGCGCCTACGAAACCGTCCCTCCAGTGAAAAGATTACTCTTAGTGCCCTTTTTGTTAATTTCCTCCTCTTTTTCATACTCTTGTTAGTGTTGTTTTTGGGAGTTCCACCCGCTTCCCTCAAGTTACCCGACGACATTTCGTTTATGTCTTCCCGGTCCGGGACGGCTTGATCCTCTAAGCCCGGTATGAACCAAAGGCTTACCCAAGGGGCTGTCTCTTTTCGATGTATATCAAACAGGGACCCCGCTTTTGCTCCTTCACCGATATAGTCCTTTCCTTTAATGGGGCGTCGTGCAGTTCTTCGTGGACTCGTCCTTTCGGATTCAACTCCTGGTAGAGTTCGAGTTCTTTTGGTTGTGGAATCGTTGTTTAAAGTTACATGACACCCTCAAAACCCCGTGGTCCCGCAATGTGTTTTTTCGTTTGCATCGGTTACAGCTCCTTTTTCAACCATTCCCTCCCCTATGGACCATTTTTACTCTGCCCGCGTATGCTCCCTCTCAGGGAGGACCTTCTTTCTGTGTTTAACTGGTTTGACAAGTCCCCTTTTAACTTCCTAGGCATGTTACTCTGTTTTTGTGCGTTAGAGCTCCCCACTTGAGTTTTGTGTTTTCTGGTTTCTTTTTCTTTCACTTCTGACTTTTGGCCCTCCCCAATTTAGACCTTGTTTTGAAGGTGTTTGGCCCTCTTTGCGGCCTGTTACGCAGGTGGTCCTAGACTCAAGCAGTCTCCCAGCTGTTTTTTTCGCACCCCGCCGAACCACTCGTAGTACGAAAAATTCTCCGTGCCCTGTGGATGCTTCCTTTCTTGGGGTTTCTCCTGTCTTGCCCCCTTCTTTCACGATGCCCTGGTGGCTTTCCTGGTGGCGTTTTTTTTGACTTCCAAGTTCCTTCCCGAGTTGCTTTGTTTTGACCCCCTTGGATGGTGTGTTACGGTTTATTTCCCGAGCGGGGCCCGGGATCAGTTTTCCTTTGCCCCTTGTGACTCAGTCCCCACCACTTCGTGTAGATTGTTTTTTTCGTACCGTCCTGGTTCCTACGTTTTTTAAAGACCCCTTTCTTCTGTTTTCCCGAGACTTTGGCGTTCAGTCCACCCTGAGGTAGGTGGAGGGGTTCGGATTCCCCCGATTTCTTTTCCGTTTTGTGGCCCCTCTCGGGGTAACGTCTCATCTGGCTGTCCTCCCCCCGTAGTGATCACGGCCCACCTCTTTTCTTGATTTCTCGAGAGTTTCACCTCCCCCCACCCCAATTCCCTCGGTCCCGTGGGGGTCCCCCCCTCCCCCCTCTAAGATACAATTTTAAGGATTTATCTTTTGACCTCCTTCCCATACACCCATTCGTGCTCTTTATTCGGAGAAGTAGGGTCCTTACAGTGAAAACTATGCGGTGTTGCTTTTTTTGATCTTAGGGTTGGAACCTGGAGGGTGATTTCAACTACCAACGTTTTATGAAAACCATAGTTTGACCCTTTTCCTGACCTCTGAACGCCTTTTTCTTCCAACGTGTTTTTGTCTCCCCTCCCCCCCAGATGTTTCATTGAACGAGACATGCAAGGAGCTCACGTTATGGCGTGTGCCCCCCCCGTTGTATGAGGTTACTTTCTTTTCGTAAGGTATGAACGCCTCTTTGCACAGTTAGGTTTTGAATGTTGGAGTTTTTTGGTTATGGGTAGTCGGCCTCCCCCTTTTGATCGACACCCCCCAATTTCTGCCCAGGTCTGATAAAGTGGTCCTCCTTTTGTGCGTTCCTCCTCTTTTTTTCTGGGGACCTCCCCTTATCATTGTTGTCGCCCCTATCTTGGAAATTTTTTCCCGTACTCGCCCTTTGGTGTGTCCCAACCTTTCCCTGCTTGCATCCTTCTTTTATCTTCCTGGAGATGGTCCGCCTTTTTTCCCGCAGATACCGCTCTTTGGCACCCCTTTTTTGGACACCTACTTTTTTCCCCCCCCCTCTTTTTTTCTCGTAGTCACTTCCGGGTCGAATACTCTTCCCTCGGCCGTGATTCTCGAACCTTTTCTTTCCTTTTCTGTCACGTTGATTCTCTGAGCAATGACCCCTTCCCCTGCTATCTCCCTTGAATCTGAGGGACACCTCTTCCCGGCGTAGGTCCTCAGAGTGACGTTTTCCCACCGTTTTTTTTTCTAAAAGACTTCCAACTCTTCCCCTCCTTGGGTGTTTACCCCTCTTTTTTTCATTTTTAACCTCTTTCACCAAGGTTCATTCTTCCCTTCCCGTCTTCCCGAACCGTTTTCCCTTTTTTGGGATACCGCCTCCTTTTCCCAACGAGTGAGCGGATCCTTGGTTGGGCCCTTGCGCGGTGGGTGTCCAACCCTTCCCCCGTGATCAAACCTGTGATCTGTTTTTTCGGTCCTAGGCGATTTTCTCTTTGTTCTGGCGTGCTTTTTTCTTCACGGATGGAGTCCCTACTTTGGCCCCTCTCACAGAGTGCTCTTTTTCTTCGATCTTGTCCCTTCCTTTTGGCACCAGAAGATTTTTCCTTCGGAGACCGTTCCCGACCTTTTTCAGGTTCTCTTCTTCGTTTGAGCATCCGTCTCCCGGTTTTTTTTCTCCCCCCCCCTTCTTTTCCTTACATTTGTTTTTTGTTTTTTTCAAGAGTCTGGCTGAACGAACTTGTGAATACCTCACGATTCCGACTCCCTAGAGAGCGACTTTTCCTCGCCTCTCCCCCCCCACGACTCAGCTGCGTATCCAATTCCCTTCTTCAGTCACGGTCTTTGCGGATCCACTTTTCTGGTGTGCTGGTCCCATACGGCGTCCAGCTTTGTCCCCTTGTCCTACCCCCCAGGCTGTCGCAGCGGCCACCGCACGTTTAGGTGTTTTGGATCCCGGTTTCCCCCTTTTGCTTGCGGGACACCCAGCCTTCTCCCTTCTCTCATGTTGTCGTTCCCTCTAGTTCCCGTCAGCGACAACACCAGTTTCCCTCCTTTTTATCGCTTTAGCCTCCTGGTTCCTCTTGCTGATTGGTTGGTGCTTTTCCCACCAGGCCTCCTTGTAGTTCTGGGTTCACAAGTCGACCTTGTCCCCCTGAAGCGGCGGTCGGAGATTCGCCTCTTTTTCTTCGTTCCCTTCCCAGAGGGCCCGGTTTTTGCATTTTTTTTTGAGCTTATGGATCTGGATCTTCTAAGTGTCGGGGCCCTCACTTAGAGAACTTTCCCAACAGGATCCAATAACATGGCGTCGAGTTTTCGGCTTCCTTCCCCGCCCTTTTGGATGTCTTTTTTTTCCCTCGAAAGTTCTGAACCCTTCCCGCTTTTGGCCCGGTATCCTCTCTTCGGACGTTCTAGCCCCCGATACCCCTTCCTTTTGCGGGGACCTTACATTTCCTTAGCCCCCACCCCCGCCCACTTCTGAGAACGTCTCCAAGCATGCATTCTTTGCCAAATCTTCCCCATAAACGCGATCAGAGCTCCCCTTGGGTTTTTTTTTTCCTGATCCGGACGTTCTCCCTTCCTTTTTCTGGTCCCCCCCCCCCCCCCCACACGCAACGGGTTCACCCTCCCGTGCACCACCTAGGCTACAGTCCCTGATTTGGGCTTCTGCCGCCTTCCTTAGAGTTGGGGGCCCCTCATTTCTTTTTTTTTGACGGTCGGGGCGATGAGATTCTTCTTTTTTGTTCCACCAGAGTTCAGTTTTCTCCCACTTTTTCCTTTTTTTTTTTCCTGTTTTTGCCGAGACTTGCCACCCCACTCCCCCTTTTGATCTCACTTCTGGCATGATTCTCGATCTCGTTTGTGGTCTTTTTTTTCTTCTTTTTTTTTCCGCCACCACTGAGATTTACGCTCCTTTATATTGTCCCGACTTGGACCGCGATTAGGTTTTATCTTCTTACCAATTCAGTGACCATTCCCACGGGTGGAGAATCCCTTTCTTCCCCTTTCCAGATCTGGACTGATGGTTTTCCCACCCTCCACCCGAAGTTGATTTCGGCCCCCCCCCCTTTAACCTTTTACCTCGTCCCCCCCCGCCCCCGACTTCCCCCCATTTCTGTTTTTACGCTTGTTAACTGATGGTGCGTTCTGTGAACTCTCGATTTTTTTCGGTGGTTTGAGTCAAGCCCACTGCCGCAAGGACACCTGTTTCCCCCTTCCTTCCAGTTTCCCTTTAGATAACACAACGGCCCCCCCCCCCCCCCCCCTTTTCGCTGGATATGGGGACTCCGCCTACCGTCCCCTCCCAACCCAGGTTCAGCTTGGCTCTCGATTCCTTTCCAGACTGGACCCGAGCCTTTTTCCCCAGCACTACGCCGATGTTTTTTCCCTTCCGGTGCCAACGATTCTTGAGTCCCAGCCTTTTTTCAAATTCCACCTCCCCGCTGGGGGATTGTTTCCCCGAGCTTCTCAACTCCGGGACCCCCCTCCCCTTTGCGGTGAAGTTGGGCTTTCCCCCACCCCGTCCCGGCCCTTACCCGTTTCGTATTCACCCACACCCGACTTTCCCCGTCGGGTCCTTTCGCTTTGCTCTCGGCTTCGCTTTTTCGGCGGTTTTCTTTTTTTTTCCACTAAACATGGAGCGTAAACCTTATTGGTTGAATGCGTAGTCACCACTACTCTCACACCCCCGCCAACCCCCCCTTGTCTCTTTTTGTGTTGTTGTTGGTTTTTGCCTCCAGAATGGCTTACCATTTGCCCTGGAATTATCGTCATACATGTTTAAGATATTAGGGGATACAACCGCGTGTTATCTCCTTCTTGATGGGATTTGTTCCCCCCTCCCAAGTGGGAAGTGTATACGTCACCCCCCCCCCTTCCCAGTTATAGTGACCCCCCCTCGATCATCGGTAATGTTTTTTTGATGCCTTCTTTTCCTTAATGCTTTCTGTTTGTTTTAACGTATCTCTTTTTTATCCCCAAGATACATACTCCCCATAACCCTGGTCGTTTTTTTTACCCTTTTTCTATTCGCAGGGAACTTCGAACCTTTACTATTCATGTGGCCCTTTTTCTTCCCCAAAAGGTGAACTCGGTTTTTGTTGAGCAATTTTCCTGTTTCGAATGTATCTTGCCACGATACCCGTCTTCCGGTGTTACTCTGCCCCCCGAGTGAAATTTTTTTCTTTTTTCCAAGGGTGAAGTAGGTACCCTTTTTCCCCCCCTCCACACGGAGGATTTCGTACGGTGACTCTCTTAGTTTCTTTGTTAACCCATTCAGACGTCGATGAACTAATTCCCACGTCGTTAGTCTACAGACGTATCCCGTCCTTGTTGAATGACGCTGTACTCCTGACGGAGTGTCTTTTTTGTTTCGGTCCGGCCCCTAAAAGTTTTCTGATTTGGACATATCAACAAGCCCCGCTGTTGCCTGCCCTTTAGCCGGTAGGCGGTCCGAATTGTTGGATTTTTAATCAGGAAGCTTTTTTTTTGAATGTTCCGAACCTTCAGTAAGCCTTTTCGAGGCGTTTTTTTTTTAACTGTTGTTATCTTAAGTTTTCTCTCCCCTGTGTCTTCCATTTTCTTTGATGTTTTACCGGGTCTTCTGGTCTAGTCCGGCCCTTGAGACCCCTGGTCTGTTGTGTTTTTGTAATCGTTGGACCAAGGTTTTTCAGAGTAACTTATGGTGAAAAACCCTTTTTTTTGCATTTTTACCGGACGGCCTTCGCTAGATTTTCTTTTCCAGTACGATGTTTTTTTTGTTCCCGATCGGCCATTGTTTCCCCCATTCCCCGATGGACCTGTCCCCCCTTTTTTTTGTCGGGTGAATTTCCCCCGGAGTTTATTTCACGTTTTCCCTTTTGGAAAAGCATCTTAAAGGTTTGGGAAACGTTTCCAAATTGAGTTCCAGTGTGTCCCGTTAGGCATCAAGGGAATTTTACTTGGCCGACCCTTTTTTCACTTGGCCCCACGATAGAGGCTTCGATCGTTTTTGTTCTACTTTTTGGGCATTTTGACCCGTCCCCCCCGGAGCGGTTGCTTCAGATCCCTCCCCTCCTTATTTGAATCTGGGTTGCCGCTAGGCCACGGCGCTCTTTTGTCATTGGACAACCTGTTTTTTCGTAGAAGAGGTTTTTTTTTACTCGTCCAACTGAGTTTTTGTTAGTCCGTCGCGGATCTTTTTTTTTCCCCAAGACCCCTTCAGAGGTTTCTTTTCTCTTAGCCCCCTGGGGCCACTTGTCCGGGAAACGGGGTGCTTTTTAGGTGAACAAGTTTTGGGCGTTGGGTTGGGGCATTCTTTGGTCCCCTTTTTGAGTGATCAGTTGCACCCACGGGATTTTACACGTTATTTTAGCCCTCGTCTGGGCTATTGCTTTCCATTTCGTTTTGATTTATGTCGGCGCTCGATCTCGAACTTTACCTCCTTTCGCTCGGCTTGTTCGGCTTCTTCCGATTCTTCTTTCCAAAGCTTTCCTTTCATTTGCCCTCCCCCCCTCTCCGCTTTTTTCTTTTCCTGCAGACGGTCTCGTGCCTCCTCTTGACCTGATCCTTCTCTTTGGTTTTCTCTCCCACTTTCTCTTTTTATTGACCCCCTCCTCCCGGCTGTGCCTCGTTCCCTTTTTTTTTTTTTTTTTCTCTCCCCGGCGCGTCCCCGCATGGGTTCCCGGGGTCGTGATCACCAGAACTACAAGGCGGAGAGGGCTGACGTCCTAAGGCCCCTCTTCATGAGGTCTTGCGGCGAGGCTTGACTTCTTGAGTTTTCCTCGACTAAACGTCGGCGTTCCCTGTCTCGTGTTCGCGGACGTCACCTGAGGGGGTGGCTTGGCCGCCCCCGGCTAGACTGATGCCTCATGCCTTGGCTCTCTTTTTAGTCGTTTCCTCTTTGACGATTTCCCACCCCCAGCGGTTGGCACCGTGCGGCGGTGACTGTTGACACCAAGGTCGCCGTTTCCCCCCATGACGCGGTCCCCTCCAACTTTTTCGTGGCCGTCATCGGACTCACCACCGGTAGTCCACTTTCCTCCTATCTTTGTTGTCTGGAGATTAAGACGTCCCCCCCTTCAGAAGACTCCCTTCCGCTCGAGGTTGGTTTCCGTCTTTGATTTCAAGCGCGCTCCCCCCCTCGTGTCCCAGCCCGGGGTGCTACATCTATGGTCTGGTGCTGCCAAGTCCTCTGGACGGACTCCCTTTTGGGACTCTGCCACCTTTTTCCGGGCGTCTCCCCTCCCTCGCACTCCCTTTTTGATAACGTGGTTGGCGACCACCCCTCCAAACTGCCGCGCGGGCCCCCCCTCACTTTTTTTCTTTCTTTTCCTGGAGGTTTGACCCCAACCTTTTTTGTCCCCTCTACCTCATGGACTTTCCCCCCCCCCTTGTTTGATCCCTGGCCGGACCCGTCCGGAGTTGTTTGTTTGCCTCCATGCCCTCCTGGTTGGGGCTTCATTGGTAGATATTAAGTTTCCTGTTGCACTAGGGACGCTTTCTGATTACGCGAGGATTCGACGCGACTCCTGTGAACTTTTTTCTGTGGAAATCGTTGTAGGAGGTCAGCAGCTCGTTGTGCTCTCCGCCTTTTGAGCTAGCGACGGTCCACCCTCCAACCGCTGACAAGCGTTTTTTTCCCGAATGCCAGATGTCCGACAAGCGTTCACTGGCCAAGCACCTTTCCCCAGGCGGAGGGCTTTTCCCTGGAATTACTGTTTGATCCATGAAGTGAGCAAGTTTGAATTATTGCCCCCCCCCAGCCCCGTTTGCACTAACTTTCCCCCCCTCTCTGCCCCCAACGGTTGGGTTGGCAACGGGCCGCTGGTCTCCCCTTCGCGACTTTTGTAGATGCTATTCCGATTATAGGATGGCCTGTGTCCCCGTCGTCCCCCCCCCCATCCGTTCCCCCTATCGTGCAATTCCCTGGGTTCGATAGTCAGAGTTTCTTCTCGGGGTGGTGCCAACTCTCCCCTCTCTTCGTAGGCGCATCGAGGACCTTTTGTCCTCGACTGTTTTTATCGTCGAGACCCAGTGCCCCTTCCGACTCCACTATTGGATCTGCCCCGTTTGCTCGAGCCCGGAGAGGTGTTCCGAACCCAGTCAGAAATTTATGGTTTCAACCCTCCCCCCTCCTCCGTTGCTCCCCGGCTGCCGGACAGCTGCATGGGATCCCAGGTCCCCAGCATAGACTTCGGAGGAGGGGTTCCCGAAGGATTTCCCCCAGTCCGTACACCCTTGCTAATTGGTGCCGGCTTAGATTATCCCACTCTCCACCAATTCCCCCAAACCAGTTCGGCTGATCTTTTGGTGACTCCTCTCTTTAAACCCTCCCCCCCCGGGTCCTGGGGATCAACGTTTTTTGGAGTGAAGCCCCCGATCCTTCACTTCTTGCCCCTGCTCTGTGACCCCTCCTCGTTCCTTCAACGTGTTTCCCTCTGCGCCACCCCCTGCAATCAATTGTCTCACAGACCCCCCCCCCCCAAGGGGAGGGCCCCCTACCAAGGGGGATCCCCCTTCGGGGACCAACCCTTCGTTGCGCCCTCAACATCCGCCCGCACTTCCCCGTCTTCTTCACCCAGTTTCCCAAGACTTTATTCTTTTTTTGCGAGTCGCGTGATCCTTACACTCTCTTTTTTTTTTTTTCCTATGGTACGTTGCTTTGCGCTCTCAGCTTACCCTATTTCTGTTTGTCCCCCCCAAGTTCTCGTGTGCTCTTCGTCCAAACCCCCCCTGGTAAACAAAAATCCGTTTTTACTTGGGTCAACGTTCCCTTACCTTTCCCTCATGTTTTTTTTTTGCTAATGGACACTAAAGTTGTCACCACAAGTGCTGGTGATTACCTCCCGTCCCCAGAGCCTTGTTGTGAAGCCTTTTACTTGAGTGATTCAGCAAGTTTCTTTAATCCAAGAAAAACGATTCGTTTAACTTTTCCTTTACTGATACCCTCTCTTCTTTTTTTTCATTTCCTTTGTTTTGTTGTTTTTCTCTTTTTTTTCCTTGAGTGGTTATCAAAGATCATGTCCTTCACTTCTTTTTAACCTTTATGTTCAGCTCTCCCTCTGGTGTCTCCCCCAACCATTTGGCCGGGGTCTCTGGACGATTCCCCGTCTTTAGGGTTTGCGGCCTTTGATCGTCTCGTCAGTAAATGTTCAAGTGGGCCCCAGGCGCCGCGAGGCTCGTCGGATTCCAAAGGGAGGCGGGATCGCCTTTGTTGTGGTTCCCGTTTGGTGCATTTAGTGATCCTTGGGTCTCAACGCGCGTTTCGCCTCAGGGTTTCCCCCCGTCTTGTCGATAGAACCATCACACTGTCCTCAATCTTATATTCCAGAAGCCTCCGAACTATCCCCCTCCGGACCTGATGAACAGGATTCGGTGACCTGGTTTTTTCTCCGAACTGTTCAGTTTACCCTTCAACGGTGTACTGCTTTTTTCGGCCGCGCCATCGTTCCGCCTTTCTGTGGTTCCCTTCTGTTTGTCTTTCACAACTCCCGCTTGGGATGGCTCCCCTTGCCTTACACTTTACACGGGTTGATGCTTTTGGGCTATTTGCGTCCCCCTGCCGCTAATTCCTTTTTTTTGATGCCCTTTTCCACCCCCCCAATTCTGTAGTAGTCGAAATCCTTGCTTTTGCAGAAAGGTAAACTGCCTTCTTCATGGGCACTGTCTTCGTTCCCCTTTTCCTTCCGCTTCCAGTCGACCCGATGACAGGGTGGACACTTTTGTTGGGGCGTCTGTACTCATTCTGATTCCGTCCCCAATATAATTTTCATTCTAAACCCCTTTTTCCCTGTTTTTTGTGGGAATATGTGGAATGTTATGTATTTCTCAGTTGTTTTGTAGGATCGAGCAGTTTTGACAATTACTAAACATTCCTGTACGGGTGTTCCGGTAGGAAATGCGATTCCCTCTCCGGATTCCATCCTCTCTTTTTGATATGTTGGGTCCCGTACTCCCCATGCGGTCCAGTTTCCCCATTTTTGA
>Ga0179591_1361426_pt1 | contig 12433 bp, 19 predicted proteins | sample CZOMad2_1_08_16f_FD_182891 | JGI IMG/M metagenome (GOLD analysis project Ga0179591, IMG submission 182891) | Vadose zone soil fungal communities from Angelo Coast Range Reserve, California, USA - CZOMad2_1_08_16fungal (PacBio error correction) | ecosystem: Environmental > Terrestrial > Soil >... | reverse complement strand
TAGGTCAATAAAGGAGGTCCAGGTTATTCCTCATCTCTTGGACCTCCCCCTTTTTTTTTCCGGGCTTCTTTTTTTGTTTTGCCCCCCTGCCCTTGGGGTCCCCCGGTTACTCCTTCCTCCTGTCTGGTCATCCTCCCCCGTTTCCCTCTCTGTTTTGATGGCCATTTTTGCCTATCCGGGACCCCTACCGCCCGGTGATGGTCTTTGGTTCTCCACTGTTTTCCAACTGTCCTTTGTCACACTAGATTGTTGAACCCAGAAAAAGGGTTGCCCTCCCCTCGATGATGGTTCTCCATGCGATTCCAGGGCTCCCAAAATGTCTCCCCACCCTGAGGCAAACGGAAATCTTGGTTATTCCCCCCCTCTTGTAAGAAGGTCGTATCCTTTCCCCCATGTCCCCCCCCTTTCGCTTTGTGCCTTTGCCCCCCCCACAATTTTTCCTACCGTTCACCTTCCCCCATGCCCAAGTCCGTTTTGATTTCCCTCTTAGTGCGCAAAATTTTGAGTGTCCTTTCTGTGTTTTTTCCCCTCCTTCCACGGCCCGTCTTTCTTTGGTCCATTTTTACCCACAGTTCCTCAGCCTGCCCTGAAAATTCTGTTCCCAACCCTTTTTCATGGTCTTTAAGGAACGTTCCAGATGACAAGCTGTTCAGATGGATGTACCACCAAAAATGTGATCTGTCACTTTTCTTTTTCTTTCCATTTTTGGGAACTTTTATCCCCCCTCCCCCTCCCCGTGGCCATTCCCCTTTTTTTTTCCCCGTTTGGCTCTCCTTTGGCACGGTCCTTTTTTTTTTCAACCCCAGTGGGTCTGTATAACTCCCCACTGCAGTATGGTTTGTAAGCCCCCCTTTTCCGCCCCACCTGCGAGCCTTCCCCTTGATTCGTGCCCCCGATGCTGATAAACGTACTCTACCCGATTAGTACACTGCCCTCCCCTGTCTATTTTTTTCCCTGTCACCCGCCTGAGTCTGTGACGTTTTCCGCTGCTGCCCGACTAATGCCCAGATTCCATGAGAACGCCTTTCGAAATTTCGCCCTCCTGTCAAGATTTCTTTCCGGTTTTCATGCCAAGTCCCCTTTGCACTGGGAGCTGATCACCCGGCCCGCGAAGGTTCCTCTACTAAGCTTCCCTCGCCGTTTCGGTTTGTGTTGCGAGCATTTATCCGGCCCCCCGTCTTACTCTTGCGGATCAACGAAAAAACTTTTCAGGTGCAATGGCTTCCCCCCGCAAAACCCTGTGTAGCTTTTTCACGGTGGATCAGCTCCGACCGCTTTTCCTCACCACCAAACAAAATTCGGGAGATGAAGACCCCTTATTGACACCCCTCCCGGTCCCTTCGTCGTCTATGCTTTTTTTTTTTTTCCTGGCGTACGTGTGGTCTACGCTGTAAGGATATCCTCAAGTCACGCCTCTTTGGAGGCCCTTTACCTTCCGGTTCCTGAGCCTTTTTTTCCGCGCCCCTGGTACTAATTCTTGTGCCTAAACAGTCCGGACCTATTGCCCCCAAGTGCACGTTCGAATGACCAAACTTTTGAATTCCCCCGTCCAACGGGTAATTGTTTCCCCTGACGTGAGTCATCCTGCCCCAAGGATCTTAAGTCTTCTTCCCCCGCTGCTGGCCCCTCCCCGACTTGCTTCCGGACTAATTCGACGACCCTCGAAGGTCTTAAACCCTCCTTAGGGTTTTCCCAAGATTTTTTTTTCACCTCCCTCATTGGGTCATCCCCTTTCGTTCTTGTTCACTTTTGCAATGTCCGTGTGCCGAGTCTCAATCGGGACTATTTTTCACCAAAGTCCCACCATGGAGACTCGGGCCCCTTTTGATACTGTGTGATCCGCCTTTTCTTGGACGTCCCCGGAAGGATCGGTTCTTTTGCCGCGTCCCGTTGTGTTTCCCTGGACTCTGTTTAAGCACCAAACAGAGGTTCTGACTCAGTGCACGATCACCCCCCTTCGTCCCTTTTTCCCGGATTTCCGGCTGGCCCATCTGTTTCGCCTTTCCACCCTCTGTCGCCCCCACACCCCTTTGGCTCTACCTGTACGCATTTTTTTCCCCCCGTTGCTATGGCCACCCCCCCCCTCTCACTATTTGTGGATTTTTTTTTTTTCTTCCTGTGAAACCGGTACAAACGTCCTAGCTGACCCACAATAGATTCCCCCATGGACACCGTTTCCCCCCCCCCCTGATGGCGCGGTCCCCCTTCCCCCCCACACACCCTTTGGGTCTGGTATCACTTCTGGTAACGTTTCCCTTTGGGATGCCTGCCGATGCTTCCATAAGTTCCTCCCCCCCTCCCCCCTCTTTTTTTATGCGCGAGTGTCATTGCCCCCCCCCCCCTCCAACTGTTTTTGTTTATGAATTATTCCACCTCTCATCGAGAATCTCCTGTTCAGCCCCTCTCCACCTGACACCCCCCTTTTGTCTTTTTCAACTCTTGCGAATGGCCCGTACCTCACTTCGTACAACCGCCGTCTCCGTCGGGGAACTTTCCTCGTTTGACCGTGGTTCCTTCAAATTGTCCCTTCCTGTGACTCTTTGGGCAGATTGGATCTGTTTTTTGCGAATGCGAGGCATTCAGGTTCCCCCCTCGGGCTTTTCGGTTCAAGAAACACTTCGGGCGTCGTAGCAGTCGTTTTCCGCTCCAACACTGCGGTCAGAGTAACCCCTTCCCGTTTTTCACCCACTGTCTTTTTTCCTTTTTCCCATTTAAGCCATTTTCCACAACTTTCCTAATGTCCTGTCGCCCTTCAAAGGCTCTGTAAGTTGGCTTTTTTTTCATGAAGCATTTGTCCTTAAACTCCACTTGGTTTTGTGGATGCTCTGAGGGACATAAGCTTTCTTCCCCCGCTGAATCAATTTTTTCGGTGATCGTCTCAGGTTGTGCCCCTGTTCTTGCAGTTTTTTCGGAAGAGGGCGACCTCCCCCCCCCCCCACCCCCGCAGTAAGCCTTTCCCCCCACGGGTTTCCTTTTACCCCCCAGCGATTGGATTTTCATACTTCCCGGGACCCTTCACTCTATGGTAAGGAGTTTGACTTAGTGCGGCACTGGGATCACCGTGCTTCGTAAGCCCCCCCGGCTCCAGTTCATGCTCTTGCGAATATCAAGGTCTCTCACCGGGAAAGATCACCTATTGTTTCACCCACTGGCTTTACCCGTGAGCTTTTTATCGGCCTCCTGCGGCGTCACGCGGCTGGTCTTTTGATATTCTTGGTGCCCATTATGGTGGTTTTTTGCCTTACTTTGCGGCTTCCGAGCCCCACCAAAGGGAGCATGTTTGCCTGATGCTCCCCTTTCCCCAAGAAACTTTCAGTCCGGCCCCGTGAAATATCAACCCCAGAACTCCGTTTGCCTTCTTTTTTTGGAAGACCCCCTTTCCTATTCTCCTTCCGGACCGTTGTTTTATGGGATGTTCCTGTTGACTTTTTGTTACAGACCCTTGGAAGCGCTGTATCCGTCCCCGATTTTCCTCCAAATTGTAACCTTACCCCTCCCTTGCATAATTTTCCCCCCCATAAGATGGGACCAGATTTTGAGATTCCCGCCAAAACCTCACTGCCTGGAAGCCCTACTATTCAAGTTCTCCCATTCCCCTTCTTTCCGCCGAGGCACCCCCTCCCCCCAACCAGTTCTTTCAGTTTGTATATTTCGGCTTTCTTTGACCATACCTGTTTTCCCCCCCTCCCAGTCTACTCTGCTCCCCTCCTTTCACCAACGTTCTAGAACCTGCCCCCCCAGTAGGTTGTACAACCTCCAGATCCCCCCCACCTCCGCGGTTTACTCCCAACTTCCACCACCTATTTCGTGGGGACTAAAGTTTCCTCAGCTCAGGTGAAAATTTCTTGTTTTCTTCCCCCCCAGTTTTGATTTTCATCAGTCCCTTTTCAATTCATTTCGGCCCATGGCCCGTGCGGCTAGTTTCTGTTGCCCCCCCACGTCCTTTTGGGCATCCCATTTTCCCGCGTCACACTTTCCAAACCCCCCGTTTTCGCCCCCACAAGATACAATCTGCCCACAAAAGGCCTTCACTCTGGCGAACACGTCCCTCCCTCTCGGTCTGCCGTTCCCCTTAGTGCGAAAATCCCCCAGACCATTCACATTCTTCAACTTGTAGAAGGGGACGCTCTGCCTGTTCCTTTTCCCTGCGTAATTAGCTTTTCCAACAGACGTTGCACCTCACCACCTGTTTGCCCCAAGCGATAGAACTTCCTGCTTTTTTTTCCGCAAAACTTTGTTTAAGTTCCTTTGACCTGAAAGGTGCTCACTTTGTTCTGCCCCCGCCGCAAATTCTGGTCGGTATTTTTGATGTTGCTTTTTCCCCGCCGACAAAAGTTCCCCCGTCGAACGATTCCTTCCAGGTTTTCGAACCCTCCTCCTCTAGTTCGTAAACCCCTCGTCCTTTTTGTATAGAGTCCCCACCCCCCAAATTTTGCTAAACCCCCTTTTCCCTTTCTCACCCTTCACCCCCCACCTGCCCTTTTTTCCACCATCCCTCTTTCATGTGAAGAGGTCCCTCTCTATCCAACTTCCCTCCCCACCCCGAGGTCATCCCCTGAGGAAGCGGTCAAATATTTACTTCGCTCTCAATAATTTTTTTTGCTGAACATTCACTCTTGTCAGTGTTGCGCCTTCATCCTGCTGGTTTGGTCAGGTTTTGTCCAGACGGCCCTTCAGGCGCTTATCTTTGCATGTCCCTACGGGCAAGGCCCCCAGACCCCCCCCAGAGGCTTTTTTGTCCCTGGTATGTCGCTATGCACTCAATTATAACCCCCTGTGCCCCCAAGGTATTGGTTTTTTTTTTCTTCTTTCTCTGGTTCTCCAAATATCTTTTTTTTTGTTGTTTTTTTGTTTTTTTTTTTTTGCTCTGATTTTATCCGACTCTCACCCGGTTTCTCCAATCAGAGTTGACTTCGGCAAAATCTTAAGTCATTCCCTTGTTGAAGGTCTTTGCCCTCCTTCTCGTTTTTTGGAGGATTGATTTAGGCAACGGTCGACCGAGAAGGGAGTTCCTTATAAGCCCTTTCCCCATGAAGGATTGACCCAAATTAGCTTTCACTTCATCATGACGTTCTGAACGGTAGAACTATATTTTTTTTTCCCCTCTTCCCTTGGTATTGTGGTTGAAGCTTGCTTTTATTGACCATCGGTGAGTCGTTCTGGGCTTTGTTAGACAGAGACTTTGCCCTCCCCCCTGAAAAGGGTTTTGCATGCCTGTTTCCCTCCTGTTGGCCCGTTTTTTTTTGGAGTTTTAATTCATAATCCCAATTGTATTTTCCGCCCCCCGTGTGGGTTTCTTCTCATTTTCGCACTTTCGGGGGCGACACTTTGTATCTTTCCGACTTCGGTTCACCCCCCCCCCTTCCCCCTGTCCCCATAATTTAGAAGGCTTCCCTTTCTTGACCTCCAGCCGGCCCCCTACACCATCTCCTGTCCCCCCCCTGCTGTGACACTTCCTTGTGTCCCAGCTTCCCCCTTCTGCGTTCGATTTACGTTTGTTGTCAAAAACCTCTGCTTTTCAGTTTTTTTTTTTCCCTGTGCCCCAGTCAACCACCAGCGTCCTTGCGGTTGGGCATTGTCCACCGTTCTTGTCACCTCTCCTTCAGCTGCACCTTCTCCTTCCTTCTATGCAGGCCCTAACTGCGGCACTTTAGATTTGTTGTCTCCGACGCATACCCGGCTCATCCCAGTCTAATATGGGTCGTTGTCGTTAGGGCCTTTTTGTTTCTTGGTTTTCTGGGTCGGCGGTTTTGTGTCTCTGTAACCCGGTTTTTTAGGCTTGATTTCTGCGTGAAGGTATTTCCCACAGTTCTCTTTTCAATCCCCCGTCAAATAGATGATATCCGGTTCAATGTTGCTCTGTGACCTTTCCTCCCAAAATCAGTGTTGGAATAACTGATTTATTCAAAAAAATGCCACCATTTTCCCGTTATTTTTACCTGATGAGGACCACTTGCATTTCCCTTTCTTCCCAACCACTCTGATGCCGTCTAGTTGTTTAGATGCTGCTTTGTGGCCGTTCTTCTTTTTGTTCCCCGTTTTTCCTTCTCTTCACACCGCCTTGCGGCGTGGTGAGAAACTTTTAACAGGGGCGGTTAATGTCCCTTCTTTTTTCATCTGCACGCCAAATTGTCCATTTTCCCCCCCAGGGACCCTTTTTCCCTTTCCTTTTTTTTTTTTTTTTTTTTTTTTTTTTTTTTTCGCTGGCTTGAACCCCCTTTTCCTCTTACACAGGCGGGGCTTTACCCTTCTTCCGTTAAGTTTGTTTTCGTTCCCAGTTTCCCACACCCCTTCTTTGTTTAGTTTAGGCCGTTGTTTTTAGGCTTTTGTGTTTGAAAGTACCCCCTGTGAGGATTCTCTTGCGTAATAAATTTTCCCCCTTTGTCCCGCTCAGGTTTCCCCCCAACCAAATCATCACCCCTGTTTCAGTAAGACGTTTGAGGGGGATCCTCTTTCCCGTCTTCTTATTTACGTATTTTCCTTTTAGAGCCCGTGATGTCCTCTTATAGTTGGGCTGGTGGTCTCCTTACCTTACGGCATCTTCCCTTTTTCTCGTAGATTTGATAAGACGCAATTTTTTTTTTTTAAACCCGTCTCTTCACTGTTGGACGGAACCCCTAAGAACCGGTAAGTTACACACAACGCCCCAGCATTGGTTTCTTCTTCCCCCAATTTCTACACCGGCCACTTGTACTTTTCCCCGCCCGCCACACCATTGGGAGTTTCCCTTTTCGCTCTTTGATTAGTCCGTGCCCTTTCAGTGACGTGTTTTCTTACTCCCCTTGCTCCCCCGTTTCCGGTGACACCCATAGCTCCTTCTTAAGGCTTCGTGATTTTTTTTGCTTTTTTTTTTTCTTTATCCGTTGGTTTGGCGACCCTCCCTTGTCTTCCTGTTCATTGAATCCTGTTTTGCTTGTCTTCCTTACCAGCGTCCCCGGCGGGTAAACCCTGTCCCTTTTCGAAATCCGTTGTGGTTTCCGCCCCCTTTTTTTGTGTTGATGCCAGTTGGCTTTTCCTGGATTTGTATTACTCCCCATCCTTTTTTTTAACCCTTTGCCCCGACAATGGTGGCCCACAACCCGTCTTTCCGATCAACAACGGGCCCTTGGAATTCTTCGTGAATAACTGCTCCCTGTTTTCTCCGTCCCTTTCCCTCATGAAAACCACCATGGACCCTTTTCCTTTCGCAGGTACCAACCTCTTGAACTGACCTACCACCGGAGTAGAAAGACCCGGTGGTTTTCGAATTGGCCCGCCGCTCACACTTTTTGCATGGTTCCCCTTGTGCCGAATGGGGAAAACTCCCGTGTTTGGTTTTAGGGCCCCTTGTTTTTTGAGATTTGACCTACCTTGGGTTTTAGTCTTCGCAAATCTTCCCTCGTAGCGATGTTTTTAGTCCCCTTTTTCTGTCCCGGTCATCCCTTTGCCCCTCGGACCTTTCCCACGGACTTCCCCCCCCTATCTCCGATACAGTACAGGAAGTTGTCCCTTTGTCCCAACCACTTTTTATCGATTACGGTCCCCACTTTCGTTTACCGGAAGGGGACGCTACAGTTTCCCTTTGCGTTGCGGTTGTCAAGGCCATTCCCTTTTTTCCTTTGTTTAGACCCTGTGGTTCTTGTTTTGGCTTTTGCTTTGTTTGTTACCCTTGCCTCTTCGCTCCTCTGAATTTTTCTGTGTTTTTAACCCTACACCGTTCTTTCCACAACCCAAACCGTTTTTGTGTCTTTTCATTCGCACACGATCGGCATTTCTTTGCATGTAGGGGCTGGACTATGGGACTGTTTTTTTTCTCGCATTCCATGTTTTTGGAAAGTAGCTCCTCCCTCCCCAAGGGGGTCTTTTGTTTCTGTGCCGTCCCCTGGCGATAAGGGTAGTCCCGCCTTTCGTGCTCTTTCGTATCGGTGTTAGTGTCTTCCTTTTTCATCTGTTTTTAAGCGGACTACAACCCAAGTCTTTCCTTTTTTTGTTCCCCCTTGGGTCCAGTGGAAACTTTTTCGTTGCCGCAGTAATAGTCCCTGTTTGGCATCCCCGAGGTGTTTTTGCGCCCTTTTTTTTTTTTTTTTTCTCCAAGGGAGCCATCCTGTGACCCAGTCCCTTGTTATTCCCCTGCTTATCAGCTCGATTTTGTGGCACCCCACCCCAAAATATGTTCATCCCCCCTCCCAGGTGACGGGCCCATCCGAAGTCTCTCCGAAACTCCTACTTGATATTCCCACCTGTTGAACTCCGGTCCTCCAAATTTCTTTCCATGGGTCACGTCTGTGAACCGTAGGACTTTTATATCACAAGGTGATGCTCTTCCCTCCAGCTTGACAGTCCGCTCGGTCGTGGGACACCCCCGCCTTCCCCCTCCCCATGCGGCGCGACTTTTTTTCTTTTGGCCCCCCTGTCCTCTTGTTGTGAGTTGCTGCCCGGGATGTCTTTTTTTTCGAATTTCCCGTTCCCCCTTTTTTTTTTTCCAGTTTCCGATTTTGCGCCCTCTTTCCCCGCCATTCTGGAAGCAGCAGTTTTTCCTTAGCTTTTTTTTCCCCCGCCGGATTCGGAAACTATCCTCAGGTTATAGGTTCTACTTGTCTTAGAACCTCCGTGTTTTAGGTCCATTTTCCAGTGCTTGTTCAGGGAATTTCCTTTGCGCCTGATATCCGTCGTTTTACTTTTCCTTGCTCGTTTTTTGCGTTTGCGTCCTTGATGTAACCCTGGGACACCACCCCCCCCAACATTTTTCTCGCCCCCTCCTAGACGGACCTAGCCCCCATGGCTTTTTCTAAGATTCGACTGCCAGATTTTTCCGTGTTTAGAATCTAGATGTTTTTTTTTTGGGTTTCTTTCCCGTGGCCCCATAGTTCTTTTTATTCTTCCCTTGAATTTTTCCCTTTTGTTCCCCCTTCCACCCACATTTAGGTGCGTTCCAAGTGCAGGGCTTGCCACTGGTTTCCCCCCTTGGTTTTTAATTTCCTTGCCCCCCAACGTCTTTACCCTCCCCTTGCCGTTCGGCGGGTCTCCGTTAAACCCCCAGTTCGCTTGCTCGGTAACATAGGATGCCCTTTAACTTAACCAGGTAATCTTTCCCTGTTCCCCCCCCCCTTCCCGTGGTGCCGTTCGCCTGAAGGGCAATTGCATCCCCTAAAACTGCCTTCTTATGGTAGGAAAGCTAGTTCAAGTCAGGTTTACCTTCTTGTCTCCAGGGCCCGGCCCTTGGGCCGGAAAGTTTATGCGCTGACACGTCCCCCCATACAGCCAATTTTTTTAACCTTGTACTCCCCAGGAAACAATTTCTGGGGACTCTTCCCTGGTGCGGAATTCTTGCACCAGGTCATTTTTACAGTTATAATCTGCAGCTTTCCCCAGCCCTCTTTTCGGACCTTCTCTCTTTGCAGAGCACTTTTTCTATCGGTGCACCCCCCCCTATTTTTTTGAGCTGCGACGCCCACCCCTGGTGTTTTTGCCAACCCGAAGTTCCCCCTGTCTTCTCGGAGCACCGGTTGACCCACGTGGGATTTCCCCACGTGGCCGTTTTGGTCCGTCTGCTCTTAATTCTTGCCAGGGGCAAACTGACGGAGAACCAGGCCAGGAGGTCGGGGTCGTTTTTCAGCCCTTCCAGCTCGTTTTTTTTTGATCTTGCCTCCCCTTGTTTTTTGTGATTCCATGCCTGTGTTGGACCCCACCCCCTCCTTTGGAAGAGCTGTCTGTTGTCACCAAAACTTGTTAAACTCCCCCCCACGTGAACCCCCTTTTCCCGTGTTTTTTTTGTTTTGTGGCGTTAGTTACCCAACTTGACTCCGGACCTCCCCCTCATTGTGTGTCGCTCCCCGTTGTCACTTTTAACCCCCTGTTTGGTTCTTTGTTTTATTTCCTTGTGTTTTTCGTCCAACCTCGCCTTTCCCTATGATGGGCAGTGGAAAACTTTTTTTTCTCTGGAAACCGGGCGTCTTTCAGTTGGATTTTGTGTACCACCTCTCTTTCGTTGGCTTTGTCATAACGGTGTGTGCCTTGATCGTTCCATTATTCTAAAGCAAGAGGGGCTTGGGGGCACCACGATGGTTGTTTTCGTTTTTTCCTGCATCTCGTATGATTGTCGTTGACTGGTTCCCCCTCTCACGTATCTCCGACCGAGGTCTGGTTCAATTGCTCGGGACACCCTGAATATCCTCAGTTTTCCCTTCTTATTCGTTCTTCCCGCTATCCATCACCCTGGAGCTGGCTTGGCCCCCGCCGCCACGAAGCTTAAGAGGATTTCTCTTTTTCTCACCTCCTCGCCTTATTTGGTTACCTCTTTCCCTTCCCTCCCCCTCGTTGGTTTTTTGTCGATCGATGTCCCAGGCTTTACTTCGTTTTATTCAAGCATGAAATCAGTTTTCCGAACATGTGTCTACGGCTTCCGGCGTGTTCAGCCCCGGTACCCAGGTTCCTTTTCAGTGGACGACTTGGTATTAAGGCCCTTGATCGGGCTCCCCACATGTGCCCTGAAGACATTACCCTGAACCGAGTGTCTCTTTTCCGTGGTCCCGGTCCCCCTCCCCATCCACTCGGTGTTCCCCACCCGACCCTCTTGTGTGCCTCGTGCTTGTAACGGTACGATACACGACAAAACTGATCCCCGAATTCCCCCTCAGATCGTGGGGATCACCTCGTTTTTTTTTTCCCCTGGTTTGTCGCTCGTCACGTTTCCCCATTGCATATGACAGGCTCTGTTTCCCAGGCACCCCCAATGACTTTTAACTGATGAAGACCATTGACCCTTTTTTTCCGTTTTGGATAAACTTGGAAGGCGGCCCATGGTGATGTTTTGGGTCTTTTTGTTTCCTCACTTTTTACATTTAGTGGCTGTGCCCCCTTTTGTTTTGTTACAACGGGGCCCCCCACCCTTGACGCCCCCCTGGGCGGGTCCCCCCACAGTAATGCTGGCACCGTCCTTTGTGCCGTGTGCATTTTGTACCCCCCCCCGTTTCCCGGTCGGCGACGGGGCCTGTTACCCCCCCCCCTCCGGACTCCGTAGTTGTGACTTCCACATTTAAGTTTTAAAGAACACCCTTTCCGCCTTTACCACCGTGTTTCCCCGTTTTTCCTCCGGTCCGTGTTCCATTGTTTTCAACGTGGTTGTCCCTTTTTCCTACCCCCTCACCCCCCCTGTGGTATGGGTCCTCACTTTCTCTAGGTTAGGCCTAGATCGTTGCACCCGCTCGCCATTGATACCCCTTCCCCCCTCTCCCTCTAAAACGGCCTACGCTGGGGTCGTTTTTTTCTTTGTCCAGGGGCCCCCCGACCTGCGGAGGTTCCGTACCTCTTCTTTTCCCTCCACTGAACGTAACGGCAGTTTTTAGAACTTTTTTTTTCTTGGTCGTTTCCTTTAACGGGACCAAGTATGTTTCCCCTTGTGGGGTGCCATGCCCTTGCAAGGGTGCTCCACCTCATGCCCTGTGTTGCGCCTTTCCCCCCTGCCTTATCCCCGAGGGTTTTGGATTCGGGGTTGCTCGCCGTCCCGGGCACAGGTCGTTCTTTGAGGATCACCTGAACCAACGTTAAGCCTCCCCCCCTTTGGTCCCCCTTTTTTTGGTTTGTCGAGCCTTGGCTTGACGCCGTTGACCTTTTTTTTTTGTTGTCCTGCCACCAACCAACATCTTTCCTCTTGGAAGAACGGTGCTCTCCAAGCCCCCCAACTTCGGATTGTTTATGCCCTGCCTTCCTCTGAGTTGTTTTTTTTTTTGTGTTTCTGCTTTTTTAATACGGCAGAGAACCCGCTCCCTTTCCCCCGTTACTTGTCGCTTGAATATTTTTTTCTGTCCGTTTCCATTCGACGTTTCCCCCGTCCGTTTCATTTTTTTTGCTCACCTTGGGCTTCGGGGCCCCATCTTCCGTTTCACGGACCCGTTATGTTTTTTCACAGATCCTGTTTGTCTGATTCCTCTTTAGATTGCCCCCCTTGTGGCAGTCGTGTTTTCCCTGTTTTTCCCCCCATTTCTCCCAGGATGGCCGACTGAAATTCGCCCCTTCTACTGGCTCCCCCATACGGGCCTCTCAAACTCCCCTTCGTATTTTTCCTTTTGTGGTAGGCTTTTCACTGCGTCTTGATGTATCGATCCCCCCGTTTCCCTGGAACTCCTTTGGCAAAACATTCACCACATTTATACGCCCCTTTGGAGGGATAGTTTTTTCTCCGGCCCCATTTTTTTTTTTTTTTTTGGTTTCTTCGCCCCCCCCGGATTTGCGTTCGTCAATTGTGTCTTCCGGTCCTATGTGGGATCACCCCCCCCACATCGTTTGAGCGACCTTTGCAAGGTCGGCAGACACCCCAGCTTTTAGGATGTCCTGCTTTGATGATCCATCCGTTATGGGGTGGTCCACCTGTGTTCCCCAATTTTTTTTTTGCGTCTGTCAACTGCGCAACCCCCCCCTTTCCACTTTCACCGCTCTTGCACAACAACTCTTTCGG
>Ga0179591_1172379_pt1 | contig 12433 bp, 11 predicted proteins | sample CZOMad2_1_08_16f_FD_182891 | JGI IMG/M metagenome (GOLD analysis project Ga0179591, IMG submission 182891) | Vadose zone soil fungal communities from Angelo Coast Range Reserve, California, USA - CZOMad2_1_08_16fungal (PacBio error correction) | ecosystem: Environmental > Terrestrial > Soil >... | reverse complement strand
TCCCTGCGGTTTTTCTATTTCCCCTATGTTTTGTTTTTTTTTCCCACCCCCATCACAACCTAGTCCTCTTCACACCAGTTTAACGTCTCTCCCCTTGGTTTTTCATTCGGTAGGGACTACAACTCTGGTTGCTTTTCTTTTTTTCTTTCTTTGTTGAGTGCGCTCTTAAATTTGAATCGCTCTTTCTTGTCAGCTATTAGCACCCCCCATTCCTTCCCATACTTAGATGTGTCTATCTCTGTGGCCCTTCTGTTTTCCAGTCCAGGTATTGCTTTGCTTTCCTTTTCTTAGGACGTTGTGAAGGCAATCCCCTTTGTTTGCGTTTCGCAATCTTTGGCCAATCCTCTTTCTCAACCTCCTTCCAATGTTTCATTTGGCCCTCGATCCCGGCCCAATTTTAAGACGTTTGCCTTCATCCGTCTTGATGGTGCTTCACCCGCGACTTTTAGCTTACACGTGTTCAGACCTCAGTTTTTCAATCCTGACCTGTTTGTGTCTCTTTTTGTCTGCCAAAAACCCCTCGGTGGGGCCTCCCCTGTTCGTTTTTTTGATCTCGTTTTTTGGTGGTCCCTTTCCTGTCCAACCCTTTTCAACAGACAGCCCCGCCTGCGATCTCTGCTACCTTGAAATTGAATGTATTCTTTGAAATCGTTGGACCCCCCCCCACTATCTCTCTGCTCTGATGCTTTCTTTAAACCCCCTGTGTACGGGGATTTTGGACAGGACACCCGCCTCGGTCTCTTCCCCCCTCGCCGATTCTTCTTTCTTTTTTTCAGAATGACTTTGGGACCTCCATGATTGTGTCCCACTTTCCTCTTCTCCCTTCAGAACGCGGACGCTCCTCCGTTTCGACTTATGCAAAACCCAAGACCTTCCGCCGCTTCTTTGTTAGGCCCCGCTGGAGGCTGTATGGTTTTTTTTTTCTTCGCCTGTTCTTTTACTTTAAGGTCTTAAGTGACACCATCTCTCGCCGTTGTACCCCTGAGACTTCCCCGTTTTTTTTATCGCCCCTCAGATCTTCTTTTCCCCTTCCGAGGCTCGCAAATTCTTTCCCGTAGGATTCCCTTACTCTCCAGTAGACCGTTCCTCTTCCCCTTCTTCTCGCAACTTATTTATTTTTTTTGGCGCCAGGCTTGCTTTTTTTTTTTCCTTCCCAAAAGCTTTTCTTTTTATCGATTTTTTGTAATCACCCTCCCCCCAAAGCGCTTTGGGTCTTGCAGCCTTTCCATTCGGTAAGATAGTCCTCTCAGTGAAGGCTTTCTCCAACAAAGCTCTTCTTGATGGAGTTTTTTATTGTGGACCCGAACCGTCCAGTTGATTCCGCCTGGGGGAGGCACCCCTGACTCATTTTTCACTTTGTTACGCCCCAGAACATATGCCGTTTGCCTTTCACCCTTTTTTTCGTCCAGATCGCCCCCCCCCTTTGAAGCTGTCGTGTTTATCTCCCAGAGGTTCTTTCTCTCCCTCCCTTTGCCACCACGCCAACTTCTTTCGGCCGTGCCCCTCCTGGCTCTTTTCTTTTTCTCTCCAATTGTTTTTTCCCCTTCCATTTTTACATCTTGGTCAAGTCCCCTGTTTCCCTCTGACATGATGGCCCAGTCGAGTACAACCGGTGTCACTGTTTTATCCTCCTCTTTAGCTCTTGATCCCCTCTTTTTCCCCCCAGTTGATGGTTCTTTTTTTAGTACCTTTCACCTGCAGCCACGAACCGCTGATTCTCCACCCTTTTTCAACCGACAGATTTTCGTTAATGGATTTATAACCCTTATTCGCGTTGCGTCCATTGCCTTGTCCGTATTGGAATGGTGAGCTTCGTTTTCGGTCCTTCCGTAACGGTTCAATTTTTCGTGCCCGGGGCTTCTTTTTTTGTCTCGGTTGTTGTTTTGACGTTACCTTTTAGGATCTTGTGCTTCCCATTCTCCTCTCCCCGTGATCTGGCGCTGATCCCCGTGAATTTTTAATTTTTCTTTAAGTTCGTGAGGCCTCCACCGTCACCATCTCCGCTTCTTGTCGATTTTGGTTTTGATCGAAGGCACATCTGCTCCGTTTGTTTTGCCTCCGCTGTTTTTCTTTTTTTACCTAAGAGGTCCCCGCTTTTTTTGCTGACCCCCTTTTCCTGGCCTCGTCTTTTTTTGTCGGGCCCGAACCCCTTCTTTGAGGGGGACGTGGCCCCCCGTTTTTTTGGTTATTTTTTCAGTGCGGTGTCTGCCTACCCTTCCCGCGACCCCAAGGCTAAACCTTTGAAATTCCCTTTGACGCGCTTCTTTCTGCAGGCGGACCTCTCGACTTCATCGTTGCTGTTTTTTTCGAGCATTGTCTGATGGACTTTTGATCCGACATGGACCCCCCTTTTGGTCCCGGTAGGGACCTCTTCTTTCGTCGTTTCCTTTTGGCCTTCTTTCGCCTTTTTTTCCCCTCTTCCCAAGCAAGAGCCCTTTCACCTCCGTTGTTACCCCTCCGTAAAGCAGTGTGTTTTACAATTTTCTGTCTTTTCATTCCTCTGCATTTTGGCCGTAAGCCCATGAGGAAAAAGATGTGAGTTCGTTCTTATTGTCTTGGCGAGACTGTCACTCTCTCTCTTTCCTTGTTTTTGACTGATGACTGGTTTTTTTCAGCGGCGTTTCCTTTTTCGGTTAGGCATCCTTTTTTTTCCCTTTCTGCCGGAAGGCCCAATCTCGTTCTTTTTTTTTTTTCCGTCCGGTTCCCTTCCCCTGGACATCGGTCTTTGACTGCCCGTTTTTTTCGATTCATGTGATGGATTTCTTCTTTGGGTGCTCAACAAAGGCTTTTCCCCCCAGCGGTTTCATATTCTGGTATTCCCCGTCATGTATAGGGTAATTCCCCATGTCTCTCTTTTTTTTGGCCGCCCCCCACAGGATGCCTGGCTCCCCTTGACTTTACCTCGCGGTTTTCCGGTCCCATATTTTGTGAAGCCTCTCTCCCCTTCCTTCCCTTTTTTCTTTCGCCGACTTTTTTCACTCTACGGCGGGCTTTGGTTTTGCTTCCCGCCATTGCCTGGCAGCCTGTCGTGCCTCCTATCCGGTTAGCGCAATTTTCGTCGGTGTGACCATTGCTTTGTTGTGGAGTAGCCGCCGTTTTGAAGCAAGGTGTTATTTGTGACCCTCTGGCCAGAAGCCCGTGCATTTCCCTCCGTTCTGGCCCTGCACGCCCAGTGTTTCTTGGCACTCCGACAATAATTTCTTCGTAGGTCCTTTTGTTATAAAACAGGGCATGGCCCCGTCTCCTTTTTTTAGTCATCCTGTGCCAATACTCCTCACTTTTTCTTTTTTGCCTCTAGACCTGGCAGGTCGCTTAGTTTTCCCGTTGTTTCATTTTCCCTGGTTCCCCCCAGTCGTCAATTATGTGCTTTCTATTTTTGTTTCTCTTGTTTTTTTGTTTTTCTTTTTCTTTTTTTCTTTTTTTTGGGGTGTGTGGTTTTTTTTGTTGTTACATTTTCTTTTCGCTGTCTGACGTCCGGCATCCGCCTCAACATCCCTTTCCAGAGCGGATTTCCCCCCCCCTGTTTTTTTCCCATTTCAAGGAGGTTCTTGGGCAATTTTTTTTCAGGGTTTAATCCTTCGTGACCCCCAACCCGTGTGATTCAGTTGGGCATGCAGTTTTGTTTTCACGCAGAGGTTTCTGCCCGACCCGTTTGTTGGCGGGATGTGGACGTGTTTCCCTTTCTGGACTCTCTCTTAATTTTTTTTTTATTCGCGTTCTTTCCCTTTTCCTTCTTTATGCCCCAAGAAAGAGCAATGTGATTTCTCTTTGTCCCACATGTTTTTTCCCCCAGTGGCGCTTTTTTCCTTCGCCCCTCACGGTTCGCCCCCATTTTTTTTTTTTTACGCCCTCCAAACTCTGTTCCCCCCGTCCCTCCATTCATGCTGTTCCTAATCCCCTTTTGTTTTTTTTTTGAGAAGTTTTTTCCGCCCCTTTGTTCTTCCCACGTCGTCTAGTCCTTGCCTTCGGCCAGTTGTAGGGTTTTTTTTCCCCACCAAGGCAGTCTTGCTCTAGTGTTTTTTTTCGACCTCTCTTTCCGCGACCCTTGGAAGACCCCTGTTCCTCTGACGTAGACGACGGCCTCTCGTTAGTTGACCCGCTTTTTTCTGCGCTGTTTCTCTTAATGCCTTTTTCTTGATACCTGTTTCGTTTCTTTCCCCCGAGGCTACTTCTTCCCTCTCCGCCATCTGTCTTTCCTCGTATAGAGAACTTCTTCCCTTTTTAAGCGTCTCGTCCTTTCCCTCATCTTAGGACGTCAGGTCTTTTCTCGCTTTGATACTGCGGATTTGTATGTTTTTTTTTTCGGCCCCTTTCTTCCCTCTGCCCATTCCGGCCGTTGGCCCTCCTTTTTCTTTCTCTTCGTTTGAAAAAAGGAGGTTTTTTCCGGGGTCCCTTCACTCCTCAGCCTTTCCCATATTCCACCTCTTCCCTCCCATTGAAGGTAAGAACACAACTCAGCAACCTTTTTCTTTTTGTTAATGCAGTCGCGTTGTCCCCCGGTCTTTCTTTCTTGTCACGATACCCCACCTGAAAGTATGAGTTTTCACACCTTTTTTTTGCCTGGATTCACCCAGCGGCTCTTTTTTTTTTTTTTGTCTTGACTGGTTGGGTGCGGTTTTCCTGAACCCTGGGGGGGAGTTTGGATATCCAAGTCCTTTCTTTCGAGTCCCCTTTTTTTCGTGATTTCTCTTGGGTGTTTTGTCCTTGATTTTTCGGTATTTTTTCTTTCTTCACCGGAGTGACCTAGGTTAACTCTGGTTTTTTTCTGGTCTTTTCCGTAGGATGGTCCCTGGTTTTCTTCCTCCCGACTCAATTACTATGTTGTCTTTGGCTTCCCGATCCCCCACCTCGGATGATGTTTCTGCTATTTTTTGTTCATGTCTTTCTGGCTGTAGTTTTTTCTCCCCAAGCGAAAACCGGTGGACAGCTTGGCTCCGAATATTTGAACACCTCCCTTGAACTGTTCCAATCCTTTAAGAAGTAAGGGTCTGTTAGTTTTGTTTGGCTCTCGGGGAGAACCTTTTTCTAACCCCTTTTCCGGTTTTGTCCCCCTAGTCTCCTTTTGAATCTCCGGGAATTTTCCTCGAGTTGTCTTATTCCTATTTCGTCCCAGTCACGTTCCTGCATAATTTCTCGATTTCTTGATTCTTCCTGTCCCTTTTTCGTTTCCATTGGCCCGTCACGGGCAATGTTTTTCTGCTCTTCCTATGGATTCTAATTCTGGTGCTGATTTCAGCGGTCCTCTACGTTCCTTTTTTTGTCTACTGGCACTTCAGACCTAAGATTGTTCGTTTTTATATGACGTTTTTTTTTTTTTTTTTGTTGCTGCTTCCGACGACCTCTTTTCCACTTGTTCACGGTCATTTGGACTTTTTTCACTGCTTAGCATTGCACGTTTCCCCCCCGTTCCTCTTTTGCGGCTCGGTGGTCCCCGGCGGTACTAAGCAACCCCGTTTTCTTTTCCTCCCCTCACCCTGTGCCGTTTGTATGTTTTTTTTTTTTAGGTATTTTCCCTTTTTTTCCCCTGCCCCCTGCGTCGGGACCTGTCATCTTTTCCCTAATACCCTTTGCACTTTTTTTATTTTCTGAATTTTTTTTTTTTCAGGGGCCAACAGGTCGTTTTTCTCCCGCTTCTTTGCTTTCTTTTTGAAGCCTACTGGCCCTTCTTATGTCAAGTTTCCCCGCACACTTTTCAACTTTCACCCTCCCCTCGACACGGTCACTCATTCACCTTCTTTCTGCTAATACGTCACCTGCCCCCCCTTCTCCTTTCAATTCTTGTTCAGGTAGCGATTTTTGGATTGATTTTCCAGCCGTCCACGGCCTTTTTCTGCGCTATTTTGTGTTTTTTTTTCTCTTGACTTATACTCTTTCGTTGTGTTGATTTTTTTTCTTTTTCGGTTATTTCCGGTGTTTTTGAAAACTATAGCTGACAGTCCCCCTCTTGTTTTGCTTTGTGCGCATCCGCCGCGACCCCCCCCCCCCCCCGGAAAGGTCTAAGTGCTGGCTGTTTTGACGATTTCGCCTTTTGTATTCTTTTTTTCCCAATCTCAGTTGCCAAATCGGTTTTTTCAGTTAAATGTGACGTTATCCACTTTCCGTAGGATTTTTTTTTTCCCTGGTCTTAATTAGTGGGATGGTTTTTCCTCGTGGTTTTATTTGGTACCCGTCGGTCCTTCTTAACCTCGTCGGTCCTCCCTTGTCGAACAGGGTCGAAGTTTTGTCTTTTCAGCCCACGGGCATTTTCGCGCCCGATTTTCTCGGTTCTATCAGGCGCGCAAGTTTCTGTTGCGGTCTTTTCTTCCCGAACGCAGCGTTTGGTGTAGGCTCGTTGCCTCCGCCTAGTCCCGGGTTTTTTTCATGGGTGCGCGTTTAGGGCCGGCCCCCCAGTCCTTCTTCTTCCCCCCGCCTTTAAAGGGCGGGACCTGTGACCCAGAATTTTTTCTTTTTCCTGGTTCCTTCTTTCCCCTCAAGGCAGGTCGTTTTTGATGCCCTGGGGCCTTTCCCGGTCGTCTTCTTGGGACTTTTCGCGTTGGGTGTTTTTGGCTGTGAGAGTGCTTTTTTCCCCCCTATTTTTAAGACTCCCCGTTTATCTTTTTTCATTTCCGGACTTCTCCCTAAGTTTTTTCGGTGAATTCAGGGACCCCCCCCCCTCCCCCAGTGTTTTTTTCGCGTTCCCATCAGGGGGGCCCCTTGGTCATTTCCTCCTTTTCCCGGCTTTTTTGCCCCATTCTCTGCGCATCCTTTTTTTATATCCATGAGAGCCCCCTCCCTATTCTACTTTTGATTGGCGGACCCTCCTTTTTGGTTTTTTTTGTCTACCAGGGTTCTTGCCGATAGATTTCTCCCCAGTTTCTCCTTGTCCTCTCAGTGTCTTTTTAAGATTTTCGGTTCAAGGCAGGGTTTTGGAACCGTTGCTGCCGTCCCCCCTAGTTACTTGCTTAGTTTCTTTTTTTACAAGCGTTAAAGCACCGATCCTCTAGTAAGTTCTTTTTTTTTTATCCCAAGGTGTTACCCCCCCCCCTTCATCCGCCGGTTCCTTCTTTTCCTCCGCAATGTGAGCGTTCTGCTTTTTCTTTTCTTCAGTGTCCCATTTGGCAGACCCCTTGCTCCCTTTCCTCCCTAAACCGGGGCCCTTTTTCAGATTCTTTTACCAGGCGTTTTTCAAGGCGTCCCCTCTAGTTTTCACTGATCCTAAGCCCTTCTCTTTTTCTTTTTTCTTGATCAGCTTTTTTTTCAGGCGTTCCTTTTACCCCCTTAAGTTCTCTGTGTTTTCAGGTCCCCCCGTTCGTCTGATTGACCGGGCGGTTCTCACTCCCCGTTTCTTGTCCCCTCTCCCCGTCTTTTTTTGATCTTCGTTCCCTTTGGGCTGAAGGAGCTTTTTCAAACACGAGGATTATCCCCTCTTCTGCGGAATTTTTTCTTGCTTAATCCAATTTTCTGTTTTTACGTGTCCCTTCCTCCTGGTTTCCCACCCACCACGTTCCTTTTTGACTCCGTCCCGTAAACCCCCTCCTTGGGGGGGGTTTTGCTACCCTTTTTGGAGCATGGGCGGGCCGGCCTCCAACATAAACCAAAATGCGATTGAAGTCCTTTTCTTCTTTCTTTTGAAAACCGTCCCTTTTGTTCAAAGCCCCAGGCGTTCCCTTCCTCCTTTGACCCCCAAGACCTGGGACAAAGGGGGTCTGGTTTTCGGGAGATTGGAGTTTCGGGTTAGTTCCTTGATGGTCTTGGTCCTAACTTTGCCTTTTCAGGTTGCTGGTCATTCCCAGTTTTCTTTTGGTGCCGATTTCTTTTGTTTTTTTTTTCTCGGGGCTTGAGGTGTTTTCCCCCCCACCCTTATTTCTGCCTTTTTTCCTCCATGGATTTACAAAGAGCTCCTTGTCTCATCCGCAATCGACACTTTTGAACCCTTTATTATGAATTTTTGCCATTTGAGCATATGTGCTTTGGAGACACCTCTTTCAAAGAAGAAAAATTCCAATTTTAATAGGATGTTTTTTTTTGCCTCCCCCCAGAGTAACCCTTTCTCCTGCGAAAGTTTTTACGTTTTCTCGATATCCCGTTCTTCGGTCTGAGTTTTTATTTTGAGTCCCATTTATTTTTTCTGGTGAGAACGGACCCAAAAAATTGATGTGCTCTTTTTCCCTCTTTCTGTCCCGGAGGTTCTTCCAAGTCGCTTTTTTCTTTTCGATCCTTTAGCGCTTTCGCTCTGGAATTTCTTGCTTTTTTTTCTCCGTGTTTTCTCCCCTCTGACCCCCGCGGCGATCAGGCACCTCCTCTTTTCTCTCGATTCTGCACTAAACAACATTCGAACCCCACTGTTTCTTTATGATTCGCTTCGTTAAAAAGGATGTCCCACAAGGCTCCTTTTTTCCCCGTCAAGGATTTTTCTTTCAAGGTTTTATCTGTTTTAACCTGTCCCTGCCGAGGCCGCCCCGGATTTTGCAGTTAAGCGTTTCTCTAGCCAACATTTTGTTTCGTGTCTGTCACCTTCCAGTCCAGCCGACTAGAGCACCTTTCTGTTCTTTTTTCTAAGACGTGTGCTACCTTTTAATTTTGCCCCGGTCCCTGCTCTCCCAGGCACCTCTTAGCTCTTTCCCCTTAGTACCCTTTTCTCTTGCGCCGTCCTTTTTTTGCAGTAAAATCCCCAGACGTGTTATCGTGTCTTTGCGCGTCGCTCAAGAAATCTTTTATTTTGGTTCCCGTCTCCTGACCTCCCAGATTCTCTGGAAAATGAGAGGTTCTATGTGTGATTTGTCGGGCGTTTTTTCGTAGTTGGTTTTTCCTCTTTTAGAGTCGTCCCAAAGTGGCCTTTTTTTTTTGGAGGTATACTCCGTATTTAATTCCCCAGTACAGCTTTGTCTCCCCGTCTCGAGGTGTTCTCGGCTCCTTTAGTCTAGCTTTTGCCTTTTAAAGGCGGGTTTTTTTTTCATTCTTTTCCCAGACCCGTATGAGTTTTTCTTGGTTCCCGGATATTTTCTTGCTTCCCCTTTTAAGGGTCTCAGGACTCCGTCTCTCTCCCCGTGTCTCCCCTGGAGCAGCTTCTGGTTGGCGCCCTGCTCCGTCATCGGTGCCTTCCCCTTCTTCTTTTTGCTTTGCTTAGTCTCTTCCCCCCCACGAGGCCGGATTAACTTTCTTTTATGGAAATGAGTTTTTTTCTTTCGTTTTGAGCAGCTTGAGATCGGCCTTTCTAGCGTTTAATTTCCAGAAAAAGGAACCACATATTGCGGACGTTCAAGTCCCATAAAGTAAAGTCTCCTGGTTCGGGTTGGTTTTTTTGCATTGCCTCTTTGCGGGCCCCTGCGGTTATCCCCAGTCTGCTTGTTCTAAAGCTTCCCTTTCAACCCCTCTTAATTGATGGCGGAATATCTCTACTCTTGTTGTTGGAGCTCCTCTTCGGTCTTTGCGCAAGGTTTTTGCGTATCTTGGCCTCCCATTTTTCTCGCGTCTTTTCTTTCGAGGAGTAACGGTCCCTCTTTTTTCGGAGGATTCGAGGTTGTCACTTCTTTTTTTTTTTTTTTTTTTTTTCTAAGTCGCTCTGTGGAGGATGGTTCCCTTGTTTTCGTCTTCCTTTTCTAACCCCTTTCGGATTTCCCATTTTAGTTTTTCTCTCCATTTACAAGTTAATTTTCCTTCGTTTTTTTGATGGTAATACCCGCCTGCATTATCGTTTAAGGAGTGGACGCCCCCCGACCATTAAGTTTGACTCCCTTTTTCAGAGGCGTTTCTTACTTGTGGTCTTATCGTAGAGGGATGTATTCCTAGAATGGCCTGATTTTTTTCAGAATTTGGCGGCCTCCCTCTTTCCCTAGAGGACTTCTCTCTCATTCCCCTGTAGCCTTTTTTTCGGTTTGAGTAGTTAAGACCCCTTACGTTTAGAATCTGTCCCTTCCTCTTTTTTTTTCCCGTCTGGCCGGAAGGGCAATCAGATCCTTTCAGGCACTGTAGTAGTCACGAAGTTCCCGTGCCCGATCATCTTTTTTCGTTTTCCCGGAGCTAGATCCAAGATCTTCTCCTTGGATACGAAGCGTTCCGTCATCCTAGTTTTTATGTTCCAGTCGCTAAGGATCCTTTTCCGTGAGGTGATTTTTTTTCCTTGATGCTCAGCGACATTCCTTCTCTTTTTTCGCCCCTTTCCGATCCCTCACCTTTTTTGAAAGCTTGATACTTTTCCCCCTGCTAATTCACGTTTTCCCTTTCTTTTTTTTTTTTTCCCGGACTTTGCCTGTTGCAACTCTTTTCCGGTTTTTTTTCCCTCAGTTTTTTCCTGACCTAAGATTCCCCCGAAGTCTCGTTTTTGTTTTTTTTCTTTCCTCCCTTTTTGGTAGAGGACCTCATCTTTTGATAGAGTCTTTCCCTTAGACTGGACGACCTTTCTTTGCTTTTCCCCTGACCCCCCTTTTTTGGACCCAGCGGAGGGAACATGAACTTTTTTCATTTTGTGCTCCCCCAGGCTTCAAGTCCTTTTTTCCGTGCCCCCCCTTTATAAATTGATCTTTTCCTGCATTTTTTTCCCTGGTGCAGCGCAGATTTTTTCGTAGTTTGATCGTGAAGGGTGTGCGGGTTCGATGGTCGGAACCCCCCCCCCAGGCCTTCTATTTAAGGGTCCTCTGTTTTCTTTCCTTGCGGGCCCCATGAAGTTCTTGAAAGACCTTCATTCTGCGCAGGGGCTCCTTTCTTTTTTTTTTCCTCCTTCTGCTTGAGCGCCTTTTCTTTTTTTTTTTTTTTTTTTTTTCTTTTTTTCTCCTATTGACCCCCCGTCAGTTTGCGTCTCCCCCCCCACCGAGGTTTAGCGGGTTCGGAAGTACTACTGTGGTGTAATCCTGTACTTTTTCTCTTACAGATTCCCCCCTTGGCGTACCCCATTTTTTCTCTTTTTCCCTTTTTGTCTGAACCTACATCGGATCTTCTTTTTTTTTTGCCGGACCCCTAGCCGGGCTCATCGGGCTCCTTTTGCTATTCTTCATCTTTTTTACCTCCTTCCCGCTGGCCCATGCCCTCCCCGGTTTCCGGCGGGTTAGGATTCCTCGTTCCTGTACAAGGCCGACCTTACAACCCTTTCCCCCGCTTCAAGTCACCCTTCAATGGCAGCCACTCCCCCTCTACTCTTTGGCCTTATTTCGGTTGGCACCCCTGCCTTTTTTTTGCCCTGTCCCCCCTGATATCAAAAAATTGACAGTATCCCCTCCCCCCCCACCTGTTCTTTTCCGCCGCCCGGACCCCCCCGTCTTACTTGGCGTCTTCGAGGTCCCCTTTTTTCTTTTTTCCTAAATGTCCTTCCCCTGATTCCGGATGACGGTCGGCCCCAGTTTTGTTTTGGCGGTGACTCCTGAGGGCATGCCGTGCCCCCTGCTTTTTTCGACAAGTCTTCTTCAGTGTGGTTTTGCCTCCTTTGGCTTTGGTTTTTCTTTTTTCCGCGGTTTCCGGGACTTCCTCTCTTCCGCTCATGTCCTTTTCTGAAAGTCCCCCGCTATTCTGGTTTTTTTCCTTTTTTTTTTTCTAGCTGTATTATACGAAGGCTCGCTTCCCCCCAAAGGCACCCCCCTTCCCTGTTCCCCCTCCCCTTTAAAACCCCTCCGGTAAGGGCAAACATGAGGTACTTTCCGCTTTGCTTCTGTTTTCTAAATTTTTCACCCTTCTCTACCATGGGTCCTTGCCCCATCTTCCTTGCGTGTTTTTTTCGGCTGTTTTCTCTTTGACTTTTCCGAGTTTTTTCCGACCCCTCCCTGTTTTTTTTTCTGCCTGCGTTTGGCGCTCTGTGTGTTTTTTGTTTTCCCGCTTTTGTTTGTCGTGCGGACCATTTCACAGCTTGCCTGTTTCTGTTTTTCTGCTCGAGCGAACCCTTTTTTTTTTTGCTAGCCTCTTGACTCTACTACCGGTCTCTGCTTTCAGGTAACAGAGTTTAATTTTGGTCCCCCTGGTTTTAATCGCCCGCCTTCTTTTTCTTTCTTCTTTTATTTACCGGACTTTCCCCTGACGTCCTTCATGGTGATTTTATATGGGTTTTGCCGGCCTGTTTGTACCAGTGACCCATTCCCTTTTTTCTGATAGTCGGATCCCTCCCCTGAGTTCTCTAAGCCCCCTTCGCCGAAGCAGACGCCCTTGCTTTTTTCAGTGTCTGATCCTCCCGGTCGTCGGAAATTTCCCTGCTTTACAAACAAAATCTACCCCTTCCTCACAGGTTCTGATTTTTTCAATTTACCCCCCCCCGGAGGAACCTTCAGTGATGCCTGTTCCCCCGCTACCGACCGGACCCCACCTCTACTTCCCGTGGGTGTGGCACCTTCCCAATCTCCCTCACCGTTTGCATATTGAACCCCCCTGATCCCATAGTCACCGCCCCCCTTAAATTTTTCCCTTGGTTTTGGGCGTTTGCTTTTTCTTTTTTTAGTCCGTCCCCGCGGCGGAATTTGCTCAGCTCTCCTTAGCC
>Ga0179591_1370321_pt1 | contig 12434 bp, 9 predicted proteins | sample CZOMad2_1_08_16f_FD_182891 | JGI IMG/M metagenome (GOLD analysis project Ga0179591, IMG submission 182891) | Vadose zone soil fungal communities from Angelo Coast Range Reserve, California, USA - CZOMad2_1_08_16fungal (PacBio error correction) | ecosystem: Environmental > Terrestrial > Soil >... | reverse complement strand
CAGAATGCTCAGCGGTGAATCGACCTTTTTTTGCTCTCATGCAGATGCTTTCGTTTTTACCTCGGTCCGACGGTTCCCTGTACTTTCAATGTTCCTCGCTCCTACTCTCTCACCGCACCCCTTGCGTCCTTCTTGATTTTGTGATGAGTAGAGGCAGATCAGAACATCTGAGCTACTGCCTGGAGGCGACCTTGCACCGGTCCCAGTCGGATCAGGATGGAGGTTCCTAATTTTTTCCTTTGAGCTTCATTTTCCTTAACCCGCCTTTGCGCCGGCCTTTTACTTTTCTTCACATCGCATTTTCCTTCTCCAAGCTCGCATCGCTGACTCCCTTTTGAGTTCCACTCCTATCACCCTATCTGGATCGACGTCCCCACTGGACGACCTCCGTGTTTCACGTCGTTTGATCAGGATGGACATGGCAACTTACCCTCCCCTTTGAAGTTCAGACTGAGATTCATGAGATTCCCCTTTGACAGTACTCGTCAGTTTGAAGGAAGTTTTATTCGGACACATAATAGACGAGGTTGTCGGATTATAGAGGGTTGACGCGAACCACAGGTGTTAGATACGTTTATTACTGGATAATCAAGTTCCAAAGGACTTCTATTTTCCGCCTGTTTCCCCCCCATGATTTGCCTCCTTTTAGACCCGCCTTTTAGTCAGAGGAATTTCGCTTGATGCTCTTGTCCGTATTTGTAGGAGTGTTGCCATCCCTTCTCCTTTCGCAGATTATTATGTAAGACACCACTTGCCCCATCGCAGTTATCGCCCGCACTGCGATGTCTACCCTTTAATATCCAAGACATCCTAGAGTTTAGACGCGCTTTTGCTTAGTAAGGAGGAAAGGGTCTGTCGGACTTCGTGAACGACTTTTTCAAGAAGGAGCCCGAGAGTCTGAGCGCGAGGCAATGGCCCCATAACCCTCTGTTTTCCACTTAGTTTTCCGTGTAGTCTACAACCTTTGGCCGCTGCAGGCTTTGGAAGCCGCAGTCCCGCTTTTTTTCGACTCGTTAGCTCTCCGCGCAGCCCGTTTCCGTTTCCACGCTTCTGAGGCAGTTCCCCCCAAATTCAGCCAGACACGGAGGCGGGAATCAAATCACGTGGTGCTCGTCAATTTACGGTAAAATTTACGATAAGATGTTGTCTCTAAATGGCGGAAAACTCCGAATCCCTTAAGATTACCTTTGAACGCGCTGTCTCTTTTCCTTACTCCCCTGGTTCTTCCTTCGTGATCCTCTGATGGAGGAACATCTATTTGCCAGTTCTTTAGGTCTTCCCTCCTGACATGAAATCACTGCAGATTTGATAGAACGCTAGTATTTCATGATTCAATATCTCGGCAGTATCGCCGCCGATTGTGCTTCCAGAATGAGGAATAGGTGGAACCTGAACTTTCCTCTTTCGAGTCGACTTTCTTCGCTCTATGCGGAAGCCGCGTCTTGTTTGGATCGCCCGGCTTAACGGGATTTATTCCGCCCTGTCTAGACCTCATCGCAGATTGTTTCCCAGATCAAGCTTCTCTTAGGGGACCCGGGTCCCTCGTTGGATAGTGCTTCCCCCCTTCCCAGGTTGGTTTTTCTCCCTATTATTCGATGTGACTCCCATTTACAGCCTTTATTCTGTCTCTCGTTACTAGATCGACCGATCGGTGAGATTCTTGATGTAATTGCCCGTCTTCGAACTGGATCCGTCGTCCCCCGTTGTTTCGGGCCCCGAGAGCTCGCATTTTTTTCTTCCTACGAGACCGTCTTCTCCAACGGTCGCGTCGGCCTGAGCCGCCCTGACCCGTCCGGGTCTTTGGGTCTAGCCGCCGCAATCCCACCTGCCACGACACGCGACAATCCCACCCGGCATCGGAACAGGCCCGGAACGGCTGCCACGGATCACCCCCCTCCCACAACCCATCCCACCCCCCCCACCCCTTTCCACGCACAGTTTTCTCGCGCGCCCACGGTTTCATATTTGCACTATCACGCGCTCAGCTGCCACCCCCTCGGTGTTTTCAGTGTTCGTTTCGCATGAGCGCCCCGCTACACGAACCCCCAACTATGCCGGTATTGGAAGCAGACCAGAGGCTGGGTCCCCGACAGACCGAGGTGCCCACCTAGCAACCCGAAGATGCTTCATGAGGGCGGCCTCACACCCGCCATCCCCCCGTGCTGCCATCCGGGCGTCAGTTGACCCGTTAAGTCTTTCTTGTTCCAATCAATCATACCCCCCTCCCGAAGGTTTGGAATTTTCTTTTTTCAGCTGACCGAGAGCGATGGTTTCTGCGGTCCCCCTTCTCATTCTTATCTTTTTTCTTACAAGAAGACCGTTCCCTCCTACGTCTAGCCGCCCTTCCGTTTTTTGACCTCCTTGTCTTAGACTGCCCAATTTTTTCTGGAGGTCTCCATCAGGCCCAGTTAACTCTCTCAATATCCCCCTCCCTCCAGCACCCCAGCACCCTTCCTTCCGGGCTTGAAGGAGGGACCTGCATAACCTTTTAAACCTCCACCCAACAACAGGCAAAAGGCAGTCTGCCCGAGGAATTGGCTGTCCTCGGCATTGACTGAGACACCCTGATCTCGACTCCCCTTTTTATTCTCCTCATTTTTTTGCCGACATCCCATCCTACCTGGAAGGACCCGCGCTTTAAGTCCCGCCCTAATGTGTTTCTGAGTAGTCAGTCACATCATCTTACTGCACGTTCCCCTCCTGCTGAACGTACTTCACCGCCGAAGAAGGCTTCGACGCTACATGAGAATTTTAGAATCCTGGGCCCTCGCCGGTTGTTTCTTGGTGTTTCGTGCCCGTTCCTGCCTGGAGAGGGATTTTTCGAGCGCGATTCTGATTTCTCGGTTCACCTCGTTCGCCTTAATCGCCCCTCGAAATTGCGATTTAGCGCAACCTTTCCCCCCCAGAAGCCCTTGAAGGAGACTCTGCCGGCGCCTTCCCGTTTGCCATTGGCGCACCGGTTCCCGACGACCGCTCTCCTTCGTCTTCCCTCTTTTTCCTTCTCCCCTTTCGTGGGTTTCTTCTCGATGCACCTAGAACTCAGGCGGTCGAGTACAACCCCCTTTAACCTTCTAAAGGCATTTCCTCCCCTTTCTCCTGACCCCGCGTGCTTTTTCTGGGAAGAGACTTTCGCCGGGACTATTTTTCCTGGTCAGAGATGTGTCCGACTAGAGACTTCTGTTGTTTTTTCTCCCTCCGCGAGAGAATTACCTCCCCCCATGTTCCGATTGCACGACTCCTCTCACATCGCCGCACCGGATGAGCGGACGCTTTGCTCGGACCTCCCCCGTCCCTCATCCTTTACAGGTTTCTCGCCGGAGGCTTCCGTGGCCGATTGCTGAAGCGGTCGGGTCATCGCGCTTTTTTTTTTCTCATTCTCTCGGCTTCAAAGCTCAACCTCACGGAAAGTTCTCTTGGCTGGCACTGCCGCGCCCTCTCGGGTTGTTCCTCTTAGATCTGGTCTGTGTGTGGTGTTCCTTTCTCAATGTAGGCTTCCGAGTTCTTCGGAACGATCTCACTGGTTTTATTTGGTTGACGGGTTGCGTTCTTTTCAACTATCCTGCGTAAGACCCCGTTTCTTCTTTCTTCTCGTTTGAGAAATTTAGGTCACGTTATGATGGCGACCATTCAAGATCAACCATTTACATTCGGGAAGACCCCTTCGAACCCTCAAGGACCGTCGGCTCGATCTGGCGATCGGCACCACCTTCTAGAGAGTCTTCCACCTCAGACGGCATTTCCGCGATCTACACGACAGAACTTCTTTTGGCTCTGATTGTGAAACTCATTGAAGCCACTCCTGAAGCCAGTACCCCCTGGATCCAAAGACCAGCGAGTTGGGGCGCTTGCAGGGCGAGTCTGACCCAGAATTAGTTTCCAAAGCCCTCGATTTTCGCGTTTCCGGCACCCCGGAAGCGCATTCCCGCCCACAAGTTCTTTAGATTGCCGCTGGCAGATACCCCCTTTCCTCCCTGTCCCAGACATGACCTTCGCCGATCCCTTCGATCCAGTTCTTCCTCCAGCATTTCTTAACTTGCGCCCCGGCGCTTCGACACGGCTTGAGTTCGATACCCTAGCCCAACGGCTGTGCCTTTTCTGCAAGACCCCCCCCTTTCAATGTCCCCCCCCCGGTCAGGTGAGTTCTGTCCTCAGCTAATTTTGCGCACGGGATTCTCTCCTGATCTTCTGCTCTTCTGCCGGGCGGCCACACCAGTAATACTCTTCCGTCTGAACACCCCACGGAGCCTTCTGTTTTTCACTATGCTACTCTTCCTGGTCCGAAACTTAGATAAGATCGAGTCCCTCGGCCTCTGCTGCCTTTCGCATGTGGGAGTTTCAAGAACGAAACTGGACCCCCCCCAGGCCTCGCTTTTCCTCATCGCGACGACTGCACTTTCGGCGTTCTTCCCCGAAATTTTTTCACTTGTTCCTTGACATCTTCATTTCGGCCCTCCTGAAGATTTTCCTCAGCTTTCTCCCCGCCAGGCACTTCCCCCTTCGCTCTCCTGCTCTGCTGCAGTTTCGTCTTTTCGATCGCGTCAAGTCTCCGTAAAAGGCCCCAGGGCGGGGAGGAACATCCGCAATGAAAACCGTAAAAAGAGCAAAGGTCCACTAAACACCTAGTCGCTTAGCACTGAGACTATTCCGTCTTTTCTTTTGTTCAGACGTTAAACGTAACAATTTTTTTCCTCTTTTTTTTTTTCCCCCTGCCATTCCAATTGTTTTTAGTTCGCGAAATTTTTCTTCTTGGACGACAGACCTCGTTCACCTGCGGCTACTGCTTGCTATGATCCGACTTTTTGGCATGCACGGAACTCGCTGTCTTGATTTTCCGCGTCATAGCGGTCGCGAGGTCCACCCCGGCATCTCATTCCCCCTGTCCCCGATCTTCAAAGGTTGATTCCTTCTTTTTTCCTTTAGTTTCCCTGCGATATTCTTCGCTGGAGGGAAGCGCCTCAACTTTCCCCCACCCAGTACCTTTTTTCGGGCGGATGTCGCGGGTCTCTTTTACATGAAGTTTAAGATAATTGCCCTGCTCTCGGTTTCATTCGCCCTCTTTTATTCTGGCCTTCCGCGAGATCAGGCACTAATACCCCCCCTTTCCGACCGTCATTAGAGACCCTCTTTTCAAGTACGTCGTTTTACTGTGCCTTATTCTTCACTATCTTTTTACACACTACTACAATTCCAACCTGAGAGAATTTCCCTCCCTGTAATGCACTTCTGATGCTTTTAAAGGAGCCGGACTTTAAAACCCTTCGCCCTTTCCCTTTCTCATTCGCCCGGTCTGACTTTACGGTCTTTCTTTTACTTTTCCTCTTCGAGGCAGTGACTCATTTCCTATTTCAACCAGAAGGTCCGCCCCACTTGAGGAGTTCGCTTTCTTCTTTTTTATGTGAGCGTTCTGGACCTCGCTATTGATCTATCCCGCCTTCTCTTCTGTTTAGATCCATACGGTAGAAGACCTTACGTCCGTTACGAACGGTTTTCCTGCACCTAGATGAAGTTTTGGAACATGTCCCTCTGCGGACACCTCATAAGGTCTCGTTTGCCGGCCCTGCAACAGCCGTCCTCCTCCACCCGCTTAGATGAAAGAAGACCCAGGCCCTGCCTTCCTGTCAAGCAGTTTTCCTTATTTCGTCTCTCTGGCACCACTAGGCCCAGGCCTACTGAGGCGATATCCCCCATACCCCCCCCTTTCTGCCGTTTTTTCCACCCTGGAGCTCTCTTAGAGGAGGTCAGTACGGCCCCTTGTAGAATGTCCCCGTCCAGACCTCCCTGTCCGATGTTTCTCAGACTTCCCCCCTCCTTCGCTTGTCCCGAGTATTTCTCGTACGTTCTGTAGAGAAGCTGACTCACCGGTCTTTAAACTCTCTTTCGGCGCCCGCGTTTTGCTAGACGAATTTTTTACCCCCCCTACCCCAAGGTAGGCACACGCCACCAGTAGTTTCCTTGCGAAACCTGTCGCGGAGATTCCGCACGACGACCCGCCTTCACCTATACCTCGACTGGATGAGGTTACACCAGCCCAGAAGCTGCCCCTAAACTACGAGCAGCATTTGACTGTAATCTCTCCGGCGATCGAGACCGGTGGGTCCCAGTTGAGCGGTTTTTCCCTTTCTCCGATCTGCACTCAGAGAAGTAGCCCCGAGATTCCCCCGTCGTCTCGGTTTGATGGTACGATTGTCGTCCTCCGAGCCCTCCAAGCGTCTTGAAAGGAGGCGAGAGCTGACATTCCTCCTAAATTCCATTTTTTAACTCCTCCGTTTTTTGAGGTGAGTGCCTTTTCTTCTTCCCGTTGTATGCGCGAGCAGGCCAGTTCCCGTGCTCCTTGAGGTGCCGAGACGCCTCGGCTTCCCTTTTTATTTGACATACCTCACGAGATTTCCCCTATTTCCGAGCGCGGTGACTTTTTTTCACTGCGAACATCTTTCTCCCCAACCCGTCGGCAGAGAGTTTCAACACCCCTGTTCTGACTGGTCTTTTTTTATTGCTTTATTCTAGAAGATTTACCCTGCCAGGGGAATTTAGTAGTTTCATAAGATTTTCTTTGGTAGTTTTTTATCCCTCTGAATGAGTCTATATTTCGTTCCTTGTCCAGACTTATTCTGGATCATTCACGCTTTGATCCAAGGTTTGCTGACTATATGAGCATTCTGCCCTTTTGGTAGTTGTTCTTTTTTTGTCGCGAACAGGCGGAAATCATGCTGTTCTTCCAGTGTAGTTCCCGTCGCCCTCTATGCGAACGGCTGATTTCCTAGACCCGGATTCGTCCCGCGAGTATTAGACCTCAGAATTTCGTGGGAAGCCTTAGCCTACTTAATTCGGTAGACACCGAGTCTCCCAATGATTCACTATTCCTATTCTGGGCTGGTTTGAGTGGTCGCCCTTAGATTCCCTTTTCCTTCTTTGCCCCCCTTTTCCGAACTCTCGACGGCGAGGTAGGTTCTTTTTCCTTATCTTAGGGAGATCGAATCGTGGATGTGACTTCTTAGTGACTTGCCGTGCACCGGGGACCGAGCATCTTCGGTTCATCTGTCTGCGGTTTTTTCCCCCTCCTGCCGTCTAGATGAACATTAGAGTCCCCCTTCTCCTTTTCAAGCGTTTCAACTTAGTAGTTTCGCGTACTTTATTCGTCGAGTTTTTCCTTCACGGGTCGTTGAGGGCACGTCCGCTCCCCGCTCCCTATCGACGTACCGCGACTCCTCGTTTTTGCCTGACTTTTTTTTTATCATTTCTGGTCGAAGCGCATCGATCGCGGCCATTTTACAGCCCCCTTGTCCCCTTTCAGACGCTTTTTCGGCCTCTTGCAGTTTTTTCCTTTCTTAGCCCGCCTTTCATGACGCAGCTATTAGGTTCTTCCCCTGTTTTTTTTCCCCTTTGTGTTTTTTTCCATGGAGTGTATAAAGTAGTGACATCTTTGTGCACCGTTCTCCAGTTATTATTCCCCCTTTTTCCTCCCCGAGGTTCCTTTCCTTCGCGCGCTCCGTTTTTTTTTCTTATATGTCATTAGTATGCGAAGGCAGCACCCACGCGGACGGTGACGATGACCGGGCTTACCTTTCCATTTTCACGCTTAGCTTTGCCGTTTTCTTGGTCTTCACAGATTCCAGCCGGCCGACCTCTCCGTAGCCTATGTGAGTTTTACTCATCAGACCTCCTCTGCCCTCCATCGAGAGCGCGGTAACGGCATAATCCCTTGTTATGACTTTTTCGACCAAAAAGGCGATCGTTTCATACTCATTCTGATTTCGTCTCTTTTTTTAGATTCCGTCCGATTGTGCTTTCTTTCCCAGCCCCAAATAGCCATCCAAGTTAGAGGGTTCAGCCGTACCTCCACTTAAACCAGTGCCTACCGCTGCCCCTGCGATATATCTGGTTCATTCCTCCCTGGCTGTTTTGTTAAAGACTGCTCGATTTTGCTCCCCCTCCTTTTTTTGCCTTTATCTCCTTTGTATTGTCTTTTTCATTATGATTTTCCCCAGCTCTTCCCTCCGGCGCTGATATTCGAGGTCACGCCTCCCCCTCTCCGCGCAGTTTTCTTTTTTTTCCTATTGTCTTTCATATAACGAGCGCCCGACATCGCTCCTCTCTTTAATGGAGCCGCCAGAGAAGTTCATTAACTGAAGGTGTGCCCGCAAGCTCTCTCGTCCTTCGTTTTCCTGATACCTTTTCCCGTGTGATCGGATGGGGGATGTAACGAGCCCCTGAAATTGTATCGCTCAGTTATAAGAATTGTGTGCGGAGCTTCTTGGATTATTCCAGAGGACATTAAACGCCTGCTCCTTTTCCCTTTTTCCACAAAGGCTTGGTTTTAGCCTGCTCCTATTGGAGACCGTGTTTTATTAGCGATTTCTTCGAGAACGTTGGACCTTTAGTGATCTTTCTGTGCTTATCACCTTAAGGATCTTCCCGTTTGGTTTTTCTTCGCTTCCCAAAGCTTCATCGCGTTTTCTTTCTTCTCGTCCCGTTAGTCTAAGCGCGAGTTTCCCCCTCTCGCCTGTCCGGTCTTGTTCTTGTTGACGTCCCTACTCTACACCCAACCCCTCCTATATTGATTTCCTCCTGTGAAGGAGATGATTTGTTCAGCTTTTCCTCTTTTTTTTGGCCTTTTGCGTTTCCGTGCGAGAGACCCTGATTTTCTGGGCCTCAGTACCCTACACTTGGCCACCGCACGTGATACGCACTACCTCTTCTCTTTCTTCTTTTTTTTTTCCGCCTTTGTCGGTACTAAGGGGATTATTCCTATCTGACCCTCAACGCCTAAAAGCCGTTGCTTGTGTGATTTTCTCTCTCCAGGGGTTTCTCTCTCTCTCAGGCCGAGATCTTGCCAGGAGAGCCCCCCCTCCTTAGAGCTCTCCTTTCTTTCGCGCCTTATTCCTGGTCATTTTTCCTTAGGTCTAACATAGTGACTTTTCCTCCCCGGCCTAAGACCCTCTGGGCGGAAGGTATGTGCTTCACAAATAAGCACCCCCGTAAAATACCCCCCCACCCATTTAGAAGTTTCTGCAGCCTTGTTTCTCCTTCGAATATCTTCAGGTTTTCATTCCCCTATGAGCCCTTTTTTTTGCGGCTCTGATGAAGAGATGGAGCGAAGTAGTAGCCTGACTATTTTTCTCGTGGTTGAGAGAAGGGCGCCTCCCATCATTTTTTTCAAAAGCCGCTCGAGAACGAGAACAAAGCCTGCTTCGACGCCTCCTTAGGGAGTTTTCAGTACAGTTTGAAGGAAGCCTAATATCTTTCGCTTTCTTGTCCTCTTCTATTTTAATTTTCTCCCCCTTCCGGTTCAAAGACTTCGGCTCTCGTTGTTTCACTCCCCTCAGTGCCGATTTTCACGACATCCTTCTCGTTGACGCCGACAGCGCTTTAGAAGATTTTAGAATTTCTCCCTTTTTCTGCGACTCGTTGATCTCGAACTCTGAACTGTTTCTTTACCCTCTATATTTCTACTTGTTTGTGTAGCCGAGATGTAATAACCAGGGAGCGGGTTCCTGATATCATCCGTCTCCAATGTCTTCCCGTTCAGTTGCGTCATTGAGGTCGCGGTTTCCCCCTTCCCTCCGAGTCAATAGTGAGGTATAGGACTGGCCCTCACTCTTTCCCCTCTAGCCCTCAGATCCGAGAGCAGGACCTCTACAGTGATGACCGGCCCGACCTTTTCACCACATCAGTGCATTCTTCTCTCTCTTTTTTGGAGGCGGCCTCCCCAAGTTACCTTGTCACTGAGCTTTCTCGCCGCTGAGATGAGGGGTATTTGCGTTAATCTCTCTGACCCCCCGATCCCTCTTTCAAGCTCCCGTCTTCTCCAGTCCCTTTTGATGCTGAAGATGTGGTTCCCCGCCGTGTTGCAAAGTTCCCTCATTTTGCTAGAAAGTACTTCTGCGCGAGACGAACGGGGACGTTGTGCCCTTCGGGTGGATAAACCTAGCCGCCAGTTTAAGCGGATTCTTGCCTTCGGTGGATATTCTTTTTTTTCAATGCTGTCTCCCCTCCCATCCCACGGTCTCAATTCATCTAAGGTTCCCCCCCCGAGTGGCGAGTCTCTGCGCCCGTGGGACCCAAGATTTCCCCCGTCTGATCGCTCAACACCTTTTTCATCTGCTCCGTGTAGACTAGATCCAGCACTAGTGATTTGTAGGATTGATTTTTCCCGAGATCTCGCCCCACCCCTCATCCTTCCCCCACCGCTCGACGGCCACAAGACGAGCTGTAGAGCGTTTTTCGTGGCCCGCCGTCTGCACGTTGGTAGCCCCACCAGAACTTTTTTTTTTCTAGGAACGGCCAATTCAGACCCCCCCCCCCCCCCTAGTAGGGAGATGCCCTTAATGTGAGTCCAATGGCGGCCATCCATCTAAGACTCCCAGCTTCCTTTTTTCGTCGCAGCCAAACCGCCTCCCACTCCATGATCTCTACTTCCAGCCGAACGTGGTTCCTTCCCCATCGATCCGCGACGCTTTTCCCTATTCTTGGTACTTTTTTTCCCTTGAGTCCGGTCCGATCCTCTTCCAAGGTGATTCATCATGATCAACTTTTTTTTTTTCTCCCGGTTCTCACCACTCTCAGCTCGAGGCTTCAATGCGGGAATACCTTACTCGAGCCGTAACCCCAACCGTTCAGGTTTTTGCCGGTTGAAGTCGCCCACGCGTTCCTTTTCCCCTAGATGTTATGAAGGCATTTTTCTCTTCCCCGAGCTGGCGCGCACGTCTTTTTCTAGTACCTACAGCCCGTTCGATCACACTCCGACTTTTCCCACATTCTGCACCGTACCCGTTTCCGGGATTCCAGATCTCAGTCCTGATTAGGATAATCCTCCCGCTTCGCTGATCTCCCCCTGCTAGCGGTTTCCCTCAGCCTCTATTCAGCCCCTTTCCTTGGTCGTTGTCCCTCGTAGAAAATCTTGGAGGTTTCCCTGCAGACGACAATTCTCACGCGCTACATGACCTGTCTCCTCTCTTCTGAGGATCCTTTAGCGTATGACCGTTCGCGGTGTGGTGCCGGTAACATCGTTGATCGTCCCCCTTCCCGTCCTGATTTCGCGAACGTGTTCTTCTGTTACCTTCGAGACTTTCTTTGGTCTTCGAGTGATCAGCGTGGCATCTACAGTATGAGTTTCTTTCCTGCCTCTTGTGCCTTTTCCCCCCTGATCTCGGCTTTGATTTGATGCCGTGACCCCGTTTTTTTTTCATCGCAGATCTTTATCGCGTTCTATGGGAGGAGGAACTTCCGATACACCCGTTTTCACTCGCACTGCGTAGTCGGGTCTTTGTATTTGACGGGAGGTTCCCCCCCTCTTTTAATACGTTTGTAAACATGTTTTCCGTCTATCCAATCTTCTCCCTGCGTTCCCCCTATTTTTCTGTCATTCCTCGGACGAGCGGCTAATACCACCACCTTCATTTTTCGCGCGAGATGCGAAACTTCTTTACTGGGCGGACAGACTACGTCCTGGCGTGAGACGTTGATTCCTTTTCTGGGCCAACCCTTATATACACCGCCGCATTCAACCGTGTCGCGCCCGCTCCTTACCTTTTCTTCCTTCGTTTGGACCCCGGCGGCCAACGCCGCCCTTACCTCATCTTTCTATCCAAACGGCTCCTTCCCCTGTGGCGCTGTTACCTCGTCTTCGCCCTCGAATCCCCATTACCCTCCTACGTTTCGGTCCTCGATCCTATGTTGTCGGTTTCCCTCCAAAACGCATGACTGCCGCTCGACCGCTCGTGATGCGCAACCTACCTTCTCAAGCATTTTCCCGGACGGAGCCGGTTCCCCGCATGGACGACCCGTTGCCCGATCCCTGTGAGTGCCTACGCTTTCCGGGGCTTCAAATGGCCAATCTGGCATCTCGTTTCAACGACTTCACTAACGCCCTTATCCATCCTTGGGCCTTTCGGTGGGCGTTTGAGTCCTCTTGCCCCAAGGGTCCCTCCATCCATTGGTCGTTATACAAGACCTTTCGAGAGTGATCATGTGATCTCTTATCTCTAGCCTTTCTTCTTCCTTCTCTCCTGATTAAGAATTCCCCTTTTCTCCCCTAGGTGATATGAGTGATTCCCGCGAGCATTTGTGACAGCGTTTTTCTGATGGTAACACAGTCCGTGCGTCGTTCCGCGCGGATAGCAGAAGGTTACCCTACCACGTCCTAATTCCCTAAAGAGATCGGGTACATCTTAGTACCAGTGCTCTCTTTTCGCCGAGAAAAGCCTACCGATACACCTTGTTCTACCACCAGCCTACTCCGGATCGCACTACGATCAGGGTCTTGTCTTTAACTTTTGGAACCATTCCCGCGCCGACAAAACTGGCTAGGGCGTCCCCCCATTGCCGAGCCATTCTGATCAGCGCTTTTCTGCATCGAAGATCCTTTCGTGAGTGATTCCTCCTCCCCCCTCCGCCATCAACTGCATGTCCCCTCAGAGTCCCAAGGACACGCCGAA
>Ga0179591_1319727_pt1 | contig 12434 bp, 29 predicted proteins | sample CZOMad2_1_08_16f_FD_182891 | JGI IMG/M metagenome (GOLD analysis project Ga0179591, IMG submission 182891) | Vadose zone soil fungal communities from Angelo Coast Range Reserve, California, USA - CZOMad2_1_08_16fungal (PacBio error correction) | ecosystem: Environmental > Terrestrial > Soil >... | reverse complement strand
TGAAGGAGAAAAATATGATGACGGTTTATCCCACCTCTCCACATCATATCAAGCCCCCCATTTAATTTCATGCTACTTTATATATCTGTTCTATTCCCCGTTGGTAAAATCTGTGCCTTCCTTTCCCCTCCCTCTTTCCCACTACCAAATGCATCACCAGCTGTCAATGGTGGAAAATTCATCTAGCGCCTTGTGGGGTAATTGCGATCCATCAGTGATCTTATGCCCCTTATGTCTCTCCGTCCCCCAAAACTTTGGCGGTGGTGTGCGGTGGTTGTTTTCACAGCTCCATCCTTGACCTTCACAGTCTTCCCGACCCGGCCGTCACGTTGATTTCGCCGCCCAATAAACTCTAACGTTTTGAATAAGAAAACTCCTTTTTTGTTTTTCGTTCCCCCTTGAGCTTTTCGTTTTTGTTTATGCCTGTTACTTTCGTAAATAATTCTCCCTCACCCCAGTCACCGAATTAATGAATTGATGCCAAGTCACTTGAAACGATTCCTGTTTCGTTCCAACCCCAAACGTGCGGTTCTCCACGAGCTTCCTTCATAACGAGCTTTGGTGGACGAACCTTGAAGACCGAAGAAGGACACCCCAGCAAAAAAAAAGATTCTTCCCCCTCCTCGTCTTTTTTTTTCATCCCCCTTGTGATGTCTGTTCTTCTCAACAGTAAAAAGAATCGGGGTAGAATTTCGAATTTGCCTCCCCTTGGATTTCTTTCATTCGACTTCTTCCTTCCAGGTCAAATCCCTATTTTAGAACACAATGTACCGCGAATTATTTTCAAGATTTCATTTGTTATTCTTCCGAAGGACACTATCAGATTCTCTCTCCTTACCCCCAAAAAAACCGAAGATTTTTTCCTATCCTTTTGGCGATCTCCCCACGTCGTTGGTTGTGTTTTCTTTTTTTCAATTGAATAAGACAGGTTAGACAATTGGTTATTTTTGTCAAAACGAAGTTCGTAGGTTTTTACCCCGATCTTGAGTCGAGCTGAGTCCGAGAGAGCCTAGTGAGCAGGGGACCCCATGATATGCATGTTTCTTCCTCTTCTTCCCTGATTTCAAGAGTTTTACTTCTTTACATGGGTGAAAGCCTTTGAGGAAGGCTTCTAAATTGTGATGAGTATTAAAGGGTATCCCCGCAAAATTAAACCCTTTTTTCTCTGCTTCTATACACCTTTCACAAGGTTTTTCCCACTGTGTCATGGTTCCTCTTTTCTTTTTCGTTTTGTTTTTCCTAAACAGGCTTCCCTATGATGAGAATTTGTCAACCCCCCCCCAACCGACAATTCCTTTTAAGTGGCCTTGCTTAGCTTGATTTGATACTTTAATATCAGCTCCCTTATTCTTTTTCTCGTGTTCAAACTAGAAGTAGATGGCCAACAATTCGGGCCACCCTGCGATAATCATACCCGGATGTGAATTTTCATTTGTTTTCTCTCTTCTGTCCTCCTCCCTTGTCCCACATCTCCCGCCCATTGATATCACTCCACACTATCTCTTGTTTTTTGTTGCATAATATTGTGGTAACATTTCCCTTTCAAATTATCTTTTGTCCCCTAATTAGGCTTTCTTTGTTGCAGTGCCTCGGAGTGGAAATAGTATTGGACTTCTTTTTAATATCGAAAATTACCTGTATCCTTCTTCACAATCTTATATTCCCCTTTATCTCTTGTCTTTTCTGTCTGCTTGATAATGTCCCTTTTCTCCTGGAACGTGTTTTTTCGATCGATAAAATTTTCTGGTAAGAATCTTTCATTTCATTTATCCTTTTTCCGTTTCTTACACGCCTTGATGGTCCTCACAATTATTCGCTTACTTTTTCCGGGTGGCCTTCCTCACTTTGTTTCTCTCATCGTATTTCTTTCGTGGAAGATGAGTAAAACGGTTTTTTATAAACTGTTTTCTTTTCATGATCCCTTTTCCAACCAACCATCCTTTTCCCCCCCCCCCCCCCTCTTTTTATCATTGGCCCATTCTGTTCTTGATATCTCCAACTTTCTCCAAAGGTCCTTACCATCTTCAAGGGGCTCGTAGTATTGCATTTAATATTAGGTTTTCTCTTTTTCCCTCGAGTCTGCCCTGATAGTTTGCATTTCGTCAGCACTAGCTTGAAACGTAAAGACAGCAATTTCCATAGTTTTTTTTTTTTCCCCGATGTTCCTACCGTCCTCCCCCCCCTATGCTCTCTCCTCCTATCCCTCCGTTGTGTTTTTTCTCGAGATACCTCCATAGTGATGTTTTGACGTAATTCCCGTCAAAGATGGGAATGTGTGGCTATTTAACCTCAAAACTGTTTTCCCCCCTGAACCTGCACCCTGACGATTTCTTTCCTGACAACCTCACCCTCTTTTTAACAAAGCACATCCTAGGATTGATGTTGAGAAGTATATCCTGTTTGAGTATTCGGGAACACCTAAGGGCATTCCCTGACCAATTTTTTATCCAGATTGCATGCGGTTTTGCCGGGTAGATTTGATCTGATCAGTTAAACGCCTGATTCACTATTTTTCCCACCCCAACGAAAGAGACCCGTCTTTATGGTACTCCACCCCAATAAATATTGAGGGAAACTTTGACAATATCAGCATCAAGTGATCCGTCCACATCAATGCTTTGCGGTTACAAGAAAAACGGAACCGACAATGTCAGATTTTTTCCCCTTCCCCCTTTTCTTGCTCGCTCGACCCACCCTTCCTTCGATTGATACAAGCCCCAAAGAGAGATTTCTCCCCTGCCTTCAATCCTCCTGAGCTTTAATGCTACATTTCCTTAGTCTTTAAACTACCAAATTATGTAGCTATTTCCTGTCACCCAAAGAGACTTCCTCCGACCACTGAACTGAATCGTCGTCCCTGCCTTTTTCAATGTTCCCCCACTTCCCCAAACCAAACAGCGATAATTTAAAGAGCTTTGATTTTTATTGCGTACCAGATTTTTGTGAATTAAGTCCGAACCAATCTAATCTCAATTTTCCCAACTCGGTTCTGTTATGTCGACAGAGAATTGTTTTGATCCTCTTCTTGCATAAAATTTGAACTATGAAGATCCTCCTGAGATCATTTTCACCTCACGAATCTAGGTTCCCTATCAATTTCATTTGTTGGTGACAAATTCCCTTAACTTGAAGCACGCCCCGTAGAGAACACCCACAAACAAAAAGCAAGACTTCATTCCCCCTTGAAAACTCTGTTTTTCCCTTGAACTTTTAAAGTCACCTCTCCTAACCAACACGATTTTAATTTTTTAATGACTAAGACTGTTAGATCTTCATCAGATGACAAATTAAGTTTTCCTCACCTCTTCTCCTCCCCAAGAGCGTTCACCCCCCCCCCTTTCCCTAATATCTTTCTTTCTTGCCCCACGTTATTACTCGAACACACAAATGAATATATACCTGCGCACTCTCTTCTCTCTCTCTATCTCCCTCACTTGTCGAAGATTTCTATTTTCCAATCCTAAATCACAACCTTCGATAATTCCTCTTCCCCCTGGAGAAAGAAAGCCCACAAAAAACCCTTTGGATCGCCAACATGATAGAGTTCTCGTTTTTTTGTCTTACATTTTCAATGAATTAACTGCTCGTTCGGCCTGATTTTATCCCCCCCTGCTTTTTTGAAATTTATACATTACCCTTTCTTCGCCTACGTAGAATTTCCGGTTAAAAGGTAAGTGCCCTTTACTTCTAAGAAAACTCTTAGAAAGTCTTCCTTTTGCTATTATGGATATTTTCATCCCCCATTTTTTCGCCCCCAGCCCCAATCTCTCCAGCACGATGAGTAAGAATACCCCATTCTTTTTTTTTTTTTCTTTGTTCTCTCTAGTTCCTTGTCACCAACTAGAATGCCCTTGCGGCGTGTGCGGACTACCCAACACACTTGTTTTAATAATAAAACGACCCTTCCCTTCATTGTACACATTTACCATTACTCATTCCTCAGGTGAATGGGTTTGCTTTGCCAAACCCTGCCCATCCTACACCAAGAGAGAAATTAATGAGGAAAAACAACGTCACCTCTTGTTCCAGTTCCAGAGCCCTTTTTTTGTTTGCCTAATACAAACTGTATTTGTCCTCTTCTTAGCTCCATTCTCCCTCCACCCCCCCACCCACCCCACCACGCAACACCAGGGTAGTTTGATTATCAAGTCGTAGAGCATAATCTTACGACGATACTTGCATTGATAGACCTCACCCCCCCCCCCACACCACTCTCCCCCACTCCCCTCCCCACCTCCTCTCCCACCTCCCCTCACCCCCGCTCCCACTCGCTCTCCCCCCCCTTTACCTTTCTCTCACCCACATATACCCCCGCCCCTCTTCCCTCCCTCCCTAAATTTCTCTCCTCACTCCCTTACACCCCTTCCCGCCCCTTTCTCTCTTCCCGCCACCATTCTACCCCAAACCCACCTCCCCCCCCCTTCCTCACGCTCCCTCCACCCTCACTTTCCTCCTACTCTCCCCTCCCCATCCCTACTCCCCTTCTCCTCCCTACACCCTCCCCCCCCAACCCCCCCCCCCCCGCCCATCTCGTCCCCTCCGACCCTCACCTCCAGCCTCCCTCCACTCCCGCCTCTCCTATGCCCTTTTCCCAGGCATTTCTCTCTCATTTCACTCTCCCCTCCCTACCTCCTCCCTCACTACCTCCCCCCCCCCTTACCCTACCACACCTTACTCTCTTCCCAACCCATCGCCCCCCCACCTCCCGCCCCCTCCTCCTGCGTCCTCCCTCCCTTCTTCCCTCCCCCCCCCCTAAATCCCACTCCCCCCCCCCATTCTCCCCTCGCACCCCCTCAATTCCTCTCCTCATCCTCCTCTCGCATCTCCTTTTCCCCTCGCTATTCACGAATCCTTCCCCTCCGCCCTCCCCCCCTCCCCCCCACCCCCCCCGAATCCTATTCCCCCCTCCTCCTCACCCCCACGCCTTTCCCCTCCTTTCACAGCCACTCTCCCCCCCTCCTGACCTCCCCCCCCTTTCTTCTCGTACTACCTTCCCTCGTCCACCCTCCACACCTGCCCGCCTCCCTCCCCTCCCGCCCCCCCTCTAATCCCCAGTTCCCCCCCCCCATTCATTCCCCCCATTTCCCTCTCTCTCCGCTCGTATCCCCTTCCTCTCCCCCCCCTCCCTCTTTCTCCCCCCCCCTCCCCACCCCCTTCTCCCCCCCTCTCCCCCTCCCCCCCCCCCTCCCCCTCCCTTCCTTCTCAGCTCGCGCCTCACCTCACCTACCCTCTCCCTCTTCCCATCCCCTTCCCCCTCCCCCCCTCCCCCCTCCCTCCCCCCTTCTCCTTATCCTCCCCCCCCGTGCCCCCACCATCCACCCCCCTTCCCCCCGCTCCGTCCCCCACTCACAACTCCTACCCCCCCCTACACCTCCCCCCCAACCTACCGCCCCCCCCCTGCCCTCCCCCCCCCCATCTCCTTTTCTCCTCCCGTCCACCTCTTTCCTTTCCCCTTTTCCCCCCCACCCCCCCCCCTCCACCGTCCCCTCCAACCTACCTCCCCCCGGCCCACCTCAGCTCTCCTAACCCCCCCACCCCCCCCTAAACTCTCCCCCCCCTCCCCCCACCTTCCTGACCACACCCATCCCTTCTCCTCTCCTTCTTACTCCCCACCACCCCCCATTTCCTCGCCCCAGCACCCCTTCCCCTCCCCTCCCTCCCGGTCCCTCCTCACATTACACTCCCCCGCCTCTCTCCCCCTCCAACCCCCCCCAACTCGCCTTCCCCCCTCTACACCACCACTTACCCCACCCCCAATCCCCCCCTTTCCCTCCTCTTCCCCTCCTCCTTATCCTCCCCATTTCTCCCTCCTCTCCTCTCCTCCGCCCTTCCCCCCACCCCCCCCTCCCCCCCCCCCCTTACCCGCCCCCCTCACCCTTCGCTTCTCCTTCCTCTCCCTATCCCCTTATCCCCCCATCTCCTCCCCTCTCCCTCCCTCAAGCCCCTCCCCCCTCCTCCCACCTGTCCTTTTTACTATCCCCACCCCCCCACCTTTCTCCCCCCCCCCCACCCGCCACCCCCTTCCCCCCACCCTCCTCTCGCCCTCCATGCTCCTCCTTCCCCTCCTCCCAATTTCCCCTTCCCTACCCACGACTCATCCCTCCCACCCCCTCCCGCCCACTCTCCTCCCACATAACACTCTCACCTACCTCTTCCACCCCTCTTAATCACCGCTTTACACTCCTCCCTACCCCCCCCTTCTTCCCCCTTCCCCAACCCCTTCTACTTCAGCCCCCTTTCCCTCCCACCCCCCCTCCCCCACCCCCCCGCACTTTACTCCCCCCCCACTTTTCCCTCCCCCCCCCATCCTCTCCTTACCCTTTACCTTCCCTCTCCCGCCCTCCCATCTCACTCCATCCTTCTTACTTCTCCCCCTCGTCTTTCCATCTCTCCTCCCCTCCCCCCCCTCCTCCCCTCCCCCACTCTCCCCCCCCCCCCCCCCCCCCCCCCCCCCCCCCCAGCCCGTCCCTTACACCCCCCTCTTCCCCCCCACCCCTCCAACCCCACCCCCTTCTACCCCGCACCTCAACCCTACCCCATTCTCACCTCTATTCTCCTTCACCCCCGCCCTCAATCCTCCCCCTAATTACTCCCCTCTCTCCCCCAACCCCCCCCCCTCTCATACCCCGCTCCCCCATCCTCCCCCCCACCCCCTCACGCCTCTCTTCCTCTTCCACCCCCCTCTCTTCTACCCGCCCTCCTCTTCCCTTCTTTCCCCCCCACCTCCTCACCCCCCCTTCCACCAATCTTCCCCCCCACTCATCTATCCTCTTCCCCTCTTACCCCCGCACTCCTACGCGCACTCTCCCCCCCCCCACCCCCCTCTCCCCCCCCTTACCGACTCCGCCTCCACCCCCCAACCCTATTCCCCTCCTCCCTTTCCCCCCCCTCTCACCCTCCCCCTCCCTTTTTCCATCTCTCTCCCAACCCCCCTCTTCTCCCCACTTATCCTTCGCCCCCCCCCATCGTATCCCCCTTACCCTACCCCCCCCCCCCCTCCCCTCCCTCCAACACTCTCATCCACGCCCGCTCTCCCACCCTCCCACATCCTCCACACTTTCCCCACCTTTTCCCCTCACTCTTATCCCCCCCCCCCTTTTCCCCCCTTTCCCCCCCCTCCACCCCCCCTTTTCCCCCGCACACTCCCCACCGCCCTCTTACCCCCTCCCCCCTCTCTCCCTCCTCTCATATTCCCCTCCTCTTCTACCCTCCCCTCCCGTTCGAATGCCCCAGCCCTCTCCCCCACCCCTCCGCCCCTCTCGTCTTCTCTTTCTCTCCCAGCCCCCTATCGCTCACACCCCTCCCTCCTCCCTCCCGACTCTCTCCTCCTCCCTCCTCGTCCCCCCCTCCACTACCCCCCCCACCCTTTTCTCTCCATCCCCCTCCTTCCCCCTTACCACATCCCCTTTCCCCCCCCTTGCCTAATCCATCTCTTCCTCCGTCTTCACTCCTCCCCTCCCTAACCCCCCACCCCTCACTCCCCTCCCTTCGCCTCCCCCCCTATACCTCCCTCCATCCTTCCCCCCTTCACCCCCCCCTCCCCGTCGCCTCCACTTCACATCTCATCGCTCTCACCCCCCCCCCACGAACTCTCACCCTCCTCCCCCCACCCTTCCCCTCCCCCCTCCCCCCCCCCCCCCCCAGCCCACTTTGCCATCCTCACCACTCCCTTCCCAACCTCCCCTCCTCCCCACTCGTTTACCCCCCCCGTTCCCCTTACTCCCTCTCCTCCTTGCATCCCCCCCTTCCCTTCCCCCCCCTCCTCCCTTTCCCCTTCCTCCTCATATCCCCCTTTACCTTGCCGTCTCCTCCGCTCACCCCCACCCCCCTCCCCTCCTCCCCTACCGCTTTCTCCACTTACTTCCCTCGCATCCTCTCCTCCCCTTCCTTTGCACTCCTACCTTCCGCCACAAATCATCCCAACCCCCCGTCCCCCTCCACCCTCTACTCCCCCCATCCCCTCCCCGTCCCCCCATCTTTTCTCTCCCCCTCTCCTCCTTCCCCCTCTTCCTCCCCCCCCCCCATCCCCCTCCCCTCCCACATCTTCCTTCTCTCCTGAAGAGTCGGACAGGTTTATGTGCCACACGTCTGTTGTTCCTCTTTTCCATGCGTCACAATCCTTTTTTTTTGGAACGTTTTAAGTTTTTTTTTCCATATATACGGTTCCAGGACATTTGAAACCCTTTTATTTCTCTGAGGAAAGACACGCACCCCCCCCTTTTGAAAAGAGGTTTCCCAATACCTCTTTTCGCCCTCGTGTTTTTCGAGATTCTTCCCAAAATCTTTAGGCGTTTGCCCCCTTTCTCCCCCCCCTTGTGAGAGAATTTCATTTTTTTTTTCCCTCAAAACCAGAAAAGAGGCTAATTTATCTTATTGCTTCACCCCCAAGTGTCCACTTCCACCCTTTTTTTCTTTGCATAATCTACGATTGTCAACACAACCCCACAGAGCATCCCAAACAGACGTTAAGGCCTTGCCCCCATATTATTTTCTTTTGGGTGGTTTTCCTTTTCTTCTCAATTGCCAAGTGATAGTGATATTCGATTCGGATCTTATTGCTTACAGACCCTGTTTTTTCTCCCTCCCCACCTCAATGGGGGTTTTTTTTGGGGGGGTTTTTGAACCCCCTAGCTCCCAATGTCTCCCTTCCCCAGTCGACACGCCCGCAGTCACCGTTGATTTTCGTTCCCACCTTTTCCCCCTCCTAACTTTACTGAACCAATTTTTGTTCGGGTGTTTTTAGAAGTCTACTTTTGTTTTATTGAATTTTATTTGTTTTTGAATCTCCGTCCCCCTCATGACTTCCTTTTTTCCCTTTTGTTAACATTCCCTTGTCAGGGTAGTTTTTGGCCTCTTTTTTCCCCACCAGTTTGGGTTATTACTCACTCTTTCCTTCCGAAGTCAGAGGCCCTTCTTTTTACGACTTTACGAAGCATTCTCCCCCCCCTCCCCCCCCCAATAGATAGCTTATCCTCATTTGCCTTGTCCCAAAGAGATGAGTTGTATATACAAGTTTAACAGCAATCAAATGAGTTCCCCTCCTCTTTGTTATAAACCCACTCTACAATTCCCTCTTTTCCCTCTTTTCCCCTTGACCTAAATGAATGCATCCCTCTCCTCCTCATCCGGCTTTTTACATGGATAAAGCAATACTATTTACCGCTCTTTTTCTTACTCCTTCCCCTACTACCCCCTCACTCTCGCCCCACACCCCCACCTCTCTCCTCCCTCATTGGACTTCTCCCCCTTTAGTTTGTTTTTCCTTTTCTTCTCCATGTTAATTAATGAAGTAGATGGAAATGTTGTCCCCATGCTTATTTTCCCACACGAGTCCATCTTTCTCTGGTTTTTTGTCTTTTGATCTTCCTTTCCGTTGAGATTGCGCAGGAGGGAGACATTCCTCTGCATGATGTTTCTTAATTTTCTTGATTTTCGGCTTCTATTCTTTCCCCTTTTGTTCCGAACCCTTTTTTCTCCTTTCTCGGAACTCCCTTTCATCTTCCAGCCCCCCTGTTTTTATAGAAAAACCCCTTTTCTTTTTTTTTCTTTTTTCTTTTCCTGAAAAGGTAAAGGGACCTGAGTTCATGCCTTGGTTTTTCTTTTTTGTGTGGTTTTGTTTTCTTCCCGGCCTTTGCCCAAGCAGTCCTCCCTTTCTTTTTTTCCACCCAAAGTTAGACCCATTTTCCCCCTCTGATTTTATTCTTCTTAATGACCTAAATCATAGCATTCCTTTTTCCTTTGGTTTCCCCCCACGCGAGGATTCCCCCCACATTCTTTGCCCCAATTTCGCCAGACCAAACAATTCAATTCTTTTTCAGGGAGCGGTCTTTCTTTTTGAAGCAGCGTACTTTTTTTCCCCGTTTCTGTGACCTTAAACCCTGTACGACACCAACAAGACTTCTCCCTTTCCTCATTCACACACCATAGTTTTTGGTTGATTTCATATGTGGTTACCACCTCCCATTACTATTGGGAAGCGATTCATTCTTTAGTCTCTCCCGTTGTTTTTGTTTTACAGGACTTTGGCCGTGAAATATATTTTTTCCCCCAGTTGTAATATTCGCTAAATTCTGTACATTATAGTAAAATATGCCCCGACCCTTGCCTTTCTGACCCTCTCGTGTTTTTTCCCCTTTCTTCAATCGCATCCGGAGATTCATCCTCTATCTACATTTTCTCTTTAAATATTTACCAGGTCATAATTACTTTGGTTTCTTCACAGCGTTGTTTGAAAGTCTTTTCTCTTGCATTTTTGCTGAGTTGGTTCCCCTTTCCTTCAATCTTTGTATTAGGTTTATCAGAGTTGCTTTTCCGTTTCGTTTTTCCCACGATGGTAAATCAGGCGTTTAACTGCTAAGCCATATTCCTATTCCCGTCCGCTCAAAACAATCATATCTCGATGGCCCCCGATTCCTATTTTGACTTTAGGCCCCTAGTTGGACTTCTCTTCACACAAGATCCCAATCAACATCTAACTTTTTTCTTCTTCTTGATAACTATATTAGGTTGTGTGTCCTTCATGAATTCCTCAGTTGCATTTTCCTACCACGATTTGATTGAACGTAAAGTACATCCTCCCCGTTGTTCAACGATTTACTTCCCCCCCCAGCCCCTTAATGTATGATAATCTCTCTCTTTCCTCTGGTTGTTGTTGAGTCCTTTCATCATAGCCTTCAATCTTTGCCCCACGTTCTGATTACTTACGTTTACTATGTTCATTACGCTTCCCCTTTCTTTTTTTCCCATGCTGGCTATCGCCAAGACCAAGCTCAACCGAGTTACCAAACTACTTTTCCTGCTGACGAGTTCATACGATTCCTCATTCAGGGAACCACAATGCCTAAATGAACCCATTCTGCATCGACAGTAGAGATTGAACCATTCTGTTCTTAAGGGTTTACTATTCTATCATCTGATTTCCTCATCGTTCCCCTCAACAAAGATCCTATGTGGGACTGACCACCCTTCCTCCCCCCCGATTTTCCAGAAATTTGCCCCCGATACCCATGCCTGCCCTCGCCCCATAATGATGTGCCTTAGTCCCCCCCGGAAAAAATTCTCACTGATTCTTCCCCTTAGAAAATTGTCCGATCCTATTTTTCCCCAACTTTCTCCCTGTTAACCACTTCTCTTTCCTTTCCCATCCCCTCTCAGCGACCACATTAATGTATCCCTTAGAATGATTGTAACCCCGGGATTTGCGCCATAGCCCCAACTTCCCCAAATTACGCCGCCTATCGTACACCACCTCTCCCAATCAAGATGCTTTTTTTCACTATTTTTCATGATTTTTACCCCCCTTGATAAACACCCCCAACCAACGTTCTCACTGTTTCCTTTTTCTACCTGTAATATTCTTCAAGATGTTTGTGCCCCATATGTTTAAAAGTAAGATTTTGTGAAGATTAGGCAAAGTAAATCTTTTCAGATGTTATTATTCGACTTTGGCCTCCCCCCTTTTCCTTTTTTTTGACTCGTTTCCCATGTTTGTGAACCCTCTTAACCTGTATGTTCTTCACTCATCAAGTAATCCATAGGTCGTCTAATTTCATAGTTTACACCCTTTCATCCCCCCCATCTAATACTCTTCCCCTCGAACCCACACCCACAAAAGAAACCCTTCACATTCCAACTCGTTCTTTAAGTGTAATTCGACGAGAGACTGCCCCCCACAAGATTTTTAACTCCACGCCTGTTCGCCCCTCTCTATTGTGTCTTCCCTATTCTAATACCTTTTCCTTCACCCCCACCAGGGAAACCTTTCTTCAAAAAGAAGGTCTCTCATTTTTCCGTCCTTAATACTGTCTCCTTTTCTCCTCTGATCCGCTCTATCCCTCTCTCTGCCCTCTATGGTCTTTTTCTGTTGCCCCCACAGTTCCCCCCCATTCCTTCTAACCGGTAATGTCAATTGTCTAAGAAAGCCCCCAAAAAACCCATCACTTTTTGCTGTCTCGCAAATGATCGCCCTTATGGTGTCTCATTCCCCCCTGATGAATTATGGAATTTCCTCTCCTTTTACACCATGAAATGGCAAATAGGTGAATTTCTTTTCCCCCTCTGCCCCCTTTAACTTCTTTTTTTCATATCTTTCAGTGCTCCTGTATTCCATCGAACGTATTGCCCTCCTCCTAAATTCTTAACTCCACCAAGTTTTTCTTTTTCCCCAGAAATATCCCCCCTGATATTCTGGTTTCTCCTTTTAGACCCTTAGCATACTTCTTATTTTTCACAGTGCACGATGCGAGACGCTCTTTTTTTTTTTTTCTTTTTTTCTAGTTTTAGTATTTATTCCAAAATTCCTCCCCCTCGTTGGAAGTACATAGTGTTATACACCAAATAAAAATTCCTATCATCACAAAAAACCCCTTCCATTTCCTTCCCCCTCCCCTTACCTCCTTCCTTCTGTGAAGGGGCCTAATTATTAAAAAAAAAAA
>Ga0179591_1269893_pt1 | contig 12434 bp, 18 predicted proteins | sample CZOMad2_1_08_16f_FD_182891 | JGI IMG/M metagenome (GOLD analysis project Ga0179591, IMG submission 182891) | Vadose zone soil fungal communities from Angelo Coast Range Reserve, California, USA - CZOMad2_1_08_16fungal (PacBio error correction) | ecosystem: Environmental > Terrestrial > Soil >... | reverse complement strand
GTAAACGTACGAACCCCAACCGCAAATATCGGTCTAAGAGCATCATCGTGATTTTTTTGACCCCCGTACTTCTTTTCCTTTTTCTTCCTCCTTTTTCCCCCCCCCCCGTCTGGGTTTTTTTGATTTCGGCGAGTACTTTTTTTCGCATTGATCAGTCGGCCGAAGCATATCAGTTTTCTCTTCATCATGACCCCCCCCTTTCCCCCCCTGTTGGTTTTTCCCGCGTTTTAGGAAGTTATCTATCCAGACTTTTTTACCCCCCACTCGATTCTGATTCGGTATATAGTACTTTGGCTGTCTTTTCTACCGAGCTCCCCAACACTTCTGTAACGAGACAAGTTCCCTCCCCGGCCGTATCGGGTTTCCACTAACGCCCAGAGAGGTTTGTGTTTATTCGCAGGGACGCTTCCTTCTAGCTCCCCTTTTCAATGCTAAGAGAGTGTTGGGCCCTCTTTGAGAAGGATCAGAAAACGCCTTACCTAGGGTGGATGCCGCCTCGTCTAGCTAGGTCTTTCACGGGCCTTGACTTAGTTTTCTCGGGCAGGCTCTCCCAGATTCCCGGAAATAATTTTCCCCCCTCTGGCTTGCATCCATCGCACATTTGTTTTTTTTTTTAGTTGTGACTTCTGGCAATCCCCCATCCCATGTCCCCTGCAATTGTTTTTTGAGGAGACCCCCCCCCCCCGTCGTTTTCCTTCTCAAACTTTCCCGTTGTTTTTTTTTCCTTTTTGTCCAATTTTCCCTCCCCCCTTTCAAACCCACTATCGCACACAGGTCTTCCTTTTTTTTTTTTCAGGGGCTTACGCAACTTCTTTTTTCATCAAATGTTGCTTTTTTTTTCCCTTGAAGTGTTCATTCGAACTCCCCCCTTTGCTTCTGGAGGAAAACCCCCTCCCAATTTTTGCCCCGTGAAGGTTTCTTTTCAAACTTATCATGGCCTCCACCACCCTTCCTTGTTGTGATACAGGCATGTTTTACCATCGTTTCCTATTCATTTCCCTTCCCGAGTTGTTTTTTCCCCTTGCCCAGAGCATCCGCGCACGGCCCGATCACCTGATTTCGCCGTAAGGGTCTCGGCAAGGCCGTAGTTGTTTACCTCCGCCATTGGTCAACAAAAAATTTTTTAACCCCGCTCCGTTGTAGTCCCCCCCTATCCCAGGTTCCTTTCCCCTGGGACCGGAAACCAGCCACCATTACTTCTGTCTGCAGCCGTGCCCAGTTTACCCCCCCCCACGACCCCCTTTTTTTTTCTACGTTCGGTTTTTTAGCCCTGCCCCATCCCTGCGCCACAGCGGTCTCGGCCCCTCCCCCATGATGGAGGCCCCCATGAGGATCTCCTTCGGCATTTTTGTTAAAGGCTGCCCCTTAAATTCCCTTTGGCTCCCGTTGGCCTTTGTCCCATCTTCAGGCTTCCCCCCTGGTCCTTTTCTTACGCAGCTACCTTTTTCGCCCACATGGGGCATAGGCCGAGTTTGCACTGCCTGCACCCCGTTTAGATTTTTTTTTTTTTCTTGAGAATGGTTTGAGCGTCCTTTGCCCTTCGCGCCGAATAATGAAGACTTGCTGCGACCGACCTCCGGCTTTGGGCTCTCCTGTTTTAGAATGCTTTTTGGCCCGACGATCGTCGTGCGCTGCCTCCCCCCTACTTAGTGACGTTCTCCATCACTCCACGTATGGACCGAGACGCCACCACTAAACACGGCTTGGGAAGGTTGCTCGGACTTGCACTGCCTTGATCTCTCCCCCCGGTTCTTCTGCCATTGTGGTACTCAGTTCCTTTTTCTTGCCCTCTTTTTCCCTGCCAGCATACCACCCACCTCTCTCTGTTTTTTTTTGAAGAAACTTTCTCTTTTCCGTTTTGTTTTCTGATCTCTTTTTTTCCAGGCATCATCCAGTTTCTCCTGATGCTGCCTTTTCCCCAGCACGAATTGCCACGTGCTTCCCCTTTTTCCCCCCTCTGCTATCCGCCGTCAGTGGTCTCGCCATGCGTCGGGTAGTAGCGTTCTCTTTGGGTTAAGGGGTTGTGTCGATCTCCCCCTGCGCTCCGCGCGTTTTTTTTTGAGTATGCTATATGTACTCCCCCTTTTGAGGTTTGTCCTCTTCGCCTGTCTTCCTCTTTTTTTGTTCACGGCGATCACACCCCATATTACGCGCCGTTTCTGGGTTTTTGTTGCTTTTGATTTCCCTTTCTACGTTTCTTTGACTATCCGTAATCCTCTGGCTCTTTTCCCCCCTTGCCCCCCTTTGGTATTCACGGCGATTGCTCCGTGTCTTTTCCTTCCCCTCCCCCCTTATACTTCTTTCAAGTTCTCTTCGGCCGGTTTGTCGGGTTTGCGAAACCACCCTCCCTTCCCCTTCTCGGCCGTTTTTTGTTGAACTCCGTTGGCTCTGCTCCCCAATGTCGTTGGCAGTTCTGCCTTTCTTTTTTTTTCTTCTCTCCGGAAAGCCGGGTTTCTGTGTCACAGGTGCCTGGCGGCAATCTCCCTCTTTTGGCGAGGGGACCTTTCTCTTCGGTGTTTTTTTGCCGGCCGTCTTTTTTTTCTTGGTTCGTTTTAAACCCAAACTCCGCCCACCTCCCCTCTTCTCTTTGACAACGGATAAAGGCTTTTGTTTGTTTTCTCCCTTTTGCGTTTTCGATTGATGTTGTTTTTTCCCTCCTCCTTGATTCTTGGTCTCAAGCAAACCTCCCCCCATTTTTCTTTGCTCAGAGTTGACCTTTGCCTCCCCCCTTTTTTTTTCTCCGTTTAGGGTTTTACGGTTCGTGTTCCCGTCCCCTGTTTCCGTTTACTTTTGTAGGTTTTTTTTTCTTTTGCCGACGTCTCTTTTTTTTTTCCGTTGAACCCCCTTCCGTGGTCCCCGTTTCCTGTCCCTAATTTACACAGCACTTGGTGATTTCTGCCTTTTGTGCACAAGTGAAGACGGATCCTTCAAGTTCTGGTCCGGATGACCCTCCCCTCCCCCCCCCCCCCCCCCCCCCCCCCCCCCCCCCCCCCCCCCCCCCCCCCTGGAACTTGCGACTGAGGTTTTCCTCATTTTTTAAGGCTCCCTCCCCCCCTAGTGACTTGGAACCGCTTTTTCCCTCGCCCCTCGGTGTTGTAACGGTTCGGCCAACGGCCCCGGGGGTTTCGCTGCCACCTATTGGCGTTCGGGTTGCAGGCAAAAAACCTCCCCCCTTTGCGTTTACCTTTTTCCTTTGGACGCCCGTTTTCTTTTTTCGTCCCCGTCAAGCGTCCCGCCAGCCTGATTTGTTCTAAAATTTTCCCTTGAAACGGTTTTTTCCCTGCCCCCTCGATTTTTTGGCAGCGGGCGGCCCCTCCCCTTTTCTATCCGCTGATCCAATTCTGCGTACCATCCCCCTTCAGATTTGTTCCCCTCTTTTCTGAATGTGTATTTCCCATTTTCCTCCCGTAATTGTCAGCACGACAATTGCAGTTCAACTTATATATTTTTTGTGTTTGTTTTCCTTTTCCTCCCCCCCCTCGGTTTGGGAGCTTTCTTTCAGCGTGTTTGTGGTCCCCCTCCACACCTTTTTTTTTGGAGCAATAGTGCCACGGCGACCAACCCGTTGGTGAACGTCTTGTCCGCCTTCCCCGTTGACTCCATGGCCTTTTCTCCCCCCCGGTTTTTGTCGCACAGTTTCCTCTTCCTCTTTGGGAGTTGTGAGGACTCGTTCCGGCCGCCCTGTCAACTTTTTCCCCGTATCCCCCTCGTGGGCCCATGTTTTTCTCCTTTCTTTTTTCATTTTTCGAATTCTCCTCCGGCGATGTGTGTGTTTTCCAGGCCCGCTTGGTAGCTTTTGTTTTTGGGTCTCTCCCTCCCCCAGGGAATAAAACCTATTTTTAGGCCCTTTTCTGTTATTCGTGGGCGAAGCCGCCTGAAGGGAGAGGGCCCCCCATTCTACCTGGGTTTTTTTCTTTCGCCCCCCAGATGCCTCGTGCCTCGGGTCTGCCCCCTTTTTTCGGCGCATGGTTTATACGGGGAACGTCCGGCAAACCAAGTTTCGCTGTCCCCAATCCTCGTTGTATTCTTTTCTGTGACGTTTTCTTTGTGATATGCCATTCAAAGTTGTCAACATTTTTTTTTCTCCCTTGACAAGAACCCCCCTTTTTTCCCCCAAACTTTTTCCCCCATGCCCTCCCTACTCCCTTTCGCCAAGAAGGTGACGCCGCGCTGGTGAAGCATCTTCTGGCCCTTCCTTCGTTCTGTCGGCCCAGTGAAATTCTTTTTCACCCCATTGAAACGTACCCCCCTTTTCGTACACCGGTCCTGTCCCACAGGCCCCCGGCCCGCAAAATCTGTCCGCGGTTATGTGTCTATGAAATACTTGGCATGGCAAGACCTTTGTGATTTTTTGACAGCACTTGGACTGCAGAATGATTGCGGTCCTTGTCCCCTTCATAAGCTCATTTTCCCCCAAAATCCTGATCCGGGTTGTGTTGTCGGAAGGGAAAAGTGCCACGTTCTCTTCGGACATTCCCCTTTTGTTATCTTTGCTTTGCGGCTCTTCCCTTTTAGTTGTCTCCCCTTCGTTTTCTCGTTGGTTGTTTTTCTCGGTACGAAGTGGCAAGTCATCTCTGCCCGTGTTATTTCGCGACGATCCGGGTTTTCCTCCCTGGCACCCCTTTTTTTTTCGCTCTGAATCGCTTGTCCTTTTTGGGAAGGATATTCGTGATGTTGCTTCCCACAACTAAGGGCCCCCTTTGTTTGCTTTTTCTCTGCGGTACATGAGCGTATTAACGCGTCGTTCCTTTTTTTCGTTGTTGAAGGATTCCCGTCGACTTTGCCCCCTTCGCCACACAGCAAGTCGCCCCTGACGATTGTGGATTTTTTTCTTGTCTGCTAAGTCCCCTTGCAAAGCGTCAACTTCTCGTAGGGCCTACCCCCCCTCCTTTTAGCTTTTGACCGTATTAATGATTTTTTTCGTTCAAGACCCTCCCCCTTCCACTTGACGGGCTCTTTTCCTCTGTTTTTTCCTTTCCCTGATTCTTCAAAAGGACTTAGCGTCAGGGTTGAGTGGGACCTCCCCTTCCATAGAAGTTATGGCCTATTCCGACCATTCTCTCGTGTCCTTTTTTTTGAAGGAATTTTTCCGATGTGGGGCGCGACCGACCCCCCTCCCCAGTCTGATATTTTTCCTCTCGGCAATGTGCTAGGCCTTTTCCTGCTTTTTCCCCCCTTGAACCCCTTGGAGTTCTGAGGGGCGGAGCCGATTTTCAATCCCCCAAACCGTGGTGTTTCGGCGGCCCTTGTTTTGTGCCATGTCGACAATCTCGTTGCCCCACGGTTTCTGGCCCGGTCCGCGTTAGTTCGCCCTTAATCATGCTTGAGGAGGATCAACCCTCCCTTACTCGACTGCCAACCCCGGTCTGGTCGAAAGTCTGTCTCCCTTGCCCTATTCGCTATTCCCTTCCTTCCTCCTCCGGAAGGTGTGGTTATCACGGTCAGGTCAATCTGTCCGTATGTTCATCGTTTTTGACCCCCCCCCCGTTCCTGCTGGTTTTGGCCAGTTTGCTTTTTGGACCCTCGAGGGGAGCCATGTCGTGCTTTTTGATTTTCTTTTTTGTCGACACCCTGCGCCCGGTTCCCAGCCCCGAGAGTTCCCGTCTTTGGACACATTGCCCGCCCCCCCCGGTGTGACTTCCTGACATGGTTTTTCCCTTCCTTGTCTTAACCCGCCGGCGCCCGGCGGTCTGACCTGGAGCCTTTGACATGCCCCCGAGCCTTCCCTTGCGCTCCCCCTCCCCTTTTAAAGCTTGTGCTTTTTTCGGCTGGGTGGGGCCCAACTACCACTACAGAGTTTCCTGCACCCCAGGCACCTCTCCCCCCGTGACTCACGCACCTCCCCTTTTGTTCGCCTTTTTTCTGTCAGGGGGGGCACCGACTTGTCCCTGAAATTCGCGTACCCCCCCCATGCCGCGGCCGGCCCCCCCTTTTGGATTTGGGGTCTTTGTCTGCCTTCAGGTGAAAGCAAAAACGTTTGCTCCCCCTTTATTAGGCTGGTTCTTGTTTAAGGTTTTCGCGCTTTCGCGTTTTCCCCGGCAGCCCAGTCACCCCACCCAATCCACGTCTGAAGAAGGGATGCGACTGGGTCTTCCTTCTCGAGGCCCCGTTGGCATCCCCCAAGTCCCCTCCGCGAGGGTTAGACTCTCTTCTTTACCCTGAGAACGGACACCCCCCCCCTGGCATTTTTTTAGGAAACCATCTCATGCCGTTCTAATACCAGCAGTCTCTTCGTACGGACCCTCCCTGGTAGGGCGGTCCTTTTTCTTCGCGAAGGGCCCTGTTGCCTGCCCCGTTCAAGACGTTTTTTGCTACTCCCCCAATCCCCCTGTGAAAATCCTTGCGCTTACCACCGGGGCCTTCTGCTTCGGGCCAACCTCCGCTATCCCTCCCGCCCCCTTTGCCCTTTTGATCCCCCCGGTCCTGTCATGGCTCGGGGGGTGGCTGAGGCCTTTTCCTTGTAATTGGCATTGTCTGCACCGTTGTGTCCGTTTTGTTCTTTTTTGTGACAATGAGACGGAAGGTGCCATTGCGCCTCCCTTTCCCCCTGTTTTTTACGGACGTACCAATTGTTTGACTTCAGAGGCATCTTTCATAGACCCCCCCAACCGCGGAACCCTTGATTCCGGTTTTTTGACAGGGCTCCTAGAACAAACTGGTTTTTCCTTTTTAAACCGTCGACATTCTTTTTGTCCTCGCCGCGTTTTTTCCAGGGAACCCCTTTTCGGATCCGTCTTGCGTCCCCCCCCTGATGTTCTATTTATCGTGGCGGATGGTTTTTTTTTACTTTGTCTTTTCTTTCCCGCCTTTTTTTCCCCCTTTTTCTTCCATCACAATCGGCTTTTTTTGCCCCCCGAACTCTTGGTCTTTGATGTCCCCCCTTTGTTTTTCCCCGTCGTTTCCTTTTGTCTTCCCCCCCCCCCTGACTTTTGGCCCTCGGCGATCGCCATCTTTGAACCCCAAAATTTCTGAGTTTGACTTTTTCCTTTCCTTTCTTCGCGGGACCCCCCCTCGTCCCCTTCTTCCTTGCTGGGACCAATTTTTATCTGGGGACTTCGCCCCTCCTTAAGCGCTGTTTATTGGGTCGGACCCCCCCCAGTCGTCATAATTCCCCTTTCCCCCGTTTCACTACTGCGATCCTGTTTTCTTCCCCCCCCTCTTCTGGAAAACCCCCTCATTTTTCCCGTCCCAATTTTTCCGTCACACCTTTGACCAAGACTTTCAGCCGGTTCCTTCGCCAAAAGCCCCGTACGCGGACTTTTTTTTTTTCGTACAAACGGTGGCTCCGGCTCGTTCTATGGCCGGTCCCTGTGGTTTTTTTTTTTCTTTTGGTAGCGATGGCTATTTGGTTTAGTTTTTTCCGTCCCCCTCCCCTGATGGCTTTGACCGCCGTTTTTTTTTCATGCCGATGGCGTCACTCCACCAACCCCCCCGCATATCTTGTAAGACGTCCAGTTGTGCTAAACATTCTTCTTTTTGTTTTTTTTATCCCTCCCTTTTTTCAAGTTTCATGGTCAAGTTTCGGTCGTCCGCATTTGTCCCCCTTGGGGCTATGCCGTGTTCCTGTTTCAAGCCAACATCGGTGCTGACCCCTAGTTTTCTCTTGCTTTGCGGGCATCTTCCCCGTAATGTTTTTTTTTTTTTTTTTTTTTCCTTGACGATCACACAAATGGGCTTCCCTTCATTTCGGCAACCGTATTGTTTTTTTTTTTTCCCTGCTTAAACGTCTTTGTTTTTGTTTTTTTTTCATCGTTCCTGTTTTGTTGCCGCCCTCGTTGCTCACCGCGATGATGGGAACCGGGGTTCTCCTTTTTTCGGAGTGTTTTTTTCACTAGTACTCTTTAGCCAACACCGTCCCTCTCCCAACAGGTCTTTTTCTTGCTTCCGGCATCTTCCCCAAACCGGGATTCAACATTCGTTTCCCCCCCCCCCATCATCAGGTTTTCTTTCTTCCATGTGCTTATGGCCTGAACCTTTTTTGCCGGCATTTTGGGTCGGCGCATCTTTTGTCTCCCCTGACCCCGTTTTATTGCGCTTGCCCGACCCTTCCCCCCCCGAAAACTTTCGTCGAATTTCTCTCCCCCGGCCCTATCCCTTTTGAGTTCCTCATGTCTGTGTGATGGCTTTTTTTTTTGCCCCGTTCCTTTATCGGCGTTTGCCCCCCCCCCCCCCCCCACAACCCCTCAGTTGACAAAACCGCCCCTTTACCTTTGGATGCACGTTTCCTGGCCGGAAATCAAGCCTTTTGTCCTGTGGTGGACACCCTCGGCCGCTTTGTTTTTTTTTTTCGTTTTTCCTTCCTTGTATTTATTTCATCAGCGAACTTTCCGCAGCAAATCTTTGCCAAGTGTCCTTTTTTTACCGCGATTGAGGCTATTGCCGCAGGGGTGCTGGAACGCACCGTTTCTTCGTCTCCGGCATACCCCTACTGGGTTTTCCCCCTTGGCCCCCCCCCCCCCTCATTTGCCGTTTTCGCAGAAGGCTAACGGGGGCCGTTTACCTTTTGAAATACTGTTCCTTTCGGTGTACGTCTGTTTTGAGCAATCAAGGTGGCATTGCCAGACACCCCCCTCCCTCCTGACCCCTGGCAGTCTTCTTCTGGATTTATCCCCGAGGGTTGGCTTTTTCTTTTTGTGACAAATCCCTTTTTTAATGGGAACTTCCCTTTTCCCCCCGGATTACTTGGAATTGGGTGTCCAGCGACCTGTTCGTTTTTTCCCCGGCAAATCTGTCTCTGATTGCGCAAGGGTGTCCTTTCTTTTATTTTTTTCTTGATTCTGGGTTCGTCGCGCGATCCGGCGTCACGCCTTAGTCCCCACGTTTTTCTCCATGGCCGGCAATAGTTTCATGCAACGCTTTTTTTCCTTTCTGCCCCCGCGCTATTTGCTCCTTTTTTCAAGCCCCCTTAACCAATTTGCACTCGAAGGTCTACACCCCTCCCGTTGATAATGCCTTGTCTTTCCCGAAAATTGACCTGGCCGTTCGACGGGTGTCCTGGCGATGCACAGGGGCGGGTTTCATGCCCTTTTTCCTTACCAGTTGTGCCCCTGCTTGGACCCTTCTGATCCGCGGTGGCTGGAAATCTATCCTTTTTTTTCGTGTTGTTTGAGTCCCTGAGATTTCTTCAGCCCACAGTCATCATCGGCAGGGTCCATTTTTGGCTGGGTTAGGTGGGAATGCCTCCCCCCCACGTCTTCGGCGACTTGTGCATCACCCCTGGTTTTTTTAAGTTGCCTCGACCGGCCTTCCCGTTCTTGGTTAATTTCCCTTGTTTCGGTTGTCGTAAGGCGTGATTCGATAAGCCGAGCGTTGCTCAGATGGAACTGGGTTCAGTTTTGACCGGCCGCCATGTTTTTGGTGCGCTTTTTTTTTTTAGGCGTCCGCCGTATCTTGGCGTTGTCTTCCCCCTTTATCAACCCTTTTTTTTCACATATCCGTGCATCGAAGGGATTCCCCCTTTTTTCGCCAGGTTTCCATGTTTAGAACTGTTTTTTTTTTGTCCCTGCCCACCTACATGTTCATTCCTGTTCCCCATTTGCCAGGTCCGGTGCGTGTATTTTTTTGCCCGGCTAGGGAATAGGTTCCTCCCCATGGTTCTGCGCTGTTTTTGGGTGGCCCCCTTTTCCTTTCCTTGGCGCCCCCCCAACCCCCTCGCGAAATTACCATGAACGCCTGGTGTCCAACGCACGACTGACCCATTCGTTTGCCCCTGGTGACCTCCGTAGATTTGTCTTTTTATGATCGACGTCTTTTTTGTTCTGTTGCCCCTTTCTGGCCTTCCCTCTCCCGCCCCGATTGCCCGAGAACGCCCCTCCTGTTCTTGTGGCCGTCGTTGATTCCGTTAGGTCACCAAAACTCGGTCCCCCCCCATTTTTTTGTTTACTGGACCCTGTTTGTTCTGTTCGGACATGAAAAACCCAATGCTGCCGTTTTAATTTTTTGTCCCTCTCTTTTGCGCCTTCAAGCACCGTTTTTTTGAGGCTCGTTGCAGTTGCCTTTTTTCGTCTGCTTTGTTTTTTTTTTCGTGGTCCGGTCGGTGGTGTACACGCCCCTGCCATGTGGGTTTCTTCAGGGTCCGTTGACGGGGATCCGCGACCCACACCCATCGGTTTTGCTCCCTTTTCACATCCCATCGAACTTTTTTTTTTCTGTCTTTCCCCTCATGTTGATCCGGATGGAGCGTGCCCGTCGCGCGGCGTGCCCGCATGGTTTTTTTTTTCGCGGTGTTTTTCCAGCGAGTTCAGGTGCCCACCCCTCCCCCCTCCGGTTTTAACTTTCCTCTGTTCCCCATTTTTTCGCGGGGAGCACGTACTGCACCAACGTCACTTCCGCCCTCTGACCAACCTTTTGGTTGGCGTTCTCGCCAACAACCTTTCCCCCGTCCGTTGAACCTGTCGGTCCCCTCCGTGTGTGATTTTTCAGAGCCCGGCCTTTGCCCTGTACGCCGCTGCTTTACCATCAGAAACCTTCTTCATCCGATGTTTTGTTCCTCTGACACGACAACTTTAGCCGCTGTCAATGTCTGCCGTTAAACCCCCCTCCGTTGTCCGTTGAGCCACCGTTAGATGTTCCCCTGTTTCCCCCCCCCTTTTCTGGCCGCTTCACGCTCCTTTCCCTTTTTTTGGTTTTTTTCCCGGCAATCTTTTCGGGCGTCGTTCCCTGACTTTTGGGCTTCCTTGTCCGGCAGAAAAATTTTTGTATTGTCCGTCCCTCCCACACCCCTACGGAGTTCCAGGCCAGATAAAGGGCTTTGTCGGCAAGCGTCTTTTTTTTTCACTTGCTTGCTGGGGTCTTTTCCCGCTCCTTTTCTTTGCCGGGGCTCAGGTTGTGAAACCGGACCAAAGGGCCCAGCGTGTTCATCCATGTTTCGCCCGGATGACGTCTTTTTTTTTCTTTCATATGACGCGTTTTGGTCGCCCCTGCTTGCAGACAGCTTTGGTCCTCTTCCAAGGACTTTGACTCCACATGTTTTTGATTTTTCTCAGGTTTCCTCAGCGCCCACGGAGAGGCCCCATCAGTGCTTTTTGGTTTTGGCTTGGCGAGCTGGCTTTCTTTCGAGGTATTCCGTTCGTCCTGTGGTATTTTCGCATACACCGTCCTTCCACACCGTGTGAGCGCAACTTTTTTTTTCGATTAGAATCTTTGCTTTCTTTTTAATTCAGGATCCAAGGCCCTCCCAAATTGACCACCCCCACGGCCCCTGCTTTCGCCAACGCCCAGCAAAGGTGCTCCTTTATTTTTTTTTTGACTCCCTTTCGCTGCCAGCATTGTTTCCCGGTAACCCCCTTTTTTCTTAAGTTAGCCGGCCCCGAACAACTATCGTGTTACGGGGTGATTTTTTTTTTCTGAATACTTTTTCTTGCTTACACTTGTTGCTTTGACGGCCGGACTGGGGAAGGCGGCATTTTTCCCCTGATTTCCCTACTTCATGGCGACGCTCTTGTTGCTTGTGTTCGGAAGGATCCCCAGTCCCCTCCCGGCTGCGCTCCTAACCGTTGCTGTAGTGGTCCATATTCCTTCGATTGCGACTCGCCTGTTTTTTCTGTCTTTTTTAGAGTCGTTTTTACCCCCCATTTCCAGAGGGTGACGTTCCTTTCTCGGCCAAATTTCCGGCTACCTGTCGTTTCCTTATACTGATTTTGTGGTTTTCACCTGCCTTGATTTGAGTATTCCCCCCGCGGTCCAGGGTTTTCTTTGGGTACATGAGCGACACCTGTTTTTGTCGTTGCCCCTTTTTTTGGCTACCCCCCCTGTGCATCGTCCACCCCCCTGCCCACTGGGCGTTCTTCAGCCGATGTTTTTTTCATGTGTTTTCTTGGCCCTGCGCCGTCCCCCCTTGACATCGCGGCTTCCGACCCCCAGATACGCCGTGCTGTTTCCTTGCGTCTTTTCAAGACCTTCTCAATTGCACCTTCCCTCTGCCCTCTGAATCTTTTGTACTGCGTAGATAACGGACCCGCCTAGGCGCTTCACTGTACGCGATGATTTGTTTCGTTTTTCGTTGCGGGTGCGGTTGTAAGGGTCCTTGGGTGGAGCGGGCATGAGACTTCCCCACCCAAGGGTTGTACCCTCGATTTTTTTTCTTTGGTCAAAGGAGGAAGCTTTTTTTTCCCATGGCTTACCCCTGGCACTTGGCCCGTTCTCCCTCTTGTTTTCACTGCGATACCCGCCAAGCTTGCAGGTTTTTTTTTTTTTTTCAGATTGTTTTCTCCCTTTGACCCGTGGGCTCCCCTTCTTTCCCCCCTTCGTTTCTGGTCGTGGTCCTCCCAGATGACTTCTCCTTTTCTTTTTCCCCCCCTTTGGATCTACCTGCAACCCGCTTGCTGAAAACTTAAGTCTGAACATCGTTCTCTCTATCTTCTTTCCTCTTTTCAGCCGCCCCCTTTTTTTTTTTTTTGAGAGGCGATCAGTGATCTATTGGCGTTCTGTTCTCC
>Ga0179591_1215981_pt1 | contig 12434 bp, 18 predicted proteins | sample CZOMad2_1_08_16f_FD_182891 | JGI IMG/M metagenome (GOLD analysis project Ga0179591, IMG submission 182891) | Vadose zone soil fungal communities from Angelo Coast Range Reserve, California, USA - CZOMad2_1_08_16fungal (PacBio error correction) | ecosystem: Environmental > Terrestrial > Soil >... | reverse complement strand
GGGCCAGGCATGGCCTCTTCTTTCCCATTGCCACACCCCGACTTGGGTGGAAGCCCATAGGGAAATGTTTAGGGCTGCACAGCCTTTGTGGGGTCACCTAACCATGTTCGTTGGGGTCAAGGATTCTTTCAACACGACTTTTAATCCCCCCCATTTATAGTTATCACACCATGTTTACTCTCACGTTCGATTTTCTTTGTTGTGTCCATTGCGCAATTTTAGCAATGAAACGTCCCCTTTCTTCACCTGCGTAATAGGGTTCGAGTCATTTTTCTTATTACACTATTGCATGGGTTAGTATTAGGCTGGTGTAGACCTTATCTTCTTTGTCCTCTTTGACTTGCCCCCCAGGTGCTAGAGTCTTTTCGCCCGGCTGAGCGGGCCGGTTTTGAGGAATGTCGCAGTGCGTGTCGGCTAACGCCTGGATGCTGTTCTCTTTATCTCCTTTCCCGGGTACCTTGGGCATAGTCCGCTGCTTATGTTCACCGAGCTTGCGCCTGGGGCGGAAAAATCTGATACTGCTACTGCGTCTCGTAATCTCTTGTCGTAGAATGGTAAGCGTCGAGTCCTTGTGTTTTTTTTCCCTCTTTTATTGCGAAGTTCAGCGGTACCCACCCCTTGATGAACATCAGTGCGCCAATCTATTTACTTTCCTTTTCTCGGTGAACCCAGGGATGCGTTTTTTTTCGTGTTTCTATTTCTGCTGGTCTGCTGGCTGCCATCTGACCTATTGCTTCCTTTTTGACTCCTTCTATCAGCTTCTTTTCTGGTCAGCGCCCCGAACATGGCCGCCTTTTTGCCCGTTTGGAGATCAGAAGGGTGGGGAATTGGTGAGCAGAGTTCGGTCTTGCGGAGGATTTTCTTTTGAGGACCTTAACTCCATGGCCAGTTAGAGCCATGAGTGTTGGTCTATATGGCATGGAGTCTCGGTGTTCCAAGGCGAAGTTCTCTATTTTTCCCCGACGCAGGAATTGGCTATTTTTTTTCCACCCCCACGCGTCCATGAGGTAACCCCCCCCCTATCTCTCAATGTAACGAGGTGCACAAGCCTTTTTGTCCTCTTTTTACGAGTCAGTCTTGAAGCTGGCCCCTACGGCATTGACTCAATGTGACCAGATCTTTCTTCATGCAACTTTCGAGTGAAGGTGCGGCTAATTCCGCTTTGGATGATTTTCTAACTATCCCTGGTCCAGATTCTCCCCCCGTACTGCCAAGCTCCATTGTCCCAGCCAACTAGGGTGTTTGGTCCGAAGCCCCTGGGCCCGGCACGCCTGCCTTTCAGACCATTTGAAGACTTTGATCGGACTGGTGCCATTCCGATAATTTCACTTTCTCTTTTTTAGGTCTACGCCGGGACTTTTTTTGTCCGGGTGGGACGGGCAGTTAGTGTTGGCTTTTCACACCCCTACTTTGAACGACTCTCATATCTTCTTCAACCTCCTTCTGGTTGTCGCGAGTAATCATCTTTTTTTGGAAGGCTTGACCCTGCTGACTCAACCTAGGCCTTGGCACTTCTGTGCCGATTGCAGAGGGCGTGGTCTGTTATGCCTTTTCCTTCTGCTGCTCGCGACACAACACGAAGCTGGTTCTTTTCTACGTCCGGATGCCGAACCTTCCACGTGGAGGATGAGTTTAGGCCATGGTAGTCTTTACCGCTTCCGGACGCGTCTTCCCTTTACCCCTTTTTTGTCTTCTCTTTCAGCCACGAGCTGACTCCTTCCCCCGCACTTTTTTTTTAGTTTTTCCCCCCTTAAGGACATTGTTTTAGCAGAAGTGTATGAGTTTACCCCTTCTCCCCTCCTCGCACCGGGTGTCCCGGGCCTTCTCTTCGCCCCAGACCGAATCGTCGCGCAAATTTTTTTTCGCCCGCCCCCTGCTAGGAGAGCTGACCCCTTATTTTTCGCGCGAGGTCCTCGTTTGATGGCGAGGGACTTTCCAACTCCCCCTCCCAATCGCCTTCGCTTCCTTCCTGGTTCGCCGGTTTCCCCGCCCTAAACAAACATCTTCACACTTGGGCTGGCACGGCTCCCCCCCCGCGAACAAAGTCTGTGCTCGCCGTGCTGGGTTCCTGGGTCAGTCTTGAAAACTGGGGGAAATGCCATGTGACGACCCTGCCCCCCGGGAATGTTCAAAACCTCTCTCCCGCCCGCCGCTTCTGCATGAGCCAGGACGATTTAAGTTGGTCTTTAGTGACAGATCTCCCGTCTCTTCTTTCTTGCGGTAAGCCTAGCCGTGGACCACCATCGTCCCGGTCGATCCTTCCCCTTTCCTACTCTCCAATTCAGCCCCTTTCCTTTGGCGACACGACCTCCGTGGATACATCACCGTGAACAAGGGCCGGTAAGAGTCTGGATTCATGTCTTGACCGGCAAAGTCAAAGAAAGATGTTTCCTCCGAGTTCATAGTTCTTTCGAAGGCCCCCTTCAGATTGCAACTGCGCTTCCCACCAGCAACTGTTGCTTGAATTAACGTCGAAATATACCTCTTTTCCTCCTCCCTTGGAGAGATATTAGCGTCGCGTTCATGACCTCAGTGTTGGGCAGGCGGCAGGGCAGGATTGCCGCTGCCGCTCCCCTTTAAATCTTTCGTCCCTTCTTCTTTGTCCGGGTCATCGGTGCGGGCCTCCTTTTTTCTGTCCCCTGGAGGTAGAAGTCCCCGACATGGCGCAGACAAGCACGTTCTGGTCCCGGGATTTTTTTTTTTCGCTTGATTCCGTAGCCTCTTCCTATGGTGGCCCCCCCGATTCTTCCCTCGGACCCGATCAAGATTAGCGAGATTTTCACCTCCGCTCGCCCCTTTTGCCAATTGCTGGCTTCATGCGCAGGGCGGAGGGCTTTTGACGATGGCTTGTTGTCCCAGTGCCGTCGGGTTAAGGGTAGTTCATTTCATTTTTTTGGTTTTTTACCCAAACCCCGTTTTCATCAGTTCCCCTTTTTTTCTCACCTTCACTCCTGGTGGTCGCTGTTCCGCCTTGGTGCCAGCCCGAGCTTTCCTGATTTTTTGATGGCTTTCCACCGCCTCCAGCTTTTCTAGAACACAGCTTCCTCCTCTTGCTTTGTTGACCGGCATGGCCATCAGTTCGCGAGGAACTCTCTTTCCTTTTTTTCAGCTGCCGAGTTTTTGGCGATTTTGGCGCTGCCCTTTCGCGACGACTGGCGCGAGCCGACGCTGCCGCCCGTTAGCCCCCCCCGTGTGCCCCCCCCCCCGTTCTCTCTGCTCTTCATCATACACGTCTGCGACCCGGTCCTTTATCATTTTCTCCTCCTCGGCGGGCTGACGTCGATCAGCTCGGTGGTCGTACCGTGACCCTCCACCCACTTGGACAGTTTAATCGGACGACCGAAGTCTTTCTTCACGGTCCCTTGACTTAAAATGGCCGCCAGAAGAACCCTCTACGGTGTTATTTTTTTTGCAGGCACCTGTACGTCGGACAACCTCCACAACCTAGCGGGTTTCCTCCCCCCCTCCGCTCCCCCTGGAACTTCCAGTAGCCCTCGGCCGCATTTCCCCTCTTCCCTTCCGAGGTGATAGACGTGAATTAGAGCAGTTCACTAGTCTGGCGTCTTCACCGCCTGTGACCCCCGTTCCGCCGCGATGCCCTGTTACTACTGATTTTAATCCCCGAGCATGACCCCTACCCCCGGAACCAGGTTCTCGGGAGTTCCTTCAAGTACCCGTCCAATCTGTCGCCCGCCGCCTCTTTGTTCGCCCCTTGATCATGACGTCCTCGTGACGGGGTACCCGTGGCTCGACCACCACATAGAATGTGGATTGGCCTGGAGCTGTTTGTCCGGGGTGATCGCTCTTCCCCCCTTCCTTAGGCTTCCCTCCTCCACAGACGTACTTCTGTTGAAGGCACTTCGACTGTCATGTCCACCGCGGATCGGCCCAAAGGCGGACAGTCTTCCATTTCCGCGTCGTCCTCCCCGCTAGTTAGAACGGCGCTGTTCCCCCCCCAGCAGCGGAACAATGCCAGCTCGGTGCGGGCAACTCCTTTTCCTTTTTCCGCGTTTACGTCAATCAGGAATTTTTGTCGTTTAGTCGGCGAACTTCGCCTGGACCGTTGCCCCGCGCTCCCCCTTCATCTGAGTTTTCCAGCACGCTGCTGTTAGACTTCTTGCAGGGCACGCTCATCCTCCCTCCTTCCAGCCTTCCCGTACGCGCCCACCACCGTACTTCTGATCTCCCGATCGAAAAAGGGATTTCCCCTTTCGCGTGCGCGTTGCCCCTCCAGAACTTCGGGAGGAAGGGCCGGTCTCCGCGAACGGCCACCAGAGGGTAAGTTCCCGCTTCCAGAAAGCCTGCAAAGCAGACGATCCACCTCCTCTTCCTATCTTTGGTGTCCTGATTCTTCCTTTCGACGATCTGGCGCCGCTTTTATGGGCCTCAAAGATTTTTAACCAGGCGCTCCCCTCATGACCCTTCCCTCGGCAAGTCTTTTTTTTTTCCTTCTCAAAGTTTTGAGGCGACCGCGCTGAGGCAAGCCCACGCAGAAGTCCCTTACACGATTCGAAACAGGTTCTCCAGACGATTGAACATCCGCCAGAGGAACTGATTTTTTCCCACGGTACCGGGCCCGTCGCAGGATCCTTCCCCCTTGGCCCTTCAGTTTCTACTCCCCCCCCAGAGAAGGCGGAACCCTTTCCCCCTAGACCTTTTCCTACCCCTCTGGCAGAACCCCTCGAGCACGCCCAGGACCTGCCATTCCGACAGGGTCCCCCCCCCCACCCGTCTCAAGCGCAAACGGCCGAACTTTTAAAGACTAATCTTAACCCTCACATGCCTTCCCGGCCGGTGATGATAATCGGAGTCCCCTTGTGCGTCCCAGGCTTTTCCACCAGATCGAGGACGCGGAACCGTTTCCCCTCCTCTATGGAAGAGGTCGGTGACACTTCCTTCAGGACCCACCCCGTCCTTTGGTGAGGTCCCCCCACCCCAGTTGTGAAGAAAGCCCAACCGGTCTCCGCGGATGGTGCCCCCAGTTTCTGGGTGGCTGATATTCTCCTGCCTGAACGTTGCCATATCTTCTTTAATAATCCCTTTGTCTGTGAGAGAAGATGTGGCGAACGTGCGGTTGTTTTTTCGTATCCATTCCACCACGATTTGGTGTTCCTCCCATCTCGTAGCATGGCGGGCGAACTCAATTTTTGTGGTGTTAACCCCTCACCCCCCAAGTTTCTGTGTCCGGCTGGGGCCCAAGACTTCCTGCCAGTTTCTTCCCCAATTCATATTTCCCTCTATCCTTTGTGTGCGCCCCCCCCCTTGGATACGCCTCTAAGAAAACTGGAAGAGCCCTGGGTAACGTTGTCCGACTGTCATCTTCGTCTTTAACTTAGGACCTTCGTTCCCAGTTCTTCTATTGGTGGTTTGTCGCCATTTTTTGGATCTGAACTTGTATGTTGTTGAAGAGTCCGGTTCGCCAGAGTGGGCACGTCCGAGCTGGAAGTTCGGTTTTCGTGTTGCGGATCCCTTTAATGGGAAAGATGAGCGTTCGGAGAGGGCTGGTTTGGGGGCATCGTTCCTTTGGACGGATGTCTCCCCTAACCTTTTCGACCTTTTTTGAAATATTTTCGGGCTGGCCTACTGCCGAGTAAGAGATTTTTTTCGCCGCGACGGTCAGTCTATTCTCTGTTCCCTTGTAACTGTCGCTGGTTTTGACGCTCAGTCTTTCACTCGTTGCGTAACAAGCGGCCCCGTTGGCCAAGATCGGCGTCTTTGTAGGCGGTCCACTCCCAGGTTGACTTCAGGCTGTGATTCTTCCCCTTTTTTCTGGGCTTTCGTTGCGCAAGCTGACACAGCTTGTTCGGTCGCGGACCGCCGCTCTATTTAATTATTCCCGGGCCAGTTGCGACCTGGCCCCCTGTTACCTATCTTATGACTCCTGGCCCTTGTCTTTTTGTGTGCCTGCCGATGGGCGGAGATTGGTCGTTATTAGTTGACCTTGCCGTTACGGCGCGAAGCATGCTTTTTTGGTCGCGCTGCCAATTCTATTGCCGTTGCCCGGCGACTGTTCGCGTAAGACACAATCTTTCTGTTATATTTGACCAGGGCACGCGTAATCCAAGTGAGGCCCCCGCCTGCGAACCTGGGCGCTTTCACCCTCCGGGTCCAACAGATCGATTCTTTTTTCCTGGCCGTCCGTTTGGCCGCCCTGTGCCCGACCACATTTTAACGAACGAGACTTGCCGTGCGGAAGACTTTTCTCTCGTTGTGGCGTCGTGCCAACTCCTTTTCCGGTGTGCGTCGCTAAACCCCTTGTCGACACCGGGACCAGCCGGCGAGGGTCTTTGTTTCTAAGGCCCAACCATTGGACCAACGGTGTGACATTCAATCCTTGACGACTTGATCCCGCAGGGGTCAGTTCATGGCCCTGCTTTCTTCATATCCTTAAGTTTTGTCCGGGTTGGTAATTTGAAGTTATCAGTGGTGGCTTCACCCCTTCGTCCCTCTTTACTAGGCCGTCCTTCTTTTTCTTTTTCTGCGTCTGAGACTTTCTGTTTGCTGCGGGAAGTTGACACGGTCTGTATCCCTGAGGCCGGGCACGATTAACCGCGTCCTCTTCCCGAAGGGGGAATTTTCCTGTCGAGGTGGCCTCCGACACACATCCGAGGTCTTGTCGAAGTCCGGAGCCGCCCCCTTGCCTCATGGGTTGCTTCGGCCCATGGTCGTTCAGTAGAATGATGGCTGACGCTCTTCGTCAAGTCTTCCCCCTGGTGGAGGATGAGGTTCAACAGAGCTGATATTCCTTCAGCACTGCACGGACGGTCTGTACTTATAAGTCCGTGGAAGACTTTTCCTTTATTTCATAGTCCGCGCTGCACCTGTGCACGGGATATGCTGAGTCTCCGAAGTAGTCGCTTCAACTCTAGCACGAGCCGCCCCCCTCGTGCCTCTTTCCCCCCAAGCTTCAGCGCGATGGTATAGAGCTCTCCGATTTGTCCACCCTCCGCCATTCCGGGCCCGTTCGTGGTCGGCGTCTGTCAGGTGAAAAGCAATAAACCACCTTCACACCAGCCGTTCTTTTAACCGGCTGACCCGCCCCCTTTATAGCGTTTTCTACCCCCGTGGCTTTCTCCCCTGGGCCGCTGTCTGTTGAAAAAAGGACATTTCCTTTTTCTCACGACCACCACGCCTGTGACCAAGCCCTCGCGTGCAAGAAGTCAATGCGCATGTACTCCATGCGCTGTGTCACTCTTGGATCTTCTTTTTTTCCTCTAGCCTTTCTTTTCTTGATCGGCTGTCGCCTAGACCTTCTCAACATCTGTCCCTCTAGATTAAGGTACTGTTTACCCCCCTGCCAGAACGGGCTTGAGGAACTGAAAGTCTTCTTGCGACACACTTTCCCAATTCGGCAGCTTATCACTTGGCCGGTTTGAGACCGGCACGTCCAGCATGGTACGACCGAGGTCCCCCGGGAGAGGCACTGGTCATAAGCGCATGACTCCCCTGCCCCAACCTACATGCTTTTTTGAACGCGACTTGTCTTCCCCCCTCTTTGTTCATACTACTCCTTTTTTTTTTTCTGATCTTTCCGAGTTTCGCAGTTAAGAACGAGTTTTTTTTCAGGCGAGCAGTTTCAGGTGATGCTGCGATCCCCAACGTGGAACTTTTTTCGTGGACAAGGCTGTACTGTCGTCTGTCAGCGGGCCGTGCCTCCGATGACACCTTCTTGGTGCACGGTGATGTCGCCTGTCTACGGTGCTGTTCCTCCTCTCTTTTTTCCAGGTCTGTAGTTCTTGAAGTCGGCTCTTTGCGAGGCTTAAAGGCGGACCAGCGCTTTCAAGACGATCGCTATGGACCCTTCCCGATAGCCAGTTTCCCAGCGGCCTTTCGTCATAGGGCGGCTTTCTTACGCGTTTTGAGGTTGCGTTAAAAGGCACCATTTGGTTAGTTGTCGTCCTGGCTCCAGTTTCATCAGCCCCAGTGGAGGACGTTCCCAGGAGCAGCGACCGGTGGTAGCGTGAAGGTTTCCCCAAGTCTCTTTTGTTAAGCTTTGTTTGATTTTTCAAACCTTCTGAGACCTCCCAGTCTTCCTCTATTTAGTTTTTTACCTGGAAATAGGAATAGCGTATGGCTCTCTCGCGCGGGGTCATCTTCTGAGAGGGTGGAGTGGCGCAAGACAGTGGCTCCGAAGATAGGGATAGCTCTCTTCAGCCCCCCTTTAGCCACCCTTTGAAGCTCTTCTAGGGAAAATTTCGCCCTTCTCTCCAAAGTTCATTGAGCTTCTTTTAGCCTCTGGCGGGCGGCCCAGGTAGTTCAGACTGTGGTTTAAAGATAATCCCACACTGGGACAGGACGAGGGCCGCGATTTTGACAGATGGTACCGACTACCCGCTTGCGCAAGCAGACACCTCAGGAGTTTTCCTTCCTGAGTAGACCCCCCATGACCGGCGTCAGGGGTGTGGTCGGCCACGCGGCGAAGGAACTCTCCTTCCTCCCTAGGAAGCGGTCCCCTTAGTGCACTGCCTCTTGAGCAGCGGGTGTTCCCAGAATTTCCCCTCATGAAGAACGGAGTCTCCCTCCCCCCCTATAACTCCCCTCATTTTTCCCCCTTTTACTCGTATTGATAGTCGGACGCCGGTACTGTACTCCACCGAGAACTTTCAGTAAACACCTGGGACAACGAGTCTTTGTACGGCCCGCCCTGGCCCTGAGCGTGCCTCCCTCTTTACCCCTCTTCACTTTTATTTCAGAGTTCCGTGGTAAACAGGGGCTTCGACCAATACTTGATGTGCCAGGGAGTCTTTGCGTCTTGGTGAGGCGACTTCCCCCCTCATTATTGAGACCGAATCCACCGGCGTCTTTAGGCCGCACCTGCACTTTCCTCTGTGACATTTCCCGGGATCGGTAATTGAGGACACTTGCCGGCCCAGTGGGCCTCTTCCACCCTCCTCTCCCGGTCCCCTTAGGGTTGACGCTTCTGACAAGGTGTCATTGGTGGGGGCTCCTTGGATTGCTTTGGGAATGGTTCCCCTGGACCCTGTCCTCTTCTGTTCGTCGTTCCATTCGCCTTTGGTCCCCTTCCTGAGCACATTTTGCGCAGAAATCCTGATTTCTGAGAGCCTTCGTGAAGGTCCGCTCTCCCCATCCCCAGCCTCCCCCTCCCGCCTCGTCGCTTCCCAAAACCCTTTCCTTTTCTATCCATTTTTAACCCGGGGGTCATTCGCGGTCGCAAAGCAGCCTTGTCGATCGCGGCTCCGAAGTCAAATCCCCCCGTGCACGTAATATGCAGCAGAAGCCCAGTGCAGCACTTTTGCCGATAACGCCGATCAGTCCCACTTGCGTTACCGGCCTACGTCGAGCCGATCGTGGGCCGCCTTGATGGTTCACTCACCCCTAAGCTTGGCAGGCTTCCATCCTTTTCCCTCTGACCAATGCCTAGGAACAAGTTTCCGCGAACGATGACCCCCCAGTCGCGGCGCCTCCCTAATGACATTTGCAGACTCTCTCGTACGATTCGACCCCTGTAGCACGCTCCGAGGAACATCCTCCTGCCCCGGACTATGCCCCCCGGTACCCCCTTTAATACGCCTCTCTTCCCCTTTTTCCTGCGTGTATCAGACCACCTAGTAATTCCGCACCGGCACGGTGAAGTGGCGAAAACTTGCTGAAGCAGCGTCACGCCAGTTTTTACCGGGCCTTCCAGATCTTTTCCCGACCACCACACCTGTACTCCACGAACCCTTCTGTCCGCCGGAACTGACGAAGGATTCTGAAACGATTTCCCTGCCGGACAGGTGACTGAATGGCGAGCCCTGTGCGTTCCTCCCCCCCCCCGATTCGCACCTCTTCCAATGTTTTAATCCTCTCCTTTCTTTGACCGTGTCTCCATAAGCGCCCCCCGAAACTTTTTTTTGTGCTTTTAACCCACACCATTGGGCTCTCATTTCTCCCGGATTGGCTGCCCCTTATTGTTTTCCTTATCAGAAGCATAACCCCGGGCGCCCCATATCTCTCTCTAATACCTAAGTTGTTGTGGAAGATATGGGCGACCGTGCGTTTGACCCTTCCTGCCACCAAGAACATTTTTGTCTCCCATCCATAGGAGCCATGTAGGTCTGGCAAGAAATGGGGTGGGTTCACTCCCCAAGTTCGTGGTTTTCTGCTTATTTTCAACCCTTGACCGTCCTCTGTCGTAGTTCCCCCCCCCTTTTTCCCTCGCCCGCTGATATGGTTGTCCCGCGCAAATGGCTCTTTCAAATGAGAAGTCATTTAAGTACTGAGTAATCGGGTTCTCGTTAATATTAGTCTTTTACTTCGGCTCGGGTTCGGCTTAGGTCGGTGTTTTTTTCGAAATGATCGTGCCTGTGTCGCGTGGCTTTTCAGAAGAGTGGTCGAAACGGCCGAGCGTGGCAGGTTTTAATGTAGGTTTTGGATTTCCCCGTCCTGGCCCTCTTGTTCTCTCTAGGTTTGTCCTTTACACCTTTTTTGTCATCTTGCAAGCGAGGAGGATTTTCTTCCCAGTCGCGGGCGACCTGGTGGTTTTGACTCGGATACGGTGTATTTTCTGGCTGCCGGTCAGCGGTACCTACCCTTCTTGGGAACCAAACGGTCAGCGTCTGGCATTGGGATGGGCTTTTAGATGACCCATTTGCCTCGTACAACTGTGTTCCATCTTCGGAGCCCTCTTCTCTTTTCGTTTTGCTCGGAGGAGACCTATGACGGCCTCGGCGGTTCTTTTTTTGATTTTTGCTGGCTGCGTCCGAGATGAACTCCGGGGTCGGCCTTCAGCGGAAGAGGCGCTCACCTCCTGCTTTGGACCCCCCTCATCCCCGGAAACTCAGACAGGGTGCCTGCTGAGATCAGCCGGCAGGTTGGTGGAAGCGGCCGAGGGGAGGGCGGAGGCCTTGTACTTCCTTCCCTTCCGCGTAGTCCATTTAGCGGCCTTTGGTCGCGATGGCCCGTGTGACTCGGCTTGCAGGAGGAAGTTCGCAGACTCCCCCCCCAGGCCTCGGAAAGGTACTCGAGACCATTCCCCCTTGAAATCCCCTCTTCCCTCCCAATCTTTGCTTCGCAACTGGTCCGCCGGTGCGACGTAAAAAGCCCGGTTTAACCGAGCGCGGCCTGAAGCTTACATGGTCGGCCTGTCCTCCCTGGCCCGATTCCCCTTTTTACTCCCTTAACTTGCCGGTGCGGACTAGTCAGCTTTTGGATTTCGTTCTTCCTTTTCGCTCGCTCACCACCCGTCGCCAGCCCTAACGGGTCCTCCTTTCTGATTTTCGTGGTTCGTACGCACACTGGTACCCCGGCAGATGAAGTCATCAGTGGATCCGTTTCTCGGCGTGGCAGACTATTTTCCCGTGTATTCCCCCGACCTCCCTTACCGGGTGTCAGGGTGGACGTCGTTCTCGGTGTGTTTTTTTTGAGTAACACTCATTGCTTGCCCGACGATCCTCTCGCGGACTTCCATCGTGTATTGTATAGCCTTTTTGACTCCGTGCTTCTGCTGTCCTTCTTACAAGTAGCCCCCCCTCTTTTTCCTTCCCGAGGTAGTTTGAACCCGCGGGATGTCGAAGGGTGGAGAAGTTAATGCGCGCTGTGGCGCGCACACCCGGACGCGTTCTTTTTCGTTCTTCCGGATTGCCGCCACCTCACACGTCTTTTCTGATTGCGACCTTTTTTCGTTTCCCTGGCCGCTTGACGTGCTTCCCCTTTCATCTCTGTTGAGGTGGATGAGAGCGTACGCCACCGAGCTGTCTTTTTGACTCTGAATTGAGTAGGCTACCTTCAAGGACAGGGGTCACTCTTTTTTCCTTTAAGTTTGCCCCCACCCTGTGTTTGACTACTGTCGCTCTCCGGATCCGACTTTCGTCGTCTCCCTTTAGCTCGAAGACTTCGACCGCTCAGGCGAGCTTCCCCCCTGCCTTCTGCTTCGGTCAATTCTCTGCTGGACGAGGGCCTGGTTCCACACTCCAGAAATAGGCCTTCTTTTCTTTGTCTTCGTCGGGAGGTTAACATAAACAACCTCTTCCACGTTTTTGCGCACCCGGCGACCGCGCCCCCAGTTCGAGTGCTCGATTCTGTTACCTGGGATTGATTAAAGTGGTTTCCCGGACAGGACCCCCCCTCCCCCCTTGCATGCGACAAAGCCTACTCTTCCTGCAGGCTTTGAATGACTGCCCTGTTCGGGACAATATGGCTATCGTGCCGATCGCGCTCGTCCGTGGACTGTTGAGTCCGACCTTCTACCTCTTTTCCACCATCGGCCAGGCATTTTAACGGAAGAGCTCCACTTCACGGTCCCCTCACTGTCCTTCTTTTCCAGCATTCGGATGGCGGCGACATCACCGTGCACCATTTTCACAGGTCAGCAGTCTTGCAGTTCGGCTGACAGTTGCAACGTCCATTACCCCGCATGTTCCGGAGGTTCACGGTGAGCGGGCGGCATCCTCATGCAACCCTCCTTGCCACTAACATGCGGGCCCTCTCTACCC
>Ga0179591_1280715_pt1 | contig 12437 bp, 13 predicted proteins | sample CZOMad2_1_08_16f_FD_182891 | JGI IMG/M metagenome (GOLD analysis project Ga0179591, IMG submission 182891) | Vadose zone soil fungal communities from Angelo Coast Range Reserve, California, USA - CZOMad2_1_08_16fungal (PacBio error correction) | ecosystem: Environmental > Terrestrial > Soil >... | reverse complement strand
CTGTAACTCACGGTCCTCCCGTTTTTCCCTCTTTTTCTGGGCTTCCGTTTCTTTAGTAAATTAAATTCTTGCTTGACCCTTGACTGCCCCCTTCTCAACTCCCTCTCTTTTTTTGTTTCCCTAGTTTTTTCGTGGCGCGCACCCTCCTTTCTGTTTTCCACTAGCCCGTCCCCCCCAAGCCAGTTTTCCTTTTTTTTGCTTTGATCACCCCCTGCCCTTTTTTTGCCTTCTTCCTTTATTTTTTGGAATACTTCTCCTTCTTTTTTTTTTGAGAGGAGGCGGGGTTTCGAGACTTCCTTTTTTCAGCCGAAGAAGCAGTTTTGAGCAGCCTGTCCTTGACCTGTTTTTGGTCGAAGTGCCTTCCAGACTCCTAAGTTTTTTTTTTCAATTGGGCGTTTCCCTGAAGATTCTTTGCCAGAGGAGTTTTTTTCTTTCTGATTTATTTTTTTACCGTGTTGCCTGGTTTCCCCTCTTTTTCCATAGTTTTTGTTGTTTGTCTTCGCCACAGGCCGTCCCCATTTTTTTCCCCCTTGATTCTTGCAAACTTGTGCTTCCGTTCGGCATTGTGGCGTCATTTTTTTTCCCCGCGGGTTGGTCGCCCTCCATACCGGATCCTCTTCGGGTCCGGGATTCCCTAGTTTCCTTTGGTTACTAGCCGCGGACAAGCGCTTTGCCCGACTTTTTAGCCCCCTTGGCAGCGTCATACCGTTCCCCCCTCCAGAAGAGGTGAACTTGTTAGAAACTTTTCCTCAACCCCTATGGCGGAAGTTCGCTGGACGGGCAGCTCAGCCCCTTTCATTTTTAGTATTTTATTGTTCGGGGATTTTTCTCCCCTTCACGATTTGAACAGAGGCTTTAAGTCTGTTTTTTTTTGTTCCCCAGATCTTTTTTTAGCTGAGGTCATTTGTAAGTCTTATAGGCCTTCACCCTCATTTTGAGAATTTCCGGAGGGGACCTCTGTACCCTTTCTCTTTTCCAGGAAAATTCCTCCTCTCTCCTGGGAGACCTTCCCCTGTGAACACGGGTCACCCCGAGTGACCTTCTCATTTCGGCCCTGGGCAGCGTTTCTTTTTTAGGAAGTGGTCCTCTATATTGATTTTGTTCATACTCGGATTTTTTTTTTTTTTTTCAGGCGTCACCTTTCGGTTTTTCCTTTTTGGGTGACCCCTTACGAGTTTTTTCAAGATTCCCCCCTTAATTACGCCGTAGAGATCCCCTTTTGCTTCTTATCAGGTTCTCGTTTTTTTTCGCGACCTTCTGATCCTGGGTTTGCAGTTTCAGGCTTTGACCCCCCCAGGTGATCGCCCTTGAGGAACCCCTCCCCACGCTGATGTTTGGTATTTTTTCAACAAAAGCACAACTTGTAGGCCAGGCTTTGTTCCCTGCCATTCAGGCCGATTTTTTTCCCCCCTGCCAACCACCAGGGTTTTCTGACTTTTTTTGCATCATGTGCCACTTTTTTGGTAACTTGTTTTTCGTTTTTTGTCCGGCTTTTTTTTTTGCCCCCTTATGACCTCCCCTTGGGGTGCTATCCTTTAAACCCAACCTTCGACCCTAGGACCCCCACCCGCCCTTTCCCTGGTCCCGTTTCTCTGTGAGTTTTTGTCGAAGCCGAACTTTCTCCCCTTGCTGGCTTGAATCCATGCCCCCCCCCCCAGTCTGGACCTTCTGTGTGTTTTCTTGGTTTAGAATTTTTCTTTCAGTTAATATCTTTGTTGGCCTTTTTTCGCTAGATCTTTTTTCTAGCCGCCCCGGAAACTACTGAATACTCCTGGTGGGGGGGGATACGCTGTTTTTTTCTTCGGGTAAGGTTCAAGATCCCTCGCGTTTTTTCCTGCCCTTTCAATGATTTTTGTGATAGTTACCTTAATACGTATTAAGGCCTTCCCCTGTTTTTCATTTTTTTAGAAATTTTTTTTGGCTCTATTAGGCTCACCATTCCTGGAGGGGTTTTGCTTTTTTCGGCCTAATTTCTCCCCCAATTTTTTTCTACGATTTTTTGCTGGCGGTTTTGTTTTTTCTCGAACCTTGGTCAGGACTTTCTTTGGTTTTTTTCGCAAGTAACCCGTTTCTCTCCCGTTGTTTTCCCCATGGTTATAATCTTTTTTTTTTTTTTTTTTTTTTTTTTCTCTTAGCTTGAAATTGCACCGCCATTCTCGTTTTTCTGTTCCTGTTCTGAACGTTGTTCTTTATTTCTTCTTTGAGTCCCCTCCTAGGGCATTTTCCTTGAGAACTTTCCCTAAATGACGTCTCTTCGACGTGTTCTTCTTTCTGACACTTTATTTTTTCGCCTATTTTCGGGCGAAGCTTCTCCCCTTGCGGCCGGCCAGTTGCCGGTAGTTTCTGCACACCAAGGTTTTTTTCAGGAATGATCCCGGCTTCTCCCGTCCCCCCGTTACCCTTCAATTCCGTCCGACCGCATCCCCACTTTTTTTTTCCCGACCGCGCTCCCTTATGCTCTCTTGTTTCAACCCAACGTTTTTTCTTCCGCCCCACGTCATAGACCCCCCCCGCTTGACCATATGATGACCTCTCTTGAGGCTGTTAACTCCCCCCAAGGTCCGACCTGGTCTTCCTTGTCAATTTCCCCCACCCGCCTTCCTTTGACGTGGTTTTTAAGGGCAAAGTCTGTCTTTTTTAATTCCGCCCCCTTCTGATGCCTTTTAAGTCCAGCTCCTTTTGGGCCCCCCCAGGGTGCGATTAGGCTTTCAACGTTTTTAATAGTTTGTGGTGATTCTAGGCTCTTTGATTCACCACCCTTGCCCCAAACAGAGTTTTCCCAGCCGTCCCTTATTCTTCCTTTCTTTCAGCCCAATTCAAACCGGAACAGCATTTTTTGCTTTTCTGCTCCTGAACCGTTTTTCGGGGGCGACGCTTTCCCGGAGTGTTTTGCTTGCCGTTTACCGATCAATTTTATTCATGTACCCCCCACCCTTTCCGGATACCCCTTTTCCCCTATAGGGGAGAATTTCCCAAACGGTCACTCCTCCCGTTTTTTTTCATCGTGTGTTCGCAGTCCCCCCTTCTGGGGGTTTTCCTGCTGCAAGAGCCTTCCCCCTTGAGAAGTGCATTCCGAAGCATTCCAAAAGTCCTTTTACGCTGGTTTCTTTCTCCTGGAACTTTTTTTTTCTTCCTTCTATTTCTGTTTGGTGTCCTTTTTTTTACCAGTTGGTTCACACTCACTGCGCCGCGTTCTTTGATTTGCCATTTTCGATTTTAGAAGCACCGTTTACTTTAGTGGGAGACGGCCTTTTTTCCTCTGTTCTGGTCCCAGGATCCCTGTTTATCCTTTCCAGATTTCCTTGGTATGCCGTTTTTCCAGGCACTTGTTTTTTTTTTTTGGGCCGAGTTGTCCCGTTTCCCCAGTGCTCTTTTAACCCCCCCTGGGAAATCGACTTGTCCCCAGAAGTTTTTTTTTTTCTGTTTCCGCTGCCAGCTTCCTTTTTGTACGGATTACTCGCCCCCCCCTCCTTTCCCCGTCTTTTTTAACTCAGTTTTTGTTTCAACGTCTGACTGGTCCCTCTCTCTTTAAGCCGGGGTTACCTTTTTTTTGCTGTTACCCCACCCCATGGCAACGAGCTTGTTCTCTTGGGGGGTTTACTTTAGAGGTCCTCCCCCTTTCCTTTTTAGGGGTTTTCCTTGAACTTTCCCATTGTTCCTCTTGGGCCCCCTTTTTTTCAAGTGTAGCATCCTAATTTTTTCCCTTTTTCAATTGGTGTCGGACAGTGCATGACTGACTACTTTCCGATCCCTTCAGGTTTTTCTAGTTTCTTTTTCGAGGTCGTCTCGCACCGTTTTCTCAAGAGTTCATCCGTTTTTCCTGACAGAGGCTCTTGACTTGATGGGACCTTTTTCCCCTTCCAAACGGTTACAGAAGCCCTTTTCTTTTTTTCGGAGGAAATCCAGTTTTTTTTTCTTTGCCAGAATCTATTCTTCAGGCCGAAGAAACTGCCTGTGCCCGATTTTTTGCCGGCCTAAGAGTCCCCCCCTTCACTTTTCCCTTTTTTTAATCACGGTTTCGCGGAGGTTGGGACCCTTTTGTTTTCAGGCTTTTGCCAAGCCCCTATTTCTTTCCTCTGGCTCCCAGACCTGGCCAGTGTTTTTCCCCCAGGGAGCTTAAACCTCCCCACATCTTGAACGATTTTTCCTTTTCCGCAACGTGCACGTTTTCCCTCTCTTCCCTCCTGCCGCAGTCACTGATCTTCCCAGATCCCTCCTTTTTTCCCCTTTTTAATAGGGTTTTTTTTTTTCAGCGGAACAGGTCTTCCCTTACCAAGCATTTTTTTTACCTCTAATCCAGCCCCCCCCCTTGGCTGTATGTTTTCCCCTGCCCCCCGGTTCCTACCTTTTTCCTTTTTCTGTTTGTACCTCATGCTGGGCTCCCTGCACAGTACCTCCTGGATCCTTCTGGGATTTTCCGTAAAAGCTCCTTTGACGCTTGTCCTCTGTCTCGCTTCCCCTTCTCTAAACTTTCTCTACCCCTATCATACTTTTTTTTTTTTTCGAGACTGAAGGATTCTTTTTTCGGATACCCTCTATCGGAGCTGAGTCTGACGATTTTTTCTTTTCTCCCCTTCCCTTTCCTCACCTGTTTAATTGTTTGCCCCTAGGCGCTTTGCCGTGTACCAACCCCCCACCTTCCTGGGGGAAGGTCCCTCCTCTTCTAGGATTTTTGGGTGCTATGTGCTTACCTGTCAGGTGGTGGATGTTTTGCCCCCTTCGCACTTGTTTGAGCTGTCTTGTTTTTAGTTCGGTCTGCTCACCCTTTGAATATGAACCCCCTCTTCCTTTTCCCCTGTACAATTTCTGCCCCCGAATTCTGGTTCTTGTTAGTTTTTTTCTGTATCTTTCTGACCCTTTTTTTCTCCCTGAGTTTTTTGACTGTAGTATCCTCAAAATGTTTTTTGTTCTTTTGGATTCTTCTGTTAGTCCTTCTGGAATAGTTGACCCGAGGACCTTTTATTGATCCACTCCTCGCAAACGCTTTCTTTAGTCTGCGTTCCGTCCGTTCCGGGCGCCTCCTAAGGAATTTTTCCTTTTGACCCGTCTTTTCCCCTCTTCAGACTGCTTAACACCCCCCAGGCCTTTGGAAGGCTTTTTTTTTTTTTATCAGATCCTCCCCCCGTGATCACAATCCCCGGTGCCTTTTCACCGAAGTGGTGGTGACCTTTGTCCCTAACTCAGATGACAGTTCAGATCCTATATGACCCTAAACCTGTCTTTCTTTTGAGGCCGTAAACCGAATTATATCGCATTTTCTAACGCTTTCCTTTTCTCCGGTTTTATTTTTCTTGTCCTCCCGCCCCTCCATTGTAATGCCAAGGCTCCTTCTGGTCCGTTCTTGGGCGTGTCCCCCCCAAGGGCAGGTCTTCAGTTTCCCACCGAATGTTTTCTTTAGGATTGCCCCCCCTCGATGACCTTGCGAACCCCCTCCAATATTTTTTTTTGCGGCCCCCTCCCCATTTCTTCCGTTGTTTTTGAATTTTTTTTCCCCCCTTGGAGAAATAGGTTTGAACGACGCTTCCCCCACCCCCCCCGATCTTTGAACTGACACGTCCGAAGGCAACTTACGCTTCCCCCTCCCCTCGATTTTCGCTGATGCTCTCTTTTTTCGGCCCGCGGTTTTTCCATTAACCCCCCCCGGGCCGGGCTAGTGTTTGTTTCCCGTGGCGGGGCTTGTCCTTAAAACAACCCTTTGCTGGAGGACCCTTTTCCTTATTAACGCCCTGGTCACTTTTTCACCCTATACTGGCGTGGTTTTTCACCATTTAGTAGCTTCGGATTCCCCGCCTCCCCAAGTTCGGATTTTTTTCGTTGATGCTCCTGGTAAATTTCCCAAGGAATTTTTTTTTTTCCGAGGATTCGCGGTTCCCAGTTCAATGGAGCGTTCTTTAGCGTCCCTTCTCTATTTTCCATATATCCTTTCGTTGCGATTCTCAGCCTCCATGACTCTTTTTCCCTTTTCTTTTGAGTGACTTGAGGGGGCCTGTCCCCCACCTTTTTTTTTTTGGCCCAGTCGAGATGCAAGAAGACTCCTTCGGCCCGCTAGGACCCTTTTTTTCCCGTCGTTGTTTTTTTGTTATCCCTTATTGAAAGGTTGGGTAGAAGGTCTGGAGTGTTAACTTTTTTTCCCTTGTTTCTCCCCCCTGCACAGAACGTGCCTTTGTCCCTCTTTCGCGTCCCCCTGGTTTTTTTTGTTTACCCTTCCTTTCCGGTTTTCTCGGTTCGTTTTTAACCTTATTTTTTTCGTCCCGAATCCCCTTATTTCCGCCTTCTGCAAAAAGAAGGGTTGTTTCCTTATCCTTAGACGGCTGTCCGCTACGAAGCTTCACTGACCCGCTGCGGTTCTGGCGCCGATGGATGTCGAGTGCGTTGGCCCCCCTTTTGAAGAATGGCCCCGTTGCTCTTTATGCCATTGTTTCCCCACACTCCATTGTAGGGCCCATTCTGGTCAAGTTCTGTTGTGTAACGCAGCCTTTTCCCAGGCGATGGTCCTTCCGGTCCCCAGAGTTTTCTTTTTTCAGTCGTCCATCCTTTTAGGCCTGGTGTCTTCCGAAGGAGCACGTTCCCCCCAGTCTTCGGCGCTTTTTTTTGGCCACGGTTCCTTCTTGGATCCTTAGGTTATGGCTTCTTTGAAGGTTCGCCTGATGACCCAGACTGGCTTTTTGTACAGTTTTTAGGCCTTCTTTTGATTTTTCTTTTTTTTGGAGGGGTCTTGCAGGGTGTTTCGTTTCCAATGGATCCTGCCTCTTCTGGGCCTTTTGAGGATCCATTCGTTGCTTCCCTTTTTGTCCGGGAGTTTCTCTGATCATCCCTGAAGTCTTTTGTTCCCCCTGAAATTTCTAGGGGCCCCCCCGCCCCGACCCCCCCCCTGTAGGATTTTTTGCCGACCTCCCTTTTCTCGCCGCGTTCCACCCTGTCAGCTCCCCACCTGTTTTGGCACTTTACCGATTCCAACTTTTCCTCCCCCCCCCCTCACGTGGTTCACTTCGATTTCATCGGCCCGTTTTACGTTTGTTTTTCGTAACACCCATGTCCCCTCCCCTCGTCCAAAGCGCCATTTTTCCCCGGCCCCTTTAAGTAGGTTACCCCACCCCCAATTATAGGTTTCGCGGAAACGTCCCCCCGTTGGTCGTTTTCCCGTTGTGAACCCCTTAGCCGGCTATTTCTTCCCTTTGGTTACAATCTGATTCACTTGAGGATCATCTTCATTTCCCGCCCCGCGACGTCTTTCCTTCCGATAACCGCCTTCCCTCTCTCACCCTCCTCCGTGTTTTTTGGTTATTTTTTTCCATTTCCCGGCGTCTTTTGAGGACAACATCTTCCCTACGCGATCGTTCTTCGTTTTTTACCGGCGTATTTCCTTCATTCTTCTAAGTGTCTCTTCCCAAGGTGCCCAATGTCCGGGTTCATCTGTGTTCCCCCCCCCTATTCCCTAGACTGAGTTTGGCCGTCTCCATACCTTCTCCAGGCCCTTGTTGTATTGTCTCTCTTTTTCAGCCCCTTCCTCTTTCTTTTTTCTTTAATTTTCTTCTGCCCTTCTTTTTTTCGCGGTCCCTCCGGAAAACTATCAGCGTCGTCCCTATGGAAAATTTTTTTTCAAGTTTAGCCTTTGGCTTTGGAGGTCTCGTCTGCTCTACGTCGGACTTCTTCTGACCCTCTTCCCCCGTTTCTTTCTGGTCACCTATTCTTTGGGCGGCTTTAGCCCCCCCCATAAACACCGTTGGTTTTTTGATTCCCTCCCCGGCTCCCCCCCCTCCTTAGGAGCTGATGCATCCTCCCGGGGTCCTTTTTTTTTACGCCATTCAATCCCCCGATGCTCGGTGCTGGCGTGCGTTTTTTCCCTTCAGATTTTTTGCTCTGACTGCCCCTGCACTTTTTGCCGGCCCTCCAAACGTTTTTTTGTGCCTTTTTTTGTGCCATGAGATTCCTCCCAAACCTCTGCTCCCCAGGAAGACCGCTCCCCAAGATTTTGACTTTTCAATTCTTCCGGTCCCTCCATGACTCTTTCGGCACTTTCGTACACCTGCCCCCTCTTATCGTTCGTGCAAGCGTTTGCCATACCCTAGTTTCCCGATTGGAGCGGGTGCAAGAACACCCAACCTACTTTCCCATGAGCGTTCTTTTTTTCCCCAGGTCTTGGGCTGTTTTAAAAATTTTTTTTTTTTCGAGTCAACTCTTCCGAGAAGTTTCCCAAAGGTCCTCCTGCACTGTGCCCTACTTTTCCAAAGCCAGAAGTTCCGCTTGATGGCGGTCTCGTGCACGCGATTCTTACTCCGATTCTTTCTGTGGCCCTTTTTCCCCTTAGTTCTCGATTATCCTGATTCTGAGTCACCTCCAGGCCAACCACTGTGGCGGATTCTTATTACTGATTAGTCGCGCAGATGGCTTTCCCGTTACCCCCTCGGCGTTTTTTTTTTTTTCTTTTATTTCAGAGTTTTTTTTGTGGTTTTTTTTTTTTCCCGATCAAGGGTTTTCTGTAAATTTTCCCCCAAACCCGCTGATGATTAACCTCCCCTTGTCAATTTTTTTTTTTTTCCCAGACGGTTTCACTGACCTTTTGAGGATTTTCCTCGTTTCTTATAGGCCAAACCTGTCCCCCTGGCTCCTTTGCTTAGTTTTTGCAAATAGATTTTTTTACTGAAGGCTGGACCCCTCGATCCCGAGAGGTCCTCTTTTAATCTCCCATTTCACCCTTCCGTTTTTTTTTTCTTGAGCGGGCCCTTGCTAATTCCCTTCCAAGAAGTTTGCATGATTTCCCCTTTCTTTGAAAGAAGACTTCTTTCCACCCTTCCCCCGCCTTCCTTTCTTCTTGAGTCCTTTTCTTTTTGTATTCCAGGAGTTTTTTTTTTCTCACCTTTTTTTCTGCAACCGGGGTCTCCACGAAAAGGTTTTGGTCCTCTGTACCTCCAGACCTTTCCCGGTACTTTTTCTAATCCTTGAGGAGCTTCCGGGTTTTTTCCTTCAGAGCCCTGGAGAGTTTCATAGAGGGTACCCCCCTTTCTTGGTTTCGTTAAGCCTGTCTACAACCTTCCCTTTTTTCCGAAACTTTTTAAACGGCTGCTGTCCCTGTTCATACGGCTCCCCTTAAGAGGGTCAATTGGCATTACCCTCATGGTAACTACTTTTTTTTTTTTGAGATTTCTGGGTCGTTTCTTCAGAAATTGCTTTCGGTCTCTTGACGAGCCTGTTCTTTTTGTTCTGTCAAAGTTTCCTGGACTCTAGGCCCTCCTTAAATTGGTTCACTTGGTCAGTCACCCGCCTCTAAGCGCTTCCTAAATTCTTTTCAGGCTTTTTTCGGCAAGACTTCTTGGTCAGTCCCAAGTTTTTTTTCCAGGTGTCGACCTTCTTCTGAGGAGGACAGCTTTTTTTAGTTTTCCTTGGATGACGGTGAAACCCTGGCGCCTTTTCGGGACTGAATGCTTTTGGTTTTTTCAACTTATATGAACTTTTCGATTTTTTTAACGGGACTTTGACATCCTGACCTTCAGTTGCGCTTTTTTTGCCCGGTCTTTTTTTTTCGTTTCCGTGAGTCCCCATTGGATTTTCTGGCTCGCGTTCCTCCTTTTATTTTGAGCGCTCCCCGATCCTTTTTCTTCAGAATCTTCCAGTTTAACCGGGCGAGCCCCTTCCCCCCCCCACTTTTTTCTTGGTTTTCAATTTCCCCTCGCCAGGCGTGTTTTCAAGCGCCCCCGATCCTCTGAAACCACCCTCACAGCATCAATTTTCTTTGTACTCGAATTGTTTCATTTTCTTCCCTCATCAGTTAGCTTTTTTCCCCCCAGTCCTGAAGCCCCTGCTCAGGACCCCCCCGTGGTCTTCCCTTAGGTGCGACCCCCCCCTCCAAGTTTTGAGTCAGACGTGTTCCCGCATGATGGGTCCTTTACTTTTCAAAATTTTCTTCTCTGTGAATTTTTCCTTGATTCCCGGAAGATTCCACTCGTTTCCCCTTCACTCGGATTCCTCTGAGGCTTTTTCCGAACACGCGGAAATCCCCAGAATCCTCCCTTTTTTTTTGGTTTCTTTTCTATCTTATTGAAGGGGACTCTCGAGCTCCCCCGACAATTTTTTCTCGATGAAGCTCGTTTTTCCCTATTATTTTCCCATTGTTCCCCAACATTGAATACAGCGTTTTTTCTTTTTTTCTATTGTACCACTTCTTTTCCGTGATCTTTTTCCGTTCCTCACAAAAACCCCCTTCCCTTCGGGTTTTCTTTTTTACATTGCTGCGGCTGTTGTTTTTTTGGTTTGTACGCCTACTTTCCCCCCCTTGCTCTTTTTCCGATCTTGCTTTTTTTATTCCCCCCATCCCCCCCTCGCCGCTACTTCTCGATTCCCTTTTCGTCAGTACCTCATTATGAGGGTTTTTTTTTCCGAATCTTTTTTTTTTTTGTCTCCCATTATGGAAAGTGTTCCACCCCCTCCTCATCAGCTTTTTTTTTTTGACAATCAACCTTTTGGTAGGTTTTTTTTCTCGTCTGACACCTTGTTTTTCTTTTTTTTTTCGTATGCGCCTTTCCAAATCCTGATAGATTATAGCAGGAGCACGCTCTACCCTTTTTGCTTTTTTTGACGTCTGAATCGGTTTCCTTTGCTTAGGAAGCTTTCCCAGCCTCTCGTTCCACGAGGCCCTGGGGCTGTCAAGACCCAATTCTGAGCTTTGCACCTTCAAGGCGAGGACCCGCTTGTTAATTCACTTTTCCCCTTGACGTTGGTATTGCCTTCACATCCCGGAAGCTACCTTTGTTATATTTCTGACTTCAGGACCTTCCTCCTTGAGTCTTTTCAATACCGTTCTCCAGATACTTTGACCAATATGTTTTTTCTTTGATCGTTTCTCCTTTTGGGCTCGTTTAAAACAATACGTTGTTCCCTTTTTTGGGGGATGGGTAACTCCATTTTTGCAGTTTTCTGTCCCCCTTCAAGTTTTTTTCCCTATTTAGAGAGTTCCCCCTGGGTGACTTCAATTTCCCCTTTCACCTCCCTCCGCAACTCCCAGCAGCTCCTTTACTGGTATTTCCAGAGCGCGGGCGATTCAGTTTTCTTTGCACCCTCCCGTTTTCCCCACCGGACTTCCCCACCCCCACTTTGATTCGTCCTTTCCCGCCGAGTGATGTCGCTGCCTCATTCGTTTCGCGGATTTCTCATCCTGAGTTTTTTTTCGTTCCTTTTTCCGGGCGGAGTTTGTTCTATTCACACCCCCCCCCATTTGTGGCACTTTTTTTCACCCGTCCTGATTTCCCCTTCCCAAATTTTTCTCCCACTGGGGACGCCGCCTGAGGATGTCTCTTTTGCGGCGCTTCCCCCCCAACCATGGACCCCCAACACGGACTTTCCATCGAACTTTTCCCCTTTAAGCAGGCCCCTGATGTCAATTCCTGCTTAGCTGGTTTTTTTATACCGTTTTTTTGAGAGCCCTTAATCTCTTTTCCCCCTTTCAGTTTTTTTTTTCAGATTTCATGGAAGACGCGCCTTTTCTTGACAATCCGTCTTTGGTTTTAGACTCTTTTGCGGATTTTACATTCTTTTCGAGTTGGATCCTTTGACAGGTCAGGAGCTTTTTCCTTCAACAGCGCCTGGTTAGTGTAGATTTGACCCGGATCTTTTACCTTTCCTCCCTAAGGAATTTTGTTTTTTACAGACTTCAATTTGTGGATGCAGCATCCCCGACTTAGGTCTTGTTCTTCGAGTGCGGTGGAGTTTATATTCCTAGCGCCAGTGACAGAGTTCCCTTTTATAGAGACACTCTCATTTCCATATTCTGCCCTTCGTGTTTCCCCCTTAAGGAGTTTCCCCCTGAGAGCTCGTTTTTTTTCTAATCAACTTCCCCCCTTTTTTAGTTTCGCTGAAACCAAAATCCCCCTGATTAGTCGGCTTTTTCAAGAGGTCCCCTCAATTTCTAGTCTTTCTGGACTTCCCTGGTGAAAGCCCACTTTTCTAAGCCCCCTTAGAGCCTTGGTTTTTATTGCCGCCGCTCTCAGACCTTTTCGGTCATAATATTTTTTTTTCCGTCCTTACGCATACACGTACGTAGTGCCCGGCTACCCGCCTTCGTCAAGGCGGTAGCCTTTACAGGTCTGAGGTTTTTTCTTTCAAGGACATTTTTGGTAGGGCTGGCTAGGCCTTTTGAGTTTTTTTCTCGAGTTCCGGGCTTGGTAGACTGGTATGCAACAGTCCTTCGTTTTCTTGTGGGACTTTTTACACAGGCCCCTGATTTGATCCTCGGAGACTGTCTTTTCCCCAAGGGAGTCATATTTCCGTTACCCTGACTTCTGCTTTGATTCCCCTTGCGATTTCTTTTGCTGGGAGCGCCCCCTCCTCTCAATTCTTTCATCCCGGTTTTTCCTGATGGTATCCCAATTTTTTTTGCAGATTCAACACGTTTTTTTTCCTTTAGACTCCGCCCTCGCTTTCGATTTTCCTTTCAGTGCCCCGAA
>Ga0179591_1265041_pt1 | contig 12437 bp, 22 predicted proteins | sample CZOMad2_1_08_16f_FD_182891 | JGI IMG/M metagenome (GOLD analysis project Ga0179591, IMG submission 182891) | Vadose zone soil fungal communities from Angelo Coast Range Reserve, California, USA - CZOMad2_1_08_16fungal (PacBio error correction) | ecosystem: Environmental > Terrestrial > Soil >... | reverse complement strand
CGGCCTTTTGAGGCACCCGACGTAAGGCTGGTTTTCCCCCCCAAGTACCCCCCCCCAACACCCTCTTCCTTACATGGCGACCTACTCTTCTCCATTCTATCCGGGTGCCCCTTTTTCAACCCCCTGCCCTCCGATCCAGACTTTTCTTTCTGCCTCAAATTAGTAGCCTTTTGCATTAAACCCTGAATGGGCACCCTTGGATCTCATGCCAAACGACTCCCCCCCCCCCTTTTTTTTCCCCCCAGCTTTTCAGTTTCCCGCCAACCTTCTCTTCTTCCCCCAAAGGCATTTGGCCGCGTCCTTAAAGTCGTTCACCTGTCAAATGATAGGTTTCTTGTTGTTTAATTTTTCACCACTTTTGACATGTTTTCCCCCGGGCGTGGTGGGAACCACGGCCACCTGATTTCTTCCCTGTCCTCTACTAGCTTGTTGACCCCCTTTTGTTTCCAAAATGCCCCGCAGCTATAACCCCCAGTGCCTCTTCTCCCACCTCCCCCGTTTTGCCATTCTTTCTCCCTCCCCCCCTTCCTTGACGTCTTACAAGTGCCTCCCCCCCGCTTTTTTGACAAATACGGCCATTTTGCCCGTCTTCTCAGGCCTTTCTGTTCCTTTCTTGGAGAGTTTTAGCATCGGTTCCTCCCATCCAGTAGTCTTAACCCTTTTCCCACCGAACTTCTTCGTTACAGGATTCCCATCTTCTCCCCTTTGTTATCCCGATTCCCGGTGTTCGCAACTCCCGACTCCCCTTAAAATCTGGTCTTCCTTCTGCGCTCATTAACTTTGATGGTTTCCGGCACAATATCCCTTGAAGTTGTTTGCTTCCATTCCCTGTGGTTTTTTCTTCCCTTTTCCAAAAGTGGTTGATTATGGTTGGCGGTTTTTACCGTCTAATTTCCACAGTGCGGTTCTTCTTTTTCTCGCGTCCCCCAACTTTGTTTTTCCCAGCTCTTCTTTCTCCCTTTGTTCCTTTTTTTTGCTCCCGCGTTTCAGGCTTTTCTCGGCCCCCATCGTCCCCCTTGCGTGTCTTTTCGGGAAGCTTCAATTTTATTTTTCCTTGCGGTTATGGCGTTCAGACGGTTGGTTCTGCAGTAAGATAGATACAAACCAGGTTTCCCGCATGGTTGCTGTTTTCCCACCCTCTTTTTCTTTCTAGGAGATAGCCCCCCCCCCTCGCTGTTGTTCTTGGTCAATCCCCCTTCTTTCGACCCTCGCCACCTTTCTTAATGAACTTTCCGCTGTCTCCCTTCTTTTATCCTGGGCGTTTTTTCAGGGTCCCTTTTTCCTGCCCCCATTGCCTTTCTGTATGGTGGGTTTTGTTGGTGCCCTTTTTTTTCATCTCTCTTTTTTTCTTTTCCTTCCTACTTGTTTGATGCCAGTTTTTTCTGGTGTGTTTTTTTTTTGGTTGGGGCCCACCTGGTTGATGCATTTGCGGCTGCTACGTCTGCCCCCAATTCCTTTTTTCTCTGTTCCCTTCGACTTCCGCCGTTGGTCTTGCCTTGGGCCGAGGAGCCCCATTCTTCCCCTTTCTCTTTGGTTGGTGCTCTCCCGTGTAGCGAATGAGTGTAATTTTCTATTGTGGACTCCCCTTGGTTTTTTCCTTGGGTGGCCCCTTTTTTTTTTCGCCGGTTGTTTCCCGTCATCTCCCACCGAACCCCGCCCCCTCTTCCGCCTCCCCTTGAACCATGTTCATTCAGCTTTTTTCCCTTTTTTGTTTGGCAACTCCCTCCCAGGATGCTTCGCTTACCCCTTGTCGAGAGGGACAAGAGGCTCTTCCATCTTTTTTTTTTCGGTTACTGGTTTTCTCAGCTACTTTGCCACTAGCCGTCTTTTTTTTTTTCTTTGTAATAAGCCGATTTTTTGAGTGTCCTCCCCAACCCGTCGGCGGTTTATTCCCTTCCCCCCCCTTTTTGATTATATGGCCCCCGGGGGGACTCCGCACCCCCTTTTTTTTTTTAAAACAGAAGTGTGCAATTGCTTTTTTCTGCCCTGAGTGTCAACTACCCCTTTTTTGGCTTCTTTTTCTCCCTCTTGATCCCCCATGGTCAGGTAAGGCGTTCTTTTGTTGGAACGTTTTTCCTCCTCTTTTCTCTTTTGTATTTTCCCGATTTCTCATCCACCGTCTCTCCCCTTACGCCCCCCTAGTTTTTCTGCCGGTTGTTTGTCGCTGTTTCTTTCCTTTCGTGCATTTCTGATTTGGGCAAGGCATTCCCCCGGTCAGTCCCACGACCAAGTCTGTTCCTTTTCGGCCTGTGCATCATCCTTTTTCTTTATCCTCGGTTTTTTTTTTGTTTGCCATTCCACTTTTCCCCGCGATCTCTTAAGGGCTTCCATTTTTGGCGGTCCTGATTTACCCACTCATTACCCTTTTTCAAATTCCTTTCTTTCTTTTGAGCTTCCCCCCTCACTGGTTCCTTTTTTCTCCTTTGATTGGAGGATGGTTTGGCCTTTTGCTCCCCCACTTTTTCTTTTTCGCTTGCGCTTTCCATGAACTCCTTTCAACCCCCAACATTGGCAGACGGCTGTCCACCTCTTTCTGTTGATTTTTTGTACCTTTAGCTTTTTGTCCCTTCCCCCTGACTCCCTGTTCCGTTTGCTTGAGTTCATCGGGTTTTTGTTTGGCCAATTTTTGTTTTACCGTGCACACTTACCTTTTTCTCTTTTTTTTTTTTTCGCTGACCCCCCTTTTTGCCTGTGATCGTGGGTCTTCTGGGTCTTGTGGAAATTTTTTTTCCTTTGTCGGAGTATGTGGCCTTCGACCTCGACTTTGTCTTGTCTTTTCGTTCTTTTTTTTTTCTCTTTTTTGTATTTTCTTTCCTTTGTTCTTTTAGTTTTGACCTTGTTTTTCGGTTCAATTCCCGGTTCACCAATTTTTTTGACTTTGTTGTGTCACCGTGGGTTTGGTGCCCGGGTGGCTGGAACACCCAGTCCCCTTTTTCTTTTGTTCCACACGACCCCCCCCACTCCACCCCCCTTTTTTCCCCCCCCCCAACATTTTTCCCCTTTTGGGCGTAAGCTTTCCCTTTTTTTTTCCCTCCTTTTCTCCTCCTTTTGCGCCCATAACTGACCCCCCCCAAGGGGCCGTGGTACCTTTCCCCCTTTTTCGTTGACTTCATTTTTTGAGTTTTTTTTTTTTTCATTCTCCCAATGTTTGATACCCTTTTCCTTCTAGGGTTGCTTATTCTTTCTTTTGTTTCTTTTTCTGAGCGCCCTCTAGCAACCCACCCATTATCCAAATTGGAGTACTTGAAACCGGCATGCCCCCAATCCCTTTGCACTGACTTTTCTTCGGTAACCATCTTTTCTTTTTTTTCTTTGGCCCTGTGTGAAGCTGTGAGTCCCTTTCTTGTACTCATGTCCTCAGGCGGCCTTCCCCTTGCCCAATGTTTTTTCCCAAACAACTTTTGTCTTTTGTTTTTCCCATTTTATTTTGCTGTTTTTTTTCCCCCCCTCCACTGGTTTTTTTTCCCCCCAGCTTTTAACCCAGCCCCTTTTTCACCCCCACGTTTTTGTCCCAAAACCCGTGAACTCGCCCACAACAACCCCGGCAACTCATTCAAATTTTTTACACCCACAACTTTCCCACACTTTCCCAGCAAGATTCATGATCTTTCCACCAATCGATTCGTTTCACTTTTGGTTTGCCCAACTCCCCTCTTTCTTTTCACACTTGCATTTTTTTTTTTCCCCCCTTTTCGCCAGTCTTCTGCTTATACCAGGGTGGTCGAAATTGCCCTTTTTTTTTTTCCAGACGCCTTTGTTTGTTCTTTGTCCCCCTGCCTTTTGACCCAACACCTTTAAGTTTATCTTTCTTCCCTCTCTTTGTTTTACTATCTCCTGTGCATGACGTTATTCTCGTCCAGCCCCCTTCGTTCTTTTTTCTTCGGCATGCCGTTCTAGCCCCATTCTTTTTCCCCCTAGTCCCATTCTGACGGAACACCTTCCATCTCCCTTCCTGGTAAACTCCAGCTTCCCTTTTTAGCCCCCTTTCCGTAGCCCCCCCCCACCTTCCTCTCAATTGGATGATTGCGCCGTTTCTTAGCTCCTCCCGCCCCCTTTGTTGTTAAATCTCCCAAGCGACATGGCGTTCTTCAACCCCCTCATGCCTGCACTCCTTTGCTTCTTGATCGATTGGTCGGTCGTTTCCATTTCCCCCAGCAAGCGATCCAACCCTCTTTTTGGATAGTTCCTCCCCCCCCCTTTCCCCCCACACTCTTTTCTTTTGCCGTAGGACACAATCGGGCCCAATGTTCCCCCCTTTGTGCCCTCCCTCCCTCCAACATCCGGCCCATGGCCTGTCCTTTTTCGTTTTTCGTATATTTTCTGATCTCCTCCGAGAACACCCCTTTTTTATTGCAAAGGTAAACCCTCCCCCATTCTGTCCCATGTTAAACATATCTCATCTTGTTCTCTCCCTCCTGCCCAATTTCTCGCCCCTTTCCCCTTTCCTTCCCTATTTTTTTTCTTTCGCGCTTCGTTTGAACTCGACGAGTCCCGGCAAAACATATTTCCCCTTTTTTTTTGTTCCATCCCGCAACCCTGTTCTTTTTTGTCCAAGCTTGTCTCCTCCGGTTCGCGCCCTCAACCCAAGTTGCGCTCGTCCAGCTCTTGCCTTTCCCCCTAGAAAGGAGTCGCAGCTTCTCTCTTGTCTTTTCACTGTCTTCTTTTTTATCTTTTGTTACTAGTCCCTGGACGGAGTTGCTCGCTTTTACTCTCAATGACAACCTGGGCCTTTCTTTTTTGTTGGTGTGTAATAGCTGCTTGCTGGTGGAATGGTTATTTTTTTTTTTTTTTTTTTATTCACCCTTAAGCCCGAAATTTCCGCCTTTTCTTCCCCCCACCCTCTCCCTCAGTAGTTGGACCAACACCCCCATTTCGGGCTTTATCAACACCAAATATCCTGGTTCGCTGGCTTCCCCGTCGTGCGCCTGAGAAACCTTGGTGACTTCGAGGGGCTTCCTCTTTTTTTTTATGGCGAGTTTCTCCTCCTTTCTTGCTGCCGCCTTTGCTGTATCGTCCCATTCTTTGACGATCACTTTTTTTTTCCTCCTAATTTTTGTTGTTTGATTCGTGTGTAGATCCGGGCCCACCGGGCGTGGTTCACCCCCCCCCTTTTTCTTTTTTTTCTTTTTTTTTTTTGGTTGGCGAAGTTTTCCCACCTTCCTCTTTTTCACTTTCTTTTTACATCTTCGGAAGGTCCACCCCTTGGCTTTTGTCGTTTTTTCCTGCGACTTTTCTCTTTTCCCTCTCTTTTTTTTTTCTGTTTTGATTCTCCGCCATTTTTCTCAAGAGTTTTTTTTCAGAGGTCCATGCCCCATTGTTGATTGAGGGTCCTCCCCCGGTGATTCCTCTTTTGTTTTTCACTCCTCTTTCCTCCCCGCGGTCGGGAAGCCTTATTTTATTCCGGCACCCCCTTCCCTCTTCCCCTATTTTCTTTACAACCGGGTTGAGCCTCTGACAATTGAGCGAAGTCCCTTGACCCCCCCCTTTTTTTTTTTTCTTTGCACTCTTGGAGTTTTTTTTTTCGTTCCTGGGACGTTTTTCTTCCCCCCTCCACTCCGCCCATCCTTTGTTCCTTTGAGGGAACCACCCCCCTGGTTTCGGATGGAGATGTACATCCCCTGAAGTTTTTATTTTTTTCCCTTTGGACTCTCCCTGCCCTCGCCCCCCACCGTTCATGCTTTTGTTAGTCGTTCCCTTGACCCCCAATGAAAGTTTGCCTTGGCTGAACCGCCCCTGGATCGCGCTTTCCATTAACTTCTGGCTTGCGGTGGTCCGTCTTTTGACCACTCAGGGATTTGTTTTTCTCGCTGACTTCTCGCCCAAAACTGGTCTACGGGCGGCCATGTTGGCCGGCATTTTCTCTGGTAGGTTGATTTTTTTGCGTTTGGCCATTACTGCTGATTGTGTGACTCCCTACCCTCAGACGTATGGTTTTGTCCCTCTCACCCTTTCTTGTTTGTAATCTTCCCGGCATTTTTCACGTTGTTGAAGCCCCCCACAGCCTCTTTTGTTGTTCATTGTGCTTTTTCCATTTCGATTTCTTCAACTGACCTTTCACTTTCCTTCTTTGCCTCCTTACTGGCGGCGTTTCCCCCTTCTTGCTCTACTTGGACCTTTCTGGAAAAACGCACAGGTGCATTTTTTCAAATGGTGTTTTTTTATATTCGTCCTTTTGCCTTTCAGGGGGTCTTTGAACTATTGGAAAAATTGGGTCTCGCCGGACTTTTTGCATATCTTCTTTTCTTCGTCCGAGATCTCCTAGGCTCCGTTTATCTATTCCCAGTTTTTTTGTTCTTGAGTTTTTTCCCTTCCACTGTCGGTTGTTGGTTTGCCTCCATGCATTTTCCACACTGGCCTGGGTTCATTGTTCCTCCTGTCCCCTTCCTGCCTCTGGTTGAGTGCCCATGACTTGCTACGGTGGTTTCTTCTGTTCCCAGGTTGGGTCGATCGTTAGTTTGTTTTTTTTTTGCCGTTTCTCCTCGATTGTAATTTCGGGCTCTTTTCCTTGGTTTCCGTGATCTTTTTCCCATTTTTTCCCTTTTTTTTTTTTTTTTGCCTTTTTTTTTTTTCTTTTTTCCAAAAGTTTTTGCCATTGCTTGGTCCCCTTGTTCTGTTGGTGAAAAGGACCTAACCCCCCCCGCCCTTTTTCCCGTTCACGCGAACAAAATTTCACATTTTCACACCATCCTAGGCCCTTGTTGTCTCTTTTTTGTGTCCAGCACTCCCCTTTCCGTTTTTCCTTCCTCCACTTCACCGCGTGGTTACCAATTATTTACCTTGCGTATTTTCCCTGATTTTTAAGTGAAACTGTTGCTATATTCCCCCTTCTTACTCACCCAGGTTGGTTTGTCTCTGTGTCTTTTTATAGCCAATCTCACCTTCTAGGCCCTCCTGGCAAATCCTCATTCTCGGAAAATTTCGGTAAACCCCCCCCCCCCCCGGTTTTTTGAGGTTTTCTTTTCCCTCCCTGTTTTTACCTCCTGATGTTAAATGTTCCCTCTGTTTCAGAGTTTTTTGCCACTTCTTTGCCCCCTGTGGCCAAAAAAAAAAAAAAACTTTTGGTTTTTGGTCCCGTCTTGTGGCTGTTGTTTCGCCCCTGTCAAGAGCAACCCCCCTGTGGCACCTCCCCCCACTTCAACATTTTTTTTGTTTTCCCATTTTCCCCAAAAAAAACACCCCGCCCCCCCCCCCCCTATTTTACCCTTTTTGCAGCCCAAACATACCAAACCTTCTCTAAAAAATACTTTCCCCTTTTTTACCCCCCATCGCCGTATGCCTTCTGCCCATACTCCGTGATCCGCACTTTCTTCTGTAAGGTAGGTCCGTTGCTCTTCCATCCCTTCGGATCGTGGCCGATTGACCGTTGACGGCCCCGGCCTAATGTTTGCTTTTACAACATGCCCCCCTTCTTCCCCACAACCCTCTTTCTTACCCTTTTCTTCGTCGGTCCTTCCTTTCATTTTTGAAGACCAAAGTTTTGATTCTTCGTTCCCCGCTCCGAATTCTTTCTTTCCTTTTCCCCCCCTTTTTTTTTTTTTCCCATTTTCTAAGTCCCAACTTGCCGGCCATTCATTCGACGCCTTTCCATTGGCCCTTCCAACCCTCCTTGTCCCAGTTCCACCTTCTTTTTCTCCATTATGATTTTGAGGCTCTGTCACAAGTTTATGTCTACTCCAGTCTTCTTTTCAAGGTTTCTCTTGGTTTTTTTGGCCCTCTACCCGGGAAAACGTCCCTTCATTCGATCCGGAATTTTTTCCTATGCTTGTTTTTCAAAACGTGCCCAGACCCTGCAGGCAGCCTCCCCATCATTTTATTAAACCCTCACATACTCAGTGCTTTTTTGAACTTTTTTTATTTTACCCCACCTTTCTGTCCAGGACTGTCCCAGCTTGAACTGCCCTAAAGACCCCAAATTGGACCCTGGCCGCCCTTTGTTTTACTTTCGTGGTACTCTTTTCATCGAGACATCCCCAATCCTTCTCAGTTTCTCCCCAACCGTTTCCCCCCCTCCTCCGACCCGTTAAATTTACATACAGTTTTCCTTGCGGATTTTCTCTTCTTAACCCCCCCTTTATTTCGAAACGCCCCGCCTTTTGTTTTCAAGAATTTTCTTCTTGCGCTCTTTTCTCTTGTCCGAGGTACCTTTTGACCCCAAAAAATTTTCTTTTTTCTGGTCCCCATCTCCCTTTTCCGACCCCTTGTTTTGTCTGTCCTCAAAAGCTCGGTTGATTGTCCCGTTGTAGCGCACTTCTTTTTTCTTAATCCACCCGTGTGATAGTTTCCGTCTTTGCTCCCCTCCCCTGTTTCTTCTGTCTAGAGCTCTTTCCCCTTTTCCTTTTTTTCCCCACGCCTCCGATTTACCTACGGGACTAGTCCTTTTGTTGTTGCGCAGGAAGGCTGTTTTTACGGCCTTTTTGCTTCCCCCTTCTTCCGTCTGTGTGGTTGGCGGAAGTGAGGTTTTTTGGTGTCGGTGTTTTTCGAATCGTGTTCTCCCCCGGTACGTTGGCCCCATTTCCTTAATTTTCTCAAACTCTTCATTATTCTTTTTCCACCCTTTTTCTGATTCAGGATATCAATCGAGGTCGATGGACCTTCCCCCTTCGCTTTTTTTCCAGATTGGAAAACTCTCTCTTCTTTTCCCGTTTTCCGATTGCGTTGTTTTCAGCTTCTCCCTCCTGCCCTTTTTCCCCTCTTTTCCCTCCGCCGGTGGCCCCTATCCATATTTCTTCTTCTTTCCTTCCCCCCTCTTTTTTTTTTGTTTTTTCTCTTCGGTCAGGTGTCACCCTATCGCGTGTCCGGTTCCGGCTGAACCCACTCCTCTTTTCTCCCAAAGTCCCGCAAGCTTTCCGTCACGTTTTTTTCATGTCTTCCGCGACTTTCTGTCCCCTTCCCCACTGTGTGATCTTCCTCGCCTCTGTTTTTCGTAAGAGTGAGGTTGTAAACAAGGTTCGGTCCCATGGTTTTTTTTTTTTTTTTGTTTTTTGGGTAAGCCCCGTTTTTTCTCTATCTCTTTCCCGTCCCCGCGCTTCGTCCACTCTCTTTACCGTCCTGTCACTCCTTTTGCCACTCAGGGTCCACTTTCGATTTTTTCAGTTTTTATTTGCTGTTGATCCGAGGCGCCTTTTTTGCTCCCCTCCCCCTTTTTTAGAGGGACAGCTTTGGCCGACTTCCTTTGGTAATTGGAAAGGGCGCCTTTCCAGCCTTCTCCTTTGTTTTTTAGTTTTTCGGTTTTCATTCCCCCCCATGTTCGGTTCTTTTCTGTCACACTATTTTCGTTCTTTTCTTGTTGACCAGGCGTCGCGTCACTTTCCGTGGTCGCTGGGATGCCTTCTCCCCCCACTTGGCAGGATGGAGGGTCTCGTCCTTCTCTACTTTCCCGCTTAGGTGTTTTTTAATTTTGACGGGCATCAGGTATTTCCTCGATGCGATCGACCAAGGTATTCTCCCTTCCTGCTGAGGTGTGGTTTGTTTTTTTTGGTTGGGTTTTTTTTTTTTTTGTTTTTTTTTTTTGGTTTTTTTTGGTGTTTTTTGGTTGGGTTTTTTTTTTTTTTTGTTGGTGGCACCTTTTCGGTCTGTGTTTGGTCTTCGTTGCCCCTCGTTTACCTTTTGTGGAAGATTTTCCTCACCTCCGCTGTGGTGCTTTTTTTTACGTATTTTTATGTTTTGCTTGTTGTCATTTTCCTTTTTTTCAATCTACCCTCGATCTTCTTCCGGAGTTTTTGTCTTTCTCTTTGCTTCTCACTCTGTTTGTGAACGACTCTTTCCTTGACGGAAGCCGTTGACCATTCCTTTTTTTTTTAGCTTTCGGTCCATGCTGACAAATTACTTTTTTTTTGTCCTCCTTTCGTTTTTTCCCGGGCAGGCGACTTTTTGCGGCCCACGACTTTCTCATGGTTGAATTGAACCCTCCACTGCCCCCCACTGGGTGCTAACTGTTCCGGATGTGTGGTGCATCCGATTTTGGTAGAGGATGTTTTTCCTTTTTCTTTCAGCTTAGGCTCCGTATTTACCGACCGTTTTTGAGACCGAGATCCCGTGACCCGAGTGTTTTTGTGTTCGAAGTTTTTACGCTTTACCTTTTTGTTCCGTGTTCAAGGTGCCTTGACCGTTGTGTGCGCTGCAGCCCTGCTACGGGTCCTTTGCTTTTCGGTTTCCGTTGACTTCTATTTGGTGTCCCTCCCTGTCCTTCCGACTCATCATTTGTAAGGCTCAGTCCCTTTTTTGGGTATACACTAATTTTTTTTCCTGTTGTGTTTTTTTTTTTTTCAGGTGTTTTCCCATTCACTTTTTTTCCCGTGTTTGCATTTTGGCTGGGACCTTGTGGGAGCTTTTTAACAGATGGCTGTTTAAACAAACCTTGGTGACCACCCATGGAACACTGACCTTTTTCCCCCCTTTTTTTTCAATCCTTTATTTCTCCGGTTCTTGCCTTGTGTGTAAGCAGTTACCAGTTTTGTCCCCATGCCATCCTTGACCCACGGCTCTTCCTCCCCACTCTTTTGCCCCTCATAGGAGTCTTTTTTCTGTTTTTTTTTCCTTCTCAAGTGGGTAGCTAATAATCTTCTTCTTTTCCTTTTTTTGTTTTAGCTCTTTCAATATAGAAACCCCTTTATCCACTTTTTAGCATTGAAACCCCTACCCCCCCCTTGGTTTTTACCACTAATCATTAGCGTGGTACCCCCTTTCGGTCACCCCTGGCCGTGTGGTCATTTTACCCCTTGTCCGGCATGTTTGAGGATTTCACTTGCTGTTCCCCACTCTGCCTAGTTCCCTACTTTTAAAAATGTTGGCCCCCCCCCCTTTTTGGTTTTTTCTCTTTTGATCTTTTTGTTTCCCGCCCCCCCCCTCTTGGTTTCAAACAATTTTTACCATTATTCCCCCACGTTTGCCAGGTCCTTTTCTGAAACCCCCAACCCAAAATTCCACCCACCCTTTCCCCTTTCCCCCCCCATTTGCCAGCCATTTTACACATCATCCCCCTTTCCCTCCTGATCCCTTTTTCCCCCCCCTCGTATTTTTCCTATTGCATTGCGCCTTAACCTGCTTAGCACCCCCTCCCCTTTCTCTTTTCCCTAGCCGTCTGCCTTTTTAAACCTTTCCCCAACCTTTTTTTCCCAGCTTGTGGCGAGCACCTTCGTCGTAAGGGTTCCTTTCCCCCACTGCACCGACCACCAAACATCTTCTTTTTCCGCTCCTGCTTCTCATAGGAGCCCTTTACCCCAGGCTGATCTCGTTCCCCGCATTTTAATCGTATTTTTCGTCTGCCCCCCCAATTTTTCCCCTTCTCTATATTAACATGACGCCCAATTTCTTTTGCCCTCTCCCTCCTTTTGTCCACTTCTTCCGTTTAGTCAATGCCGGTAGGACCCTGCTTCCCTTTTTTCATTTTTCGGGGCCTACGGCTTGATTTCGCCAATACAAGTTCCTTCTGTCACTTTGATTTTCTTCTTTCCCCTCTGGACTGTTTTTTCGTGGGTGAAACCGATTAACTCCCTGTCATTTTCCATCTCTGCTTCGTTCCTTCGTGGGAAATCTCCAATGTCCCCCAGCAGCGAATTCCCCAATTTTTTTTCATCGGTTCCCACCCCATTCCCTCCTTCTTCCGGTAGTGGGGCATTAACCAAATTCGGCAGAATGTCTTTTCTACCTTTCCCCTCCCCTCTGCCCCCCATGGGCCTCCTCCTTTTTTATTTTCTTCCCCGTCTTTCTCTCTCCCGAGCCCATCACGGACTGTTCTGACCCACACCACGTTCCACCGTCCCCGTCCGTGCGTATCCTATCTGACAGGGCGGTTTTTCTCCTCTTTCCCCCTGATCTACGTCCCCGCCCTCCATGCAGATTCTTCTTGTTTTTTTTTTTTTTCGTAAGCGTTAGGACACCCTCGGTTTGATTCCACTTTGAGAAGCACGACCACTATTTTTTTCTTTTTTGATTTGGGTTGGAAAGATCGTTGATGACTTTGGATGTCTTTTTGATCCTTTTCCCCAAACCTTGCTTTTTTTTTTTCGTCTCCCACCTCTTTACCATATCCGCTTCTTGGCCCTTTAATTCTTGCTCGCTCTCCTATTCTTTTTCATTCCGTTCCTTTTCTCCCGTATTGAAGGTTTTTTGGAATGACATTGCTTTTTCCCCTTCTTCTTGTTCTTTCTGGGCCGCATCTGCGGTTTATGTCTTTGGTTTTGGACCTCAGGATCGATCCCCCCGGTTTCCTTTCCTTCCGGCATTGGTCTTCCTTTTTTTCATCTTTTCTCTAACCTTGGATCATAGCGTTTTTATTTTTTTTCCCCCCCAAATTTCGGGGTGACGTTTCCCCACGTTGCCCTCCCTCTCCCCAATTCTTGACATTAAATTTCATTTTTCACTTTCTCCCTTTTTGCCGACTTTGGACTCCCTCCCCCCGTCCTTGGTCTTTCTTTTTTTTTTTTGCTTCCCCCTTT
>Ga0179591_1256064_pt1 | contig 12437 bp, 6 predicted proteins | sample CZOMad2_1_08_16f_FD_182891 | JGI IMG/M metagenome (GOLD analysis project Ga0179591, IMG submission 182891) | Vadose zone soil fungal communities from Angelo Coast Range Reserve, California, USA - CZOMad2_1_08_16fungal (PacBio error correction) | ecosystem: Environmental > Terrestrial > Soil >... | reverse complement strand
CAAGGGATGCATCACGCCGTCAATCGCCTACCGCGATGCGCCTAGTGTTATTCGGCTCACTATGTGAGCTTTCCCCCCCAAGGCTTAAGAAGGACTGTTCGCCCGGTCTCTTAGCCCGGTTTTATTGTTCCTCCTTCTTGAACGGGGCTTCTGCCGCGCCTGTTGAACTCGATTCCTCCGAAGGGTGCGACCCTCTTCCCTCCTCTTTTTCTGGCGAGCCACCTGCTTCTCTTTTTTTCATGCTCACACTTGTTTGCTTCGTTGACCAAACGCCTCCCCTTTTTTTTTGCGTAAACCGTTTTGTCTTATATCCTAAACGACTTTTTAAAAAATTCTCCTCATGTGCGCACTCTCGCTCCCTTTTTTCTTCACGTTCGCGCTTCTTAAGTCGGTTGTCAGATCCCTCTTTTCCGTGAAATCAGGGTTGACCCCTTTTCCACTATCACTCGCCACCTGGGTCACTTCTAATTCGCTGAAGCCATCTCAACCCCTCCGTTGCATTTGACCGGAGAATGAGTTTTTCCGTTCCCTTGTGATTGCAAAGATCACCGGACGCTCTTTTTCGCCTTTCTTTGTATACTCTCCGTTTTATCTGAGATGCGCCGATTCGACTCCGACTTTTTATGAGCCTCCCTCTGACCCTCCCTCCTATGGCCTTTTGGTTCTTGTCCCCCGGGGTTTGATGATTTGACGGCCAAGCGAATGGGTCGCATTTTCCATCGTGGTCTGCTTGGGCGAACTGCCTCCGGCTTCCCTTTTTCTTTTTCTTGATCTAGCCCACCTAAGAAACACTGCGGCCTCTTTTCCCTCCGCTGACCCTGAATGCTCCTCCTCCTTTTTTTACCTTCTTGGTTCGGGGGATGAGGAGGAGCAGACCAGATTTTCCCCACCTTCCCTTGCAGCCACTTTCGGCTGTTGCTCACTGGAACCACCGCCTTTGTGAGCATTTTCGACGTTTTTTTCTTTCGCAGGCTAGGGTGTGTCGAGCTCGCACCCCCTAGGGATCCTCTATGTCATCGGAGGCGGAAGGCAGCTTTCTCTGTCTGCGCATTATGTTTCTTTAGATCGCTGGGCTCTATGTTTTGGCAAGTATAGTATTTTTTTTTTGTGTCTCTGAAGTGCCGTGGACACTCTTTCGCTGACCTCTTGTCTAGGTACGATTGAGCCCTTCTTTCCGTACGTTGAGTAGTCCTCTCTCGTTTTCGCGCTGTGCGTCGCAGTTCCAAGGGCTGACGCATTCGCAATCCTCGATGTACTGATCATCTGTCATTTTTGCGTCATTACAGAACTTCCCGTCTTCGATCTGCGTCGATTGCGCCGTGACTTGTCCGATCATACTGATGAGCTTCCCCCTCTTTGGCCTACGAAATCACCCTCGGCCTCGTTCGTACGCGTAGCGAACGGCCATTTCGCGTGCATCTGATCTTGCCACTCCAGAACCTGTCTGGGTCGATCCGCACACCTTCCCTCACTTCGCATTGTTGTCGTTGATCTTCTTTTTCGCCATTTGCCTGGATCATTTCTTTTGCTGTTCTGCCCCGAAATAACTCTTCTTCGAATTACATTGCCGTCAGGATAACACGGTTCGTGTAGCGTTGGCGTCCAAATTGACGCCCTTTTCTGTTTCTTTTGCTTTTTTTACTTTCGCGCCCCCCCGCTCCCCAAGCACGAAGAGTTCTAGACCGCTTTCATCTGAATCGACTTTTCTCATGTCCGGTTTCCATAATAACTCCCATGCGGATTTTCTCCCTTACTTTTTAATAAGACCTTCTGCTGGCCCGTTAGCACCGTTTGCTCCTTAGTGTGACTCGCGTGATCATAGCCACACCTGTTTTTCTTATTCTGACTGGTTGAATCTTTTAGTGTCTAATTCGTCTCTCAGCCACTAGAACCATTAGGGTTTGTTAATTCCTTCCGGCGGGTTATCCCCCCGCATTGTTCTCTGTCCCCTGTTTGACCAGGCCGTCTCCCCGTCGAGAAGAACAATCTGGACACGTCTTTTTCATCTTCTTTCAGCCGTGTTTTGTGTAGTATATCTTTCCCTTCCTCCTTGGGTTTCATTGGAGGGAGCTGGATGTTTGTTTTGCCACGAAGCGCGTCCTCACCTTTATTGTTCCACCAGTTTTTGGATTTTTCCTCCCCTGATTATTTAGAGTGGCTTAGAGGTTTATCACGGGGATTCTTTTTTTGCGCTCACTTTTCAACATATTCCCCCCGCGAGCGTTGTTTCCTTCCTTAAGAGTCTGCCGTGCACAGCTCCCTTCGCTCTCCCGGTTTTTCTCTGAAGGATCTCCCGAACTCCCCGATTACCCCGTCTTTATCCTTCCAAGTCACGCAAGTAGACCCTTTTTCCACATTTCACAGTGGACATTCTCCGATATGGTTTCGTCTGTTTTTTTTTTTGGACTCGACCTCTTCTGATAGATGATTCGCTTGTTTTTTCCCTTTCCGATTTGATGAACCTCTCGCTTTTATAACTAATGCGTCAACATGAACGATAAATTTTTAGACCCGGCGCGATTTAATAGTCCATTGTGATTGAAACGACTTTTCTACTCTTTTTCTTCAAGGAAAAATGTCAGAGGCCTTAGGCGATCCTTGCAAATGCGGACTTTATATTTTCCCCTTCCTTTCGGTTCGGACACTACCCTCTGCCCTTCGCTGTTCGCGATTCTCTCTAGTACCGCATGAATGATGCAGACCCGCTCTTTTTTTCGACCTGTCGTGATTTTTGATTTGGGAGGGCTCCCGTCTCGTTAGTGTTATCTTTAGCTCCCTGCTCTGGCGCGCAAATATACTCTATCCTGTCTACAGCGTTACCATGACGCACACTTCGTTCCCCGAAGCCGTCGCAGTTCGTTTTTTTTCGTCGCCGATGTGAGCTCTCGCGATGTCTGCGAGTTTTCTGCTCCGTTTCACCAAAGACGGCTTTTCTGACTGAGACTTCTTTGTGTTCGTCCAGATCATGCGTAAGCAATTGTTTTCCCCCCAAGGTATAACCGAACCTTTCGCCTCTGGAGGAGATGTCTTCCCTTTCTCAACGGGTCTCCCTCCTGGGGACCGACTTCCAGCGGTCCCTCGCCCAACCCCTCGGTAGGGAGGGACCAGAGTGAGTCTTTCCATTAGTTGGTTGATTCGGTGGGAAAACGCCGCCCTTGTGCTGACCGGTCGGATGAGGTGTTCCCCGTCGTAGGCTTCCTCTCCGACCATTTTCCCAAAGAACTCTCTTTTCTCCACTAGCAGCGTTTCCTCGGCATCGCTTTTCTCGTTGGGTATCCTCACGAGTTTTCTGATGTAGCCGGGTTTGAACCATAGCCTTAGAAACGTTCATCCTCAGTCCTGTTTCCCCCATTCTTAAGTTTTTCCTCACCCCAGCTGCCCCATGGTCTTCTCGTCATTTCTCTCAGTTGTCCTTGTGTTACTGGTGCTCCCTATAACGGCGCTGTCTTTTTGATTTTTCAGTTTTTTTTCTCGAGAGCACGCGTTTGACGTCTCTCCCCTTTTATTGCTTAAAACACGGATAATCCCTTCTCGATGCGCCGGGTTTTTTCCGATTCAGCCTGTTTCACGGCGGTGTGAGCTGGGACCCGTCTGTTCGCCCTTGAGCCCAAAGTGACACTTCAGCGTTGGCGTGGGTCGATGCTTTCTTTTCCCCTCTTTTTCGCCATGAATTTTTCTCCTTTTCTTCTCGCTCCCCCCCACGAACAAAGCTCGCGATGCCCCTATGAGCCCTGCGAGCCAGCTTTCTTATTTCCAGGCGTTCGGAGATGAGCGTCACTAACGGTTCCCTTTTTCTCAACCCGTTGCGGTTCTCACCCCGAATCCCAACGAATGTGATATTAACCTACCTGTTGTCCTAGGGATGAGCTCTATCTTTCGGAGCCTGGTTCAGCTTTCGGAGGCAAGCAGTCCCCTGTTCGGAGCTTTTTGGTTCCTTTGCGATACGACTTCGCGGTCTTGGCTTCTGACTATTTTTGGTCTTTCCACTTTCCTCTTCGCATGAATCGCACCGTATGCCCGGCGGGGTCTTTCGATCCGCGGTGTTTTTTTCCGTTTTTTTCGTTTCAGGGAGACATGTTGCGTCGCATTTGTGTAGCGCAGTCACGCGCATTCGCGATAGAGCATGTTTCTGTCCGTGGAGATGTATTTTCTTTACTCGCCTGTTTCCGATCTGATGTGACCCTCTCTCCCTGGCGCGTTTTATTTCCTATGAGTCCAAGATGCTTTTATCCCCACAACAGTCACGGCCCTCTGTTTTGACTTACGCCCGAGAAGAGTCCTTTTCATTCCTCCTTGGTTTCCCCATTCGCGTTCTCCTCCGAAACGACCACAGTGCTGAGGGGCGATACGTCCTCCCTCACATCATTTCGCCTAGTTTCGTTTTCCTTTGGTGGTAGTGTGGTTTGGAAAGCCCCTCGAAGATAGCAGGTGCGGACGCACAGACATGAGTTAGGTACCGCGCCCGCACCCTGAAATTTTTCCCTCTCCTCAAACCGTTAGTGGCGAGTCCCCCTTTTACTCGAGAATGTTCTCCTTTCCCCAATGCCACCCCCCGCTCTCCACTCAGAGGCCACGCGTTCGGGCCTAGAGCAAATGTTTTATATTATCCTCCCCTTCCTGACAAGTTTTTTCACCCTTTGAAATCACTCCTATCCCTGAGGACATGCTTTTGCCTAGAAGTCCGACATTTTAATCGTTCGTTTTTTTCTTCGGCACCAACCTGGAGAAGTGAGCTATTCGCACGTCCGGAGAGAGGTCTTTCACCGTCCCCGTGTTTCCCTTTTCTTTGAGTCTCCCAGATCCAAGGTCCCACCTTCGCTCAAGCATTACACCCCCTAATTCCCAGTTAGAATATTCTGCTTCGTTTCCCAGAAGGTCGCGACGATTAGTTCACTAACCCACAGGAGAGACTTCGCCTCCAATTCCCCCAAGCGGTCTTTTTGCCCTCTTTTTTTCCTATAATAAGTTTTTTTGATGTTGCTTTTTTTGAGATGAATTTTCTTGCGCTGATTGGTGAATGGGGTGATCGGTCACTTTTTTCTTGCCCACTTTCGCGTGACAACATTTGCGGCGCAGCACGAACGCAGGACGACGGAACCTCATCTGCTTTTTTAGGTTGTTTGATCTTTTTGGCGCTATCCCATAGGAAACACTGGGGACTGCCTTCCAGATTCTCTTTTTTTAGACGCTTCATGGGTTTCGATCCGTTTTAAGAAGGCAGAATCCTGGAAATCTCTAAAAGGACCTTTTTCTCGGCGTCGCAGGTACGGCCTTGATACTTTTCTTCTTTTTCCCCTTGAAATGAGACTCCGCGTTTCTAAACACAGGCGGCGAGGACCGCGCTTCCTTCTCTCTTATGTTGGCGTTTTTTTTGCCTTGGTTACGACTCGAACAATTCTCTCCTAAATCCAGAATTGCTTTGTATATCCTTTTTCTCCCACTAGTGTTTCGCGGAGCTCTCGTTATGAGAATTCGTCTTTCTCCGGGACCCAACCGCCCCTTTCAAACTATTTTGTTTCCGGCAACGGCCTCTCGGCGCTGGGCTTGCATTTTTCCGACTGTAAGTTTTATTTGCTTGACGTCTCGGAAGCCTCCACCCAGCCTTGCTTTTTTTTTTGATTTCCATCCGCGCCTTCCAGCCTGAATGATGCCCCCTTTTTCGATAGAGTCCTAATTCTCCCGCGGCAAGTGACGGTTTGATGGGAGCCGGCTCAGCCGATTATTTCGTTCTATGATGTTTTGATCGTTCGAGACCCTCGATCTCCTGGGTTGTAGACTGAGCCAATGAAGCGCCCTCTGACATTTAGCATGCTTCTCTGCGCGTGCGGTGCTGTTTCTCTCGCATTCCCGTACCCCCAGTGGCTCCCTCACACGCCACTTTGTTCCCACCGCTCTCACTTCGAACGAGACCGGTTCGATGCGACCTTTTCTGCGCCTCTTAGGCATTGCAGCCAAATAGTACTAAGGCCCCGACCCCCCCGGAGCCTCTTTGCGTCTCTCGGAACCCCGGTCCTGCTCTCGCTCAATTTTTTTTTTTTTTCCGACTTTGTCCCCCGAGGATAACGCATATCCCGCCCTCCTTCGGGCTTTGCGACGATTGTCACCACTTCTTGGATTCGGTTACCCCTACTTGCGTTTGGCGGGAGGAGAAGTTCCCCGTCCGAGATCCCCTTACCCGCTTTTTTTTAAAAATGACCATGACGCCTTCTCTTCCCTGTCCTTTAAATTCGCGTCTTTTTTCGGTGGGGTCGGATCATACAGTTCTGTCTTTCCCTCGATTTTTTGAACATGCTCCCCTTTACCTTCCTTCCACTTTCTGTCCACTGAGAAAATGAGGCGTTGCCCCCCTTCTCAACCCCCTCCTTGAATTCTTCATCGCCGCATTCGTCTCGTATGAGGTGCTCCCTTGCATTCCGTTCTGCGTCTCGCAGCGATTTTCTTCTCTTCTTTTCCTCCTCTTTTGTTGCCTTTATCTTTACCCCTCATTAGATAGGACTGCGCATCCTCTGACCCGGCTCTCGATGCCCTGTTTCCCTCGGGCCATGGAACCCGAGGGGTGATCGTTGACCCGCGAGCTGTCTCCCATCGCGTTTTTTTTTCTTTTCTGACGTTGCGTGGGCGAACTTCACACCCCGCTGCTTTTTCCAGTAAGAGGGACAGCTACCCCGTGACGAACACTGAGTCCACGTGCAGATTCCCCTCGGAGTACGTTCTCCCCGTTTCATTCACCTTTGTGGGTGGTCTATGCTTACTCAGGTTCCTTCATCAGATCCAGATTCCCGCCCCGGGAGGCGTGATCCCCAAAAAGAATCAAACCCGACATTGTTCCTTTTTGAAATAGCTTGATTTTTTTTTCGCAGTCTGTAGTTATGTAGGCGAGATAGACCTTCTATTTATCCTCGTTTTTCCAGCTCCCCGAGCAAGCCCGTTTTTCGATCCGTTTTGACGCTTTCCGTTTTTTATCGAACGAGGGCGCCGGTGCGTTCCGTATTTTTTGATGCTCATTTCCGCTTCCATGATTCTCGAAAACGATGTATCCTCCGCGGTAGGTGTGATCTTGAACGGTTTTTTCCTTTGTCCGGTGCGGGCGTCTCTGGGTTCGTAATCGCCGTCGCGCCGCGCCTCGCATCGAGGCCCGGAGGCCTGTAGCCGGAGGCCGCGCTGGCATTTTTTGATTTCATTTCCCCCCCAGAAATCCAGGATATTTTTTGGTCTTGTTCGGGTATCCTTGGCGTCCTTACCTCCTCAGGACTTTGCCTTTTCCCCTCCATCACAAAAACACCCTCCCTTTTCGAGTGACTCTGCGGAGGCGTCTCATTCCTGCGCGTCTTCGCGATGATCGCACTCCCCTCTTTGTGATTTTCTCCGATCCTGAAGAAAATTCCGTTCCGTTCCCATTGTTTCGGCTGGATTTTCCGAAAGCCCTCGCTCCGAAGCCTTTTGCATTACTCCCCCCTTCTTTCCTCTTCCTTTGATGTGTTATGCGTTCCCTACACTTCTAAAAAGTTAGAAATAAGTGATCAAACGGTAGTGGGAGCTGTCGACCCCCTCCTTTTGTACGCGACGCTCTGACTTTTATTAGGAGTAAATTCCCCCCCACTTTTTCGTCTCCTTCCAGGACGCGTTCTCGGCTCCTCTACCTGTTTTATGATCCCCTCTATTCCCCAGTCGGGTTCTCATGCCCTGTTCTCGTCCCCCTACCTCTATCCCTGCTGACCCCATGGCTTTGAAGAAATTCCACTTTTTAATCTATTTTTGCGTCATCTCTTTTGTAAAAACCGGTTCCTCCGCTACTGACGCTCTTCTTCTTCACCGTCCCCCGTCTCCCCATGTTTTGCTACCGTGATCAAAAATGTATTGCCCTTCCCCCTCCTTTTTCGTCGTCGGCGTGTCGCCCCCCAACCATGCTGTGCTCCCCGATCCGTGCAAGAACCGGAACGCTCACCCCGCGCGCCGCCAACCTCAGGCTCGCGTTTCTTTCCTTTGTTTTTGCTATAGATGAAAGGGACGACGTTTGTGTCCTTGTTTTTGGTTTTGATCGGTGTGTGTGAACGGCAATCGACTGTAGAACCTTGTGCGGGTGGCCCCCCGCCTTCCGACCCCTTGCCCGGAAGACCCCGCATTGTTTTGGCTCGATTTTTTTGGTAGGGGCCCTCTCACGAACATACCGGCCACCGCCGACGCGCTTTTTGTCCGGTTCCTTCCTCCACTCGATCGTCCTTGCCTATTTCTTAAAGCCTGGTTCATATTAGTCTTCCCTCTGCGATTACACCTTCTGCCTTTGCAGCAGGTCGCTAGTTTCCCCTTCCAGTGAATGCGAGACTTTCCGTCGCTATTTCCCGAGTCCAATTGAGACCGCGACTCTTCTGGCTCCTCTTATGTTAGCCTGGGTGGCTTGTTATGACATAACAATTACTAGCGTTCTCCATTCGTCAATTTGTCGACGTACAACGTTCGACTTGAGTTGTTTCCTTCGCTATACGATCAAGGTCCTCCCCGCCGAATGGGCGATGTTCTCGGCACCATTACTAGGGTTGTCCCCTCAGTCCCTCCCCCCCCTGGACTTGGCTGAAGTCCCCCCAGATAGGATTTTATTTCGCGTCATCCTCGCCGCTGCTTGACTGATGCCTTCTGCTCGCGCCTTCACTTTGACAGCGTGTCCTGTTTTAGGCTGGGCGGCTTCGAGTTTCCTATTTTCTGCGCCCCCAACGCTTCTTCCCCTTCTGATATTTTATTGTATGTCTCCCCACATTTTCGCCACGTCACCCTGGCTCTGCCGCTTTGCTGTCGCTTGTTTTCGTCTTTGCGCTCGATGTCTCCGCCCACTAGATTTTTCCCCCAAAGCCCACGTGAGCAAAGACTCTCAGACGACCCCGAACTCTTTTCTGCTTGACTTTTTGAGGCGCTCATGAGGAAAGTTCCCTCCCGTGTCTGCAGAACAAAAGCGTAATCCGGAACGCAATCCCGCGAGGCTCAAAAAGGGACCTAGTTGTAGATCGATAGACGGGTCTGTTACTGACTCAAGTCTCACCGACGAGGGTATTCGCGAACGAAATCCATCCCCTACCGTTCTTTCGTTTTAGTCGAGGGATGCCACAATTCAGTTTGGACAGGGGGAATCATACGAACCTCTTCCCTCCCCCCAAAAACAGACACCCCCCTCCCTCCATCTCCCAACAACCCCAAACACACACCCCAAAAAACCTCCCCCCCCACCCCAAAAACCACACCCCAACTGTCCCCCCCCCCCCCCCCCCCCCCCCCCAATTTACGCTTGAGGGCTGTTCCAGTTATGTGGCATATTCACCCTCATTTAAATAATTTCCCATTTCGCCGCTAGTTCATCGGTCTTAGTGTTCCCTTCGGTGGTTTTGTTTCTCCTTCCCTAGTCCTTGGTCCCCAAGTTTTGACCTCTCCTTCTCCCACGCCTCACACCATTGATTCTGCGGCCATTTCTTTTTCCCTCTCCCCCTCTGTTCCCCATGCCCCACCGTGCATTTTTCGTTCTTTGGTTCTACCTCTTTCTGTGACGTGGAGCTCTTTTCGTCTCCGAGTACTTCTCTCTCATCCTCCTTGAGGTTCTTCCCCCGCGGCGACGATCTCTTTTGCTCTGCTCGACCTTCACGTTTTAGCGCCCTGGGTGATCCATTTTTCCCCACCTTTTTTAGATGGCCACCGCGAATTTTTTGACTAAGTGCGAGGATATCCCTAAAACACCCCGGGTAATTTGCGTCCCTTCAGAGGAATTTCTTCGAGATCGTTCCACCCACTACCTTTTCACTTCCCTTGAATGACCCGTCGTCCGTGGTATGGAGTCTTTTCATTTTCAAAGGCTGTTGCTTGCTCCTCCAGAACGGGGAGTCCTTCCTACATTTCCCGCACCAGGGAGGAGTTGTTCCACAAAACCTGACCTTTTTTTTTGCTTCCCCCACGCTGGTTCTCTCGCTCTGTCGGAGTAGAGAATCCCTTGTAGTTGTACCGAGTTCATCGTCGGCCCTCCCAGATCGAGCGATTTTTTTTAGAGCGAAAGGCCTTTTTCCCTCTTCGTTAGTTTGCGTTCCTCGTGTCGAGTACGATTTGTCCCTCCCATCAAGTATTCCTAGCAAAAGGTCCATTCAGAGGTTCGTTTCTTTTTTGGCTGTCGATTGCTCCCGTTTTGTTCCGTAGCCGATCTAGGACCTTAGAAAGAGATTGCCGACCTCCTCCACGCCTCTCGCTTTTATGTCTGTCTCGGTGGTGCGCATTTACATCCCTTTTGTTTATGCTCTCGGCGTAGACTCCGGACGACCCCCCTCCCCTTTTTCGTTTTTTTCTCATATCCCCGAGGGGAGAAATTTGCCTGCCCCCTCCAAAAACCACGTCACGGCCCCCGGGTCGAAGTGATCCCGAGCTATATCCTTCTTTGACTTTTCGCGAGGATGATCAACTCGCCACTCCTAGGTTTCTGGAGCTCTAGCGACGCAAAATCACCTAGTTGAGGATCTGCGAAATCTCCCATTTCAGGTCCAAGCCTTTGTTTTCCCCGGTAACTTCCGCCCCCTCATTCTGCTTAACGCCCTGCACGAAAACGTTGTATTTTTAGTCACATCCCCTCCTTCGTTCTTCAAATCTCGGAATTTTTCTGGCGCCCAATGTTTCTCCCCCCATCATCTCTCAAGAGATTCGCGGTCCTCGACCTCCCCGTTGATTCCCGGCACAAGCGTTCTCCGAACCAACCGATTGAGGACTTCCTGCCCGAGAAAGTCGACGTCCTCGATCGGCGCTATGTGTACCCACTTTTTTTAATGCTTGATAGATCGCCGCAGAGTCTTTCTCCCCTTCCCCACCGCTGTTCCGTCTTTTCCTGTGGTAGCCCCTATACCCTTCACCCCCCCCTAGTAGCTCTGCCCTCCACATTGTCTTCCTTCCTTTTTCTTCTCCCCAAAATTTCCGCTACGGATTTCCGTGTCCGCACCTGACGATTTTTTGTTTTCCCCCCCCCCCCCAAAACCACCCCTTTAGCCCCTCAATGCCCAATAGCGGACCCCACTCTCTCTCTTTTGTTTGTTGTTTTGATTTTCTTTTCCGAGTGTGTCCCTCCTATGGTGAAGGGGGGCTTTATCGGTTTTTCTTGTTCCGTTTTCATGCCCCTCTGTGTTTCCCCTGCACGCCGCCGCAAAGGCTCTTTCCACGTCCGAGTTCGATTCGGAGTGTCACGGGTTCGTTTTCAATCCCGGTCCTCCCAAAAAGAGAAGCTCTGTTATTTCCGATTTTCTCCGTGCATCTCCTCCCTTCGGCCCGTTTTGTTCCTCCCGTTCGCAGCTGAAATCGATTAAAACTCTTGGACTTTCTCGTCGGCCCACTACAGGTCCGCGATCTTGTTTTTCCATTTCCCCTGCCCTGCGCCAGAAGCTTATTCAGAGAGCACCCCTTTGGCGATGCAGAGCTGATGGGCTCGTCTTTGGCATTGTTACTTCCTCATAGATTCATAACGAGGAGTAAAGGTCCGACGCATCCCCGGTTTATTTTTTGGCTCTCTGTAATTCTCTTCTCTTGGTGTGTCTTTTTCTGAAGACCTTATTCCGTTCATTCTTCCCGGCTATGGATTCGGATACCGAGACACACCCTGCTGGTTTAGTGAGCATTTTCTTCGGGATCGTAGACCCCACAGATAGCTTGCTCGCTATATCTTTCCTCCTCTGTAGGTGACTGATTGTGTATTAGTCTAGGTCACCTCCATCCACCTCGCTTTTTTTTGTGATGCGAGGTCTCCGCTCTTGGAGTCTGTTTCTCGTGGCTCGCCCTTTTCGCTTGGGTGTTCTGTACTACTCGTCACCGACCAAGGACAGTCTTGGATCGCACTTTCTCGCGGTGCGAGGTGTTCGGACCCTCGAACGGTCGAAACGATCTCGGCTCCGTCACAACGTGCGTGCCTCACGGCCTTCAATCTAGTGAGCGCTTCGCTGTGTTTCGCCAAGCTGGCAACGGAGCATCCCCAAAGTTTTGCACCCTAGGGTCTCCCTTTTTATGGTTTAACCCCCCCTATAAAGCTTCCCTCCGTTCTCCCCGGTTTCGAAGAAATTTTGACCCTCGTCGGGCCTGGGGGCACGTCTCGACAACCAAAGTCTTCCCGCCATTCTCCCAATTGTTTTCTTAGTTTTACCACACTGACGAAATGTTAGTGCGGGCGGGAATGTCATTCCTTTTTCCCTCTCCCGAACACCGCCTGCCAAATGAACGTCTTTTTCTCTCGCCGCCAGTTTCTCCCGTTGCTTTTCTTTGGAGCCTATCATCACTCCTGTGGTCGTGGCACTCCCGCTGTGGTGAACATAGACTACACCCGCCTCATTTCCTACCGAGCGTTACCACTCTTGGTTCCGTCCAGCTCACCCTTTCACATGGTTCCCTGGAATCGGACCGATGATGGCCGGTTCTACTTGATTTTCAGATAACAGGCG
>Ga0179591_1309692_pt1 | contig 12438 bp, 10 predicted proteins | sample CZOMad2_1_08_16f_FD_182891 | JGI IMG/M metagenome (GOLD analysis project Ga0179591, IMG submission 182891) | Vadose zone soil fungal communities from Angelo Coast Range Reserve, California, USA - CZOMad2_1_08_16fungal (PacBio error correction) | ecosystem: Environmental > Terrestrial > Soil >... | reverse complement strand
TACCTCCTTTGCCCTCGTTTAAGGCCCCTTTTTAATTCCCCTTGTCCATCCTGTGCCCTCACACTCTTTTGCTTAAGGGTTCTGACCATTTCACTTGAACCTTTGGTTTTCTTCACTGCCTTTTTTTCCACTTTTTTTTTTTCCCCGTGTTTTTCTTCCTTCTTTGCACTAGTAAGTTTTCGCGCAACACGCTTCCCCTCCCTGGCATCGGCTGGAATCCCCCGCCTGGAGCACCAAGAGTCCTTTTCCCTGACCCTCTTCTCTCCTTTTTTATTTCCCTAAGATTAGGAATGTCCTGCCCGTGCCTACCGCGCGCTTCTACCGTTTCTCTCTTACACGCCAGAGTTCTTGTTTTCTAGTATTTTCCAACCCCTTGAAGAGGCTCTTCCCCCTCTATTGCTGTAATTTTTTCCCCTCTTGACAGTTCCCCCATGATTTTCGGCTCTTGACCATGAAGTGCTTTCTCTAGATTCCTTTCCTTTTCCTTGCAGTTTCCCCCGATGGCTTTTTTTCTACCCACGACCCTTTTCGTGGTGCACTTAGCGAGCTTCCCCTTAGGCCTTGAACCAAAAGTTCAATGTTTCTTTGCGTCCATTTGGCTTTCCACCTTACTTTTCTCCCTGACTTCTTCCCAGCCCCCGATTCTTTTTTTCGGCTATTCGAACAAGAGCCTTCCCCCTCGCGACTTTTGACGCGGACTCCTAGGACGACGAATCTCGAAAATTTGGGTCTACTTTTACCTCTGCTCCTACTAGTCTCGTCTCATCAATTTCACCTGGTTCGCTGCACTGGATGGAATCTTTCATCTCCTCTTCCTGTAGCTTCCCCTTTTTTGCGCCACTTGACCTTTCTCTGTCCCCGTCTTTTTATGCGCAAGACTCCTCGCCCGAGCTGTTTTATTCGAGTTTTGACGTTCCAGAATTATCCCCTTATCTTCTCTGCTGCCCTAAGGCTGACGGGGCGCTCGGGATTGGCCTTGGTCACCCCCCCTCTCTCTTTCCCCTTCTAGTCGATTTTTTCTGGGTTCCATGATAGGTTTCCGGCGATTCATAGTTGTTTGTTCTGGCGTTTCCCCCTCGGCTGTGAGAATGGTGCCGCGGGCCCCCCTTTTCTACCTATCCAGCCGTGCCTGCCGAACGGCTTTTTTTTTTTTTTTTAGTTCACTCTTTGTCCCTCTTAGTTCACAATATGTTTTCCTCCTCCCCCTGAGACCTTTCCTTGGGTCCAGGATTAGCCGTAACTTGCCGCCGTTCGCTTAGTGGCCGGAATCAGCTATATTTCTCTTTTTACCCCCCCTGTTTTTTTTATCGATCTCTCCTGGTCTCAAACCTCCAGGGGGCTACTTTCCTTGTCTGGCGTCTAGAACTTCCCCTGCTCAAACCTGGACATTCACCAAATTTTGGATCTTCTTTTTCCCCTCCTGTACCTTTTCATGCGTTCGGCTTACCAGAGTTCCCCCTACACTCCCTCTTTATTTCCCGTCTAAGCGTGTGCTCTTGCGATACGACACTATTCCGGCGTTCTCCCCCTCAATATCTTGACCCCACGACAGTCGCCAATAGATCCTTCCTCTTCTTAAGTCCTTTGCCTCTAATTGAGTCGCTACTTCTTTCTTGGATCCCCCTATCTTCCTGGTTTATCAAAGACTCCCCACTCCCTGTTTTGCCTTAGACCTTCCCCTGCCCTCTCGAAGGGGATATCGGCAGTTTTTCACCTTTGCATCGCGAATTCGGCCTCCCTCTCCTTCGTCTTCTTTTCCCACAAATAAATAACCTTGCGTCCCTTCCTGTGTCCTCGTGATCGGGCTGCATGTTTTATGCCCCTTCCCATTTCCCTTGGCGCATTCCCACGAGTTCCTATCTGAAGGACTTTCCTATACTTCGCGCTTTTTTTTCTCAGAGGGGTCAGATGTTTCCTTTCTCCCCCCCTTTTCTAAGGGTTTTTACTTCAATTGCCTTCTTTTACTGGATAGAGAGGACGGGTACGCTTGGTGAAGGGCCTGAAACTGAATGGACTCTTTCTTTTTTTCTTTTGACCTCAAGGTCTCCTTCGCCCCCCTCTTAACTAATTTGACCCATTTTTTTTTTCTACTTGAATTTCAACTGAAGATGATGAAATAATACAATAAGACATCTTTTTCAGCGTCCATCGGATTACCATTTGCCAGGTAAATTTTGATGATTTTCCTCTACCTATTCCCTCATTTTCTTGGCAATCTTACACACTTGCTCGCCTTCGATTCAATGAGAGAGGGTATATCCCTCCTCCCCTAATCTTTTTTTTTTCAGGTTGGATTTTTTCTTTCTTTTAGAGTGAGAAGCTGAGGCGCCTTCGTGTGTCGTGACAGCTCGAACACCCGGGTTCTCAGGCCTGTTGTGCCTAGAGCAGTCATGCTCCCGGTTTCTTTTTTCATCCCACTCTCCTCTATGGTCTCTAGTGCCTTGTGGGCGGGCCCTCAGGGTCGGATTTTTCTATGCTGTCCTTGTATTGTCATGTTTGCTTACTGCTACGCGGTTCCCGAAGAAGACCTTATCTTTCATTTGGTGGTTTCATCCACACTCCTTTTCCCCCCTGATAGAAACACAGGTGAAGTTTTGAGTGCCCCAGCCATGCCGGAAAAGGGGTGCCTTGATCCCTACTTCCTCTTTTTCTTTTTCTTCCAAGATCTTTGTGTCCCTGAAGGGTCCTAGCAGGTTTCATCGTTGGACGCTGGTCCTTTTTTATCGATGGCCCTTTCGTGCCCCCCGTTTTTTCCCCCTGTTTCCACTCCCAGTGTCTCCGCATTCAACAGTTTTGTTTTACGGTCCTATGTTCACCCCTTGCCCCCCTCCCTTTGATTTTAGTGGCTGCATCTCCCCTTGGCATTGGGTAAACTTAACATTGAGGTTTCTCCAGACTCTTCAAGGCCTCCCTTTTTTCCTCGTCCTATTACTTTCCCTTCTTTTCTCGGCTTTGCTTTTCTCAGCGGAATGTCTTCTCTCCCAATTTCCCCCCACATGCTCTTTGGAGTTTCTTTCTAGTCTTTCAATTGCGCTAGGAACACACCAACCCCCCCCACTACTCCGACGGTCCCCCTCTTCTGTCACGATTGTCAAGCCTTCTTATTCCGGCACCCTTTTGCCCCGCCGTGAGCGGCCCCAGTGTCTCCAGGATGTAGAGGGTGCATTTACCCTTTACCTCTTAATCCATCCTACCTTTTCTCGTCGACTTCCTTCCGGCTGTGGAAGTACTTTCTCCCCAATGCGTTTTCCCCTCCATTCTTGCGCTGCCTTTAGGATTATTGACGATTTGATAATAATCTTTGCTGACGTCCTTTCTTCATTATCTTTCCCCTGAATTGCCATTTTTAGATTTCGAGTCTCTCAGAGACCAATATTAGTGTCCGAAATGGCCTTGCTTGATACTATCCTGTTTTCATACCCCCCGTTTTAGTCCCCCTTCCCCCAGGCCTTTTTGTGCCCTTTTGTCTCATTGTTTTTTTAAGCCGAAGTCCCCTAGCTCGTGGAAGCTAGGTTAGTCGCCTGATTCTTTTGAACTCTCGCCTAAGGAAATTACTCTGCACATTCGTTGGGTAATAATGACCTCCCATCCTTATTTTTCTTGTTTCCCCACAGGTTTCTGATTCGCCGAAAGGTGAGTTCTTCCCAAAACCTAGTTCGTGCAGATACTGGTCCCTTCTTAGTTCTTCTTTTGTAAAGTCCCGTTCCCGGTTTCGGCTCTTTATTCCTCTCCAACCCCAGCGGTCATGAACCACCGTCAAGCTCCACCTACGCTCAGCAGGTTGGCCTTAGTTTTACGCGGCCGACTGCTTCTTTTCCCCCAACTCGGACCCAGAATTTTTTTCTTCTCCAACCCCCGCCGTTTGCTCGCCATCCTCTGCTCCCGCTCCAATCGCTTTTTCATCCAGCCGGAGGCACTGACCTCGCGCGCATGCTCCTCCTTCCGCAGTTACCGTCAGCAACGTTTTCCGTTTTTGTATTCGCTTCGCCCTCATGCCGCACAACCCTTTTTCTTACTTTTGAGTTTGAGCAGCAGTTCTGAAGCAATGCAGCCCACAGGATTGTTAATGCGTACGACTTGTTCTCTTACGCTCTCATTTTTCCGGTCACGTGATGCTGTCCCTCCTCCTTTTTGTGTCTGTGATTCCCCTTCCCCATCGCTTTTTTTTCGTCTCACTTCTTTCCCCATCCCGAGCCGTCCGCCCGGTAGTAGAACCGAGAGGATTTTAGTGCTTACGAATGATCGGCACTTTCGACGGTGTTTCCCTCCAATGTCAAGTCGCGTAACCCCCCCTTTTTTTTCTCCTATATCTAGATTCTTCATCCTTTTTTTTTTTTGATCTGCCTCTATGTACGATCAGGTGTCGGACGCGCCTGCGTCTGGTCACCCCTGTGAATTTCCGTTCCTGATGGGAAGGGTCTGACACTGAACGACGCATCTTTTTTTTCCTTTGGAGTCTTCTTTTCCTGCCTGAGAAGGAGCACAAGCGCGTAGAAGGGAGCCGTTCCGGGCGGGTCCAGGACTTGACCCCACGGCAAACGCGCTACGAGTGATTACAGTTTTCTCATTTAGACCTTTCTTTTTTCATGTTCGTACTGCCTGACCTGAATTCTCACGGTACCGCAACCCCAGGTTTGCTCATTAACTTTCGTACCCTGACTACAAACCGTGTAATTATCCCATCCCGTGTTCCTGTCCTGAGTTAGCATTCTCAGATGTCATTTCTTCCTTTTGTACTTTCAGCGCCGGTGCTCCTGTCGAGCAGCTTCCCTCCCTCCGCTTTTCGTTTCTCTATATTGCGTTTTACAGAAATTGCACTTATGGGAAAATTCCCATCCTAAATTTTTTCTTTGTGATCGTCCTGTGGTTTTTATGGCCCGGCTTTTGTCTCTTAAGTGGCCAGCAGCTGAGGCAAGTCAAAATGCCCCCCCATTATATTCTATCCTTTCAATGACCTAACTCTTCCTTTTTTCATCCTCTAATTTTTTTTTTTCCGAGAGCTGAGTGGCCACCCCTGCCCCTAAGGACGGGGGACTTTCTTGCAGACCTTGCGCTGATTTGGCATTGCTACCCCCTCTTCTATCTGAAGAAGAGCTTTTCTCACTTCTTTTTTATCCGCAACGTCCTTATTGCACCTGGGTGGAAAAGGACTGGGTGACCCCCTTTTTTCGAGCTTCATGTAGCCTCAAGTCAAAGTCCCCACCCCTCTGAACAATCGCTCAGTTTCTCTTCCTCTCCTCTCTCCATTTTTTTTACGATTCGGTAGATCAAGTCCTTAGGCTGACGGAAGCAAGGAGGCTCCAGCCTTTTCGAATAGTTTCCTACTCTATTAGTCTCTCTCTCCTCTGCTGGTTCACGTTCCCCACCTTTTTTGCCGGAGTCCCCCGAATTTGACCTATCTTCCGCGACGTTGTGGGACCCATCGGTTATTCAGCCGTGACTCGTTCTCGGGTATCACAAAGAATCCTTTTTTGTTGGCGAAGCGTGTTGTTTCCTTTTCACTATTTTGGTGAGGTTTTGTCCTCCTCTGAGATTTCGTGTCTACTAGCCAAGTCCGTAAGGTTTGGTTGGTTGTACGCGAAGAGTACCCCTCCGGACTCCGTCTCCCTCAAGTGATTCCGTTTCCTTTTTCTATCCATTTCACCCCCCCCCCGGCCAACACCAGTCTTTATACCCATCCCTAGTTTTTCGGAAAATATTAGTGCGTGGGAGAAGACGAACAGTTTGCTTCTTCCCCAGTAAATACTCTCTGTTTTCTATTTAATGGACAGTTCTATCCCAGCCCCTCCCCTTCCCAGTGAATGGCTAGTTTCCTCTTCCCCCGTTGGAAAACGATTGGATGAATGGTTTTCTTCCCACTTATGCCTTGGTTACTGACCAGATTCCCTCCTCCCCCCTCGCTTCCCCACCGCGATTCCCCCCGCATAGATTCACTGCTGCCCCCCGCCTTTCAGTTACCCGACTGATCTTTCATCCGGCGTCCTCCGGTCACCCAGCTGGGATGTCTGTGCCCAATTCCAAATCCTGGTCTTCTCGTCATTGTTCTTTTTGGTATTAAGTTCCAGTTCTCACCTTCCAGGTTTCTTAAGAGTCCCGACCCGTGAATCCAGGTCCAACCACAACCCAAGGTCACCCCCTTCTACCACTCGAACATCTCTCTCTCGACATCCCCTGATTATTCCCTGTCTCTCTATGATCAATTTTGGACCCATCTGGCGCCTGCTGTTGTGGTTCTTCAAACTATCGACCCCGCGTTTTTTTAAGAAGTCAGCTCTTTTTCTTCCAACCTCGTGAATCCCTTCCTGATATCCCGGCTTGTCCCTGCATTTCTCGTTATCGCGCTGGAGGCATTCGATGCAATTTTGAACTGAGTGTACCCTAGTACCACCTATAATCAATTCGTCCGGCAGTTAAGCCGATTGATCCTCCCTCCCCCGAAACGGCTTATTTTAGTCTATTATGCCCCTCTTTACGTCGGAATCAAACCAGGCCCAGGTTTTTAGCGGGGAGTCCATATACCGTTTCTATAAACTGCAGTCTTCCTTCTTCCTCCTTTCATCGGCTCATCGCCCCCCTTCGGAACAAGCAGGAGAATTATTCTAATTACCCCCCGTCACCCATACTCCCCTGGGATCCACTAAATAAGTCAGATAGAGTCCCTCTCGTCCGACCCTTTTCCCCAGTGCTGAGTTCTTTATTGCGCCCGTGAATCTTTTCTGTCATCGGTCACTGTGAAGAAACCGCTGTACAGAGGATTTTGTCCAAAGATGGAATCCGTGTTTTTCGATTCCTTTTCTATTTGGCCGACGCCTAGCCCCCCGATGAAGGATGCGATGCTTCATTTTTTCCAAGCCCTCCCTCCACGGCTCTGACCTTCTTTCGACTTTTGATTTTGGTGCGATTGCTTGTTCCCCCCCTTTGTTGATCCCGTACTCTGCTCCATCAGGGTCGGGGAGGATTTTTTGTTCTGAGCCGAAGCAGGCTTCGTTACCTTAACAGAGCTGGATTTCAAGAATAGTCTGGTACACGGCGGGAAGTGGCCGCGGCTTTAGTCCCCACCCATCCCCCTGACGTTTGATAAGGGTGCTCCGGTTCGGAATCTTTTTCCTCCCCTCCAGGCCTCCGATCGCACATATAAGCATAACTGGAATTTTCCCGGTGCTCGGTCTTCCTTTTATCGTATCAGCATTTTTCTCCACCTTGTCTTTGCCCTTTGCCTATCTCTTTTGACCTCTTGTTGTTGGAGATCTAGCTGCCTGTGTCAACTGCCACAACAATGTTTCTCTGACTGCCGGCGCCGATCTTCCACTTCGGATTCATCCCTGGCCCCTTCCCCCCGTGCCTCTCGCTTCTCCCTTCCCCCTGATAAGAGCGATGTGTCTGCTGCCCCCCCCGATGGGCAACCTTTCCATTGCCTGTCTTTGAATTTTGACAGCTTGGATCGTGGATACCTGCAGGTCCAGGCCACTTTCTCCTCCGCTGATCAGTAGTCTGGTACCACGCCCATATGTGATTCTATCGTTGCAATGACTTCTGTCGAACCCCCCCCCCGGCTCCACATCTCCCCCTATGGCAGATGCGACTTTTTCCAGTTATGTCCCTATGGGCCCGCGTCCCCATGGCTTCCCTTTGAGCCTACTTTTAGCAGCGCCAATGGAATGCCTGAGCATCCTTCCTGTTCGAAATTTTCCGGTTTCTCTTGTCCGTCTTTCGCGATTTCCACCCTCTGTGGCAACACCCCGTTCCAAGCTCTAGATGGTCACGATTCCAGGCCCGACTTCCCTTTGCGTTTTTACTCCAGACTTCCCTGGCGGACGGGTGTTCATTGCTCGGGCGCAGCATTTAAAGTTCCCCCCATTGATAAGGGCCTTTTTTTTTCTAATTGCTCCAAGAATTTTCCCCCTCCTCCCTTTTTGGTCCGCTTTTTGGCGACCTCTTTTCATCAGTGTCATTGTGATACTTTTCGCACTTATGGATCCCCCGCTCCCCTATTAGTCCTAATCGTACATCAGCTGCGCATAACTAGCCCTCACCTTCCCTTTTCGTTTCTTTTCCAATCTTTTATAAACTTTCTGACAGCTGATGGATAGTTCTCATGCTGGTCTGAATGTTCTTTTTGCACATCGCCTTTTCCTTTCCATCTCTCGACTTTAAAGAGTCCCTGAGGAAAGGGCAGCGCCTCCGCCTTCTTAGTTAGAGTCCTAGAGATCGTGTGAGTGCAAAGAGGAGTTTTCTTCTCCCGTTACTCCCCCTGAGACAGGTACTGGTTTTGAAGGCAGTCCTAATAGGTGATTTTCCTGATTAGACTAGCTGGTCTAGTCGGGATCCCTTTTTGGGCTTCAATCCCCCTCTCCGGATGGCAGCCGGGTACTGTTGATGCATTTTCTTTATTATTTGTACTAGGTGTGCAGCCGCTTTTTTTTTCGCCACGTAGTGCTGAAAGTCCCCCCCACATAGCAGTCCAAGGACGCTTTAAGACCAACTTGTGTGCAGTTGCCCACTCCCCCATGGTGTCAACCAGGTTTTCGTCGGTCCTTTGGCCTGAATGTGCTGTTACCTTCAAGTTGTCCAGCAGCGAGGACGGGACGTGGACCTGGTTTTTTTGATGATGCTTTGCGTAGTTTCTACCTTCACCCGCGTGTGCTCCAAACTTATTCCTATTGCAAAGCTACGTTGCCATTTCCCAAACCCCTGTGCCCCGGGGGAGTGATTGCCGCAAAGTCTCAAAAAATGGCGAGTATTCCTATTGTGCCATCAGCGCTCCCTTCCGAAGGGATTTCCTCTCGTTCATGCCTTTTTCTACTCCTTTATCCTCGGCGGTTTGAGACTCAGCCAGGGCCTGTTTCGACCCCTTCTTGCTTGGAGGGGGCTCTTCTGAGTGGAAATCCTTGCTCTGCCCCCCCCCCAACAGCTAAATATCGATAATTCTCGGTGTATCTTCCAACGAAATTTCTTGCCTCTTCGCCAAATCTTTCCGCGTTACTGCACGCCGCTCGCACGGGCTTCGCGGTGTTTTCCCTTCACCGGAAACTCCATTTTTTACCGTCGCGCCGTCTCCAGTGTTTTTACTAATGTTGTCGCCCCACTGGTTTTGAACCCGCAAACTGCCCCGTCCCGCGAATAAGCATTTAATTTAGTTTCACTCTTGTCGCCGATTTCTTTTTTTTTTTTTGATACCTGGTTTTGATTCCGTTTTCGGTCCTCCAGTCGTCCTCTTGGACTTTTTTTTGAAGAGTACAGCATTGGCGAGGTGCCCCGGAGCGAAAAGTAGGAAGTTCGTAGGGTTTTCCTCGGCTGCCCTGACATGGCTGCGGAGAACTCCCCTTCTTATTCAGACTCGTAAAATTTTCCCTTCCTGGTGTCCCCCATGTCCTCAAAGGCTTTTTCCGCCTCCTTTTCTTTTTATTGAAGCCCCCGTCGCCGTTCTAGTCTGATAGATTTTTTATCCCCTCAGCGGCAAGGCTTGACTGACTCCTCTTCTGGTCAGCGGGGTTCACATCTTACGTCCCGCGGCCCCTCTCGAAAAGCGTCTTCCAACTGCTTTCCTTTGACGAGTTCCTTCTCTTTCCGGATCTTCCTTATGATTCGCCCAATGGTTCAGATTCCCCAGTCTCTTGTTTTTTTCGAGTCCTGAGGACAACCACCCACGACACCACGTTCACTCCCTCCATCACGCCGTTCCCCAGGTGGTTGATCTTTGGTCCTTTGCCAGTCGGTCTTTCTGTCCCAACTAATATCCGCTAGCCTCTCCGCGGTCTCTACGCACTTTCTCAGGCGCTTTTCAGCCCTCCGGAGACAAAAGCCTGCCTCGCGCGCCGGTGCTCCTTTGTCCGTTCCACCGTTTTTTATAAGTAAGTTTGCCGTCTTTTCTGGGGACGAGGTACGCTTTTCTGTGCAGTTTGAGACTTTCGAAGCGATCCTGACCTGCCTTGCAATGACTCCCACAGGATTCCCTTTTTAATGAGATACGCCCTCCGTCGCGCTCCTTTCTGTTTTGCCGTGCCCGCCCTTTTTGGCCCCGCACCAGCCCTTCGACGGCTCCCGTCTATCGTTTTCTGTTCCCCTTCCCCTGACCCTGCCCTCCGCCATGTCTTTGTCCGCATCCTCCCATAGAGGATTGTGATTGGCCCGGCCCCCCCAGTTTTTTTCGTACGGCCCCTTCATCTTGCCCCCCCCTGATGATATTCTTAGGCTTCCTCATACAAAACTTGATCGTGCATATTCTCCCGTTTTTTTTTCTGGATCCGATTCTGGTTTCTTTCCGGCTGCCGGAGAATCTTCCTCGGAGGACAACCCGAGTGCCACGAGACTGGGCCGGATGATCCGGAACGTTTCTTTGTTCTCCCTCCCCCCCCATTGGACATTTCGTTTCGGGGCAGTTTTTTTGAGGGCGCCGCCAACGATTTATACTTTCTCTTTCTTGCGGCGCGGTTTCCAGCCAGCACGTTGCCCCCGGCCCCCTGAGCGCTCTCTCGGAAAAGAGTAGGGCTTCTCCTCTGTCTTACCTTGCTTCAGTCTCCTGATTTCTTGAATTCTCACCCCTGCCCTCCCAATGTTGACTCTTTTAACCTTTACAAGAGCGAATCATTCTTTCCCTTCTCCAGCCTTTGAAAGGCAGAGGTACATCGAGGGCGTAGGCTGCCTCCGGCCTGGTTTGGGAGCTTCTCATTCTTGATGTAGTCGCGCCCGGCGTGGTCCTGAATTTCCTGTCGCTGAGTCTTTGGCAAAAGTATCAGGATTTTTCTTTTCCCCCACGGGCAATTTTTTGCCGCCTAATTCTTTTTCTTGTCCGAGCGGAAGGTTCGACTTCTTTAATTCATCGATACCCATTGGGCAGCGTCTCTTTAGTCCTTTCAGGCCTTGGCATTTTCTCTTTCCTATCTTTCCTTCTGGCTGATCCCGAGTACAACTCTGTGGTTCCTTCCCTCCTTCTTTAGCGGCCCGTAGAGAATGATGGGAAACAAGATTTGGACCCCTCTTCCTGCCTTGAATTCTTCCGCCATTGCAGATGAGGCGGGACCCAGTGCGACTTAGATCGCGCTCGACTTCTCGTCTCCCCTCCCCCGACGGGCCGGACTGCTTCCTCATCCTTCCTGTTTCACCTGGGGGACCGAGGCCCTGGGCATGTCCTCTCTTTATTTTCGTTCTCTGATCAGTATCCTCCCCCTGAACAGGAGAACCCGCTACCCCCACGATCCTTGCTCCGACTGGTTCCTAGAGATAGCCATAATTTGTCCATCTAACGCTGGCCTGTCGGCCTATTCAGGTAGCACCTAGGAGGATCCACAAGATCCTTTCGCCGCACTTGCGTCCTACCTTAATGCAACTTATTCGAGCATCTTCTTTTTGTTTTTCTTGTACAAAAGTGGTTGAGAAAGGGGCACTTAGGAAGAGCTTGCGCGAAGTTTCACAAAATTCAGTTTGGCCTGAAGCGTTACTCGGGATCCTGGTATGACGCTCTTGGATTTTCTCCCTGCGTGGCTGTTGCCTGTGAAGATGGTCGCTTGTCGGCGTTGAGGTTTTCGCCGTCACTGATTTTTTAGTGATCCAGGAAAGATCGAGTTCTCCGGAGTTTTGGACTTTTGTTTTTACGAAGCGACTTCGTGCCTTTCTACTTCCGAGCCACCGCGCCTCCTGTTTGCGCTGTTGGCGTCTAGACAGCCAGGGAGTGCACTCCCTCCGAGGAAAACCCCCTTTTGCGTTCCTGACGACGATGAACTTACACAGTTTCTGCGCTGATTCCCCATCTTCCGAATCGGCCTTTGTTAGGTATGTCCCTTTCCCCTTAGTAGAGCAGCCGCACCCGTGTCAAAGGTATGTGACTGATCCCTTCCGTATTGGTCCGGTTTGACCCCGTTTTTGGAGCACACTAGGAGGGTGCAGTTTAACACCCCGATTCCTAACCACGACTTTTCCCCACCGCGATCACTACTGAGGCTTGCTAACTTCAGGTTCCCAGACTCTTCTTCTTCATTTCGTTTCAGTTTGCCTTAACACAGCTTGTGCGGGGCTTCATTGATTTGAACTGTCCCTCCACTGACCTTGTTTTCGTTCTTTGTGGCTGGCATAAAACCATAAGTGGATCCCTTCTCGGTGACTCGTATCCCTTCACTTCCCCCTTGACAACGACTTACAACAACTCACACTGGCTCCATCTTATCCGGTCCTTGCCACCAAAGGTCCCAGATCGACATCTCGTAGTTGTTTGATCCCCCAACCCGGTTCCTTCCCTGCCCCCTCGCCCCTAAGAAAACGGATTTTAACTTGGTTTTTTTTCCTTTCTTTTATTTTTTTTTTTTTTTTTCCCCCTTTAAGATCACGCACCTCCCTCCCCCGTTTGCTAGCTCATATATAAACCCTCCTTTGACCATCTTCTCTTTCCTTCCCTTGCTGAAATGAAGTCCAGGGATTTGTCCTCTTCTTCTTCAGCTACTTTAA
>Ga0179591_1302339_pt1 | contig 12438 bp, 6 predicted proteins | sample CZOMad2_1_08_16f_FD_182891 | JGI IMG/M metagenome (GOLD analysis project Ga0179591, IMG submission 182891) | Vadose zone soil fungal communities from Angelo Coast Range Reserve, California, USA - CZOMad2_1_08_16fungal (PacBio error correction) | ecosystem: Environmental > Terrestrial > Soil >... | reverse complement strand
CAGTTTTTTCCTTTAGTCGATCTGAATTCCTTTGTCTTCGTGCCGCACGTTCGTCCCCGCTAGTCAACCCCCCGGTAGCCCGTATGCCGCGAGGGTTTGTACCCCGTTTCCGAGTGTTCCGTGGTGACCATCACGTCGTTTTTTTTTTTTTTTTGGGAGACAACGACGCGTCGTTTTTCATCCTCCCTGTGCACTACCCGTCGGGCGTCGTTGACGTTTTCCCCCTCCCCCTCGACGACCTCGTCCTGGGTACAGTCGAAGGGGATGGTTAGGTTTTCTCCGATCCCTTCCGGATTACTGGTGAGTCCTATAGGTTCGGTGAAGACCGGGGGGACGTCTTTTTGCTGCCCGCGGAATTCGTGCTGCGGCCGTTCGCCCCTCTAGCCTTGGACGGTTTTCTGGCGTCCCTGCCTGTTTCCCGCTACGTTCCCTCCCCGACTTCTGGTCCGCTTTTTTTACGTGGGGTTTGTTTTTGACATTGGAGGACCCGTCGTCGTGGGGCCTCTCTTCCCTCCCTTAACTTTTTTATTTAATGTCGGTTCCGTTTCGCTCGTTGGCGTGTCCTTCTGTCTTTCTCTTTTCAAGTTCGACGAGCGACCGCACCATAGTTGTCAGTCTGTTCCTGCAGTAGTTTAGTTCGAGCGGCGACGACGTACATTACTTTTCTTTTCCTTCGGCTGGGTTGGTTGTTGGCTAACGTTCCCTTGTTCCGGTACTAGAACCCCTCCCCTCGTAGCCTTTTTTTTTAAAATTGTTTCCTTCCCCGGGTCGGTTTCTCCTTTTTCTCGAAGCTGTTTTTTTCTTCTCTCGACTTTTCCCTTTCAGGTCTCGCATACTGTACTATTCCGGCGCTGAGGCGTTTAAGTCGACTTCCCCATTGAGGTTCCCTCCGGGGACTTTGCACACCGTGTCCCGTCTAAGCGTGCGGCCGCCTATTCGTTGTTCCGACTTCCTCGAGGAGGGGTATACGTTTTTTTCCTGGTGTTAAGATTTATCGTATTTTTGATCTTCTGATTGAAGTCCCCAGCCGTTTTCCCCGTTCAGCACCCGTTTGCGTTGCCGACCCCGACTTCCTTCTGACTTTACAGTTTTCTCGTCAGATCTTTGATGGTTGGAGGCAAAAGGCCCTGTTGCCCCCCCACCCGAGACGGGTTTCCTTCGTGATTCCCCTCGAGGCCTTTTGTTTTAGTACTGCCCCGCTGAATGTGATCTTCGTCTCCAATCCCCCTACCCCCCCCCGGTTCCCCGTCTAGTAGTTCCCGGCTTTGTCTCCCCCACAAACACTTAGCCGCGGCTTTTTTTTCTCCCCGGGTTCCAATAAAATCTCCACCCTTGTTCCACCAGTACCCTAGATGGTAGAACGTCCTCACAGGCCGCGGATCTAGCAGAGGATCCTTCTTCTTGACATTCTGGTCCCTTCCCCTCAAAGCACTTCTGTTTTGGCGGGTTTCCAAGATTCCAGGATTTTTCGAGGTGATTTCACCACTTTCTTTTCAACTTTGTCGAGACAGGATTGCCGAGGCTTCCCTTTTTTCCCTGCATTCTCCCCCCCCTTAACACCCCTTCGACCGACGTGTTATGATGATGCTTCGGTAATTAAGCATCCGTTCATGTGGGTTAGGGCCGGCCTTAGTTTCCCCCCCTTGCGACCTTTTTTTGTTTTAGCGTTCGAGAGTCGTCTGTATAGGATTTTTTTGCTCAGCGTTCATGAACTCCTCCCCCTCCGCCTTGATGAGCAAATGTTATGCTACAACCCGGCATTCCCTAAAAATCCCGCCCTCCCCTTTGTCCCTGTTGCCCCTAACCTTTGGACCACCACAGTACCCTCCTCCTTCTAGAGTTTCCCCCTCTTCTCCTAACCCTGTGGCTGGTTTCGCTCACGTTTTTGTCTTCCTGAGGACGAGCATCCCGCTGTCCAGGCGGACTGTCAGCGGTGTTGGTTCTTTTTTTTTTTTTTTTTTTGTGAAAGGTCTTCCCCCCCCGGACCCAGTACCGGGCCGTCCGGCACAGGGCGCTTCCCCTCTCTTCGTCAAACGGTGAATATTGACCCCTTCCCGGGGAGCGAGGACGATAAGGAGGGGCTTTTCTCTTTAGAAAGTTCTGCGGAACGGTTGAATGTCCTTTTTCTTTTCCAAAGCTTGTCCCGGCCCGTTTGTTCAAATTCTTAAGAGAGGGGGAGTTTTGAGTACTGATCCCCCCTCTCACCACGAATCTAACTAGATTCAACGTATCTCCCCTTTTATCTTGTATTCACATTTTCAGACGTCCGTCTTCCGTCCCTCTTTACAATTATTAATTTCTTCTATCCGAGGTCCTGTTGACTCCTTCATCCACCCATTAGTGGTCATTGTTCTTGCTAAACACCATTCCCGGGTTGTCTTTTTCACCCCTTGTTTTGTATCTATCTCTCCTCCTTTCTGTTGTTGTTTTCTTGAGTCCTCCCAAAAATATGAGAGATACACGTCTCCCCAGATACTTTTTTTACATGGGCATCGTTGCTATCCCCCACCGCTTTTTTTTAAATCTTTGGCAGGCCTGGATACGAGTCCAAGGATTTTGTAAGCGGGGTGTGACGTTTGCACATCGTTCCCCTTCTTGAAAATTGCTTGATTCTCATTAACCCCTCCCTTCTTCTTCCTTTGCATTACCAATTTTTTTTGCATTGCGTCGAGGTTTTTTCTCTTCAGTAAACTTCGCAAAATACCTCTCTTTTCCCCATTGCTTCCCTGTTTACGGGGACCGATTCGTTACCTCCCACTCCAATTAGTAGTGTTCCGCCGTCCCTCTCCTTCCTATTCGTCCCCCCCCCCCTGACTTCTCTTCGGTTCTGTCCCCACTTTCACGGAGAAAGTTGCCTCTTCAGAGTTGCTCTTCGCAGGCTGTCCTGATTCCCTGGCTTTTTTGGTGTGGTGTTTCCCAAGCCTAAGAATCCCTCCCCTTCTAGTCCGCTGGTTTCCCGCCTGCTTCTGACGTCGTCCTCTAAACCTTGGCCTTTCCGGACCGTTTCGGCTTACGGGGTTCCCTCCTTTTTTACGAGCAGGTAAGATCGGCGTGGTTTCCCAAAGTTACTGACGAATGTGCTTCTTCGGCCAATTTCTTGCCTTTTGAAAAGACAATTTCTAGGAGTGGACTTTTTTTTTGTTCTGTGCCTTTTTTTATTAGACCACTCCGCCTGGTACTCTTCCTCCCAGGAGTCCACGCAACCTTTCCATTTTCTGCAACTCCAGCGCATCCAGACCCCCAGTAAGGTATAGGTCCCCTCTCGACATCCCCCTGCGGTCAGAATGGGGGGTTCTCCTCTTTACCCAACTTCACGCGGCCAATCCTCTCTCCGGCCTTCCTGCCGCTGCGTCCACTCGCGGCTGGGAAGGGTGGATCGGTTTACACCCGACCCGAATTTTTTTCAGGATGTGCGGGATCTTCCCTTCCCGGTTTGTCTGGTCGGTCGCATGGCCCGATCCTGAAGAGTGCCTGGCGTCTTCCCCCGAATCGTGATTCGGTCTTCCCGTTGGTGACTGGTTCGATTGTCGGAAAGCCGGTTGGAAGCCCGTAGCTCCTTTCTCCGTTTTGGCGCCCAGCCCTTTTCCTGTCTTTTCTCTTTCTCCATACGGGTTGCGACGGACCGGGCTACCGCCACTCTTCAGCCTTTTCGTACACCCCCCCCCGGTCGACCAAACCCGTCCTTCTTTCTTGTTGACATCAACTTCCCCCCCCCCTCGACCCCCTTTTGTGGTCGGACGACGGGATTCCTACACGTAGCCTCCCCATCTGGACGAACTGAGATCTTCCGTAATCCCCTGAAAAACGTGGGTCCCCCTCCCTGGCTTTGGCTCATTCCCGACCCTCTAACAACGAAGCCCCGGTACGAACCCTCCCCCTTACTCATCTAAGGTCTGCTTCCCTTAGTGACAACCTTCCCCTTTTTTCTCCGGCCCCAGGAGGTTTTTTCTAGTGTCGATACGGAGTAATGGTCCCCTCACGTTTTCTACGGTACTCAATTAGTTACTGTTCCTTCATCTTCGTTAAAGTATTCGGCGATGGAATCTGTCCCCTCTCCCACTCCAACACTACGTCCGTCTTATACACTCCTCCATATTAACAACTCTTTGACTGTCTGTTTTGCTATCCCCCCCCTTTTCTGGGGAAAGGAACGTTCAGGGAGACCCCCCTGTCCGCCTCCAACCCCAACCTACGTCGTCCCGCCTCTCCGCCAAGTCCGTCGCTCTCTGTTTTTCACTGGTTTTCCTCTTTTCCCGGGAGCGGTTAGAAAATCAGACCACGCTTTTAGGAAAGGCGACTCGCCATTTAATTTTACGTCATGATTCTTGACACCCACCTCCTCCGGCTGGACGCACTGATTTTTTAGGACAAAGTGTTTCTGCCACCGAGCAATTGTCGCGGCTATCTCACCCCGCGATAAAGTGTACGAAGCCTCAACGTTTCCTGGATGCAGGAAAGCCCTCCACTCCTTTCCTGACTTAATCCCCGACCCCTTACCCCTTCCCCAGAGTTTCCTCTCCAACCAAGTGGCGAATAACCCTCAATTAATCGATCGATTCTCTTCAAAGTAAAAATAAACGCTCTGGTCCCCTCCCCCGGTCGTACGGCAAAAATAGAAATCCGTCATGATTTCTGTACAACCCTTTCTTCCCCTAAGACGTCCCCCCTTCTCCCTCCACCGGAGCGTTCCTTCCAGATGTTGCAACGAAACCTAGACATTCACGAGTTGTCGCCCTCGCGAGTCTACCCTTCCGCGTCGGGAGGGCAACGAGTCCCCCCTTTCTTCTCCACAGACCGGCCACCGTTACGTGCTCTCTTTCTTACATCAGTTGTTGTTGCGCTTAACCTAGTTTGCCTTTTTTCCCCCCTTTCAACGTCGTGTATTTCCGACCATGCAATCTCCCCGGTAGCGGTTGGTTTCCTCTCTGGTCGCCCCTTCGGACCTTTGCTGTTAGTCAGCTGTTTTTCCCCTTTAGAGGCTTAGTACAGGCCTGAGAAGGTCGTAGGGTTACGTCCCGTGTTTGTCCTAAAAGTCGAGTTCTCACTTTTTCCCCCTGCTAACTTCTTTTTCTGGTGTTCAGTAGTTGTTTTTACGTTTCTGAGACGACCTTGAATATTATTGAGGATTCCCGTTTGCTGTCTCCGGGGCGCTTTTTTCTTTATTCCGAGTTTTGGCGTTGATAGGTTGCCTCTCTACCTTATCGTCGGCGAGGGCGTCCCCGTATAAGTGTTTTTCTCCCCCCACTGGCATGATGGAGTGAGTCCGGTTAAGGGCGGTGGAAAGTGTTTATTTTTCCCTTTCCTTTAACTTTGTGTGTAGCGGTGTGTGTTCGAATCGTGTTTAGTCTTTTCGACCCTGTCCCTCTCCCGTGCCTAAGCCTTTTCCCGTTTTGAGCTTTTCTGCGTCAGTTCGTTTTCGATGTGGCGGGTACGTACGCGGTTTCCTGCGGAAGGGGGGTTTTTTTCCCTTTTTCCTTTGTTCCCGCGGAAGGACGAAGGCTCCCCCCTCCGTGTCGCAGCAGTTTCCCCCTGTGGGACTGTTCACGTTGATTCCTGTTCGATTAGAAGGAGTTTGTAGTTCTTTCCTACTTCAGCATTGTCGCGGCATAATCCCTTGTTTGATGTCCCCGTCTCTTCTTGCCGCCTGCCCCTCCTTTCGTCGTTCTCATGAGTTGGATTTTTGACTCGTCCTTTATTTTCCGCTTTGCCGTCCCCGTAATTCGACCCCCGATTTCTTTTTAGAAAGGAATTTTCCCCCCGTTATAACGTCTGTGCCGTGCGTGTCTTATTGTTTCCTTTTATGGATTCTCGATTTTCCGTCCCAGCCTTTCCGTGTCCCTACTTTTGTATGTTATTCCTTCCCCTTCTTCCTCAGACCGTTTAGTCAAGATGTGGTCTTACTCTCGGGATGTTTTTTTTCAACCTTCCGCTTCCCGTGACCACCCCCCTTTGTTGATTGGTTTTAATTTACGTTGTCCAATCATTTGACCGGGTGTTTTTAGTACGCCCCTCGTTGATAAGATTTTGTTCCTGCACCAAGGGTCCAGTCTCTTCCCTTTTTCCTTCTCGTCAGGAGATGCTTTGCAAAAACGGTCGACTCGGATTCTTTTGCTGGGGCCCCCCCTTGACCCACCGCCCCCCCCGTAGGATACCGGCCCCTTGACTTATCCCTTCGAATAGAGCAGCCCGTGGACTTCGGACTCACTGGTCTCCATCCCACCGACCCAGGGTTTCCCCTCGCCGCCCCCTTTTCCCCGGTTTTCGGTCAAAAAAACCCGCCTTCGAGTTGGACGCGGTGAGATGAACGTCTTCGTTCTTCCCGATTTGCAGCGGTACCGTTGGGAATGCTCCCCCCCCCCTCACACTTTCGCCCGCTTTGATGATTTGATTAACTTTGCCCCTTCCGCAACGCATCATTCCGGTTGGTTCTTTGCATCGTCTTTCCGGACCACCGGTTGGCGACCTCCTCTTGTTGGTCGAGCTTTCGCGTCTTCCTCATTGATATCGTCGTGGTGTTCCCTTTTTCCTCTTCCGCACCATACGCCGATTTGATTGACATTTTGACCCGTCGCCACATGCAAGGCGACAAAGGGTTTCTCTTTTGTCCATTCCTTAGTCAGACCGAACGGTGTTTAACCTTTAACGGTTCCCTCCGGCCTCCTAGTTCCGATCTCTCCACCAGCGCTTTTTCATGAGACTATTCCCAACGTCTTTTTGGTGATCAGAAGTCCTCCACTCCTTGTGAAAAGACTTTCCCGCTTTAGGATTCTTGGGCAGGCGTCAACCAACCTTGGCCCCTGTCCGTTTCAAGGCAGGCGATTTCCTCGCGGATTTAAATTTGAACCTCTACGTTGACGGACGGGGAGAGGCTCCTCCCCTTTTCCCTGGGGTATTGGACATCGGTCCGTACTTGCCTTCCGCGACATTTTTTTCCTGGTTGAACATGACTTCCCCTTGTTCCTTTTACACTGAGCAAGTGAGGGGGAGGAGAGTTATGTATTCTAAAAATTTTTTATCCCGCCCTCCCCTTTTCTTCGAAAGGGTCCGTTTATATTTTTACTTCCCCTTTCTTCCCCGCCATTTCGGGCCTCTTTTAGGCCGCTCCCACCTTTGACTTTTTTAAAATCCTTAGGAACTAGTTGCCCTCGGGTCGGTGGTCAAAACCTCTTTCCAACAACTTCCCATCGGGGGAGTAGTTTTCTTTATGTTTTTCGTATCTCTCTTTTTCCTCCCTTCAGTTTTGTTGTTTCTCTCTCTCCAAACCCTTCTCCCCTTCTAGAAATCCGATACGGCTAGGTTTGTTTTGCTGCCCCACCCCTTCCTCCCGATTTTTTTGTAGTTACTGGCACCTTCCCCCTATTCATAACCGAGTAACCTTCCTTAATGGAAAGTTGCCCTTCTTTCTTTTTGCCATTTCTTGAGACCTTTCAGAACAATAACCCAAAGGCCCTCCTCATATAACCATTTCAATGATTCCTGATTTGGTCGAACAGGTATCTCTCAACTCCACAACCCACCCTTGTCATTTTGTCTAAAGTGGTGACCACTATCCCCCTTTACATCCACAGACTAGACCCCCTTAAATTTTTCCTATTTCCCCTTCCTGAACCTCACTCAGTTCTCCCCCCCACAACCAACCCCCCACATTTCCTTTTACCCTTTTCCCAAAACCCAGGTGACGTCCCTTAATTCAGACCGTTGAAGCCTTTCGATTTGTTGATGGAGCCTTTTTCCCTCTCGGCAATTCTAGGGTGTAGGTGATGGCCAGTTCCCAAAGCATCCCTGACACCCTTTGTCCTTCCCTCTTTGGTTGACCGCTTTCTCTTCGTCTAGATCACCATCGTTTTATTGAGTCGCTAGACCCTCACATTCTCTCCTTTCTCTTTTGAACGGTCCGAGAGTCCTGCTCTGGCTACCAACAGTCTGGCCGACGTCCTTGGCCTTTTGGCCCCCCCGTTTTTATTGCCTTGTTCTAACCTTTAAACCAAATTTATAATGATGTGTCTGGTCCTCTTTCTCCTCCTCACACTTCCTCTACCGTTTGTCAAATCGACGAGCGGAGACCACTCCCTCTTGCCTTTTGAACTCCGGGCCGTCCCTGGCACTGAGACCCAGTAATTCCCCTTTGGGTTCGGGACTCCGTCCGTATCACCTGTTGTAAGTGGTTTAATTTTGGGAGATGTTTGACGGTAGGAAGCGTTGAACATCCGGTCTCCCTACATAATTTCCCGTTCCTGTCAACCCCTTCGTCCACACCCGACGTGGGACGAAGGGGCTGTTGTCACGAAAAATTCTGTTTTTGTAGATGGCTGCTTTCCCCTGTTGGTTCTGCTAGGACGCCTTGCCGATATCAGGCGGAGGGTGTCGATTCTTCCAAGGGATTTATCGTCGCTGAATTGGTCTGATTTTCCTATGGCATTGACCCGGGGTCTCAAGCCCGCGCCCCCTTGACGTTGGCGTTTTTCAGGCCGTTTTGTTATTTTGCAGCTCCCTAAGTGGTCGCTTGTTGGGGTTGGGGGTTTTGGGGGGTTTGGGGGGGGGTTGTGGTTGTGTTTGTTGGTGTTTTTTTTTTTTTTTTTTTTTTGTTGTTTCTGTTTGGTGTTTTGTGTTGGGTGTGTTTTGTGTTACACGGCCCCTGATGTTCTCCCGAACGATCCCTCTTCAGCCGTCTTGAGATACCACAACCGGTCTCCCGACTGTGGTGGGTCCAATCGCACTTCCACAAGGCGATTTTTTTTTTTCAAGTTTTTTGAGACGGTCTGGCCTCCCCCCCCCGTCTTCCTTCCAACACCCTCCAACCGGTCGATATTTTTCCCCGTCCCGAACCCACGGTTTTTCCTGACGCCACGGCTGTGTTCCATCTTTCTACACCTAACATCCTCCTTCCCCCCACGCCTCCCGAAGGAAACTCCCTCTACCCTCCATTAGGCCTGCGGCCACGTTAGGTCTGCCCTTTTCGGTTCTGTAGGCAGCTTCCCGATCAGAAGGAGCGGTTTCAAACTCAAGTATCGCTCAGCCTTTATTATGCCTTTTCCTTTTCCTCCACTCGTCCAACAGTAGCGGCTCATTACTCCATCTTTAATACGATACCCACTACGGGCCCGTTATCGAATTTAAGTCCCCCGACCCTGTTCATTCACCGCTTGTTCCCTCCGCCCCCTCGGTTGGTGTCCATTCACGCTGGGAAAAGGAACCCCCTTTCAACGGTGAAACCCTCCCCGCCTTCACCACCCTCTTTTCCTTTGCCTGCATCGACTCCAACCTTTGACGTCTGCTCCAGCCATATTGGTTGACCGTTTTCTTCCTCTGAACTTTGTCGAACGAAACGTCCCCCCCCCCTCTTCTACAACGGTCTGTTTGAAATCCGACCCTTTTCGCTGCCTCTGCATTTCTAAAAAAATTCTGATGGCCTCCTTCCTTTTTTTCGGCCCCCAAATTTTTTTTTAGGTCCCTTCCACATGTTAGGACCCTCTTCACCTTTAGCCTTGAAGGCAATGCCTTCACGTCGTCAACGGAGTCACACCTCCTTTCCTGATCACTTACAACTTACAGACCTTTTTTTTCACCTCCAGTGCTACTACTTACCGCCAAGTAATCCTGCGCTTCCCTCCCTCTCCCCCCTGATTCACGTCCCACCAGTACGACGGGCCGTTCCTTTTTTCTTCCTCGTTCCCCCTTACACTTCCCTCCGACCCTTTCGAACACGTGAACCCCTTCCCTTACGTTGTCTTTAAGGTGCCTCCCTAGGTGTGCCCGTTTCCACTCTGGGTACACCCTCCCCCAACTGAGACGGGTCGACATCGCACCTCAACGCTACGGTTTCCCGTTCGCCTGGGCTGCAAACCTTCCCCCCTTACATTTTCTGGAATCCCACTAGAATGCACGTGTCCTGTTTCCATATTGTAAATCCCAATAATTGTTTTTTTTAGAGATCAAGTAAGCTTTCCGTCGCGTTTCTTGCCTACTTGTTTTGCGTCTTTTTTCTCCGGCCGAATTGTCACCCTGGTCTCCCTGAGTCTCTATTTGATGTACTTTTTATTGGTGAAATTAAGATTTGTTCGTTCCCAAATGGTTCCCTCGTCCCCAGATTTGAGGGAGCCGGGCATCCGCAGTTTTTTTTGGTATCTAACTTTTTTTTCCCGGTTTAGGTCTGTTTCTCTAGTGGGCCCCCTCCCTCCTCCTTCCGTAGGGTCCGTAGACGGGGGATGGTTTCACTTGTGATTCGACGAGACTCCTCCCGGCTGATCTTCTTTCGCCGTGGGTGGACGACTGTCTGTTTTCGGTGATGCGAGGGCTTTTCTTTCCTTCCGGTAGAGCCGACCCCCTTCGACTTTGCGGAGAGGCTTTCCTTTCTTTCTTCTTCCACCACTTTGAAGAGAATTTTTTCCGCTTGGTAAAAGGGGGTGCCTGCAGATCCATTTCTTCCTAGTTATGCGTGGTGTGTTTCGACATTTTCTTCTCCCACGTTCTTTCCCTTTTCGCTTCACTAGTTTGAAGTGGTTCTCTGATTGGATTTCCCCTGAAGGTTCCTTGCGTCTTTTTTTTGTCTGCGCTCTTTTCTTGTAGTGGAGAGCTCTCCCCCATGCTTTTGTTGAAGGCGGAAAGGGGGGTTGCGGCTGCCGACCTTTCCCTTTTGGCTCCCCCTGAGTCCCAAAACGTTTTTGGAAGCGCTAAAACCTCCTTTCGTGTTGATTCCGTCGAGTGCCGAATCTTTTTTGTGGAGCTGTCTGTTGCCGGTATATTAGCCCGCTGCAAGTACGTCTCGGCTATCAGTTTTTTGACGCGGCCAGCCATTTTCTAATTCTCTCGTGATTGGCCCTCCTGGATCCGATTTTCTGATTGGAACGCCATAGGCCTTTCCCTCGGGCGTGAAGGCGACACATATTCGTTTTCCGGCCATCACCATTTTGATTACCCGGCTCGTGAGTTCCCCCTTAGTTGTCCGTGTACCGTAGTTCCCGTTATTTTTTATGTAGAGTCCCCAGCCCTTTTATCCGTCCCGAAAAAGTTTTGACTCTCAAGGACCTTCCCTTTTTCTTCAGTAATCTGTTGTTAGTGCCCTATAGGGAGGTTTTCCTCCCTCTGTAAAGTCCCCAACCGGAATCCTTTTTTTTCGTGATTCTCCCTTTTGCTCAGGTTGGGGTAGTATTCCCCCTTTTTTCAGAGTGGATTATTTCTCCATCGGGTCCTTATAGCCCCCCCTTTAGTCTTTGGCCAAGTCCCCCCCCCACCCTTTTCCTCCAAAACTTCGCCGTGGTTTTTTGTCGGCCCAGGGAAACGGACCATCCCCTCTACCACCCCGTTTATACTTGCAAAAATTTTCAGATTCCTTTTCTCCTGAGACTGCCGACTTCCCCCCCTTTTCTTTGCGTTTTTCCCTCTCAACCGATCAAGGGTCTTCCCTTGTTCCCCCAGCCCCCTCCCAGCAATGGTTGTTTCCCCCGACCACAATTACCAGAGTAGGTGAGTGTTTTGAAGGGTGCTTTCTAACCGCCCTTCCTAGTCTCCTGCTTGCCGCAGGCATTGTCACTCATTCTTTCCCCCCCCCCCCTAACCCCCCGACTCGGTTCTCTGATTACCGTGCCTTTCTTCCCGATCAAGGCTTCATTTTTTTTTTTGTTCTTCTTGAATACTCTTTCCTGGCCGTTTAGGTTCGAAAATGCCTCTTCGTGGTCGCCCCCGATATTTCTCTGACCGGGCTTAGTGGTGGACTCGAGAAGGTTTCCCCCTCCCTCCTCAGATGAGAGAAATGCTTACTTTTGGTTAGCCCCCAGGCCATTGTTCCAAATCCTCCTCTCCCTTTCGTCTTGACCACGGTTTCCCTCCCTCATTCTTGATTAGGCAGCCTCGTTCCCCTCGATTTGCCCGGTTGGCGGTCCGTTCTCTCTCATTAGCGGTCTCTTTCAGATCTCCTCTCCGTTCACCCGAGGCGTCTCCGTTCTCCGGATTCCTTTGTTTTTCCTTTGTCAAGACCCCAGTCTTTCCGCTCGCCATTGCCGGCGAAGAGCACCGCTTCCCACCTTTTCTTTCCGAGTGGTGCTTTGAACTTTTCTTTGGATTTTACGTCTTCTTCTCGTTCCGGACTGGGCTTTATTCGGTTCCGTCGGGCGACTGCTGGAATGATTTCCGCGTGTCGTGTAGTCTTGTCAGCACGGTTTCGCCAATGACGTCCCCCGAGATGTTCTTTTTTTCCTGGAGTTTTCCTGCATCTTTAACCTTGTCGTCCCCCCTTCCGACCAGTTCTAGATTTCTCCTTCCCCATTCCCTTTATTATTGTCCATACCATTTCGTAATAAATACGCTTCCGTCTTTTTCCCCGGATCTTTTACAAATCCTTTTCTTAGTCGGGAGTTCCCTTCATTAGTTCCTCCCCCCATGCGAGTGGGGTTGACCCTCTTCTTAACAACCTTCCCTCTTCTTTGGACGCTCCGCATATGT
>Ga0179591_1362697_pt1 | contig 12439 bp, 21 predicted proteins | sample CZOMad2_1_08_16f_FD_182891 | JGI IMG/M metagenome (GOLD analysis project Ga0179591, IMG submission 182891) | Vadose zone soil fungal communities from Angelo Coast Range Reserve, California, USA - CZOMad2_1_08_16fungal (PacBio error correction) | ecosystem: Environmental > Terrestrial > Soil >... | reverse complement strand
GACCGACTTTTTGCTTCAACCGTCGTTCCTAACGGTTTTACATTGCCAGCTGGCGACCAACCTCGATACCCCCCACTTACCTCCGCCCCTTCGGAAACCCCCCTGTTCGTTAATGGCCTTTTTATTCCTTTTTTAGGGTTTTGAGAGCTTGTTATGATACAAGAATAACGATCTACACCCCCTCGATGGTGCCGGTTTTTTCCGTGCGGGCTCCCTCCTCCCCCTTCCTGTCTTGCCCCGCTATCCCATTCACTACCCAATAAGTTCAAGACCTTTCCCGCCCCACGGTTTTTCAGAGGTTTGGTCCCCACCCAATGAACACACAACCTCTTCTTACTCCTCCTTTCCCCCTGTTTTTGTTTCGTATTTTATGTGGTCGTTTGGTCCGGCAAAACGGTCCTTCTTGTCTTCTTCGTCCTTTGTTGCTGTAAACGGGTTTACCTGGCGCCCCTTTCTCCTCTGTGTTCTTTAATTTCGATTCTCGTTTACAACCGCATCTCGTCCCAACCATAGTTTTCTCTCGCGTCTTTCTACCCCTCTTTACTCAAGAACTACGCTTCCAGCGACCTTTGTACTTTTTCCGTTACCCGACTGAGAACTGTTAACGTGATGCTTTTTTTTTGCTTTTTTTTTTCAGTATTGTGTCGCCCGTTGTTCCTTTTCTTTCCCCTCTAGACGTATCGAAGTTGGTCCGGTTCCGCCCTTCCTCTTTCCCCCACACCTCATTTCCCCTTTGGATTGTTTCCGTCTACGTTAAACGTCTTAGGGTTTCTGACTGAGCCTTTTTTCCCCCTTTTTTTTGGAAAGGCTCTTTTTTTTCAACTTACCCCTCTTTCTCCAGAAGCCCCAAAACTTTTAATTTTTTCTCTTTTGTCCGACTACTGGGAGCGTCCTTCTCAACGTCTTCCAGCCTGGTTTTGTCCCTCAGTAGGGTCACCGTTCCCCCTTTTTTGTAGGTCTTCTCACCACAGGCCCTGCAAGTGGTACACAATCTTCGCTCCTGCTCCCCTTTTCTCCCTGGTCCCTTCCGCCGACTCGGTCCTCAAGGTTTTCGTCTGAGTGGTTGATGCCCCCCCACCCATTTTATTTTCAGATGGCCACTGTTTTGGTAGCTTTTTTCTCAAAATTCCGCAATCCATTCCCCCCCTCTTCCTTTGGCTTACTGTCACGTCTCCCATATCCACACTCCTTAATGTAGTCTTTTTTTTCTCGTCCTATGGGGTTTATAGGAAAAACGCTCAGTTGCGATCACAGGTAGAAATTTTTTTTTGCGTTTCCCTCACCGCTGATCCCAGTTCCTTCCCCAACCCACTGGCAGGATTTTCCCCAGTCCCCCCCTCCTCCCCATATTCCTAACTATTTTTCACCCGCAGTCTCGTTACTTGCCTACAGATTCAGCCTCATATCAATTCCCCTCATGTATTTCTTTGTGTTGATTTCATTTGGCCCCCGCCCCAGTAGAATTAGGCTTATCGTCGTTGGCCCATCACCGCCTTGACGTTTCCCTTATTTCTCTTTCCACCACGCCCTGTGTTTTTTTCCCCGTACACTTATGGACGTCGGGGAGCCTTTAGATCTCTATGCCAAAACACCCTGCCTTCACTTCTTCTTTTCCGTGCCCCTCACAGTTTCTTTGTTTTTGGCCCCCTTAAACTTTTTTGATCCGCTTTCAAAAGTTTTCCCCTTATTTTTTCAATGTCTCCTTCTTTCGATTGTACTTTAGACCTCCCAATAACTTCCCCCTGAACCCCTTTTTTGCATTAATTGACCCCGGATATTCTGCTTTATGAAGTTATCTTTTATTCTTTTAGCCACCTTTTGCAACAAGATTCCTTCCCCACCTCTGTTCCCATTTCCCCCCCACAATCTGTAATCCCTATGTTTCATCCTTCTTTTTTTTTTCGCGTACACCCTGTTCCACCCAGCAAGGCAGTCCCCCCCAGCATCACCCGTCCTGTGCCCCCTTAGACCAACACACTTTCATTGGGCCAGTTGTTGCCCTTTCTCCCCCCTACCAGTTCATGGTGCAACTTTCTCCACAGTCAGAACTTTCCAGAATCCCCGCTTCCAAAGACCAACGGGGCCATTTCTTTTGTTTTTCTGGACTTTTCCCAATTGTCCCTATGTGTACAGTTTTCCCTTTTTACACCGCGACCCCCCCCAACATACAGGCCTTCACCTATTGACTTGGCCGGTGCACCCTTCTTGTGGCCGCCTTATCTAATGTCTTCTACTTTTGTTAGCTCACCTGTTTTTAAACTTCCTACATTACTGGTAGTCAGCAAAGCTTGTTCTCTTTTCACTCCAACTTTGTTTCCCCTTTCTGATTTGCGAATCCCTCTCACAAACGGCCAGGCTTTGTGCGCCATTTCTTCTCCCTTTTGTGTCCTCGTCATCTCCCCCCAGGCTTCTTTTTTCTCTACGACTTTCCCCCGTAAAGGCTACTTTCAACTTCTCTCACCAGAGATGACCCCCCATCGTACCCTCTCCTTGATACCCCCCCCCCCCCCCCCCTCTCTGGCAAAAGTCTTTTGGGTTCCCAGCCCCGTATTCTATCGCTCTTCTTTGTGCAGCTTCGGTCTTAGGGGGTTTTTCCGCTCGATTTCCAGACCTTTTTTTTGCCGGACCCTCCAGGACTTCCCTACTTCTGCCCATCGTACTATTCGTCTGACCCATGCCGAGACCCTCCGGCAGACCGGCCACTATCTTTGTTCCTTCGTGCATTGTTTGATTGGTTCCCAAAACGGTCGCTGACCACAAGTCCTCCACTTTTGCTTGAAGGCTTATTATCACCATCTTCATGTCCCCTTTTTTTTTGCCCCCATCCCCCCTATGGTTCACTTGATGAACGCAAGCCCATCTGGCTGCGGAAAATCTTTTTATTGAGGTGACCCTCTTCGTGTAGGTCTTTTTATCCCCTGGATTCAGCCCCCCCTCTCTTTGGCTCAACTTGCTTCTCAATCCCTCCCATAAGGCATTTTTTTGTCGCTGAATTCCCTCTTCGGGACCCCTTTTTGCTGCGCCACCACCCGCGGCACCAACCCGTTCAACACTCGTCATCACCACGTCTGTTGCCCCCCCTTTGACCCCCAAGCCGATTGTTGTTGGGAGCCCCCCTTTGAGTTGCCTGTTGTGTCTGTTTTCCTAGTTTCCCCCGTATTTTCCAAAATTTTGTTTCTTGTGGTGGGCGTGATCAGTGTTGCCTTGTGTGACTTTTGCTTTCTCTCGCTTTGTGGATGGGTGAGAGGCCTTTAAACTCTTAGCCTTCTTTTTTCCCTTTTTTTTCTTGGTGCGGTGCCCCCACGCGAAGCCATTGGCTGCATTTTTTTTTCTTCCTTTTCTCTTTATTATCCTATGGTTTTTTGAGTGCCATCTTTCCCCAGCAATCTTTCTTGGTCCAACCTTCACCCTCCCCCCTGTACCCACAGACGAGAGCTGTCTCGGCACCCGAGTTATCTTTTTAACCATCTCCATGGATGCCTTTCCCCTCTCTCCCCAGTCCCAGTTTGGCTTTTGCGAATGTGTACCCCCTTGCCCTTTTGCCCGCCTCCCCCCAATGCACCAATGTCCGGAAGTCGTTTATTAACCTCGTCTTTTCAACCCTTCCCCGAAGTTTGACTTGGTCCCCTTTTTTTTAGTTTTACCCGCGGGTTGTGCATCTCCTCAGCCCCCTATTTGCCCGTTCCTTGCTTTTCGCGGTTTGCACTTGACCTCTGGCTGTCAGCGACATAGACCCCACAGTTTTTCGTCTTTATTTGGTCCTTTTTCTAACCAAACGACCTAACCGATATTCCCTCATTTAAGTAGTTTCCTCCCCCTCGATGTTTGCCCCCCCCTTTGCGTTCCAGCAGTTTTCCGTCCCCCATTTTGTCACTCCCCGAACTCAAGAGTTCGTTCTTTGCAAGGACCCCGAAATTTTGTTTTCCTCCTGTCTTTTTCTCCATTCACCATTTTACTGCCAACTGGAAGGGCCCAATCCGTAGTGCTTGTTTGCTTCCATTTTTTATCTCTTTATGTTCCCTGGTGTTAGTTAGTCTTGAGTTTGTCCTTCCACCACCCCCACCCCCCCCAAATTTCTCCTCTGTCCCGCGTCCCCCCAAATGAGCCCAAGTTTTCTTTTTGTTTTTTTTTTTTTTACCCATTTTTTTCACCGCGTATCCCCCTTTTTTTTTTTTTGGTGGAAACGTCCCCCATCGTATTGTAGGCCCACCTTTTCCGATTTTTGTGGTTTTTTTTCGCTTCTGTTCTTTTTTCTACTCACCCTTTCGATTGAGGTATTTTCGTGTAGTTTTCCAGATTTACCTGTTGTCAGATCCGAAGTTAGACCCCCCAAGTATGTCCTTTTGACGTTCTGAGGTTCACCAGTTTTATTTCCTGTCCCCCACCTTTTGGTCCCCCTTTTGAGTTTTATCATCGTACTTTTTTGCTTAACCCTCAAGGACAGTTTCAATTTAGCATTTCTCCAATTTGGTGCACCCGCTTCCCCATTGCTTCCCCCCCCCTATTATTGTGCACTAGAGATTTTTGTCGTACGACGACATAGGACCCTTCAAATTCCTGAACCATTTTTTTCTTTTTTCTGCTCTTTTTTTTTCCTGCCGTTTCCCCTTCCTTTCATTTGCCCTTTCCCTGCAGGCATCTCCCCCGTCATCCCTTTGCACTTCGATTTCTTTTCACTCTCTTCTTCCCGGTTCCCCCTGGCCACGAGGCTGGGCCTCGTTCCGGCATTTCCCACAATTTGAGTTGTTCTAAGTTTTCAGGACGGTGATGTTCTGACCCTGTTTTTTAATATTTTCACCTTGTTTTTTGCGAAGTCCCCGAAGCGGATGTTCTTCCGATCGTTCGCTTTGTCTGCTCTTAGTAAGGTGAATTTTAAGAGTGACTTTATTTTCTACCTGTCCTACCCTCCATACCCCCTGTCAGCATCATTAAACACTTCTTTGATCAAATTTCTCATGGCACCTGTCTTGCGTCTTTTTTCCAACAGATTTTTCGGTTTTCCTCCCCACCCCGCCCCCCACCCCCCCCAACCCCCCCCCACAACACTCAGCACTACGAAGACGCGTTCCCTTGCTCCATCCGCACGTGAAACCCCTTCACCCCGTACACCCTCGCACTTCCTGCCATTCCTCATGTTTCCTTTTGTTTTCGCTTTGGTCTTATTTTCTCCCCTACCCAAGCTCTCCCCCCGGAGACCTTCTGTTACCCGGTATTCACCCCAGTTTTTCTTGACAGTTTCGTCGCTCACACCCACTCCCTCGCCTCGCCCCCCTTCTCCAAAGACCTTATCCTACTTATGATTGTCCTCCCAAACCCCCTTAAATTCCCCCCCAAACTTCCCCTTCAGGCGTTACCTTAGACTTCCCCTTGAACAGTCCAATTGTGTCCCGCTAATCTTTTCTTCAATCTTTTATCGGTTTTCTCCCCCTCCCCCCCCTAAATTTGGGTCGTTTTTAGCCTTGGTTTTTAAGATTTTTCCAACCGTTTTTTCAACACGTCCTCGACCCACCTTTTTTGAGTTTTTTTCTCTTGCCTCCAATTTCCTTTTCCCAAAGCGTCTCCTCCATTCCTTTGCTTTTGGATTCTTGTTTGACGCCACCAAACGTCCCCTGTGGATAATTCTGTGTTCATTTGGCGACCTTGCTCCCCCCCTTTTTAGTAACTATGTCTTACTAAGTTGTCGGCTCCCCACCCTCAGAACCCACTTGATTAATTCTGTAGAACCCTGAGGTGTACCTGCTGGGAATATTTCAAGCCTTCTCCGGACAATCGGTTCATTCAGCACTACCCCACATTGTCTTCTTTCTGCGGTAAAACAGGATTTTTTGAGAGTCGGTAGGATAGTCCTGCATCGTTCACGTCCGGTCCCCCCTTTTGGTCTGTTGCGCCCCAGATGCGTCGATCGGTTGACCCCGCATGGTTCTCTTTGCCCTGTCACAGGCCGACCCAGACAACCTCTTTTTACACTATTCACTTCAAAAGACAAGAAGGGTTCTTTTTTTGCCCCTGAGCCTTGTTCAGGTTCCAACTACTTTTTTTTCCCACGTCGCTTACCCCTTCCCTCCTTTTACCTGGTGGGCACTTCACAAAACTCGTTTACCACTCCGCCTTGACAACACTTTTTTCTACCCCTTTCCTGTGTGATTCTCTCATGGCTTTCGGCTGTTCCCGCCTTTTATTTTTTCCCTTTTTGTTCTTCTTCACAACGAAGCCGCTTCACCGTTGAATTTGTGCGAAGGTGCTGCTGCTCCCCATCCTCTCCAGTTTTAGTTTCATCCCCGCATACGAATCAACAATTCACTTTGTTCCTTCCCAAAGCCCCCCTGGCCGCCCCCAGGCAGGTCACTCTGTTTTTTTCCCTCCAACATCGACCCCCCCAACCCCCCCCCCCTTTTCCTCCTTGTTTTTGGTTGTTTTTTTTTTTTTGATAGAGAACTTTTTACCCTTTGGGGGGCGGCCCCCCCTCTTTTTCCCCCCTGGTGCGTCTGCTTGGGGCCTTGAACCTTCTTTTTCGAGGTTAAGTTCTTTTTCGGTATGGGCGTTCTTTTCCCCTCAAGTTTTTATCGATTAGGGCCGGCCCAAGTCCCCCTTCGTAACCATCGCTTGTGCTAAGTAGTTTTTATTTTTTTGACCCGACTCTGACAAGACTCACGGTTTTTGCCTCTCCTTCTGACGAACCCCCCTTACTGTTTGAAATCTTTCCTTAGTGATGCTGAGTTTTGAACCGGCTGGCAATCGTCTTTTTTCGTAGCCCTTTCGCTCCGGCCGCTTCTTTCTCCCAACCCCTAATATTGCTTCTTTTCTCCCAATGAACGCTGTTGTCTTGATCCTTTCCAGCCCGGATATCCTTTCTTTGAACCCCCGCTCCTTGTTTTTCTGGACCCCTTTTTGTTTGCTAATCCCCCCCCCCCTTTCTGGTTCACGACGGTAATTAAGAATGGAGAGCCAGCCCACCCCCTGCCTGGGTGGTCCCCCCTCATATGTGCACGACCCCCCCCAATTTTGTCTGGCTTCCATCACACCTCGTTTCTTCCCTCAGGACGGGACAACAATCTCCCCCTCCTTTCTGGTCCGCCTCCGGCCTTTGTCCTTCGCTTTCCCCTTCAAGGGTTTCTTTGACTTTTTTGCTTCCAGTACCCACTAGGCGCGTTGACCCTTTTGATTTTGCTTCACACAAACCCATCTCCCCCCCCCCCCCTATTTTCCTTTGATTTGGTTCTGGTGCATCGTTATGCATACCTTCCAAAAACCAATCCCTGAAACGTAAGGCTCTGATGACTCCGTTCCTTTTTCCAAATTGGACTCATTTGGGGAAGGTGTTACCGTCTTCCAACCCAAGACAATCGTCCCTAAGCTTACCGGCCCTTCCCCACTGATGGGCGGTTAACTATCAGATTCGCCCCCCCTTCCCTTGCGCATACGTTATGTGACACTACCCTTCCGATATTTCCCCCCTGCTCTTTTTTTTTTTTTGAGTGCCGTCTCTCGACAGGGAGTGTGCATCGTTTTTATACCTTTCTGAATTTTGGACATTCGTCCTTTCCCCCCCTTCCCCCCGCTTTATCGACACCTCTTGGAGCCCTTGGAGGTTATCAGTCTGTCCCATAACGTTTGCATTTCCACCTTTCTTTCTTCCCTGGCCTTTTTTTCGTACCTTTTCCGCTTTTTCTGGTTTCCTTTTTGACGGTCTTTTTTTTTATTGAGAGACTGAGACTTCTCCTGCGGAAGATCCGGTTCCCATTATTATTGCACTATCTCCCGCAGTCCCCGAACCAACATGCATTCCCCCCCGACTCCAAGTTTCATCCGATTGTGAGAGTGCCCCTTCGTTTTTTCCTTATTGCTCTTCCGTACGCCTGGGACACCCTCTGTTCCCCCCTGACCCATTAAAATTTCAGCGCCGCGGTAATCTCTTTCCTGGTTCCCTTTCCTACCTCTTTTCTTTCTACAGACCCTCATTTCCCTATTTCAAAACCCCGGTTGCCCTACCTGGAATGAACCCCTCAATTGGTGGTAGTTGTTCCCTTCCGAGTCCTATTTTTTTTTGTCCCTTTGTCCGCATTCTTCTTTTTTCCCCCCCCTATACTCTTGCAAGAATAAGGGTTTTCCTTCTTAGCTTTTTTTTTTCACGTTAATTGGACCCCCCCCTTAACCCCTTGTACTGGACCGTTTGGCGCCCACTTTTCCTCTTTCTGCACCATTTCAGCTTCAGCTTTCCGGATGTGTTGGCACCTCCGTTTTCTACGGCTGGGAGCCACGATTTTCCTCTTTGCCCCAAACTTGGTTCACTTTGAACACATCTTTGGAAAAACTGTCCGGGCGTTTGAATTCCCCACTTTTTTCCCCTTCTTTTGTGTATCTTCCCATTTTTTTCACCCCCATTGTCTGGACGGACACTCTTTGGCCCCCGACGAGCGACATTCACGGGAGAATTGTGTTCCTTCGTTTTCCTCTCCAGGATGGTTCACTTTTTTTTTCTCTACTGACCCCTTTCCCAACCCAGTCCCCCCCCTCCATTGTTTCCTTTTTTAGGACTACACCCAGTTGGGAGACTGCCATCGAAACTTTTTTTGTCTACCCTTTTTTCTTTTTCTGACCTTTGTACCGACACCCAGAGGAGATACCTCCTTTACTGTGCCAGTCGTTTTTCTTTGGTCTTTAGGGTCTTTTTTTCTGGGTTCATCACCCCCCTCAGGGGGGATTGCCTACCCGGTGGCCCCCAAGTCCCATAATGGCGAGACAGCCAAAGAACCCATCGGTCACCCCCCCCAAGTACGGATTGGACTTCCCCCTTATCTTTTTGCGGTGTGTTTGATTTTGTCTGGGACCCACCACGGCCTCCCTGCACCCCCCCCACCGTCCCCCCTTTGTCTCCTCCTTGTCTGCCCCCACAGCTGTCGGTTTGAACCTCCATTTGTGTTTTCGCCCACTTGCTGGAACTCCCAAATGTCCATTTTTTCTGACCTCTTTTTCTTGATGGCCGGCCTTGTTAGGGTCTTTTTTTTTCTTTTTTCACCAGTTTTACCTCTTCCCCAAAAGCGCGTTTCTTTCTGTCCCCCCTATTTTTCCCCGTCTAAAATTTCATTCTCAAATTTTTTTTGTTCAGTTCGAGGTAATCCCTTGTTCTCGGTTCTGTGTTCCCTATCCCACCGAGCCTATGGAAAAAGTTCCCCCCCCCCAACATGGGGTTGGGGGACCGACTTTTCCCAACGTTTTCCTTCCCCTTTGAACCCTTTGAGATTTCTCCGCGTTCGGCCGGTTTTGGCAAGGTACCCAAGGTGTGGCCAATTTCGGTTTCGCTTTTTCACGTGCCTCTCTTTGACGGCTTTAATTTTTCGATTGACCCCCCCTTCCAGTCTGTCTTTTCCTGGAAAACATCCCCACCCCTTCGACGGCTTTTCAACCTTATGTTTATTGCCCCAAATCAACAAGGGTCAGAATGATGTCTTTCTTTTTTATCTTTCCTCCGGACCTGTTTGTTGTTGTTTGTCGGCTTCTAGCCATTCTTTTTCTTTTTTACATCCCCCAATAACCCCTGTAATTTCCTTCGAACCCGAGTTATTCTTAAAACATATTATCCTTTTCATTTCTTTTTCCCAAGGCTCCACTGCAGTTTGTATCCCATCGATCAACGTTCCCATTTGGAGGCACCTTGCCAATCTAGAAAATCCACCCGGGCCATCCTTGGCTTTAAAACCTCAGTCTTCCACTCGGGACCGAATGTTTGCGGTTTTTGTTTTTACCCAGTTACTTGTAGGGCCATGTGTTACTCTCCACGTTACTGAAGTCCTTAACCTCGTCAGTGATGGCTTTAGGCCCTGCGGCTGTTCTCTTAGTCATTGAGGGACTGACAGTTTTTTCCCGCGCACGCTTGTTTTTTCTTTTTTGATCAGACCCTCACACCGATCAGTTCACTAATCCAAAAGGGTTTTATTCGATGGACCTTGCGTTTTCCATCTTTCGGACCCCATCCCTCTAGATTTTAAACACGACGGTGTTGATGGGTGTGCATTTCTTTTTCCCTCGTCCCCTTTCTCTTGTCAGCGCCCCGTTTTTTGTCCCTTACCCACTTCCTTGTCCCCTTCAAAGATTAATTTTTTTTCCCTTTAAGGGTTGGTTTCACGCCTGCCCCCAAATGGCGCGATCTGGTCAACACGTTGATTCCCCCCCCGTCCCCCCCCTCTTGTTTCCTCACACAAAACCTGACTCCCGACTTTTTTTTCCCCCCCCCCTCCCCGCGCTGCCCCCCAAGTACCCGCTCTCACCATCTTTTTGACCCCCCCCTCTTTTCCCTCTTCTTTTTTCTTTTTATCCAAAAGGTTCCGGTCTTTCTGCGGGTGTCGGCTCATTCCCCTTAGTCTCTTGGTAATGTCGTTTAGAACCGTTTCCCCCTTTCCCTGTGACGAGCTCCTTTCCAAAACCCTTTGCGCTGTTTTGGTGTGTGCTTCGGCGTTCCAAGGTTCTTGAACCCCCCCTTCCCATTTCCACCAAATGGACTCTCCCCCCTTCGACTCTTTCATTTGACGAAAGCTGGGGTTTCGTGTGGTCTACCTTGGGTTCCCAGGCGACATTTTCTTTCCAGCTTAATTCGATGAGTTTCCTGCCCCTCCTCGTGCCATGCCCCTAATTTCCTTCTATTTTCTTCTGCCCGGGCCCGTCTTCAACCCCTCCTTGGCCACTTTCAGTCCTCCTCCGGTCCCCCGTATCCTTGACTCCGAGGATTCTTGCATCCTCTCCTTCCCTTTCCTTGGAAAGACCCCATTCCCTTTTCTAAGACTTCCCCCCCTTGTAGTTTTTTTCTAATGTCCTGGGCCATTTTCATTTGACCGTGGGTGTGGATTTGCGGCCCTTGCATTTTTTTTGCTCCACCCGGTTTTTTTTAATCTCTTGCTTTGATTGTTTTTCCGAATTCGCATATTCGGCTTTTTCCCCTCTGAATTTCGTTCTTTTGGCAATGGACCCCTCGTTGGTGGTTTGCGTTTTTTCCCTTTTCTTTTCACCCCTAAGACCACAATAACTGTAATCCCTCAAGACACACCCCAACCAGTATTCTGGTTACAAAGAATTTCCCCCACCCTGGGCTGTTCGGACTTTTCGGTAATGTGGACTCGGTTTACGTTTTTTTCCCCCCTACCCAAGTCGTACGCTTCCCCCCCCTAGAAGCAAGTGGCATCTGCACTTCTCCCCCCCCCCACCCCTTTTTCGGCACTTTTTGCCTCAAATCTGACTTTCCATATGTTTTCAAATTCGTCGTTAACCCCAAGCGATCCAAGTATCACTTTTGCGGATGCCCACCGCTGCCAGTGCAAGCGCCTTTTTGTTCCTCTTTTGTCAAAATATTCGAAGCCCCTCCTTTTTCGAATTTTTGTCTTTCAAACTGTCCCTTCAAACACCAACGAGTTCTTCTCGCGACTTCTTCCATAACTTACTTTTTTAGTTCCTTGACCTCCCTGTCGGGAATCTTCTCCGGGTTTTCCCGCCTTCCTGCCATTATGGTTGCGGAACCATAGGAGATTTTTTTAATTTCCCCCCTCTTTCCTCACACGGCGAAAAAATATCCCCTCCAAGGGAGTCTTTTTTCTTCTAATTTATTACCCCCCCCTTCCTTCCCCAAACTCTGATCCTTCATTGTTAATTTGTCCCCCCCCCCCCCCTTCCGCTTTCCGCCCTCCAACCCCACCCCTGCCCCAATTTGTCTCCTTTTGTGATTGACATTGCTCACTTTTTTTCTGTTCATACAGTTTTTCTTCAGGACCCAATCACGACCCCCTGATTACCGCTCGGGCTCTTTTCCCCTTTGATTCTGACTGCTGCGGGAGATTGATGTTTCCCTCGGGTGTGTGTACGACCTCGTGTTTTTGGTGTATGCGTGGCCCACCAAACACAATTGCGTTTTTCATTTTTTTGTCCCCCCCCCCTTTTAGATTTCTGGTTCTGCGTCTGAGAACTCGACCGTCACCGTCTTCACTTTTCAAAGTGGGGTCTTCATTTTATGGTATTCGTGATTCTTTTGGTTTGTGCCAACTTTCATTGCTTCAAGGCCTCCTCCCCCAAGCCATTTTTTTGTTAACAGGTGGCCACGGCATACCCCCCTCCTTTTCGGGTATTTTGAAAATGCTTTTCTGGCGGTTCCTGACAGAAAAATTTTTTGATACCATATTTCCCTTTCCGCCGTGCTGACATCGACCCCCCCCCCTCTCCCAACTTCCCACAAGTTCTCTTGGCCTTTTTCCGTCAGCATCGAGTTGCTTGGGTGCTTTTCTTTGAGATGCTTGATACCCAGTTAACACTCCGTTGCGCTCAATTTATTTTTTTTCTGTTCTCCTTTGAACGTCTCATTTTCTCACGTTCTTACTAAAGTCTCAAGTGCCGCCATCAGTGTTCACAGCGCTCCTCCACTTTGACTTTCCCCCTGGTACTTTTGATCCCCATCGACCAA
>Ga0179591_1405767_pt1 | contig 12440 bp, 14 predicted proteins | sample CZOMad2_1_08_16f_FD_182891 | JGI IMG/M metagenome (GOLD analysis project Ga0179591, IMG submission 182891) | Vadose zone soil fungal communities from Angelo Coast Range Reserve, California, USA - CZOMad2_1_08_16fungal (PacBio error correction) | ecosystem: Environmental > Terrestrial > Soil >... | reverse complement strand
CTCCTCATTCCTTAAATGCGCATTCTGATATAAATAGACATCATAAAGTATCCTTCCTTCCTTGCCTGGGGCCGCTACGATGAACTGAGGTCCCGAGAAATTTCCTTTCTTCCCCTCTCCCGCACCCCTTCTCTCCCATAGCTTTTTCAAGGAAGGGTCTCCGAGAGTTCAACCAAGCTTAGTGACCGATCCAATCTTTGCGACCCGACGATTAAAACCTCTCCGAATTAATCCCCCCAGATCCCCCTCAGCCAGTTCCCCTTTGAGCGACATGCAGATAAACCCTCCTTTGCCTTAACCCATCTACAAGAAATTTTCACATTGCCGGGGCCAGGATATCGGTTGCCTGTTGCGATTTTATGTTCCCCCCCCCGACATCTCCTTAGAATGCGAAAAATCGGCGTTTGCCAGCTAGACGCAAAACATCTATCTTCTCCCTCAATTGTCTGCAACGGTCCCTGCATCCGGTCTTTTGCAAACGTGGCGAGGGACATGATGGACCCTTTAGGGTCTCGTCAAACTTCTTTTTTGGATTCTCCGGTGCGCGGACCTCTCTTCCTCTTATTATTTTGCCTCCCCTTTGAGAATCTTCCTCTCAGCTTCTTTCCAAACTCCTAGAGCGAAGAGAACATGTCCTTTGGGATATAGGGCGGGTATGGACAGAAAACGTGACGGTCCATTAAAAGCGATCGCGCAAAAGATTTCCCTCCTTTTACCGTTCAAAAGTCTTTTCCTCCCTGAGAGGACAAGTGTTTTTCGTCACTGGCCCATTCAAGGAAAGTCGGTCCGACTCTCGATATGGTCCCTCTCGGGCTCTCCCAAGGGACGCAGCTCCTCACCCCCTTACAGCTCGGGACGATGGCCTATTTACCTTTGAAGTTGATTAAACTTTATACCCCCTTTTTTGTTTGTGGAAAGGCTGGTCCCCCCACTCGAGCTTGGTCTGCGATGAGTTCTTTTTGAAGACCGATCCTCTGGGACACCCCCTCAGCGCTTTTTAAAAGAGATTTCAGACTTCCTTCCCTGTTATAGGGACCTTGATCGGGGAGTTAGACGCTCCTATCGACCCGCGGCGATCACGAACCTTTATGGGTTACTGCCCCCTTATCCCCCGTTGCTTACCCTTTCCCGCCGATAGAGTAAGTAAACTTGGTTTTTTTCCGGAAGCGCTAGTTGGCTCTTCGCGGGGAAAGAAAGCAGCGTTCGATCTGATAAAGGCTGCGCTTCCGTTGTTGCTCAGCTCTTTGGCTGATAATCCCCCCCCGGTTCAAACCTTTTTTTCCGTCCCTATGTCCCCTTCCCCCCCTTTTTTTATAGAATCAATATTTAAGAAATCCACCTCGTTTTAGGTCCAATTCACCGAAATCTGCCGTTCTGCCTTGACGACTTATCATAAACTCCTTAGCCTCTTTTCTTTTCCCCTCCTCTCAATACTTTCCCCTTTTCCCCCCTACTTCTAAGAAAGGAAGTTTCCTTCTTCTCCGTAATGTCCGCTATCGTCCTTTCTTTGTCGTTCCTTAGCGCCGATGCTCCAAGTCTTGCGAATCTCCCCAACCCTCGGATTTTCTGGGGTCCCAAACGTGCCAGAAATTTATTGCCCCTAGTCCGGAACTGGCACCGAAATCCATAGATAATGTGGTCGCGAGGGGACGCCGTTTTTGCTCGCCGTTTATCATGAGCCTTCGCTCGGTTCCCTCGTATGCAGGTTCCCCCCCTTCCTGACTGGAGATCAAATTTAGGCAACAACCCTTTTTCCCTTAAACCTTGTTCCAGTCCAAATCCCCCTCTTCCTTTCCAGTGGAAGGATATTCTTTCTCTTATACCACTGTAAGCGGAGCGAAAGTCACGACTTTTCATTTTCGACCTCTAACGATTAAATGGTCCCTCCCTTATCCTATCTTCCTTTGCTCGCCACCTATCGAGAGTTTACGGCCCCACGGCTCAGACCTCAACAGTGCGCATCCTCGCTCGCCCCTCTCGAGGCCGTCCATAAAAGCACTCTTTCGCGAAAGTGCTTTCTCCTTCATAACTAGTCCAAGATAGTTGTTTCCTGCTAATTCGTTCCCCCCTTTCCTTAGGAGGACCCCTCCTTTCAGACGAACGCGATGGAGATTTTTTCTCCCCCCCTCCCTTGCAAATGGGTGACAAAATTAAACCTCGGCCAAAGCTAACCATTCCCCCATTAACTAGAATGCGCGTCTTTTTTTTTCTTCCTCTCTCCCCCCCCCTTTTTCTACGCCCATAAAACATGTCTCCGATTGATACGTCATGGAGTATTTAACAGGTAATTTTTTTGCCCTTAGGTAATTCACCCGCAATTTGGACGTGCCCTCTCTCTTTCCTCCTCGTGTTGTTTCTCAATCTGCGTGACCCCCCCCGTACCCCCTTTTTCCCTTCCCCTCGGCAGTTAGCCCTTTTTCTTTTTTTATGCGCGTGGCTGTAAATATAAAGGTCGATTTTAGAGAAACTGATGTCCCAATCAGTCGCGCCATTCGATTTTCCTTTTTCTCTTGATCGGCTTTCTTGTCCCTTTTGAAAATCCTTGTTAGGCGTCATGTTCTTCTTTCCTAACAGTCCTTTTCACCTTCACCGGCCCTCGCAGACGATCGATCTTGAGGTAGAACTTCTCATTTGCGCGCTTCTAATAGTCCCCTCTTTGAGAAGCGAGGAGCTTTTTTCTGCGACGAGCAATTGCCAACACCGCTGATAGGTGGCGAGTTATGTCATTATCGATTTTAAACCCCTGTTTATCGTTTCGTTCCCCCGTGCTTCGGTTCCCCCCATTTGTATCTCCCTTTTCATCTCCGCGATCCTTTCCCCCAAATGGGCTGATTGTGATGGGTCCTCTAAGCACGCTGTTGTTCGTCCTGTAGCGCGCCACCCCCCCCCGTCACACGTTCATTTTTGTTCTACTCGTTCCCCAAAGGTATTGGAGAAATGAATCCCTTGCATTCCACGGTCAAACGGCGCCGTCCCGCGTTTAGCGCCAAAGTGTTTATAAGTTTTCGTCCCCATTGACGGACTAGGGACGCACTACTTTCTTTTGACCTCCCCCTATCCCCCCCCCCCATCTCCTCGTTTCTGTGGGAGATTTCCTCTTTTGCGCATCGGAGCTCCGGAGCGCCCTCCCCCCAAGCCAGAGACATATTTACTTACCCGCGCCGATCGTTTTACTCAACCTTTTTCCTATATGTCGGAGCCCCACCCCCCTAATACGGCTACGGGTTTTAAGCCCCCCCCCTTTATTTAGATACCCGACAGTCAACCCCTTTCTCTTCGTGGGAAATCCCGGTCCATTTCCCTATTTCTTGAAAGATTTCCACGAATTCTTTTCCCCCCCCTTCCTGTTCTATAGTTTCTTCTCCTGCACCCAGAGTAGCCCAGCCAAAGTTTGGGAGGTCGAGCCAGTCCCGATTCCCCTTCTCTTCTCGTAAGTCTCCATTAGAGCCCCCTTCTAAGAATCATTACCATTTTTTCCCGAATCTATCGGAGGAAATGTCGTCCCTCCCGCCTCTCCTGGCAATTTGGAATGGGATTGGCCCGTCCCAAATCCACTTTGACTTTCGGATCTTTTGGATATCAGAGCCTATTCCAGGTACCCCTACCTCCTTCTTATGGACACTCTCTCCATTCTGATTCCCCCCCCCCTCTCCTAGGTCGGAAAAGTTCACTTGCCCCCATGAATCTGCCGGACCACTCTTGAACCACCCGCCTTCCATAAACTTTATAATCCCCCTGTATTCTCGGCAAATCGTATCTCGAACTAAATGTTGCGCTTGCTTCCTATACAGTCAGCTCCCCTCTCGTCGTTCCCATGCTTCCCTGTACGCACCTCCCTCCCAATTTCTTCCCTTCCCACGGTTTTTCTTTTCGGAGTTAAAAGGATGGGCCCAACCGGTTAATTTACTCCGCTCCGATCGCTTTTAATTGAGAGCCCCTTTTTTCTGCCGTTAAATACCTCGGCCTTCTCTCCCACTGTGTTTGACTCCCTTTTAATAGTGTTAGAAATCCCTTCCTCCCCCCCGTCAACCAGGACGTCAAACTCATCGAGATAACTGCGTTCTTCCCCCCCCCCCAAAACTTTTCCGTACCCCTTTTGGAATCTCAACTTTTTTCCAATGATGGGGTTCCCCGTTACAGCCGCGGCGTTGGAATCGTTGCGCTTCCTTTACTCCTCGATGTTCAGATTATCCCCCTCCGAGTTCTCCCCTATATAGACCAAGCTCCTTTGTGAGCAGCCGTCGCAGAGGCGCAATCAGACCGTCCCCTACGGCCTATGATTTTTTCTTTACCCTTTGTTAAGGCCGTTATGAATGTTCCTGCACCGTCCCCCCCACTTGGCGTGCCCTTTATTTGATCTTTTCTTTAGGAGAGGGTTTGTCATTCTGGTCGCCCTACGATTTCCCCTTTCACTCCTTTTTTGAGGGCTCTCTCTTCACCCCCGGCGAAGTCTTAGCTGACCCCTCGATGTGAGGTTTCTTCCCTCCAATTGAATCTCCCTCGGAAGCTTAATAGTAGCGTTCTCCCCCCTTTGAGCCTGAGAAGCCCTCCGTGATGGCATCGATTGCTCAGCCGGTCACTTTTCACTTTAATGCCTCCTCACATCCTTTTTTTTTTCTTCGCTCCAGGTGACGTATTCCTTAAATATCTTCCAAAGGTTTAACTCTCCCCGGCCATCACGTCGCGATTCGATCGACCTTGGCCCGCTATTTCTCATCTGACGAGTCCCCCCTCTTTTTTCCAAGCTAACTCGCCCCCCCAATCGCTCTGGATATCTCGACCCTCAGAATTTCTTAATTGTTTAATCAGAAGGCAACCCCGATTCCTGACCTTGAGCCGCTTTGACGAAGCTACCCCCTTGAAAGTAAGAAGGTGCACGTCTACTCCCGCCCAGCCTCCGGTCCGCGTGCGCGCCTCACCTCCGTCTTACCCCTCTCAAGAAACGTGACCCCCCAGCCGGTTGTAAAAGCCTATCGGCCTCTTTCTTCTTCTCCCGGCCCGGTTTTCCCCCCCTGAGGGGTCTCGTAGAATTTGCGAAAAAGTTGGTGCCGAAGCTTCCGCAAACATCGCGGCTATTCGCCCCCCATTTTCTGGCCGTCCCGACGGCAGGCGACCCCCAATAATTCTCTTGAAACGTTGTCCATGATTCCCTTGGTGTCTGCTCCGTGCTCTTGACAAGCAGTTTCTTTTTCCGGCCCTTTTGCCGGGCGAATCGGAATTTCTCTCCCCCCCCTCTTAGGTCAACTTCCGCTCCCCCCCGCGGATATCCTATCTTGGTCTTTCCGAGAAAGAAACCCGTGACGGTCTCTTCAATTAAAAAGCGTCGCTCCCCCCAGGATGAACTTTTTTTCAAAGCATTTTTTCCTTCTTCCCCGTGCGAATGGCGCAATTCTCTTTAGGAAGGAATGAGTGATCGTATGGGCGAGAATAAGTCCCTCGCGGGATTGCTCTTCTTCTCTTCCACCTTGCAGACCTCCCGCTTTCTTACGCTTCGAGGATACTTTCTTGATTCATACGTGATCCTTACGCGGTTTGTTTTCAAACGCGCTTGGTCTGCCGCTTCTGAGTGGCAGATTCTAGTCTTTTGTGTTTACCCTCTCCCCTCTGGAGGGAATAATTTTCCAGACTTACTTTTTTTATAGGACCTGCTCGGGTTGAGTCCCGCTCGTCTCTATCCCGTCTCCCCTTTCCCGCACTGCCCCATGGCTTTTTTCCAACAATCCCATTCGACAAAGTGTCGCAGTTGTCCCTTACCGAAGCGCGACATGGCCGCGCTAGGATTCATTAAAAGCGTCCTTTCCCTTTGTATACTTTCCCCCCCTTTTTTTTTTTTCTCGAATTTCGAGTTGACCTCCTCGGACGGATATACCAGGCGGACGCTCTTGACTTCTCTGCCGTGCTCACGGTCCCATTTTTCGAAACTTTTTTCCTCCCTCGAATTGCCTCTCTTTTCGGTGGAGAGTAGCGACATAACTTCTTTCCTCAGCGCCGTTTTCAGTCACCCCCAGGGAATAAACAAGAAATTAGGAGCAGAGGCCTGGCGATATTATCTTCCCAACGGCGGATTTCCCTTCTTTTCTGGGCGAAGACCCTCTTTCGGAAGGGAAACGCGAGATTGAGATACTCTGCCTTGACTCGCGGCGCGCCTGTCCGCATCGGAGCGTTTTTTATTTGTTCGCTCACGCGAAGCGCCGAGCTTACCTCTCTAATCTCACCCTCTTTGCTCCTTTCCTTTTGGGTGTGCTTCACCCTCTGCCAGGGCCAATTCGGTTCTCGGCAATGGAGCATAATCGATAACCCGGCGCTTCGCCCCTCTTGGCCTTTTTCCGGTGTACGTGAATTTCTCCATTACCTTTCCCCCCTTTTCGTTAGCCACGCGCGGTTGACTTTCCCCGTGACGACGTGGAGCGCTAAACTGGCAACAACAGCGTGCTTAACGTGTTTAAACAAGCAACTCAGCCAATTAAATCGAACCCGGCTCATGATGCGTCTCCCCTGGAAGTCTTCTCTTTCGGTCCAGGGATCACTCCCCCTTGATAAATGGGAAAAAAAGTTATCCCCCTTCTCATCTGCAGCTCGCCACCTATCAGCGTTCGTGTGTGCAGGGGGGGGGTTTTTGGTTGTAACTCGGCCGTTCCCTTTCGCTCGCCCCCTCTCGCCCGATTACATCAAGCCTGATCGCGCAAGTGTATTCTCTTTCCTACCTCGGACAAGGACGCTGTTAGAGTATGATTTCTTTTGGTTGAAAGTTGCGTGCGGTTTCTGCGGGCCCCCTCTCCGCCCCCTCCTCCCTTTATTCAAAAGCCCTTCACCCATGCTTGAAAAGAAAGCGATCGCTACCATGAGAACGACCCAATGAGCGAATCGAATTATGATGGGCACCGGTTTTCCTCCCTCCTTAACGCACTCTTGCACCTCCTTCTTAGCGTGATTAACCAGATGGTTTCTGAAAGTAGGTATTCAGACCCGTCCCTTCCTTCTTCTTTTCCTCTACTCCCCTGATTGTGTTGTGATCCCAATGCGGCGTTGGTCACCTCCTCCCCCAATTAACTCACTCAGGACTCTTCTCCTTCGGCGGATGCGAGTGCTGTACCCCTCTTCTCTCCCCCCCCTATTCCATCTACAGAGAAATCGATATTGTTTTTGTCTAGGGTAGCTGGCTGGTTTCCCTCCACTTGCGGGCTTTGACCCCTGCGTCTTTTTTTTTTAAAAAGCCGCTTTTCCCAGGAGCATAGCACATATCTATATTGTCAGAGTATGCCCGCGCTCATCACTTGCCTTAATTGCTTTCCTCGACTTTCTCCTTTTTGAGTAAAGGTGCTTCATCCTCCCAGTAACGAGATGCGATTGTCAGTATTCGAGGATAAACTTTACCCCCAATCGTTAGAGTTTTCTCCACTTGAATTTGCCCGCAGAGTCCAGTTTTCTTCCTCTAAGGACCTTTTTGATTTTGTGATGGGTTTCAAATCCAACCCGCGTTGTTGCAGTTAATTGTTTTCTCTCCCTTCACAGAACCGTCATCCGCGTTACCTCGCGCTTCACCCTGTATTTTCTCCATTGATCCGTTCTCTCCTCCTCCACGCTTTTTTTTTCTTTTATCGATGTATTGAGTTCCCGGAATAGGGAAGGCCACGTCCTTTGCCCTGGCAAGTGAAATTCCACCCAGCTCATTTGCTGCCCGCGCTCGTCTTGTACTTGTGGGGAGATCTCTCGGATTTTTCTTTTCGACCCTCTCCTCTAATTACAGAGCAGCTCCCACCTTCCTTTCAATATACCCAATAGAGTTCCTTCCGAGTGCGCCTTTTCCGCTGCTCCTGTGAAGGGTTTTCTATATATCGCCCCCTTTCCTTTTCCTTCGGGGTGACCATCCCAGACATCCCCCTTGAGTTATGAAGATTGATTCGCTACCCTCGATTTCCGCATCACTTTCAATGTATCTATCTGTTGCACCTGTTATCGCACCCAGATCTGCCATCCTGTTATCCCCTTGTTCGAGCCCTTTTTATTCATTTTTTCCTCAGAATTCAGACTCCCCCCGGAGGACAGAAAATTCCCCCCTCTTCCTTCATCCCTACGGAGTAACTCGCGAATTCAAGTTTTCAACGCTCCATGGGCACTTGGAGCTGTCTTCCCGTACAAAATACACCCTCCCGCGGTCTTCCTCCTCTGAAAACACCGAGTCCCCCTATAAACGACCGTTATTCTTCCCCCCGATTTATTCCTCAGTCGCTGTCCCCAAATCTCCGAGTCTGCCCTCCCCTCGCATCTCTCTTCCCCCAGAGTTCCACCACCCTTGGTACACGTTATGAATTTTCACCCTTCCCGTATCCTCGGAAATCGTCGAAAAGCCCGCTCACTAAATGTGTGCGAGCTCCTTCCTATCAGTCATGAAACCCCCCCTTTCCCTGATAGCCCATATCCTTTTTTTCCTTCCTCCCCTTCGAAATTCCCCGTTTCCTCTTGAGTAAAAGGATTGGAAGCCTTCTCCGCCTTAATACTTGCGCGATCAGATTTTGTGACGTCACGTTCTGTCCTCACTCCGATCCCCTTTCCCCCTGATTTTTCTTTTAATCGTTGTTCTCCCCGATTCGACAAAGGACATTCCTTGCAAATAATCGAGATACGAGTTGAGCGAAAACTCCCCACAGAGTTGTTCCTTTTACCCCCTCCCTTAAGAGACATGATGTTGAAGGATTACAGATTTCTCCCGTTGAGCTATTTAATTCCGACTGGCGAGGATATGCCTGCACTCCTAGTGTTTAGACAATTCCGAAAAAGATATTGATGTGTGTAGCAGAAAGTGCAGAAAGGCTATCAGCCCGCCCTCGCGGCCTTCCAACGGTTTTTCCTGTATGCTGGTTAACCGGGTTATCTGAATTTTCTTCACTGTGAAAGGGCCGGTGCTGAGTTGATCTTGCACCCTTAATGTCTTCGAGCTCTTAGTATTTTCTTCTTTGACCCTTCAACGATTTTTTTTGCCTTCGGATTACCCTTACGGCCTCCTAGCTTCTGTAGATCCCCCCCCTCGAGATTTTTTTTTGCAAGACATGCCTCCCTCACTTCGGGCCAGCCCTCTGCTTAGGTCCAACACGAGCATCAGATCTCTGATGGCGAGGCTTATCGCAGCTCTTTTAAGGCCTCTTTTCCCTATTTAAGACTCCTCCTTTTGAGAGAGATCAGAAGCATTCGAATAGATTGTTCCATTTCTACCCCCTCGACCCTGCCACACGTCGTTCCTCCTGGACGTCTCCCGCTGAAGAAGTCTCTCTGACCTTTTTCCCCCCTTCAAATCGACCTCACAATCGAATCTTTCTTCCGCGACCATCGCTAAGACTTTTGCCGTTTTAATCCGGAGACTTCTCTTTTCCCTCTCCCTTTTTGCCCGACGATGCAAACCCTCGCCGACCAGACTTTTCACGATCAACCTCACAGCCACCCGCCCGTTTTTTTTCCTTCAGATCCCCCCCCTCAAACACTTCAAGCGTGAACACTCCTTTCCCCCCCCAACTCAAAAGATATCGGCACGAGTTCGTGTTTTACTTCTCCTTCATAGCTCCCCACGAGATTTTCCTTCGAAAAATCTCGGTCTGAAGCTATCCGCGAAACCCGGACCCCGAAGCGTTAAAGGCTATCAGAGGCGGAAGACGGACTTCTGACCCCTCATTCTCGTGACTCTAGGACTCTTGTGTTAAGGCATCTTCCACACGATAGTTTTGGGCCTTTTTTTCGTACCCTCGTTATCTCCCCCTTGATTTGCGGCCGGTTGCTCCTTTCCTCCCCTTTCCTTTCGACTCCCCTTACCCCCTTTTTCAGTGGACCTCGCTTTCCCACCTGCCAGCTCCTCTTGAGGGATGACGGAGAAACCGTGACGGTCCTCCCTTCCACCCTCTCTTCCCCCCCTTCCTGATTATTCGGTTCCCCTCCGATGAGCTCCCTGTGGCCTTTCTGGCCGAGATTAAGGAATTCACCGGCCGATGCTCGATATGGCGAGCACCTGTTCCCCCCTCTGATATTAAAGGAACTCCCGCTTTTTTTTTCGGAAAACATTAGTTTCGAGCTTCGGCCGATCTCTCCGGGACCGTGACTCCCTTTTTAATTTTTTCAATCGAGATTGTCTGCTCTAGTGGCAAGATGTGCATTTCCGAACTGGAGGGTGGCGGAACGGCCGCGCTTTTCTTCCAATCGATTTTCTCTTTTTTCTAGGAACCCTTTCTTTTTTCGATATAACGACCGCTTCAAGAAAGGCAAATATGGATGTGCGACTTCCCATCCCCGCCAAAGGTGACCTTCGGTCTTCCGAAGGCGCGACATGGTACGTTTATTTCCCTACCAGAGGATGTTTCCTTTTTTTTGAACCTCGCATCTTCCTCCCGATGATAAATGCGTTTTCTTCGTTGACTGTGCCTCGACATTGATCAAGGGCATTGGTTCTAAGTGGGTTACCCTTGCACCCGATGAGACCCTCCTTTTGAGCTCTGCGTCTTCCTTTTTTGACGTATCTCCCCTCCTCCCCCGCAAAGCGCCTTGTTTTTTTTTTTCACCATTTTCCCACTTTCTTTTCCTTGAGACTTATTTCAGAAATTACCCCTTTTCCCCCCGTAGCAGTAAGGTTTCTTCCCTCCAGATTCAGGGAAACGCGAGCCCTTTTCCCCGAAAGGGAAGGTGACCGCTCCCCTTTCGTTCCTTTTCCCCGGATTTGGTCTGGGCTCGCTCACGGACCCCCGTACAAGGAATAGAGCCCACCCCAATTAAGCCTCCCCTCTTGCGGAGAGGTTTGATGGCAAACGTCTCTTTCGTGCGTCACTCTTTCTTCAAATTTTAATCCAAACCATCCCCTGTGCGCGAGACGATCCTCCGTTGGACCTCTCTCCTTTCCGCAAATACCGTGTTCCGAGAGGGTAACAGCTTTGCTCTCTTTTCGGTTCTGCAGTTTTCTCTCCCCTTAGGCAACAACCTGCGCCTACCATTGTTCTTTAACCAGCACCCCAAATCGAACCCCTTCAGTCGAGGTCTTCTTCGAATGTTAGATACAAATTAATCTTCTTGCCATTCCCGAAGCAAGTTTCCCCCCTATAACGTAACTTTTGGAAACAAGTTATCAGCGATTTTTTAAGATTTGAGCAGCTCGCGCCTTTTACTTTTCCTCCTCAACCGCCTGCACTCGCATTAGACACCTCTCCGATTACTAAAGCCTCGTGATGCCAGTATGAGCGCCTCTCCCTCCGGCAAGGATCGATCTTTTTGCGCGGTGAAAGTAAACGCCCTGTTGTTGTTTAGGGAGGCAAGCCTCCTCGCAGAACGCGATGTTCTCCGTATTTCCCAAGTCCTGAAAAGTTCCCTTTTGATCAGCTCCCTTTCTTCAATCGAATGGCGTCGATTCTTTTAGTAGGTTGCTCATCGACCATAATTTTTCCTAAAAGCACGGCATCCGCCCCCCTACACAAACCTTATCAACTCCGAGTGACCGCCTGGGGCTCCCCTCTTAGGTCTCTCTTAATTCACCTCCCCCCCCCCTTTCCTCTCCTCGTTGTTTTTTTCGATCACGCAAAATTTGAGGCGTGACTTCAAGAAACCAATTACCTCAATATGGCAATACTCCCAGGAAGGCAGCCTCCTCCCGGTTTTAGGGGCGGCTGCTCCTGCTTGTTAAATCAGTGCGGGCAACCCCATTAGATTCTCCTTTCCCTTCCCTGGGGTAGCTGGCTCGGCTTTTCTTTGTCCCTTTGCGGGGATTTGAATCCTCCCCTTATCCCTTCCCATCGGCGTATGATGCTGGTGTTCTGCGGTTCACTTTTCCTCCCTCGCTTTTTCCTCAGGTTTTTCACGGCGATAATCCTTGAGAGAAGAAAAGAGGGAGGCGCAGCCTACGGCGTATTGGAAGCTTTGTGCTCTTAACTTTTTTAATTGTTTTTTCCCTTGTGCGACGCGATCCCGTAAAGGTTGCGGAGGACCTCCCCTGCCCACGTAACGCAGCTAGGGGGCCCTGCTGCTAATTATTTATGTTTCTTCAATGTTTTCCATTATCTTTCTCTTTCCCCCACTTGCTTTCGGATGCTCTTTCAGTGGTATCGCCGCGACTCTTTTTTTCGTCCCCCCCCCCCCATTGGCATGATTTTGTGATGGTTTCCAGAAACACGTAATCAAGATGTTTTCTTGTAGCGCCACGGCATCACCGACCTACCGCGCTGGATACATCGCCACCTTTGTATGTGCGCCTTTTCTTTTCCCCCATGTCCCCCGTCGTCTCCGTATAGAAGGACACCGTTCGCGAGTATTGCGTCAATTGGCTCTCTTTCCACGTATGGCATGGAAAGTTTGCCAGCACTTTCCTCCTCGATGACTCTCGTATTTCTATTACCGAGATTCATTGTTCATCAGTAATGAGAGAGCACGCCCCGCCCTCCGATTAGCCTTCTTCGTCAACTTCCTTATTAAATACA
>Ga0179591_1132134_pt1 | contig 12440 bp, 11 predicted proteins | sample CZOMad2_1_08_16f_FD_182891 | JGI IMG/M metagenome (GOLD analysis project Ga0179591, IMG submission 182891) | Vadose zone soil fungal communities from Angelo Coast Range Reserve, California, USA - CZOMad2_1_08_16fungal (PacBio error correction) | ecosystem: Environmental > Terrestrial > Soil >... | reverse complement strand
CTTCCCCGGTGCGAGGCGAGCTTGAACATCCGTGATCTTTCCGGCGCTCTGGCCTTCTTTACTCGCACTCACGCCTGGCGGACCTTTTTGCATCCGTTTCGGGTCTGTGATTCTCACTTACTCAACATGCGTTGGGCGTACTTCCCCTTCTCTTTGTTTTTTTCTTGCCGCTTTTTTCAGGATCGAAAGGAGGCCCTTTTTGTTTCAGTCGCAGCCGTTGTTTACCGCAAGCCCTACCCATCTCCGTCTTTTCAAGGCCCAGGAGGGTTACTCGCAGGTCTTCTAGGCAAGTCGTTGACCGTCGGATACGGCTTTCCCCCACCCCCACTGTTCCCACGGACGTGGAACCCCTAGTTGAAACAACTGGTCCCGCTCCTTTTCCTGGTCGATTTTCTTCGGCGAGCCTGCAGCCCAGCTTTTCTTGGTGTTACCCCCCCCTCCCTTCACTATTTTCTTGACTACTAAGATTCCTTTTCGGAGTTACCGGTTGTGTTCCCTTGGATTGCCCTATGAAGACCCTAGCCTCCTCCTTTCTCCACTTGTTTTGTTAGCAGAACCTTTAGTCGTTCTCCGTTTTTGTCTGGGCAGCTGGCCCTTCCCCCCCTCCACCTCCATACTAGTCCCCCAACCCCTGCTATCTTCCCCCTGTTCTTCTTGCTCCGTGACGGACCCTGTTGTTCGGCATCTCAAAGCCCCTGACAACCTCCCTCCCCCCTTACTTTCCGTCTACATCGATTCTCTGCGTTCCTTCACCCGAGAATACGCTTTCTTCAGGCTCAGCCGAGGCCCTGCTCTTTCGCTCAGGGATCATGCCCCTTTTGTACGTCCCCTCCCGCATTTCCTCTGCAGAGGTCCAGGACGTACTTTCGGTCCTTTTGCCTCACTCGCGGCCTTTGTTCTTCATAGAGGGTCCCAGTGACCTGGTCTCCTTCCGCAGGGCCTCGTCATAAACGTTTTTCACACCCTCTCCCGTCTTTGGACACAGCGATGTCTGCGCGATCTCCTCAAGTAGTTTCTCCCCGAGGAAATTCCTCTCGTCACCCGTTTTTTTTCTTTTATTCGTTTTGCGCATTGCTCTTTTTTTCAAATGTTCTCGTCTTTGTTCAACTCAGTCACGTCGTGTCATAAGTCGACCTCCTTTTCGGCCTTGAACCTCTCATTGCCCCTAGCCACTCTCTCCGCAGGTTGATTTTTTGTTATTTTTCCTACCACCGAGAATGGGTCCTTTTCTTATTTTCACCTGCTCTGTCGGTTCTCGGTTCCGCAACCCTCCCCCTACTTGCCATTTACTGATCCTCCCCGTTTCCTCTTTCCCCCGGTTTTTAAGCAGAAAGGGGGGACCCCTCTCCGTTCGCTACTCGCTCTTCCGAGGGAGTGGGATACTTCTTCGGTTTTTTTTGCTCCCCTCTTCTTCCCTTTCAAATCTGATTCTCCCCCAATTCTTTTTCCTAATCCTTTCCATCCGATGACCTGCTTTTCCCTGGTCGACACCCCATTTTCTTCCTCTTCTGACTTGGTCGTGCGGCCCTCCCCCGCGTTTCACTATCCCCCATATGGTTCCGGTTGCTCCCGCCTTCGCTTCCCATTGTCTTACCGAACCCAGGTGTCTCTACTTGCAGGTCGACCGACCCCTCTTCTTAAACCCGAAACATTCCTCTCTCGCTTGTGGAACGATTTTCCTTTTTTTTTCAACGAGTTCGCTTGAGACTTGGTCCTCTTTTCTTCTGGGCTGTCTCACCCTCTTTTGCTGACTTCAGTCCTGCTGACATTCTTCGGGATTCATCTTTCGGTACCCGCACTACCGTCAGATTTTTGCCCCGCTTTTTTTTGAACGATTACCTCCCTTGTTCCCTCGCCTCAGCTCATAACCCCCTTCTTATTTGTAGATCGACCTTTCCTTCCCCCCCCCTCGTGAATTTTTTGTCCCCCTCAGATCTCCCGCTTCCCGATGCGCTAATATTCTTTTTCGTTCCTACTCCACCTCTCATACTGACTCTTGGCAGGCGATAACGCAATCGCTCCTCCTGATCCCTCCTCCACAGGGGGCCCGTGGGAGTATAACACCCGGCACGCTTTTGATGCAACGATTCCCCACCACCTTCTTTTCCCCATGTCGCGCAGTCCACACAGCCACTTCAGCAGCATAACCCCCATTGGTTCACCGACCTAGTTGTCTAGTGTAACCCGCCAGCTTTAGTCTGTTTTTCCCCCCGACGTAGACTGAAAGACTCTGAGAAACCGCCACAACTCTCCGTGTTACCCCCGAATTATCTGTTTTCGCCCCCCCACCCGATGCAATACTTCTGAAAGTTTTGTGGCGCAGAAGTGGCCCGTCTCCGTTTCCTAGTGCAGGGAATCCGCAATTTTTATTCGACCCTTTTTTAAGCCTTTCTTGTGATTTGACGGCCACGGCATTCCGTCGGAGATTCTGGCATGCGATGATTCTTGGGGGGCGTGTGGTCTCGGTTTTCAATTTTTCGGTGGTGGGCTGTGGTGGTGTTTGTGTTGTGTGGGGGTTTGGTCGTGTTGTTTGTGGGGGGTGTTCTCTTTTTTGTTTCTTCTGGGGGGGTTTTGCTTTTTTTTTCTGTTTGTTTGTTTTTTTTGTGGTTGTTTCTTTTTTGTTCTTTTTCTTTGGGGGGTGGTGATAGTCTTTCTTGTGTAGACGTTTTCTGGGGTTGGTGGTGGGCTTGGTGGGCGTGTTGTGTTGGGTGGGGGTGTTTTGGTTTTGTTTGGTGGTGTCTGTTGTTTTTTGGTTTTTTTTGGGAAGCAGTCTTTTTTTCCAACCAGCAGTCGAATCCCCTACCCTCCCCGCGGCGAAGTCCAATAAGTTCATCAATCCGCCTTTCACAGATCCCTGCCGTTCCCCATTCCAGAAACGCTGTCTGGCGTTGTCTTGAAGCCCTCCACGGTTCCCTTCGGCTGCCCTATTGTAAATCGGGCCACAAGCTGTCTCCAATGTGAGGCTGTGTAGAGAGCTAGCTCCCCAAACCCCCCTCTTGGTTGGCCCCCTTTCCTCGTGTTGTATGTGGGTTCCTCATCAACTCTTCAGACCTTTTTCTCCGCGATTTACCTTCCCTTTTTCTAACGATTGAGTTGATGTGTCTAGCCCGTTCTTCTCAACGACAAGGAGCTCAGGGTGTGGAATGCACCGGACCTTTTTTCCTCGCGACCCTGAAGTGTCATTCAAGCTGTGAAGCTGTATCTGGTTGCTCGGTGCCAACCCCCCCCCACCCCCCCCCCAGGACACTGCCTCATTCCCGAGCATCCTTTCTGTTCATCTATGCCGCGATATGCCGCCCGGTTCCCCCGTCATCCTCTTATTTTTTTCCCCCATACTTTTTTTCACCGGGCAACTGGTCTGTCTTTCCAATGTCTCCGTTCTAATACCGAGTCCCATTGGTCCCCTTTTTTTTTCCCTGCCGTCGTCTTTTTCCTTCTTTTCGTGTTTTTTCTGATTTATAGCTCCCCTCGTTCTTGTGCAACTTCGACCCCCTTCTTGTGAGTTTTGTTCTAGTCTCCTGGGAGTCCCCCTAATTGCGGGTAACACCGAGGACCTGTGTCCCCTTTAGCCATAAGCAGAGGTCCTGCATATCCCCCCCGACCTGAAGAGGAAATTAGCCAATGGTCGGACCCGTTGCTTTAACCATCACTCCTCCCTCTCTGTAGACTATTTCTGATTTTTCATTCAACCCGACCTCCCGCGCTTTTTCGGACCGAAGCACGGCTTCCGCCCCCCGCACGTCTCGGAGGTCCCCTTTCATTCCTTCTATTTGATATTTTTTTTAGACTGGCATGGTCCTTGTAGTTTTTACGGTTTCCGGATTTTTGAGAGGTACGACTGATTGAGTCATCACTGTCTGTTCACTCGGTCGCCAGTACTTTAATCGGCTCTTCCGATACTTTTCGACGAGTCGAAGGTTGAGTGGATGGGGGGTATCTTTAACCTTGATTGCTTTTTCGGATCGAGACATCGGTACCCTGTTGTCTTACGGTAAGGCCGCTCTTCCTTTGCTCTGCTCAGCTGCCTAACACCAGCCTTGTTTTCAGCCCGCTCCTTCCGTCGCGTTCCAACATCTCGCTCTTTCGACTGTATAGCCCTCTCATTGTCCCCCCTCTTTTTTTTGCTGGCTCTGCCGTAGAGTTTGTGTCCCGAGGACGAAGGTAGGGCGCGTCATTCTCCCGACAGGATCTTTTAGTGGGCGAGGACGTTCCTCTGCGTGTCTTTTCCTCTTGGTGCATACGGTCTTTGATTTCCTTGTTTCGTGTCAGTATCTTTTTTCCGTTATTGTTTCATCTTTTTTATTCCTATACTCTCTTCCCCTAGAATCGTACAGAGCCAGCCCCGCCCTCTGTGATTGACCGGTTAAGTGTTTTTCCTGCTTTTTCTCCTTTCTTCTCAGCAGGGTCGAGTAATGGCCACAGACAGGAAAGCTGTTTCTTTCGGCTTCACCCTTGTCACCTTAGTTATAGGATAATTGCAGTATTCCGCTTCGTTATGCCAGCCTTCTGTTTCGGCCGCAATACCTGGTGTTGTCTTTTGGTGATGCCAGAAGCAGCAGTCCCCTCTCGATTGTTTTTTTCCGGTTCTCTTTGTGCAGCCTTTGCTATCCGTGTTTTCCCCCTTTTCTCGTACATATGCTTAGTGTTCGTATACCCCCCCCATTGGTCATGTGTTCCCTTTTTTCCCCTCCCGACCGCTTCCAAGCAACTGATGGGCCTTTCTGTCGTACGGCGACATTTCCTGTTTCTCTCCCATGCATACTGATCGTCTTCCCCTCCCGTCCTGTCTCCCCGCTTTAGAGTCTAGGGGAGCCGTCTCATTGCGCACCCACGGTGTCCCTGCTCCGAAGAAGTTTGCTCCCTTAACATTTTATCGATATTGTTGAATTGTTCTTTTTTTCCCCGCTGTTTTCGGCGAGTCAGCCGTTCAAGCCCAGTTTTTCTTTTCTTAGGTATTGCGTTTCTTTCACTCCCTACGTCAGTACTCCAGCTTCCATCGCCTTCTTCCCCTCATATGAGAGGCTCATGCTTCCGTGTTCGAAAATTTTTTTCTTTTCCTTCTCCCGTTCCTTCCGCTGAGGACTCCCACAACTCCCCTTTTTTTAACTCACGTCTTTACACGCTTTGTATGATCTCTGTTCCTTTCTTGATTTTTCCCCCCCTAGCCCCAGCAATCAAGAAGGGATAGCTACTCTTTTTTTGCCTGCTCGGCTGACTCGTGTGGCGGTGTCTATGGGTTGGCCCAGTGTTTCCCCCCCTTGCCCCGTGACCAGTCAAGGGTGTCCTTTCTTCATTTTTTTCCCAGCTGAACGCCGACTCAGACAGAGGGTTTGCTTTTTAGCGGTTCGGGCCTGGGTTTTTTTGCCCAGACGGGAGGAGGACTCGTGCCCCCCCATTCGACATCGGAGGACGGGGATTGGGGTAGTATGACGAAGTTCTTTTTGTCTCATTCTCCTCCCCCCGCTGTTCCTTGTCTCTGCTTCCTCCTGGCTGCGTGGTCTCCTCCGTTCAGGCTTCTTCGCCGTGAGTGGATATCACCAGAGCCAGCAGTTGCTGATCCTCTCAACCCTACAATCCTTCGGAATAGGGGAGTTGGCGACGGACCTTTGGGTCTGATGCCCCCTTCCTTCGCGTTAATTGTAGCTTTTTTATTCTGCCGCAACCCGCCGGTGGCCTCGTATTGCCCATTGTAGTCGACACGTATTCCTTTCGTTTTGGACTCTAGGTTTTCTGCATTTTTGGTGGACTTCTCCATCGCTTGTTGGTCCTTCTTGTTTGTGACACCTCCCTTTCCTGGACCCGCAGTCAAATTGTTCTTTTTTTTATTTTTCTGCGTTCTTTTTGGGGGCCATCTTGTGGGGTGTTGCTATGTTGCCTTTCCACCCTGTGCTGCGGTTTTTTTCTTCGTCCAATTTTTTTGGTCGGCCTTTCCTTCGTTAGAGTGATGCGCTCCTTCCTTCTGTGTCGTTTTGCCTACCCACGGAATGATGAGGTCCTTCCTGAGACATTCGCTGATTCTGTCACGGCCCGAACCAATTCCCCTTTGCCGAGTCGGCTTCCCGAATTTGGGATGTTGATGCTCATGTCTTGAGTTCTTTTTTTTGCTTTCGTTGAAGCTTTCCCACCCCCGCCCACTCCTTCAAATCATCGACTTTTTTTCCTTTTGATCCAATTATGAATAGGTCGTTTTCCGTTTCTGCCCGGCGATGCGTGTTGCTACAGGATCATTCAATCACTCTCTAACCACTGTCTCACTTCTTGTTTTTCCTTTTGTCGTTTAAAAAAGCGCGATGTTTTTGGGTAGGTTTGTTATTCACTGATTCCCTTTCTTTAGCACTTCCATACTCGTTCTTCTTGTATCCAGGTAGACTCTTTCTCCCCCCCATTACGGTTTAGTTACCCCCCTTTTTTTCTCTTGTTCCCCTCCGAACGTACAATTTAGTCATTCTTTGTCCCGATTCTTTGTTTTTTGCTTCCATTTTTTCCCTCTCAGAGCTCTTTCGAGCCTTCCCTTTGGTCCTTTTTTCATGCCAGATGGTAACCTGGCCCTACTTCGAAGTTTTCCTAAGGTTGTTTCCTTTTACCCCACTTCTTTCCACTACCTCTGAGTAGGACAGAGCGTCCTTCTTTTCGGACGCCGGCGCTGTTCATTTATTTGAACCCACCCTTTTTTTTTTTGTTCCAAATTGGTTCCACCGTTTTTCTTCTTTCTCCTCTTAATTCTGGGAGTGGTTTGGGGGTTTCGTTAGTAAGCGCTACCGTTTTCCATTAGATTCGCCGCAACCTTTTCGTGTGTTTGAACTCTGCCAACCCAATATTTTTGCTTTTCGTTTTGGCGCTGGTTTTCTGCCCCGCGCAGATCTCGAGGTCTAAGTGATAGGACCTTGTCATTCTTGTTCTCTCTATCCCTCTTTTTTTTTTCCTTAAGTCAGCTCGCATTCGTCCTCCGGAGAAGCCGTCTCTCTCTTTTCTTCTCCTTTTATTCTTTAGTTTGTCCGCTCTCCGTTTTCCAGCCTCTTCTTTTTTCCCCTTCCTTTCCCCGCTGAGTATTGGGTTACTTCCCCGTTTACTTTTCCTGTCGAGGGAGTGTCGATCCAGGCCTTTTCCCCGTTGTATTCCGTTAGTGCGCCGTCCTTTAGGCTCTTTTGTACGTTATGACCTTTTCTTCGTTCGGGCCAGGACGGGGCTTTCGGAAGCCCCTTCTCCCCCCTTCTCTACCTGCGTATGCCCTCGATATTCTTCTTTTTTTTCTCCGAGTTCCTGTACGGGTCCGGACGCCCAGATAGATTCCCTTTCTTCTTTACTTTGGGTCTGAGTAATGGCTTTACGCTTTCTTGCGCGACCGCTTCTTTTCTCCCTTTTTTCCCTATAAGATTTTCCTTCTCTTAAGCTTTTTGTCGGATGGATTGTCTTCTCGAGATTCCCCGCCGACGCAGGAGCGGTTGGACGGCTGTATTGTAGTTGACAACCCGGTGGATTTTTTCTTTAGGGCCGTGTACCGGATAGAAGGTTTGGCACCTTCTACCCCACGTTTCGGGTTAACCGCTTCCCCCTTGCCCCCCCCCCCCACGCCTTGATTCAGATTTTTGTTGTCTGGTGGTTACCTCGCTGTCTCCTCGCCGGACACGTTTCCTTTTCCCACGTTATCCCTGTTTCCTTCCCGGGCTGCTACCACTGTCCTGGTTGTACAGTTGGGGTTGGTTTTCTGACCCGTGTTTGCCGTAAACCCTGTTTTCCTTAGCGCATTTTTGGTATAAGGAGTTTCGTTTCCTGTTGCCTTTACCGAGCATCGGGAGAGTGTGTTACTTATTTAGGGCCCAACTTTTTTCCTCCTTTCCCCAAGCCGGCGAGGTACTTTTTTCTCTCTGTCTCGGCCAACCGACAACAATGTTGACCAGCGCAGAGAGGAGAGCCTAACTCTTTTTCTCTAGGTCACCTGGATCCCTGCTCTTGCTTGTTCGTTTTTTCTTCTGCGATTTTCAAAGACCATGTGGGGCGCCCTTTCTTTCTTTTCTTTTTTCGCTCTCGCCGTGTCGCGGCGTTTCCTCCCTCCTCTTTTCCTCTTCACGTTGTTGTTTCTATTATTTGTCCTTTCCTTCGAACCCGGTCGATGAGCTCAGCGTCACACTCTGACCGTCCCGCCTCCTGCCTTTTTTACTAGAGCTTTCGCTTACTAACGCGGTTCTTCTTTTTTTTGCTCTCGATTAGAACGCGTTGCTAACCCTTTTTGGCTCTTTCATTTTCTCTTTTCCTTGTTGTCTCCTCTTTAATTCTTTGAACTACGCTGATTGGAAGCTAGACCTTTTTTCTTTGAGTCGCCTCATGTTTTCCAGCCATCACCATCTCCGTGTTTTCCCTTCCCCTTCTTGTACCGACACAGCTCCTGCGTGTTGATGGATTTGATCTTCGTGTATTTAGTACAGGGTTATACAAACCCGCTTTTTTCTTCCGGTTCAACCCACACCCTTTTTAACCCTGTTGCGTTACCGAGAGGTTTCGTGTTTCGTTTCTCCTTCACGGTACCCTCAACCTGCCTTCCTTTTTTCTACCTTTTTCTTCCGTTTTTTTTTTACCGATGTACGTTGTTACTCGTGAGCCCTTTCCCTTCGTGTTTTTCTTTTTGTCGCCCTTTTTTTCGCGCATCTTCATATCCTTGCGTCTGCTTGCGATTCCGCTGCCAAGCAACCGTTCCCAAAACTCTTCCCACTTCTTTAGAGTTCGTTTCGTTTTCCCTTCCTGTGCGTGCAATGAGAAACCATTCCCAAATTTCCTTTCTCCCCCTTTTATAAGTCGACATCGATGTGAGATTGTGCCTTCCCGCGTCCGCGTTCAAAGAGACACCACCTCTCTGAGGCCGTTTTTCTCTTTTCCCGTTTGTCAATACAGTCCTGGCCCTCGCGTAGGTACTTCTTTCATGTTCTGTCCCCAGCAGCCCTATCTGCGGGTGTCAACCCGGATAGTCCTTTTCGCGGTCGTGAACGTCTAGTCCTTTTTTTCCTTCTTCCTCAACCGTTGCAGTTCCACAGATCCTCTGCAGTGAGGACCAAAGAGCTTTTCTCTGTTGCAGGATCAGGTGCTTTCGACTCTCCCTCTCGATCACCGTTTTGTACTCTCTTCAGCAGTCTTCTGAAGAGCCTAGAGCTTTCTCCTCTTACCTTGTCATAATTCTCCTTCCTCGGATTCTTCTGTCTTCTCTTCTAATCAACTCGCCACGAGGAGTACGTGTTTGGCCCTGTGCCCCCTCTCTTTGGTAGACATATATGACAAGGCTTCTCCTAAGGTCAGTCAACCAGCCACATCCCCAATTTCCTTTTTCCTTTCCCTCAGGTTACCGGTGGTCCATGCATCCAACGGGACAGAGCTGTCTGTACGCTACTCCTCCTCTTCGTGTGAGACCTTCTTGTTGTTTTCCCTTCTTCAGAAACTTCGGTGCCCCCCCTTTACCTCCTTTTCTGTCCCCACAAATTCTTGGGCTGCTTTTTTCTCTTACGAAGAGGGCTGCCAATGTGAATTCCTCTTGTCAAGGACCGCTTGTCTTTTTTTTCTGTGCTTGCTCCTCGTCCAGTTTAATGACAAATTTCTTTGCTCCTGTTGGGCGTATCTTCACCTCTGTTGACGCCGTTGCCCCCCTTTGTTTATGGAAGCTCGACTCCCTTTTGTTGTATTCGCTACCTCCCAATTCCCCCTAGAGCTTTGTTTAAACGAGTAATTGAAACCCTAATTTTTTGATACTTTGTTTCCCCTTTCCTTTTCTCCTGGTTCGCACCCTTTATCTGCCTTACCTTACCTTAAGGAATTTTTCTTGAGATTCGATCCTCCCACTTGAGTTCCCCGTGTCTCTGGGTTTGTCCTTTTCCCCTCAGTCCAACCGCGGTTTTTTCCTCCTGGATCATCAATTCCCCTGGCGGCTTTCAGAATTGCAAAGCTGTTCCATTTGCTTTCTGCGATCCGCCTATTCTCCTTTTCACTCATCCTTCTTTTTCTTGCATATCCCTCCTCACTGTCGCTCTGTGCCTCTCACAGACCCTCCTTCTACACCGGGATCTTAGCTTTCGGAACATCAATCCCGGTTTTCTTGCCATGACCCCCATATTGACCCATCGTCGCGCCTAAACCCTCTCATACCGGCCATGTTATGTGTTATTGAGTTGAAATATTAGAGTATTGTCTTTCTTGCTTTCCCCCTGGTCTTCCCCCCAACAGCCTCCGGAGACTGCCCATGTTTTCCTCCTACCTTCCCCCTTCCCCGTCCTTCGTGGCTCCATCCCCCAAGCTCAATCCCTTTGTGCACCGTTTCTTCCTGGAGACGAAGTACTCTCCTTTTCTTTAGGGAATCGACACTTTTCGGCCCTCTTTCCTTTCCCCCTCCTGCCTGGCTGGTGATGGGGGCCACGTTATTTTTGCGTTTTTCCTCCTTTTTCTCCATCGAGATTCGAGCGTTCTTGTCCCAAATCCTCGATCCAAGCCTTATTTAGGCAGAAGGGCACGTAGACTTTCTTCCAGTCTTCCCCCTCTCCAGGCCCCTCCCCTTGCGACCTGTCTCTTTTCTTCCTTCCCTATTCCTGACTTTCTTCACCACCGTGCGGAAGTGCTTCGATGCTTTCTGTTTTTCCCCCCCTATGGACTCCCCCCCTTTTTTTTTTTTTCTTCGATTTCTGAGCAACAAGCTCGTGGAGCTAGCTTTCGGTTTCTCTGTCGTGTTTAATCACTCTGTTCTTCCCTCTTTGACCCGGTTTTCTCCGATGTTTTTTTTGATGTCGTCGCGCTTGCGGTCCGGCCAACATCGAAAGGTTGAAAACTCTCTTGCTTTCTCACTATCATATGCAGGTATCCTTTTCCCTATTTTGCCCTTCTTCTTCTGGTTGCACCCGCCATTCCTCATCAACCTTCGCATCGACTTTGCTGGCTGAATGGATGAAGTAGACTTCCCCCTTCCCTCGGCCGAACCTGATACCTTTCCACACGCTAGCTCGGCTTTTTGCTTGGTAAGGGAACTGCTTAGAGTTTGCCCACCTGTGATCCCGTTTCTGCAAGTCACGCATTCCCTCTGGTGAGCAAGGCCGTGTTTCGCTCGTGGGTTGAGGCAGCTTTTTTTGCGACGTTCGCGGGTCGATCCCGTGAGGTTTGTGTCTTGGGTCCCGTCTAACCTTCGCCCCTCTTTTTTCCCCCCCGGTGACGCATGGTTTTTACCCATGGGCTCGACCCCGCCCTGAGTTACCTTTTTTTTTTTTAACCAAACGTGAACCTCCTTTCGTATGTCCAAGGCGGGCAGTGTAAGACCGTTGCCCGAGTACGCTACAATTTTTTAGGACTCCTTTATTTCCCCACCGACAACCCATTTGTGCTTAGCCCCTCGTACCTGTTTGGTTTGTCAGCGTCTCCCCAGCGCGATTTCCACTTTGCAAGGTCTCCTTCCCTGGCTTCACTGGACACCCCGTGGCCTGCATTTTGCTCCTTTCGGTTGGGAGATTGATGCCTGATGCGCCGCTTTTTTACCTCGCTTCGCCCGTAACAGTGGCCCTCGGCGGTGCGTCGTCTTTGTCGTTCTTTGCTGGGTGGTTTAGATGGTCTCCCTTTTGCCTGGTCTTAACAAGTGCCTACAATTTCTCTCCAGGTCCGTTCCAGCGATGCGACTCGCAGCGCTTCTTTAAAACCCTACCCTGTCGGTCACTCCCTTGCTCTTCGGTTTACGCCGCCTCTCAGAGCCCTTTTTCCTCCTAACTTTGTGTTGGAACTTTTCTTCTTCATGGGGTGGTCTGGTTACGGGTGAAGGGTTTGGCGGTGCTTGTTCAAGGGCGGGGTTGAGGAGGATGAGGAGCCGGCTCTCTTCCCCGAGTCAGGGTCGTAAAGGTCTGCAAGATTTGGAGTAGGGTCCGCTCGAGGACTGCAATCGTTTCCTATACAAACAACTTTCCTTTCCTTCCTCCGCTTTTTTTTTCCCTTTTTCTTTTTCCAGTTTTACGGGCCACCGAGTTATCTGTGTGCTCTAGATTATGGTGTTTTCCTTGAAGCGATGAATGCCCTCTTATTTCTTCCGATATTTTCTTTCCTTGTGTTTCCTCTGATCTGCGGGCAACCAAGCCTGCCTTTTCCCCCGTTCTACAAATTTTGTTTTATTTTTTTCTTCTAAGAAGCAGCACCGTCGATAGAGACTTTGTTCTGCTGAGCACAGGCTCCCTCTTTGTAATGACCCTCTGCAGGTACATTTTTGGTAGTTCCCTTTCTTGTCTATTCTGGTACCCATTTTTTATCGGTGTCACGAGATTTCGCATGACCCTCCTTATTTTGTTGGGTTGGGGACAACGCCCTGATCTTTCCTCCGGTCGTGCCCGTTAGTTTAGCAGCCGGGCTGCCTTCGCCCTTTCCCCCAGAAGGAAGGCATGCAGCAACCAGCTTTTTTTTTTTTTCGTTCTTCTATTGTAGAAAAAGTTTTCCACCCT